>Ga0316205_10000436_pt1 | contig 78517 bp, 78 predicted proteins | sample 3monthpyrite_MG_FD_204941 | JGI IMG/M metagenome (GOLD analysis project Ga0316205, IMG submission 204941) | Microbial mat bacterial communities from mineral coupon in-situ incubated in ocean water Damariscotta River, Maine, United States -... | ecosystem: Environmental > Aquatic > Marine >...
ATTCTTGATGCGTTGCTTAATCAGCTCGCTGATTTCAGATGGATTAAGTTGTTGCATAACCTTTCCTCTTGATGTGGCGGTGTTGCCGCTCACCCAGTCAATTTTCTAAAAATTTAAAATTCTATATTAGTGCGTGCGCGAATTTTTCTAGCTTTCCACGTACCGAACCATCAATAACTGTGTCGCCTGCACGAATAATCGCGCCACCTACCATGCTTTCGTCCACTTCAACTTTCAAAACAACATCGCGATCAAAACGCGCTTTTAAAGCACTCGCCATTTCTTGTTGTTGAGCATCAGACATTGGTTTGGCACTGATTACCGTTGCTTCCAGTGTGCCTTCAGCGTCTGCGCGCAAATCTTCATAAAGTGCGGCGATTTCTGGAAATAATGTCAGACGACGATTTTCTGCAAGTAGTTTTACAAAATTGCGGCCTTGATCATCTAATTGATCCCCACATACTTGTGCAAATAAGTCAGCTTGCTCAGTCACTAATAAGCTCGGACTATCAATTGCTTCACGCATAGCTGAGTCAACCGAAACAGCCGCAGCAAAACCAAGCATATTAGACCATTGCGCTAATGTGCTGGATTCACGCGCCAAGTCAAAAGCAGCTTGTGCATAAGGACGTGCGACGGTATTTAGTTCAGACATTATCCAGGCTACCTTAGATTTGTGTCGCTAGCTTCTTAATCATGTCGTCATGCGCCGAGGCATCAACTTCACGCTCAAGAATCTTTTCCGCACCACTAATAACGATTGCACCCAGTTCAACACGCAGTGTTTCTTTAGCACGTTGTACTTCTTGGTCAATTTCAGCTTTAGCAGCCGTCACTAAACGTTCGCCTTCTGTGCGGGCGTCATTCTTTGACTCATCGACAATATCAGATGCGCGCTTTTCAGCTTTAGCAATAATTTCAGATGCCTGCTCTTTTGCTTCATGCAATGCTTCAATAGCACGCCTTTCAGCTAACTCATGTTCGTGCTGACCACGTTCAGCAGCTGCAAGGCCATCTGCAATTTGCGTTTTACGCTCATGCAATGCATTGATAATCGGCGACCATACAAATTTTTTGCAAAACCAGACAAACGCGATAAACACGATGGCTTCAGCAATCAATGTAAGATTAATATTCATACCGGACTCTCAATTAGTTAGGTTTCGTTTTCGTATCGTCGACGCTGCTTATGCAACAGCGAAGATAATGTAGAACGCGATACCTACAGCAATCATTGGTACGGCATCAACAAGACCCATAACGATGAAGAACTGTGTACGTAGCATTGGAATCAATTCTGGTTGTCGAGCTGCACCTTCAAGGAAGCGACCGCCCAATACACCAATACCGACAGCCGCACCAAGTGCGCCTAAACCCATCATAATAGCGCCTGCGATGTAGAGTAGTGCTGTTTCCATGATTATCTCCTAGTTAGTTCTTTAAAAAATTAAAATTAATAAAATATACGTTAAAAAAATTAGTGTTCAGAATGCGCCATATCCATATATACGATAGTCAACGTCATAAAGATGAATGCCTGCAGCGTGACGATAAGAATATGGAATATCGCCCAACCCATGTGTAAAACGCCACCAAACAGCCCTAACACCAGACCCGCGTTATACATAATCGCAATCAAGATAAAGATCATTTCACCGGCATACATATTCCCGAACAGACGCAGTGACAATGAAATAGGTTTGGCAATCAATGATACAAATTCGAGTAAGAAGTTAACCGGGATTAATCCAGCCTGTACAGCCTTGTTACTAGACTGGAATGGCATCAGGGTTAATTCGCCTGCAAAGCCACCGACACCTTTAATCTTCACACTATAAAAGATGGTGAGGATGAAAATACCAATCGCCATACCAAAGGTTGCGTTTGGATCTGTAGAAGGCACGACCTTCATAAAGGCGGCATGCTCACCAATACCAAATAACGGTGCAATCCAGCGTGTAAATGCTTCAGGAATAAAATCTACCGGAATCAAATCCATGAAGTTCATCAAGAAAACCCAGACAAAAACGGTTAGCGCTAAAGGCGCAACCAAATCATTCTTGGCCGTAAAGGAACCTCGAACACTGGTATCAATGAACTCAACAATCCATTCAACAAAGTTTTGTAGGCCTGAAGGTACGCCAGCAGTTGCTGTCTTCGCCGCTTTGCGGAATACAAACAGGAATAACACACCCAGAAGGATGGACCAAAATAAGGTATCTACATGTATCGCCCAAAAACCCATTTCTTTGGCTTCGGCAGCGCTGTGCGCGAGGCCCCAACTCCCATCCGGGTGCTGGCCATAAGTCAGGTTTGTTAAGTGATGCTTGATATAGGCAGTTGAAGTTAGCGTATCGCCAGCCATGATCTTTACGTTCTCAAAGTTCTAAAATTAGGGTCACCGACATATTGTGCTATCAGCGCTACACCAAACCCGCTTATTACTGCGAGAGGGAGCAGCTGTAATGCACCCATTCCGAGTGCGAACAACACAACTGTCGCTATAAATCTTTGCATCGCGCAACTCATCATGAGGCGCAAATTATGTTCTGCATCGGCTCGCGCCTGGCGTTTAGCCCGTCGCATGTACCAATATTGCAGTAACACGTTATTCAGTGTGATTCCGCCACCGAACAGTACCGCGACTGTTCCAGCGCTGCCCTTTATATAGAAGGCAATGCCTGCAGCAAGTCCAACAAATATCCCTATGAAAATAAGTTGTCTGCGCATAACGTCGGTTTCAATTTTCGTGCCTTATTGCAGTTATTCAGCTATAAAGCCCAAACTAACTCAGTACATTAAGCACGGGCGCGAAGTATATAGATTCAGTTAGACAGGGTCAACGATGTGCCCATAAACCCTGACTATTTAATAGTTTACTGATTAAGTGAGGTATAAGCTGATTCCAGCAACTACTTGATATGACCAAAGATCCCGTCAAGTTCATCAAGACTATTGTAATCAATGATGAGTTTGCCTTTACCTCGTGCTGAATGTTGAATTTGCACTTTTGCACCGAGTTTTTCTGATAATTGCTCCTGAAAACGACGAATATCCGGATCCAGGTGGGTTGTTTTCGGCCGCGCACGCTTCTCACTTTCTGTATCACGGCGTACTATTTGCTCTGTTTCACGTACAGAAAGGCCTTGTTTGGCTACTTTTGCTGCCGCTGTGCTTTGCGCTGTGCCACGTAAACCTAATAAAGCACGTCCATGACCCATTTCTAACTCGCCACGTATCATCATTTGCTGCACATCTTCGTTCAATTCCTGCAAACGCAGTAAATTGGAAACAGATGCACGCGAGCGACCCACTGCTTCGGCCGCTTGTTGGTGAGTCATTTCAAATTCGTTTAAAAGTCGCTGCAAGGCGCGCGCTTCTTCAATCGGATTGAGGTTTTCACGCTGAATATTCTCAATCAAAGCAATCGCGATAGCCGCTGAATCGGGCACATCGCGTACTACCGCAGGAATTTCATGTAGCCCAGCTAACTGACTAGCACGCCAACGACGTTCCCCGGCAATAATTTCGTATTTACCTTCACCGATAGGGCGAACAACAATCGGTTGCACAACGCCTTGGGCTCGAATCGAGTCTGCTAATTCCTGCAAACTGTCATTGTGCATATCAACACGTGGCTGATATTTACCGCGCTGCATAAGATCAATCGCCAGGTGACGTAATTCACTTTCTGCTACTGGCTCATTATTAGTCGCCGCGACTACTGCGCTGCCCAATAACGCATCTAGACCGCGGCCTAATCCTCGTTTTTTTGCTACCATGATGTTATTCAAAGATTCCTAAATATACTGGTGGTTAGCCTACCGCTTTCGCGGCGACTTGTTGTTGCTGGAGTTCTTCACGGCGAAGTATTTCACCCGCCAAGGCAAGGTATGCCACTGCACCTCGTGAAGATTTATCATATTCAATAATTGGCAACCCATGGCTAGGTGCCTCTGCAAGTCGGATATTTCTTGGTATTAATGTTCGGTAAACTTTGTCACCAAAGTGCACATCTAATTGTGACGACACGTCATTGGCTAATTTATTACGCGGATCAAACATGGTGCGAAGCAAGCCTTCAATCTCGAGAGCCGGGTTCACCGTCGCGCGTAATTGTTCAATGGTGTCTACTAAGGCCGACAGTCCTTCCAATGCATAATATTCACACTGCATAGGAATAATCACACCTTGTGCAGCGGTTAAAGCATTTAAGGTCAACATATTCAAAGAGGGCGGGCAATCAATCAGCACGTAATCATAATCATCAGCAACTTTCGCTAAGGCTTCACGTAAGCGGTATTCACGTCCTTCGACATTCATCAAAGCAACTTCAGCGGCAGTCAAATCGCTATTACTTGGGATGACCGCAAGATTTTCAGATTCTGTTTTTACTAAGGTCTCAGCGATAGAAGCTTCGCCCAATAATACGTCATAAGCAGAACGTGCAACATCATGTTTATTGACACCACAACCCATCGTCGCATTGCCCTGTGGATCGAGATCGATCAACAACACACGACGTTTCGTCGCGGCAAGCGATGCAGCCAGGTTCACGCAGGTGGTTGTTTTACCTACGCCGCCTTTCTGATTTGTGATTGCGAATATACGAGCCATGGTGTTTTACGTAACACTCTAGTTTCATTATTTAAATTATTTTTAAGTCACCGCATGCTGCCTTGTTTATTTTTTGATCAACAAACGGCCAGCTAGTTTCTACCGTCTAGACCGAACTTGCAAGATGATCTTGCGGTTATTTGCGGGTCAAAATCACAATATGGCGTTCTGCATTTACATCAGGAACTTCAAGTGATTCCGACGTTGCTTGCCATTGATCAGGCAAGCTATTGATTTCTTGGGTAGGAAATCGACCCTTCATCGCCAGGAGTTGCCCGCTAGCTGCGCATAGATGTTCCGTTGCTGACACAAAGTCTTCCATGGCCGTAAAGGCACGCGAAATAATAGTGTCGAATAAGCCATCAGGTACATAGTCTTCAATGCGAATTTGTTGCACCCGCACATTCTTTAAGCCCAGCTCACCGACAGCCTGAGTCACAAAGCGTGTCCGCTTCATCGCGCTATCAAGCAAAACAAACTCTTTGTCTGGGTTTGCCAACGCCAAAGGAATACCGGGCAAACCTGCACCCGTACCAACGTCCAGCACACGCTCACCTTGTAAGTAAGTATTTACACTGAGTGAATCGAGTATGTGCTGCGAAATCATTTTGCGGATATCACGCACAGCGGTGAGATTGTAGGTCTTGTTCCACTTATCGAGCAAAACCAGATACTGAATTAACTTGGCTTGAATATCATCGTCCAGCTTACAGTCAAGAGACTGCAAGCCTTCAGCCAGTTGTGATGCCAATTTTTCTGGCTGTATTACTGATGACATACTTCATTACTTCTTTGGACAGTATAAATCTGGCGTAAGTGCTTACTTAGGCTTAACAGCACCAGTAGCAACATTTGTTAATTTATTAAGTGCACCCGTCATTTTTTTCACAATCTTTGGACGATTAGTAATCTTATGACGAGCAGCAATATAAGCAGGGTCATTATACGTTAACCAAACATCGCCTTTTTCATCTTCCCAAGCAAGCGCCTTCATAGGCAGATCAATACCCGCAGTCTGATTACTGGTAAACATATGTGAACCCAACTTTGGGTTACCAAATAAAAGTAGCTCGGTTGGGCGCAATGGGATTTTATTCTTATTAGCGCCGGCATCATGACTCCAACGAGTCACAATCGTAATGCCTTTTTTCTTTAAGACATTTTCAAGACGATTCAATGTTTCAGTAACGCTGAACTTGCTCGATTTAGTGATCATGCCATCGTCGGCGGTCGCTATCATCGATGTTGTCAGAGAAGTAATTACAAACAGGGCTGAAATAATAAGTGAACGTGTCATGGTATAGCTCCTTGTCATACTGACTTTTATTTTGATGATTTTTTAATTTTTGTAATGTTCGTAAATCTTAAACTTCTGACCACAAGATAACCTTGATGTTCACCACTAATCCAGCTCTTTATTATCAAGCTATCAAGCGCGTTTTTTCAAATGTACCAATAATAATGAGATAGCCGCTGGAGTCACCCCGGGAATGCGTGCGGCCTGGGCAATCGTTTCAGGACGAGTATCCACAAATTTCTGCCGCACTTCTGTAGATAAACCTTTTACTGTGGCGTAATCCATATCAATAGGTAATGCACGCGCTTCATTGTTCTTCATGCGAGCAATCTCATCATGCTGCCGATCAATGTAACCTGAATACTTGGCCTGCACCGTGACTTGCCCGGTTACCCGAGGTTCATCCGTCACTCGTCCAACGGCGGATAAATCGACTAATTGGTCATAATCCACGTCCGGACGACGTAATAACTCAAAGGCACGCGTTTCGCGTGATAGAGTTTGTCCCAAAACACGCTGGGCATCGGCATCACTAATCGCGTCGGGTTGAACCACCAATGCTTCCAGGCGTTGTTGCTCGATCGTAACCGCTTCACGATATTCGTTAAATGCCTGCCAGCGTGTTTCATCCACCAAGCCAAGATCATGCCCTTGTTCGGTCAATCGTAAATCCGCATTATCTTCGCGCAACAAAAGGCGATATTCAGCGCGACTGGTAAACATGCGATAAGGCTCCTTAGTACCGCTCGTAATCAGGTCATCAATCAGCACACCCATATAGGCTTCATCTCGGCGCGGCGTCCATGCTTCTTCACCTCGCGTTTGACGCGCTGCATTTAAGCCGGCAATTAAACCTTGTGCCGCAGCTTCTTCATAACCCGTTGTACCGTTTATCTGGCCGGCAAAATATAAACCAGACACATGTTTGGTTTCCAAAGAGGCCTTCAAATCACGCGGATCAAAGAAATCATACTCAATTGCATAACCAGGTCGCGTAATATGCGCCTTCTCAAAACCCTTAATCGAACGAACAAAGGCTTCTTGCACATCGTAAGGCAAACTGGTCGAAATACCGTTTGGATAAACTTCGTGCGTCTTCAAACCTTCCGGTTCAATAAAGATTTGATGCGAATCCTTATCGGCAAAGCGCATGACTTTATCTTCAATAGACGGGCAGTAACGTGGACCCACACCTTCAATTACACCGGTGTACATTGGCGATCGATCTAAGCCATTACGAATCAGATCATGGGTTTGTTCGCTGGTATACGTAATATGACAAGACACCTGCTGCGGATGATCATCTGCCGAACCCATATATGAAAAAACCGGCACAGGCGTATCGCCGGGTTGTTCAGTCAAACCGGTGTAATCAATCGTGCGGCCATCAATACGTGGCGGCGTACCGGTTTTTAAGCGTTCAACTCGAAATGGCATTTCACGCAGACGTTTTGAAAGTGCATTCGATGGTGGATCACCGGCTCGACCACCTTGATAATTCGCCTCACCTATATGAATCAGGCCACCAAGAAAAGTACCCACAGTTAACACAACACTGCGGGCAGTAAATTTCAGACCCATTTGCGTCACAACGCCCGCCACGCGGTCGCCATCCATTATCAGATCGTCCACTGACTGCTGAAAAATACTAAGGTTTTCCTGGTTCTCCAAAACACCGCGAATCGTTTGTTTATATAAAATGCGATCTGCTTGCGCTCGCGTGGCACGAACAGCAGGGCCTTTACGTGCATTAAGAATACGAAATTGAATACCTGCCTGATCCGTCGCCTTAGCCATAATACCGCCAAGTGCATCGATCTCTTTAACAAGATGACCTTTACCAATCCCGCCAATCGCTGGGTTGCAACTCATTTGACCAAGCGTATCGATATTATGTGTCAGCAATAAGGTCGTGGCACCACTTCTCGCCGAGGCAAGCGCAGCCTCGGTACCGGCATGGCCGCCACCGATCACTATGACATCAAATGTATGTTGTGCGTGCATAATATGATTCTAACAAATATAAATTGTTATTTGCCTATACAAAAACTACTGAATATCTCGCCAAGCAGGTCATCACTACTGACTTCGCCGGTAATACTACCCATTTCTTGGTGGGCGAACCGCAGGTCTTCCGCAACCAACTCACCGGCGTGCTGATGTTGTAAGGCATCAACCCCTTTATCCATCCACTCTGCCGCGCGACGCAATGCCTCTAAATGACGGCGACGCGCACTAAACGAATCACTGCCTGCTTCACGGTAACCAGCACAATCTTGTAAGTGATGACTTAGCTCATCCAACCCACAACCTGTTTTCGCTGAAACATACACATGTGTTTCTTCAGCATCCGTCTGGATACCAGCATCATGCCCAACTAAATCAATCTTGTTATGCACGATGCTACGCGGCAATTTTTTCGGCAACCGCGCTAATAAGGCTTCCACATCGGCATCAATACCCTTGTTTTCATCAACCACAAACAGCAAACGATCCGCTTGTTCTATTTCGACCCACGCACGTTTAACGCCTTCTTTTTCAATACTGTCATCACTATCACGCAAACCGGCGGTATCAATAATCTCTAAAGGCAGACCATTCAATTGAATATGTTCGCGCAATACATCACGCGTGGTGCCTGGGATATCGGTAACAATCGCAGTATCACGACCGGCCAAGGCATTTAATAAACTCGATTTACCTGCATTCGGTAAGCCAGCAATCACAAGCACCAAGCCTTCGCGCAACACACAGCCCTGTTCAGTATCTGTCAGTAAACTTTGCATCGATTGCTGACATTCGACTATACGTTGCTGTAGTTTAGTATCGGCAAGAAAATCAATTTCTTCTTCTGGAAAATCAATCGCCGCTTCCACGTACATACGCAAGTAAAGCATTTGTTCTGCTAACTCTTTTACACGTTGCGAAAATTCACCTTGTAAAGATCGCATTGCGGCACGTGCAGCCTCATTACTGCCACTATCAATTAAATCGGCAATGGCTTCAGCTTGGGCTAGGTCAATTTTATCATTTAGAAAAGCGCGCTCAGAAAATTCCCCGGGACGAGCAGGGCGTGCACCTAATTCATATAGACGCGCCAACAACATATCCATTACCACTCGACCACCATGGCCTTGCAGTTCCAAAACATCTTCACCGGTAAAGGAATTCGGGCCAGGGAAAAATAAAGCGAGACCACTGTCGATACTGTTCGCATCCGCATCTAGGAAACGCTTTAGAACAGCTTGGCGCGGTTTTGGACAATCACCCAATACCACCTCAGCAATTGTTTTCACTGCTGGTCCGGAGATACGTACTACGCCGACACCACCGCGCCCTGGCGGTGTTGCAAGGGCGGCGATAGTATCGTTATTCATATATTATCGCTGCCGAGTTATTTCATCTCACCAGAGGCGATACGTTTGGTAATCACCCATTGCTGAGCAATTGATAAAGTATTATTAACGACCCAGTACAAAACAAGACCTGATGGGAAGAAGGCAAAGAACACCGTAAAGACGATTGGCAACATGCCCATGACTTTTTTCTGAATTGGATCCAGCGGTGCAGGGTTAAGACGTTGTTGTAACAACATCGTTGCACCCATTAATAAAGGCAGAACAAAATAAGGATCAGCTTTTGATAAATCATTAAGCCAGAAAATAAATGGCGCTTGACGCATTTCAACGCTTTCTAGTAATACCCAATACAAAGCAATAAAGACAGGGATCTGAATCAGGATAGGTAGACAACCACCCAGAGGATTAATCTTTTCCTCCTGGTACATCTTCATCATGGCTTTTTGGAAGCCGGCCTTATCATCACCAAAACGTTCTTTTAATGTATTCAGGCGTGGCGTAACAAGGCGCAATTTTGCCATCGACTTATAACTTGCTTCACTGAGCTTAAAGAAGACTAGTTTAATAACGGCGGTTACTGCAATAATGGCCCAACCCCAGTTTCCAAATAAGCTATAAAACCATTCAAGCAACCAGAACAATGGATCAGCAAGAATTGTTAACCAGCTATAATCTACGGTTAAACTCAGGTTCGGTGCAGCTGTTGCTAATTGACTTTGTAACTTAGGCCCAACAAACATTCTACTTTTAAGCGTTCTGGTTTCACCGGCAGCAACCGTTTGTTGCGGTGTCACCATACCAATCACATATTTGTTTCCGTCACTAGCCTTGCTATAAACATGATTATTTTCAGACGGGTCTGCTAACCACGCAGCAAGGAAATAATGCTGGATCATCGCAACCCAACCACCGGTCATTTCCAGTTTTAACTTTTCATCTTGCAGGTCATCGTGCGTATATTTTTCGTACGGGTTTTCGGTATTCGATACAACAGCGCCAGTAAAGGTATAAATGAAACTTGATGTTTCAACGCCAGTATCTTCGCCACGCTTGTATTGGCGATATAAACTGCCCTTCCATTGTTGGCCCGTATTATTCGCAACATCATAATCTAAATCAAAATCGTACCGACCTCGAAAGAATGTATATCTTTTTTCAACACGCAAGCCATTTTGATTTTGCCAAAATAAAGTCACTTTAAGTGAGTCCGCACCTTCTTCCATCTCATACTGTGTCGCTGCAACAGAATAAGTACTCGTGTGATCAGGGCTATCTTTCGCAAGTAAACCGCTTTGCGCAATAAACAGATGTGAATCGCCACCACCATCATTCATTAATAAAAAGTCTTTCGAATCCTGTTCAATACTATCTGGATAGTTACGCAATCTTGTTTTAACAATGTCACCGCCACGAGTATCGATCTCAATATCGTATACATCGGTTAACACGGTAATACGCTGGCCTTTAGGAGCCGTTAGCGCCGCAATTTGTGGCACGGGAGAATTATTCGAAGACGTTGAGTCAACCGGTATTGCCGGCGCATCACTTGCTGATGCTATACGGCCATCTTCCGTTGTTGTCACGGCAGCAGGCGTCGCCATCACTGGTGGATAATCTTTTTGCCAAGCCTGATACATCATGAACAAAACTAATGCCAAGGCGGCAAACAACATTGTACGAATCATTTCCATATTACTTCTTCTTTAACTCTTTCTTTAATTCAGGCACCGGATCCATTCCACCCGGATGCCAAGGATGACACCGCAAAATTCTACGAATTGCTAAATACATGCCCTTGATAACACCATAACGGTCAATAGCCGTATATGCGTAACTTGAACAGGTCGGATAAAACCGACAGGTCGGAGCCATTAACGGGCTCAACAAGGTTTGATAACCACGTATTATGAGCAAGAGGATTTTGCGCATTGCTTTACCAAATTCTGCCAATGTTTTTTTAGTGCTTCAGCTAATTCAGTATTAGTTTTATTTTTTGTTGAGTGCTTTGCCAACACAACAATATCAATAGCCGGTAGTGTATCTCTATATAGCCGAAAACTCTCGCGGATTTGTCGCTTAACTCGATTTCTATCTACCGCACGACGTAACTGCTTTTTTGCAATCGCTAAACCAAGACGTGACTGCTGCAAGTCATTACTTTTTGCTAAAATAGTAAACGCTGAGTTTCCGGATTTTATAGGATTCGCAAAAACGCGCTTATAATCTGCCGGACTGATGATCCTGAGACGACGGTTAAAACCGAATTCACTCACGATCGAAGGGGAGCTGAGAAGCTAAACGAATACCGCAACCTGCCTTTCGACAAGTTGCGACATCGTAATTAAGCACTCAGTACTGAGCGGCCTTTGGCGCGGCGAGCATTGATAATCGCACGACCACTCTTAGTTGCCATGCGAGCACGGAAGCCGTGGTTACGCTTGCGCTTTAATAAACTGGGCTGAAAAGTTCTTTTCATGACGATGCCTGCTGTCGTAATTCAATAATATAATAGCCCTCGCCTCAAGCGGGAGCGGAAAAGCGGCACAATTTACTTTGGATCGGGGTCAAAAGTCAACATTTTTAACGCAAAATCAGTAACAAACAAGGTTGTGGATAACTTTTACCTCTAGCGTTACACTTCTCCGTCCAAAACTCGGCATAAAATCAATACGGAGTAGAATAACACGGTGTCCTCGCCCCTTTGGCAAGCCTGTCTAAATCATCTTGAAGGTGAACTGACTTCTGAACAATTTAATACCTGGATTCGCCCCTTACACGCAGAGGAAGAACCCGAGTGTTTACGCCTGCTCGCGCCAAACCGTTTTGTGCTTGATTGGGTAAATGAACAATTTATTCAACAAATTAACGCAACTGTTGAGCGGCTCATGCCCAATAACAAACCGGTTGTTCAACTGGAAATAGGCAGTCGTCAGCTTACAGCGGCGAATGCCGTTGCAAATGAAGCAGGTCTCGACACCACCAAAATGAAGCGCAATGGTCAGCATGGGCCATCGATTAATACTGCGCCAGACCCGGTCCCCGCTCATTTTAGCGCTTTAAACAAAACCTTTACCTTTGACAGTTTTGTTGAAGGCAAATCAAACCAACTCGCACGCGCCGCTTCAATGCAAGTCGGTGAGAACTCTGGTTCAGCTTACAACCCATTGCTTATCTATGGGGGTGTTGGTCTTGGTAAAACGCACTTAATGCATGCTGTTGGTAACTTGATCTTGGCCAAAAATCCTCAAGCTCATGTTGTGTATTTGCATTCTGAACGTTTTGTCGCCGATATGGTGAAGGCCTTACAACATAATTCTATTAATGAATTTAAGCGTTATTACCGCTCCGTCGATGCATTGTTGATTGATGATATCCAGTTCTTTGCCGGCAAGGGTCGTTCACAAGAAGAATTCTTCCATACTTTCAACACCTTGCTTGAACACCAACAGCAAGTGATTATGACCTGTGATCGTTATCCCAAAGAGGTTGATGGTCTTGAAGAACGTTTAAAATCTCGTTTTGGCTGGGGTTTAACCGTCGCAATTGAGCCACCCGAACTTGAAACACGTGCGGCCATTTTGATGAATAAAGCTTCTTTAGTGCAAATTGATCTGCCTCGTGAGGTTGCTTTTTTCATTGCCAAACGTATTTATTCAAATGTGCGCGAACTAGAAGGCGCACTACGTAGAGTTATCGCCAACGCCCACTTCACAGGCAAACCGATTACACTCGACTTTGCTAAAGAATCTTTACGAGATCTGTTAGCCTTACAAGAAAAATTGGTTAGCATAGATAATATTCAAAAAACCGTTGCTGAGTATTACAAGATCCGCGTCGCTGATTTACACTCTAAGCGTCGTACTCGCTCAATTACGCGACCAAGACAATTAGCAATGGCACTGGCTAAAGAATTAACGACTCATAGTCTGCCAGAGATAGGTGATGCATTCGGTGGCCGAGATCACACCACCGTGATTCATGCTTGCAAGAAAATAAAAGAATTAAAAGAAGCAGATTCTCGAATTCATGAAGATTACGCGAATTTGTTAAGAACTTTGTCAACATGATGTGGATTACCTGTTGATAAGTGTGTGGACAAATATAGGCCTGTATTTATCCACAGGAAGTGCACAAGTTAGAGGCCTTAATTTTGGCCTTACACACAGGCTTGTGATTGATGTAAATCCTTGAAAATTAATAGGATAATGGGCTTATACACAGAATATCGTGGTACTAATAATAACTATAAGTATATATATACTTAGGAACTAATAATATGAACTTCAAGATCCAGCGCGAAGCTTTACTTAAACCTTTGCAGACAATATGCGGTGTTGTTGAACGTAGACAAACATTACCAATACTTTCACATGTGCTATTAGTTTCTGATGGTGAGAAATTAATTATCACGGCTACTGATCTTGAAGTTGAAATGATTAGTACTACAAATATTGAAAGTAGCACTGCTGGAGAAACAACCGTTCCAGCAAGAAAATTCCTCGATATTTGTAAAACATTACCTGATGATTGCATGATTGATTTTAAACTTGATGGTGAACGAGCTATTTTAAAAGCAGGAAAAAGTCGTTTTACCTTATCGACATTACCAGCAACCGATTTTCCAAATATTGATGTTGCTGAAGACGGTAATGAATTTCAAATTAAAGAAGCCGCTTTTAAATCAATTATTGATCACACTCAATTTGCTATGGCACAACAAGATGTTCGTTATTACTTAAACGGATTAATGCTAGAAATTGCAGATAATAAATTACGCGCTGTTGCTACAGATGGACATCGTTTAGCCATGTGTGAAATACAGGCAGATATGGGTGCAATAGAAGCAAAACAAATTATTTTACCGCGTAAAGGCGTTTCTGAATTAGCTCGTTTACTCGAAGATGTAAACACTGATATTACAATTGAGATTGGCAATAACCATATCCGTATGAAGTTTAATCAATTGATGTTTACATCAAAATTAATCGATGGAAAATTCCCTGATTATCAACGAGTTCTGCCACAAAATACGGATAAAAACCTAGTATTAAATCGTGATATGTTTCGCCAAGCATTAACTCGTGCATCGATTCTTTCGAATGAAAAGTATCGTGGAATCCGCTTATTGATGGATAATAATGCGATGCGAATTGTTGCGAATAATCCTGAACAAGAAGAAGCTGAAGAACAAGTAGAAATTGATTACAGTTTTGATCCTCTAGAAATTGGTTTTAATGTGACTTATTTATTGGACGCGCTAAATGCGATCAGTACAGAAAAAGTAAATCTTGCATTAAGTGATTCAAATAGTAGCTGTCTTATTACAGCAGTTGGTGAAATGGTTGCAGAAAGTCGTTATGTTGTTATGCCGATGCGCCTGTAATTTTTATTTTCAATATAAAATCAGGTTATGTGAATTAAGCACATGAGTGTTGAGATTCTTAAGATATCGCATTGCCGTAATATTAAATCTGCACAATTAAATTTAAAATCAGGTCTAAATGTTATTACTGGCGCTAATGCCAGTGGTAAAACCACTCTTCTAGAAGCATTTAATTTGCTTGGTACAGGACGATCTTTCCGAACCAGTCGTTTAAATCACGTTATTCAAGCAGAGCAATCTACCTTAACTATTTTTGCTCTATTACGTTCAGTTTCTGGCATTAACCAGAAGCTGGGATTTCAATACAAAGAAGGTAAGCGTCAACTTCGTTTAGACGGCAACCCTATTCACAGTGGCGCCGAATTAGCTCAATTATTACCTATACAGCTTATAAACCAACAAAGTTTTGATTTAATTGACCAGGGCCCTAGTCAACGCCGTAAATTTCTCGATTGGGGCGTGTTTCACGTGGAACAGTCTTTTTATCCTGTATGGCAACGTTATATGCGCGCAATGAAACAACGAAATGCGGCTTTAAGGCAGTCAATTAAACAAACCGAACATTGGGAACAAGAAATGGGGTCTTCAGCGGCCACATTACATGGGTATAGACAAGAATATGTAAAAAGCCTACAGCCCTTGTTTTCCTCTTCTGTAGGCGAAATGTTGGGTTGTGATGATATTACGATGGAATATCGAGCGGGCTGGGATGCTGATACCCCTTTAAATGAACTATTAGCAAGTAATCGAGATAAAGACCGTGAATTGGGTTATTCACGTTATGGTCCGCAGCGAGCCGATCTTGTATTTAAACGAGATGGAGCGCCCGCACGAGAGCGGTTATCTCGGGGACAGCAAAAGCTATTGGTTAGCGCCCTGGTATTAGGGCAGGCACAATTATTAATAAATAGCACTGGAAAGCCAGGAACAGTATTGATAGATGATATTAGTGCCGAACTCGATGCAAATCATTGTGTGAAATTAATGGGCGTTTTGTTGGCAACAGGGTCCCAATTAGTTGTTACAGCAATCAGCCCGGAACAATTGCCAGACGTGAGTAGAGAGAATCCAGCAATGTTTCACGTGGAACACGGTGAAGTAAAAGAAGTGGTATAATAATCGTTCTGTTTTGGAGATAAGAAATGTCAGACGAGAAGACTTATGATTCCTCTAATATCAAGGTTTTAAAAGGCCTAGATGCTGTACGTAAACGCCCCGGTATGTACATTGGTGATACGGATGATGGTACGGGTTTACACCATATGGTGTTTGAAGTCGTTGATAACTCAATTGATGAGGCACTGGCGGGCCACTGCTCTGAAATTAAAGTGGTTATTCATGTCGGTGAATCGGTTACAGTCAGCGATAATGGTCGTGGTATCCCCGTTGATATGCATGAGGAGGAAGGGGTTGCCGCAGCAGAGGTTATTATGACTGTGCTGCATGCAGGTGGTAAGTTTGATGATAACTCCTACAAAGTCTCTGGCGGCCTACATGGAGTAGGTATTTCTGTTGTTAATGCTTTATCTAAAGAATTGCGACTTACAATTCGTCGTCACGGTAAGGTACATCAACAAGATTACGTACACGGAGAACCACAGGCACCACTAGCCGAAATAGGAGATACGGATTTAACCGGTACAGAAGTGCATTTTCAACCTAGCACGGATACTTTTACGCAAACTGAATTTCATTATGACATTCTCTCTAAACGATTGAGAGAATTGAGTTTTTTGAATTCTGGCGTGCGAATAGTGCTTATTGATGAGCGTAATGATAAGAAAGATGAGTTTGAATATAAAGGTGGTATTCAGGCCTTTGTTGAGCATTTGAACCGGAATAAACAACCATTGCATGACAATGTGTTTTATTTTGAGACCGAGCAAGATGATGTTGTCGTAGAGTTGGCGATGCAGTGGAATGACTCTTATCAGGAAAATATCTTCTGTTTTACGAATAATATTCCACAACGTGATGGTGGTTCGCATCTTTCAGGTTTCCGTTCGTCGTTAACGCGCACATTGAACCAATACATTGATTCTACAGGGAAAAATAAGGTTTCGACCACTGGTGATGATGCCCGTGAAGGTCTTACCGCGGTATTATCAGTGAAAGTACCTGATCCCAAGTTCTCTTCTCAAACAAAAGATAAATTAGTGTCTTCTGAGGTAAAGGGCATTGTTGAAACAACGATGAACGAAAAACTCAGTGAGTTCTTGCAAGAACGCCCAAGTGATGCCAAAGCCATTGTCAGTAAAATGGTCGATGCGGCACGTGCGCGCGAAGCGGCGCGAAAAGCACGTGAAATGACTCGCCGTAAAGGGGCACTCGATATTGCAGGCTTGCCAGGTAAATTGGCAGACTGTCAGGAAAAAGATCCATCGCTTTCTGAAATATTCTTGGTGGAAGGAGACTCAGCTGGCGGTTCGGCCAAGCAGGGTCGTGATCGTAAGTTTCAGGCTATCTTGCCACTCAAGGGTAAGATCTTAAACGTTGAGAAAGCACGTTTCGATAAAATGCTATCTTCTGCTGAAGTAGGCACATTAATTACTGCACTTGGTTGTGGTATTGGTAAAGAAGAATTTAATCCAGACAAATTACGTTATCACCGCATTATTATCATGACGGATGCTGACGTTGATGGTTCGCATATCCGAACTTTGTTGCTGACTTTCTTTTATCGCCAAATGTACGAACTGGTTGAGCGAGGTCATTTATATATTGCGCAACCGCCACTGTACAAAATTAAAAAAGGTAAACAAGAACGTTACATTAAAGATGATGTAGAAATGAATCAGTTCATGATTCAAGAAGCGCTCGATAAAGCAGCGCTAACAGTTAACCCTGAAACGCCAGCTATTAAAGGTCAAGGTTTAGAAAGCCTGATTCAAAGTTATACGAATGTAATGACAACCATTGCACGTATAGGTAAACGCTTTAATACAGCCGCATTAATGAAAATGGTATATCTGCCAATTGTAAATGAAGATAAGACTAAAGATGCTGCGGCAATGAAAAAATGGGCAGATGAATTAGTTAGTCGTTTAAATAGTGATGAAGATAGTTATAGTTATGAAAGTAAGATTATTGAAGACACTGAACATGCAACTCATGCTGTGCAGCTGGATATAACCAAACACGGGTTAATTAAAAATGTTGTGTTTGGTCATGACTTCTTTGCTTCAGGTGAATATCGTGCAATAGGTGAAATGGCTACCCAGCTAGATGGCTTGATAGGCGAAGGCGCGACTGTTCGGCGTGGTGAGCGTGAAACAGAAATTAGTAGTTTCCGTGAAGCGGTTGACTGGTTAATGAAAGAAGCAAAACGTGGTCAGAGTTTCCAGCGCTATAAAGGTTTGGGTGAAATGAATCCAGAACAGCTTTGGGAAACAACCATGGATTACAATCAACGTCGACTTCTTCAAGTGAAAATTGAAGATGCAATTGCTGCCGATGATCTGTTTACTACCTTAATGGGTGATCAAGTAGAACCGCGTCGCGACTTTATTGAAAAAAATGCCCTTTCTGTTGGTAATTTAGACGTATAGCAATGATTCTCTGGACTGTTTATTTATCAGGTGAAATTCACACTGATTGGCGCGAGAAAATCGAGAAGGGTGTTCAGTCGGCAGATCTGCCGATTGAATTCACTTCTGCTGTAACCAATCATGAAGCCAGTGATGCTGCCGGTGATGTGCTTGGTGCAGAAGCGGATAGTTTTTGGCGTGATCATAAATCAGCCAAGGTGAATGCAATAAGAACTAAAACACTCATTGAAATGAGTGATATTGCAGTTATTCGATTTGGTGATAAATACAAGCAATGGAATGCAGCGTTTGATGCGGGTATTTGTGCGGCACTAGGTAAACCCTATATTACCTTGCATGATGAAGATATTATTCATCCACTAAAAGAAGTGGATGGCGCGGCTATGGCTTGGGCTAAAACACCAGAACAAGTTGTTGAACTGCTGTCTTACATAACCAATAAATAAAAATTATATTTATTACCTTTTTCTCTAAATCCCCAAAAGTTCGGTCATATGAAAAAAGTCTATGAATCGTCAACCGCATTAGAAGCCCATATGGTGAAAAATCTTTTGGAGAATGAAGGTGTTGATTCACGAATAGATGGCGAGTATTTGCAAGGTGGTGTTGGTGAGTTACAGGCCATGGGTGCAATACGTGTGGTGGTTGACGAAGATGATTATTCACAGGCGCGAGAAATTATTGATGCGTGGGAGTCGTTACAACCAGAAGATGATGCTGACGATGCAAAAACAACTAAAACATCTAGTTCTACAAATGGCTTTGTTTTAGGTGTTGTTCTTACGGTCGGTGTAGCATATTTCATTTCCAACTCGTCAATGACAAGCGATGGCATAGATTATAATGCCGACGGTGTTTTAGATGAAAAATGGACCTATCAAAACGGCCGTTTAAAAAAAACCACACTAGATAGAAATTTTGATGGAAATCCAGATGTCATTTATTCATATGATTATAGTGGCTGGCTGAAGACGTCCAAACTAGATGATAATTTTGACGGTATATTTGAGGTAAGTACCATTTATAAAAATGGTAATGCAGTAAAGGAAGAATCAGATACCAATAATAACGGTGTAATAGATTATCGCAGTTATTTTAAACAAGGTGTTTTTGATTCGGTTGAATTTATAGATGAAAGAACCGGAAAGGTACGGAAAAGGCAGTTTCACAGGTTTAATAAGTTAATCGCGGACGATTTTGATACTAATAGTGATGGCGTATTAGATAGCCATTATGAGTATGATCAATACGAAGAAAGAAAGCGATAAAAGGGATTTGTTGATGATTAATGAGGCTGAAAGAGCACAGCAATTAAAAGAAGTCACGGCGAAATTAATTAAAGTACAAATGTTTGGTGCAATAGGCTGGATACTGGTTGGTTTTGCTATGTACGGTATTTGGGGCGCACAAGGTAATGCCTTTCACCCGTTATTGAATGACAGCGATGTGGTTTACGGTATGCTGACTGTCGGTATTGCCATTATGGTTGTGGAATTTGTTATTTATATTCGTTTGCTGCTAAAACGAAATAAATTGTCGAAAATGGGAAATTAATAGTAACGGTCCTAGATAATAAGTTATCTAGGACCGTCTTTTTATTTAATTGGCTTACTTGGCAGTGTATTGCTGATTAATATAAACAAGCCGATACAGCGCCGGTAACACGATCAAAGTCAGTATCGTTGATGAAATAATTCCACCTATAACTACGGTTGCAAGGGGGCGTTGAACTTCAGAACCAATCCCCGTATTCAATGCCATGGGGATAAAACCGAGGGCAGCAACTAGCGCGGTCATTAAAACAGGCCGCAGCCGTGTTAAGGCACCATCAATAATTGCATCGTCAAGGCCTTTCCCATGAATACGTAAATCGCGAATGAATGCGACCATCACTAAACCATTCAATACGGCAATACCAGATAGGGCAATAAATCCAACCGCTGCTGAGATTGAAAAAGGAATATCTCGAAGTAATAAGGCAACAATCCCACCGGTAAGGGCTAATGGCACACCTGAAAATATCACAGCGGCATCTTTAAAAGAACCGAGCGCCATCACCAGTAACCCCATGACCAACGCTAAGGTTAGCGGAACAACAATCGATAATCGCTTCGATGCAGATTGCAGTTTTTGATATGTACCACTGTATTCAACCCAATAACCAGCAGGAATTCCAACATTTTCAGAAACGGCCTTTTGTACATCACTAACAAAAGAACCAAGGTCTTGGCCACGAACGTTGGCAGCAACTACGACTCGGCGCTTACCATTTTCGCGATAGACTTGGTTATAACCTGTCGATAAATTGAGTTCTGCGATTTCACCTAGTGGCACATAACCACCTTCTGGCAACATAACGGGTAATCTTGATAAAGAATCGGTGTCGGTTCTTAGTTCTTCTGATAAACGGACAACAATATCAGCACGTCGATCACCTTCGTACATTTGTCCGGCAACGGTTCCGCCAAGTGCAGTAGACAGCATGTCTTGCACACCTTGTATGGATAAACCCAAGCGAGCCATAACATCACGTTTTGGCTCAATAGTCATAATGGGTAGGCCGGTCGTTTGCTCAACAGCAACATCAGCTGCACCTGGTACAGTACTGATTACTTTCTCTATTTGGCTACCAAGTTGAATAAGTTGATCGAAATCATCACCGAAAACCTTAACAGCTAACTCTGTTCTTACACCGGCGATTAACTCATTAAATCGCATTTGAATTGGTTGTAAAAATTCATAACGATTGCCGGGTATGGGTGTTACCAGAGCTTCAAGTTCTTCGACTATTTGATTTTTTGATTTACTAGGGTCGGGCCAGTCATCACGTTCTTTTAAAATAATAAAATTATCGGCCACGCTAGGAGGCACGGCATCAGTGGCAACTTCTGCTGTACCTATTTTGGCAAAGACCCTTTCTACCTCGGGCATTTTTATAATTTCTGCTTCTAGAATTTTTTGAAGCTCAATAGCTTGTTGTAAGGATGTCCCAGGGATGCGTAATGCATGCATGGCTATATCTCCTTCATCAAGGTTAGGTATAAATTCTGAACCCAGGCGAGGAATCAACAGAGCAGAGATAACAACTAATGCGAGTGCCGATGTAATGACAGCCCAACGCAACTTAAGGCTAAGTAGCAAGATGGGTTTATAGAAAGTACGCGCGGTATTTATAATCCGGTTTGGCTTCTCTTGTACGGGTTTTTTAAATAAGAGCGCAATACCGGCAGGGATAAAGGTTATCGACAAGACCATGGCGCTAACCAAGGCAATAATGACCGTGATAGCCATCGGGTGAAACATTTTTCCTTCAACGCCAGATAGAGCGAAAATAGGAATATAAACAGCGGTGATAATAAATACGCCAAATAATGCTGGACGTATCACTTCACGAGTTGCATCAAAGACAAGAGCCAAGCGTTCTTTCAATGACATCATGCCATTACGATTTGACTCACTGAGCCGCCTTAAGCAGTTTTCAACAATAATTACTGCGCCATCAATAATTAAACCAAAATCAAGTGCGCCTAGGCTCATTAAGTTGGCACTGACACCAGTATTTAGCATGCCAGTAATGGTCATTAACATTGCAACGGGGATAACCGCTGCGGTGAGCAGGGCCGCGCGTACATTACCTAATAACAAGAAAAGGATAACAACAACCAGAATCGCACCTTCGAGTAAATTCTTCTGAACAGTTACCAAGGTTTTGTCGACCAAGGTGGTACGATTGTAAACGGCCGTTGCGGTGATGCCTGTGGGTAATGTGGATTTAATTTCTTCTAGTTTGATAGCAACATCATTAGCAATAGTGCGGCTGTTTTCACCAATTAACATGAACACGGTACTCATGACGACTTCTCGCCCATTTTGAGTTGCAGCACCTGAACGTAATTCTTTGCCTAAGCCAACAGAGGCAACATCTTTAATCCGTATGGGCACTCCTTGTTGCGTAATAACAATGTTTTCAATATCGGTCATTCCGGTTACTTGGCCGGGCACCCTCATTAACCATTGCGAGCCATTGCGTTCAATAAATCCAACGCCACGGTTATCATTATTTCTTTGTAAAGCGTTATATACGTCAGGGTAACTGAGACCATATGCAAGTAATTTATCGGGATTAGGTGCGACCAAGATCTCTTTTTTAAAACCGCCAACGGGATTAATTTCTGCGACACCTTTTACCCGAGATAATTGCGGACGTATGATCCAATCGTGAACAGAACGTAAGTCTGTTGGTGTTATGCTGCTTCCGTCTGGATTGGTTGCACCGGGTTCGGCATCAACGGTGAACATGAAAATTTCACCCAGACCGGTGGCAATGGGCCCTAGTTTTGGATCCAGTGATGCAGGTAAGTCACTTTTTGCTGCACTGAGTCGTTCACTGACGAGTTGCCGTGCAAAATAAATATCGGTGCCATCTTCAAAGATAACCGTAACCTGTGAAAGACCATAACGTGACACAGAGCGGGTATATGACAGTTTGGGAATACCAACCATCGCTGTTTCCACGGGGAAACTGACTCTTTGTTCAGTTTCTAATGGCGTGTAACCGGGCGCCGCGGTAGTAATGGTGACTTGTACGTTAGTGATATCGGGTACAGCATCAATAGGTAGTTTGGTAAAATTCCACATACCTAAGCCCATTACCAGCAGTACTGCTGCCATCACTAAACCGCGACGAGCCAACGAGAAATTAATTATTGATTCGAGCATGATGATTCCTTAATGATCGTGTGATGCGCCGGATTTTTCAATATCGGCTTTGATGACATAACTATTTGCGCTGACATAGCGGGTATTGGGTTCAAGACCGCCGAGTACTTCTATCCATGTATTATCTTGACGACCTAGCTCTAACATACGAACTTCATATTCATCGCCAATTTTTGCGTATACCACGGTAAAATCTCTGAACGCCTGTAAACCATCGCGTTTAACGACAAGATCGACTACATGATTAGCGATTTCAATATCAGCAGAAACGAAGGTACCAGGAAATAATGAGCCATCTTTATTATCGAGTACAACACGCGCACCGATTGATTGATTCGTCTCGGTCATTACATTAATACGATCAATGACACCAGAAAATGACTGTCCATTAATGGTTGTTGTGATCTTAACGGGTGCACCTATGCTTATGCGTTTTCGATCAGCAGGAAATAGTGAAAGATTTGCCCAGACGCTAGAGGTATCCATAATCGTAAACAGATTACGACCGTTTGTTTGTTCGCCTGAATTTGCATTGCGTTGTGTAATTACGCCGCTGATAGGGGCTTTAATATTATAACTTTTCAAGCTTTCATTACTTTCAATACGAGCAAGGACTTGACCTTTTTGCACGGTGTCTCCGATTGATGGTTTGATTGATTTAATAAGTCCATCAAACCGCGCACTAACTTTTCGGACGCGTTCTGTATTACTTGATATTTTACCGTAAACACTGACAATTTCTTTTATTGTTCCCGGTTTTGCGATTGATGTTTCAACACTTAGCGCTTCGGCCACTTTGGGTTCAATTTTAGTGCGGCCCTCAAAATTATCATATTCCCAATGATAGGTTTTACCATTGTGAATAACGTTGATATTCACAACAAAGGAATGTGGTTCATAGATAACCGTGTCTCCGCGCATTGCATCCCCTTGCGGTTTAAAATTAATATCGTCTACTTTGCCACCTAGGCGTATTAATTTAATATTCAGATCGACTTCATCGGGTGAAAGTAATTGGCCGTTATCTGTAGCCCATGCACGAAATTCTGGCGGTACACCTGTTTCAAAAATAGATAGCTCGAGTGAGAAATCGTCAGAATGTAATAGGCGACCACCATGTGGCCCTTTTTCAACTTTAACCTCGGTATTGTGATCATCATGCATTGCATGTTGCGTGTTGTGATTTTCATTACCACATGCACTAAGCAATAAGACAACGGTAATCATCCAAATCACACGTGAAAATTTACTATTACTTAAGATCATTATTTTTCTCCAAGCGAGCCATATTGCGACCAGTTAGGCGCTCGATTTCAATTTTATTTAGGTGATAATTACTTGCGGTAACTGCTACTTCTAGTTGCGCATTAAGTAATATTTTTTGGGCGGTATTTAACTCAAGCAAAGAGTAACGGCCGGCTTCATAGCCACGTTGGTAATCTTGAAGTACCAATTTAGCTTCTGGGATAATAGTTTCTTGCAGTGCGGCAACGGCATCAATTGCATGATGAATTTCCTGATACAACTCATATAGAGTGGTATATAAGGTGATGCGGCGTTGTTCGAGGTTATAGGGTGTTAATTGAGATAATAATTGTGCCTCATCTATAAATGGTTTGGCGCGTGATGTGGAACCAAATGGAATGCTGGCAGAAAGCACAAGAGCTGTATCAGACGTTGCATTGAAGTGTCTAATACCACCAGATATCTCTATATTTGATTTTCGACGAGATTTAGCCAGATTTAATTTTGAGATTGAAAGACGCTCATGTGTTGCGTATTGAACAAGATCCGGATTTTTTATTAATAAAATTTCAAGTTCTTTAAACGTAACGGGTTCTTGCAGTGAAAATAATTTTGCTTGTGCCGATACAAAATTAGGTGAAGTACTTCCCCATATTGCCGAGAGTTTAAGGCGTGAGGACTGCATTTCATGTTCTATGTGTTCTAATTCGATTTTTGCACGTGCTAATTCAATTCTTACACGTCGCTGTTCTGCTTGAGGCGTTTTACCAAGTCGTACGCGTTTCGCAACGATGTTTTGGGTGTCTTTTATTAGCGCTAATTTATTTTTAGCTATATCAAGTTTTTTCTGATCAAGTACGACTTCAATAAAACGTCGTGTTGCTTCTGCCAAGAGATCAAGATTTTCGGCATCTTGTTTGTTTTTGAGAAGTGTCGCGGAATTTTTAGCAACATCTGTGCGTAATGCCGATTTTTGACCAAGTTCTAAAATCTTGGTAAAGCTAAGCGTTGTCTCGAGCTGATCATTGCCGCTGTATACGCCTGAACCAGCAATATTTTCAACTTCTAGGTTAAGGGTTACTGGTGATAATGATTGTTGTGCTTGTGCAATTCTTGCTAGTGCTGCACGCGCCGTAAGATCACCAGCTAGTATTTGAGGGTTATACTCAAGTACTTTAGTAATAACTTGTTCAAGATTAATGGCATTGCTTGTCAATTTACTCTCAGCATAAGCTAAAGGTATCGACATAAGCATGGCTACCATGGGTATCCAATGTCGCATGTATATATACTCCCGGACGGGGTTAACTGGTCCGAATAAAAATTTATTAATTGCGCATAGATAATTTGCGCACTATTAACCTAATACAGGCTAAGTGTATTTAATAAGTTGTGAATTAATAAAGAGGTGGTGCGCGAAGCGGGGGACTGATATCAAAATATATCTTACGAAGGTGTTTGAAAATAAAGGCATGAAACTTGTTCGGTAAAGAATTGATATTTAGAAAAACAAAAAGGCTTATTAGTATTGCTAGAAAAATAGGATTTAAATTCACTTTCTTTATTAAACTATCTGACGTAGCGGGAACAACGGTTTCGTTATCATGATCAAGATGTCCCGTAGTATCGGCAACAATATGCAGAACAGAGGTATGATCGTGAGATTGGTTTGTTACTTCAACATGAGGAGATGAAAAGGCGTGGTCATCATGGTGCAGATGGATATGTGCAGGAAAAAGCGACAGCATAACAATAGCCAGCAGCGCTAACCAACTAACAGATTTATTTGAAAAAACTAATTTGCGCCAAGTATCCATATATGGTGATTTTAGCATTAGTCTAATAATTTAGCTCGGGCGGTATTCATCCAATTTTCGGCTTCTTTATTAATCTCAGATGCCTTACGGCCTTCGGTTTGGATTGCCGAGCCAATAACGACCTTAATAGTCCCTGGATGTTTGATAAAACCCCGTTTTCGCCAAAATTCACCAGCATTGTGGGTTACTGGGATAACGGGAACGCCGCTTTTAGCTGCCAGCATTGCCCCGCCGATGCCAAATGGCTTGGTTTCAGCGGCTTGTAGCCGTGTACCTTCAGGGAAAATAATAACCCAGCGGCCTTTGCTAAGCCTATCTTTTCCTTCATAAATTACCTGATTAAGTGCTTTGCGCCCTGCTTTACGATTAATTGCAATGGGTTCCAGCACCCATATTGCCCAGCCAAAAAAGGGTACCCAGAGTAATTCTCGTTTGATTAACCATGTCTGTGGCGGGAAGAACTTGGTTAGTGCCAGAGTTTCCCAGGTTGATTCATGGCGACAGAAGACAATCGCAGGATCGATTCCAGCGATATTTTCCATACCTTCAATTTTATAGTAAACCTGACAAGTAACCTCTAGCCACCACAATACGAAGCGATGCCACATATTCAGGTAACGGTAGCGCCATTTGTAAGGGATCAAGATAGTGAGAAAGCAAGGAGTAGCAAGAATAACTGTTGCCAGTATCATGCCTATCGAAAATATCAGTGAACGTAGAAAAAGCATTATTTAGATACTATTCATGAGCGTACCGGCCAATAAGGCGTTAACGGCTTGCTTGAGATCACAGTAAACAGGTACATCTTCGATACCTTGTGCTGAATAGAGTGTTTTGGTGCCTTTGCCTGTACGAACAAGAACTGGTTGCGCGCCAGCTGTTTTAGCGGCTTCAATATCTCTTAATGAGTCACCAATAGAAGGTACATTTTCCAAGGAAGTATCAAGGCGATTGGCAATTTGGTCAAATAAACCTGGTAATGGCTTGCGGCAATCACATTCGTCTTTAGGGCCATGCGGGCAAAAGAAAATGGCATCAATCTCTCCACCATACTCACGCACCATGCGATGCATTTTGTCGTGAATGGCGTGCAGGGTATCAAGATCGAAAAGTTTACGGGCAATACCAGATTGATTGGTGGCAACAACAATTTGCCAACCAGCATTTTTTAATGCGGCGATGGCCTCAAGACTACCGGGTAAAGGTCGCCATTCATCGGGTGATTTAATGAAGTGATCAGAATCTTCATTAATAACGCCATCGCGATCGAGAATAATGAGTGACATGGTTAATTCATATCTCGAAATTCAGAAACACGAATTTTGCCATTAATCATTTTTGATTCGCGTTTCATGAGTTTATCCATTTTTTTCCAAAGCGCGGCTTTAAGATCGAAGTCGGCGGCAATAGCGGTGCCCATAATTAAGATCATTAGGTCAGCACATTCTTCGGCTAGTGATACCGTAGATTTACCTTTGGTAACGGCTGATGATATTTCACCAAGCTCTTCGGCCATTAGGGCAACGCGGTATGGCAGGTCTTCACCGCCAGTGCCTTTAAAATCATGCTTGTCATGGAAGGCTTGAATTGCTGCGAGCATTTCATCGTAAGAATCTGGATTACTCTGATTTTCCATGCACCCTCCTATTTCGAAATATTATTAATCTTGTAAACGAGACAGATCTGCAATGCGTAAGAATAGTTTACGCAAAATATTAAGCAATGCCAGTCGGTTATTACGAATCGTATCGTCGTCAGCCATGACCATAACACTATCAAAGAAGGTATCGACTGGTTCACGCAAACTTGCCAATTTTGTTAATGCGGTAGTGTAATCTCCGGCATTTAATAATGGCTCAACATCTGACAGGGAAGATTGAATTGCAGAATGCAGATTTGTTTCTGCATCGCTTTCAAATAATCCGCTATCAACGTTATCAGCAATTTTTTGCTTACTCTTTTTAATAATATTAGTAATACGTGTATTAGCCGCATTAAGGCTGGTAGCTTCTGGTAATTTGCGGAAGGCAGCAACAGCACGAAGACGTTGATCGAGCTCGTTAAATTGGCCTGGACGTAAACTAACCACGGCATCGATCTCATCACTAGCAAAGGCTTGGTTACTATAATAAACAGCGAGGCGACCAAGAATAAAATCAAATACGTCATTAATGACGTTATCAGCAACATCAAGTTTTGGCGCCATTGATTGATAATTATTAACGGCGGAGGTTATGAGGTCATGAACATTAAGGTTAAGTTTACATTCCATACAAATACGTAAAATACCTAAAGCGGCGCGACGTAATGCATAGGGATCTTTTTGACCAGTAGGTGGTTGTCCAATAGCATAGAGGCCAACCAAGGTATCAAGTTTGTCGGCGATAGAGACAGCCTGCCCAATGACATTTTTTGGCAGTTCATCACCTGCAAAACGGGGACGATAATGATCTTCAATGGCTTGAGCAATATTATCGGCTTCACCATCGGCACTTGCATAATAGTGTCCCATGATGCCCTGCAGATCTGGAAATTCGTAAACCATTTCACATAATAGATCGCACTTACAGAGTTGTGCTGCACGTGTTGCGGCATCACTATCGGCATTAAGGGATGAGGCGATGGTATTGGCTAAAGCGGAAATACGTTCAGACTTGTCATGTACGCTACCGAGTTTTTTCTGGAAGACAACTTTCTTAAGAGCATCTCGACGACTCTCAAGAGGATTTTTCTTATCTTGTTGCCAAAAGAACTCTGCATCGGCAAGGCGTGGTCTGATAACACGTTCATTACCTTTGCGTACGGTATCGATATTGCTGCTGTCGATATTACTGACGGTAATAAAATTAGGCATTAATTTTCCACTGCTATCTAGCATATGGAAATATTTTTGATGGCCTTTCATCGAACTGATTAAACATTCCATTGGTACATCTAAAAATGATTTATCAAAATTCCCAAGTACGGCAACAGGCCATTCAACCATGGAGGTAACTTCGTCAAGTAAGGCGTCATCGATAACAGCGGTACCATTAGCCTTAACGGCGATATCGGTCACGGCTTGTCTTACTACTTCGCGGCGCTGACTAAAGTCAGCAATAACCTGACCTTGAGACTCTAGTAAATCGGCATAACCAGCTGGATCAAAAATGGTCATTGCACTTGGATGATGGAAACGGTGTCCACAGGTTTCTTTACCACTCTTGATGCCGAGGATTTCAGTATCAATAACGGTATTGCCTAATAGCAAAACAATCCAATGCACAGGGCGAACAAATTGCGCATCGCCTGCACCCCAACGCATACGCTTAGGGATGGGTAATTTATCGAGACCATTGCGAACAATATCAGGAATTAGCTCAGCAGCAGTTTGACCTTTTTCTGATAAGGTATATGCAAGCCAACTGCCTTTATCTGTCTCAAGTTTTGCCAGGTTCTCAACGGATTCAACGCCACATGAGCGCGCAAAACCTTGTGCGGCTTTGGTTGGGCATCCATCTTCATCAAATGCTGCTGCAAGTGCCGGGCCGCGACGTTCGATTTCACGATCAGCCTGCTTATCGGCAAGATCAGTAATTAAGAGCGCAAGACGACGTGGAGCAGCAAAAGGTTTAATTTCACTATAATCAAGACCGGCTTCTTTTAGATCAGTAGTAACACTATTTTCAAATGCCTGTGATAATTTTAGCAAGGCCTTTGGTGGTAATTCTTCGGTGCCAATTTCGATTAGCAAATCATTTACTTTGTTCATGATTTGCCCCCTTCAAGCATCGGGAAGTCAAGTGCTTCTCGTTTATTGTAATAGGCTTGAGCAACGGCACGTGACAGAGAGCGAATACGAAGTATGTAAGCTTGGCGTTCAGTTACCGAAATCGCATGACGAGCATCAAGTAAGTTAAAGGTATGTGATGCTTTTAATACTTGTTCGTAAGCGGGCAGAGGTAGGTCGGCTTCAATCAGTTTTTGGCTTTCTTTTTCACAACTATCAAACCAGGCGAATAGAGTATCTACATCGGCATGTTCAAAGTTGTAAGTGGATTGTTCAACTTCATTTTGGTGAAACACATCGCCATAGGTAATCGTACCAGCATCGCTTTTTGACCAAATGAGATCAAACACGCTGTCGACACCTTGCATGTACATGGCCAGGCGCTCGAGTCCGTAAGTAATTTCACCGGTGACGGGACGACACTCGAGCCCACCGACTTGTTGGAAATAGGTAAATTGAGTGACTTCCATGCCATTTAGCCAAACCTCCCAACCAAGACCCCAGGCACCGAGTGTGGGTGATTCCCAGTTGTCTTCAACAAAACGAATATCATGTTCGAGTGGGTCGAAACCTAAAAGGCGCAATGAATCCAGATATAGCTCTTGGATATTGTCAGGTGAAGGTTTGAGCATGACCTGAAATTGGTAGTAATGCTGCAAACGGTTAGGGTTTTCACCATAACGGCCATCAGTTGGACGTCGCGAAGGCTGCACATAGGCTGCGCGCCAGGGTTCAGGCCCAATTGAGCGTAAAAAAGTGGCTGGATGGAAGGTGCCTGCACCCACCTCCATATCGTAAGGTTGCAGTACGGCACAGCCTTGATCGGCCCAAAAGGCCTGCAAAGTGGCAATTAAGCCGTGAAAAGTTGAAATATCGGTAGCGCTGCTCATGGTTATGTCTATTTTTAGTCCAAATTGTCGTAATTTGCGCGCAAGTATACCTTATATATATGGGCGTAGTCCCTTGCCGAGCCGCTCTGCTATAATGGCGCCCCTTTTCTGAACGGCAGTTTTCAAGATGGTATCAACACAACGTAAAGCAGTCGCCCTGATTTCTGGTGGCCTTGACTCACTTCTCGCCGCTAAGGCAATGATGGAGCAAGGTGTGCATGTTGAAGGGATTAACTTCTATACCGGCTTTTGTGTGGAAGGCCATACTCATGCGATTCGTAAAAAAGATAAGGCCAAACCAAAGCGTAATAATGCCTTGTGGGTTGCTGAGCAGTTAGGCATTAAACTGCACATTGTCGATATCATTGAAGAATATAAAGACGTAGTCATTAATCCATCACATGGTTATGGCCAACATATGAATCCATGTCTGGATTGTAAGGGCTTCATGGTGAAAAAAGCCCATGAGTGGATAGAAGAAAATGGTTTTGATTTTATTGTTACGGGTGAAGTGATTGGTCAACGTCCTATGTCGCAACGTAAAGACACGATGCCGGTGATTGCGCGGGAATCGGGTGCGGGTGACTTATTGGTTCGACCTTTGTGTGCACAACATCTACCGGCGACGCTACCGGAACAAGAAGGTTGGATTGACCGCGAACAAATGTTTGATTTCAGCGGTCGTACACGTAAACCGCAAATGGCACTGGCTGAAAAATATGGATTTGAAGAGTATGCGCAACCAGCCGGCGGTTGTTGTTTTTTAACGGATGAAAAGTATTCAAAGAAGATTTCGGATCTTTGGGAATCACGTGGCGTGCGTGACTATGAAATTGATGACATTATGTTGTTAAAGGTGGGTCGTCATATTCGTCCGAAAAAACATTTTAAAGTGATCATTGGCCGTGAAGAAGGTGAAAATAATTTTCTTTCTGGTTATCGAAAAATGTTTACGAGTTTAAAAACTACAAGCCATGCAGGGCCGCTTGCGTTGTTAGACAGTGTAAATGATGAAGAGTCTGACGAGGATATTGAACTAGCCGCACAAATAGTAGCGCGCTATAGTCAAGGTCGGACAGCGGATAAAGTTGAAGTTGAAATTACAAATAAACAAGGCGTGAGCAGATTAATAAAAGTGACGCCAATATCACCAAGTCAATTAGATGAAGACTGGCATGTTTGATTTATACTTTAAGCTGTATATACAGAATCTAAGGGCATAATACATGTCTCATTATACTCTTGATGCAAAGCGGTTGATGTGCCCAATGCCGGTGATACGAACACAGGATAAGGTTGCTGAATTACAGGTGGGCGACACGCTTGAAGTAACTTGTACTGATCCTGGTGCCTTAAATGATATTCCTGCGTGGTGTCGTATTAATGGTCACGAACTTGTTAGCAGTAGTGAAGAAAAAGGTGAAGTTGTTATTACCGTAAAAGTTGGCGAAGCATAAATGGCCGATAGTCATTCACATGAATCATTAGATAAACATGATGCGCGTTACCGTGAGGTACGTAAAGTCACGTTAATTGGTTCGGTTGTGGATTTGTTATTAGCGGTGGCTAAATTAGTCGTTGGGTATGTCGGACAATCACAAGCCTTGATTGCCGATGGTATTCATTCTCTATCGGATCTTGTTACCGACTTTATGGTGTTGTTTGCTTTTAAACATTCCAGTCGTGATGCTGATGAAGATCACCCCTATGGCCATGGTCGAATAGAAACCTTAATGACGGTTGCCTTGGGTTTTGCTTTGATTGTAATCGGTGTTGGTATTGCCTGGGATGCAGCGCTACGTTTGTTTGAACCGGAATTATTATTACATCCTAGTGGTATTGTTTTGGTGATTGCGGCTATTTCTATCATATCGAAAGAAGCGATTTATCATTACACCTTAGCGGCTGCTCGTAAGTATAGATCGGCGTTGTTACGCGCTAATGCATGGCATAGTCGCTCGGATGCAATTTCATCAATTATCGTATTTGTTGGTGTGTTGGGTGCAATGGCTGGTTTGGATTATTTAGATGCGATTGCTGCGATTGGTGTTGCTTTGATGATTATTAAGGTTGGCTGGGATCTTGGTTGGCATAGTATTCGGGAGTTGATCGATACAGCGTTAGATAGCGAACAAGTAGAAAAGATTCGTGACATGATTGCTTCTGTAGAGGGCGTGCGTTCTTTACATATGTTACGTACCCGGAAGATGGGCCCAGACGCCTTGGTCGATGTGCATATTCAGGTCGATTCTTTTCTAAGTGTGTCGGAAGGACACCAGATAAGTGAAACAGTACGGCAACAGTTACTTGAAAAAATTGATGATGTATCAGATGTAACGGTGCATATTGACCCGGAAGATGATGAATTTGCTGCTACCTGTTGCCAACTACCACCAAGAGAGCAGATAATGGCACGCCTGCATGAAAGTTGGCAGGATAGTGAGATTATTAATCAAATTCAGTCAGTCACTTTGCATTACCTCGATGGCAAGATTCGGGTCGATGTAAAACTGCCTTTGGCATTAGCTGGGATGAAAGAGACTGAAAAATTGGTGAATGATTTGAAAAAACCGGCTCAATATATTGATGAGATTAAGAACGTTGAAGTCGGTTTCTATGCCTAATGATGCACCATTATGGAGCATTTTGCGGCGTTTGTGCATTATATAGGTGCATTTTTGGGCATTAAAATAGAGTTTAATATAATAAAGCAAATAAAAACATTACCTTATCTAGTGGCATAGTTCATGCACTATTTAGCAGCATATTAATGCACTATTTAGCAGCATAGTACATGCGCTATATGAATGTAATTTTGGGATATCGCAGTAGCGCTCTAAAAATAATTTTTTATTATCAACATTTATACAAGAATTTGTATAGGACAATAGCCGAGGAGACATCAACATGTCTGTAGCAAAAGTTAATAAATTAATGAAAGACAACGACGTTCAGTTCGTTGACATGCGTTTCACCGATACTATCGGTAAAGAACAGCATGTAACGATTCCTGCAAAAGTTGTGGACGCTGACTTCTTTAAAGAAGGCAAAATGTTCGATGGTTCTTCAATCGCTGGTTGGAAAACAATCAACGAATCAGACATGATCCTGATGCCTGATCCAACTACGGCCATGATGGATCCTTTCATGGATGAGCCAACAATGATCATTCGTTGTGACATTGTTGAACCAGACACAATGCAAGGCTATGAACGTGACCCACGTTCTATCGCTCGTCGTGCTGAAGAATACCTAAAGAAAACCAAGATTGGTGATGTTGCTTACTTTGGTCCTGAAAACGAATTCTTCGTCTTTGATGATGTTCGTTGGGGTTCAGACATGACGGGTTCTTTCTGCAAGATTGATTCAGAAGAAGGTGAATGGAACTCAGAAAAAGTCTATGCCGATGGCAACATGGGTCACCGTCCAGGTACAAAGGGTGGCTACTTCCCAGTACCCCCTGTCGATTCACTTCAAGACATGCGTTCTGCCATGTGTTTAGCAATGGAAGACATGGGTCTGGAGATTGAAGTTCATCACCATGAAGTGGCAACAGCCGGTCAGTGTGAAATTGGTGTTGGTTTTAACTCACTCGTTGCTAAAGCAGATGAAGTACAAGTACTTAAATACTGTGTACAAAACGTAGCACACGCTTACGGTAAAACAGCGACATTCATGCCGAAGCCAATCGTTGGTGATAACGGTAGTGGTATGCACGTTCATATGTCTATCGGTAAAGCGGGTAAGAACCTCTTCTCTGGTAACAAGTACGGCGGTCTTTCTGATATCGCTCTTTACTACATTGGCGGTATCATTAAACATGCTAAAGCGTTGAATGCATTAGCTAATGCATCGACTAACTCTTACAAGCGACTGGTACCTGGTTTTGAAGCACCTGTTATGTTGGCTTATTCAGCACGTAATCGCTCAGCTTCAATTCGTATTCCATTCGTTACAAATCCTAAAGCACGTCGTGTTGAACTACGTTTTGGTGATTCAACGGCTAACCCTTATCTTTGTTTTGCAGGAATGATGATGGCGGGTCTTGACGGTATTCAAAACAAGATCCACCCTGGCGATGCGATGGATAAGGATTTATACGACTTACCAGCTGAAGAAGAAGCTAAGATCCCACAAGTTTGTTACTCACTTGATCAAGCGCTTGACGCACTTGATAAGGATCGCGACTTCCTTACTGCTGGCGGTGTATTCACTGATGACACTATCGATGCTTACATCGCATTGAAGATGGAAGAAGTAACACGCATGCGTATGACAACTCACCCGGTTGAGTTTGATATGTACTACAGTCTGTAATTTCAGCTAAGTAACCCAGCTTTATTAAGCGCCTTCCCCATTTCAAATTGGGGGAGGCGTTTTTTATTGTCTTGAGGATAAGTTGAACTGGATTTGTGATGCAGTTGTCAGAATAAACATTGAGCAAAAACACTTACTTAGCTATGCTCGTACTATAAGGTATTAACGCTGGAGAAAGCATGATGCAGAAGATAATAATATTGCTGGCAGTTTTAAGCTTAATCTTGCCCGGTGTTGCCTCAGCGAAGCTTTATAAGTGTAAGAATAGTGAAGGTGAAGTGATTTATACCGATAAGCCCTGTGAAAATGAAGGCGAAGAACTCAAATTACCACCGTTACCTTCATATACTCCACGACCTATTTCTGCTCCTACACGAGGAACTCAGCCAGTATCGCAAAGTGCTGATTATAAGTCACTCGAGGTTGTACAGCCGGTAAATGATAAATTGATTATATCGACGTCAGGTACTGTTACTATTGCCTTCAAAATTACAGGGCCATTATTAAGCTTAAAGGGTCATCGATTTGCTTTGGCGGTTGATGGCACAAAGCTAAAAGCTCGCGGTACAACCAATCAAATTCGATTGACTGATCTAAATCCAGGCACACACACGGTTAAAATATTTGTTGTTGATGAAGATGATAAAGAGCTTATTAGTTCGGATGTGATTAGCTTTCATATTAAACGGCAATCCAACAACACTTCCCCTAGACCAGGCCAGCCACCAGGAGCCGCTATACCAAGTACAGTTCCAGGCTCGGGTAATACTATTCCGGGTAGTTCGGGCACGCTTCCAGGTGGCAGTCGCTAAATTAGTTAGGAAATAATCCCTCTCCTTTTCTTTATGCACTATAATGGTGCATAGGGTTGCTCTTTCGCATAAATAAAGATTTAAATAGTGCATGAATAAATAAATATTTATTCGCGTACAAATAAATAATTTATTTTTTAACTTTAATTTCAGTAAGTTATGATAAATAGGCGAATAAATCTAAGTATTTATCAGAGGAAGACAAATGTGGTTCAAGATTTGCACTAATAATCAGCATGAGTGATGTAAATACAAAAAAAGGAACTTCAGTTGTCTAGTCTCATCGACAATTTATCAACTTCAATCTTGGTGTTAAGCCATGAGCTTATGGTCGAATATATGAATCCTTCGGCTGAGGTGCTTTTTGCTGCCAGTTCAAGACAGAGTATCGGTCAATCTATTAAAGATTTGTTTCCGGCAGAACCTGCATTTATTGAACGGATCCGGGAGGTATTGAGAACCGGGCAGGGCTTCACGCAGCATGAATTGGCGCTAGTGTTAACCGAAAACAGACGTATTACGGTTCATTGTTCGGTTAATACGGAGGACAGTGGCAAGCAGCAGCGACTATTAGTTGAGATGAAGCAGCTAGATCATCATTTGCGAATTTCACGAGAAGAGCGTTTATTGGCACAAAATGTAGCAACCCGTTCTTTAGTTCGTGGTTTTGCTCACGAAGTAAAAAATCCATTAGGTGGCCTACGTGGTGCAGCGCAATTACTCGAGGCAGAGTTGCCAGATGAGGCGCTTAAAGAATATACACAAATCATTATTGGTGAAGCGGATCGTTTACAAAAACTAGTTGACGGTATGCTGGGACCTAATAATTTGCCAAACGAGACGGTAGTCAATATTCATGAAGTATTGGAGCGAGTTAGAAGTTTAGTACTTGCCGAAGTGCCTGAAGGGGTTTTATTAAAACGGAACTATGATGTCAGTATTCCGGAATTTTTAGCGGATAAAGATCAGTTAATTCAATCAATATTAAATATTGTTCGTAATGCCATTCAGGCAACGCAGGGCAAAGGCACCATTGAATTAAAAACACGTATTGAACGACAGTTAACAATTGGCAGTATTCGTCATCGTCATGTGATGCGTTTAGATATTACAGATAACGGTGTAGGTATACCGGAAGAGATGCAACAAAGGATTTTTTTTCCGATGGTAACAAGTCGTGCTGAAGGAACGGGTGTGGGATTATCAATAGCACAATCATTAATTAGTCGGCACGGTGGTCTTATAGAATGCATAAGCCAACCAGGTGAAACGAAATTTACAATTCTATTGCCGATTGAAACGGAGAGTAACGAAAATGAATAAGGATAAGATTTGGATCATTGACGATGATCGATCAATACGCTGGGTGCTGGAAAAGGCACTAGAAAAAGCGAATATGGAAGTTATTAGTTACGAAAATGCGAATAAAATCATGAGCGATCTTGAAAAAGGATTACCAGATGCCATTGTGACGGATATTCGTATGCCGGGTATAAATGGCTTTGAACTACTCGAGAAACTAAATTTAGAATATCCAGAATTGCCCGTTATTATTATGACGGCACATTCTGATTTAGACAGTGCGGTTTCTGCATACCAAGGCGGCGCATTTGAATATTTACCAAAACCATTTGATGTTGACGAAGCAGTAGAAATGGTAACTCGCGCAGTAGATTTACGACGCGAAACAAAAATAAAAACCGAATCATCTAATCAGCCAGCGGTTAAAACAGAGATAATTGGTGAAGCGCCAGCAATGCAAGAAGTATTTCGTGCTATTGGTCGTTTAGCCCGATCTAACATAACTGTTTTAATTAATGGTGAGTCGGGCACGGGTAAAGAGTTGGTTGCACACGCATTACACAAACATAGTCCACGTGCTGGCACTGAATTTATTGCCATTAATACAGCGGCGATACCGAAAGATTTACTTGAATCAGAGTTATTTGGTCATGAAAAAGGGGCCTTTACCGGAGCGCAAAGTTTGCACCGGGGACGTTTTGAGCAAGCCGATGGAGGTACGTTATTTTTAGATGAAATTGGTGATATGCCTGCCGAATTACAAACACGCCTTTTACGAGTATTGGCTGAGGGTGAATTTTATCGTGTAGGTGGTCGTACTGCAGTAAAGGTTGACGTGCGTATTATTGCAGCAACACATCAGAATTTAGAAAAATTGGTAGAAGAAGGTCGATTCCGTGAAGATTTATTTCATCGCTTAAATGTCATTCGTATTCATGTACCACCCTTGCGTGAGCGCAGAGAAGATATTCCTGTATTAATGAATTTCTTTTTAAATGCAGCGGCAAAAGAACTTAATTCAGAAGTAAAACATTTATTACCGGAGACAGAAAAATATTTATCCGGCACTGAGTGGCAAGGTAATGTAAGGCAATTAGAGAACTTATGTCGTTGGTTAACAGTGATGGCGCCAGGTCAAGAAGTACATATGGATGACCTGCCACCAGAATTACGCGAAAATTATAATGAAAATGTGGTTGCCAGTGATAATTGGCAAAAATCCCTAGAGCGTTGGGCTGATAACAGCTTAGCGGGCGGTGATTTAGGTTTATTGAATTCTGCGATACCTGATTTTGAACGTATCATGATCCGAAGTGCTTTGCGTCATAGCGGTGGACGCCGCCAAGATGCAGCGAAGTTACTAGGTTGGGGACGTAATACCCTTACGCGCAAGATTAAAGATTTGGGGATGGAGCTTAATTGATAGGGGGTGCTGAAGCGTGAGGAGTAACCATCGCATTTAAAGAATTTACGTCATTGCGAGCATTGCGAAGCAATCTATTAACTTAGTCCGTGGATTGCCACGGTCATTTTATTTCCTCGCAATGACGGCTGGAAGATATGTTAGTTTTTATGCCATACGTCTCACCTTTATTAATATAGTTCTCTCAAATAAATCGTCGAATCATTACCACGATAAATACCGAAAGTAGCTGTCGCTGTTGGATCATTATCGTGGTTTCCATCTCCGTCCCAGTCGAACTGCAACCAAGGTTGTACTAATGAAATAGCGCTATTAAGTAGCGGAGTAACTATTACACTACCGTCATTACCCACACCGGGTGCTGACAACGTTATGGTTGCTTGTCCTGAGTTAAGCATTAAAGGCGCGAGTGCAGGCGTCGTGTTACCCGATAAGTTACCAGTATAATTATCTAAGTTAATATGGCCCCACGTTGGCGGGCCAGCAGGAGCGATGGTTAGGGCGGTACAACCATCATCCGTTGCAGTAACAAAGTCGTTGGTTAAACTATCGTAATATTCTACTGTCACTGGTAATTCCAGATTAACCAGCTCAGAACCAAAAGCGCTATCAATTTTTAATCTTCCAAAGCGAACTTGTGTGCCCGTTATATTGGCAATCGAGTACGGTTTACACATACCATCATTATTCTCGTCATAGCAGACACCATCGGCATCAGTAAGATCGGCAATAGTGAAATCAAGATTAATATCGGCACTAAACGGTATAGCGGGATCAGGTGGCATGCTCGCTGTGTCACGAGGATCGGCTGGGCGTTGATAAAGTATAGATTCGTTGGTGATAGTTAACAGACCTATGCCATTGGCATCATTATCACCGCTCACTGAAATATTGGCAGGTAAAGGATTGCTATCTAGAGTTGCTGGAGTAGCGGAGTTATTAGTATAAGTGCGGTTGGCTAAATCGACAGAGTATCTCCAGAACATATCAATATCATAATTTTTGGTAGTGGCACCATTTTCTTGCACGGCTTCTAATGTGATGGTTGGACTGGCTGAAAAATCAATATTTTGATCCATATAGCTGAAGGCATCACAGCTATCAGCTAATGTAAGTGGATTAACAGTGACTTTGAATCGGTCAGGGACAAAACGGCCGACGTTTGTGGATTCGGTTGAGCTGGCCGCTTCCAGGCCAGTACCAAGGTAGTCTCCATCTGCAACGACAGCCGTGAGTTTGATAATACCCACTTCACTAAAGGTGAAGTTAGATCCTGCCAAGTAGCCTCCAGCAAGTGGTGTGCCATCAATATCCGTAGTCGCTGAGAACGAAGTTGAATTACCAATAGTGCCATTAACCCCGGCAGGTGTACCCATAGGAGAAGGAGCAACTAAAGTAGAAGAGGAAATTGATACACCTTCTGGACCCAAAGGGGAATTTTCACGACCGAAGTTAGGTGTTACATCGCCATCGGCATCAACTGCGCGAACCCGAATGCCAAAGGGATTACCTGCACCAATAAATTTAGGTGCAGTAATATCGCCGGCAACATTAAGAAAATTTTCGCTTCCATCGGCCAGTGTAACGGCATCAATTAATATATCTGCCGGGCGGAAAATGATGTCGGCTGAGCCGGTAATCCCGTCGGGTAAAATACCGAGATCGGTATTGGTATCCCTTGCACTTAAGCGAATTAAACCTACATCTTTGTATTTAGCGATAACCGTAGCACGACCTGCGACAAAATTAACGACACGAGTAGTTGGCATTGCATTGGTATCAGCAATAGGAACCGTGTTATTAACAACAGTAATTGTCATGGCGGTAGTGGCTGTTGGCGCCAATGGATTAAGATAGTCTGTCCACATAGCAAGGTTCTTGTTACCAGTATAACCAGAGATAACGCCACAGCCTGTAACGTTTGGTAGTGTTCCGTAGGCAGTAATATGGGTGGTCACATTAGTGCCAGCAATTTGCGATGGAAAGCTTGGCGGTGTCGCACCAAGAGGGTCTGGTGGCGCAGTGTCTGAAATAATAAAAGAAGAAGGAGTGAAAGTAATCGGTAGCACACCAAAAGCAGAAATAGGATTACCATTGACGGTGGCCGTGGCAGTAATTGTAAATGTATTAGTGCCTTGTAAATAATCTAAGCCAAGTACAACACCCGTTTCGCCCGGGGCAAAGGTGTAAGTGGCAATGCCATTATTATTAGTACCATTGTTAAGATTGGCAGCAGTACCCGTAATAACAGACCAGTTACCAGAACCGGTAGTTGTATTGATGGTCATGACAACACCGCCTGCATCATAAGGCATACCATCAGTATCAATGGCATTAATGGTAATAGATTCGGTGGCGCAATTTAATCCGAATTGATTATGGGTGACAGTGAAATTAGAAATCGTAGCACTTGAACAGGTTGTAATACTGGCAACGGCTGCAGCAACAGTTGCGTCATAAATAATATTCACATCTTCATCAAGTTCTATTTCATCACCGCCAATAATGGCTCCTTTAATAGTACTGTTGTCATTTATTTTTATGTCACCAGAGTTAGGTCCGTAAATAACACCGGTAAAGCTCAGATCCTCGCCTTCCATATCAAATTCAGCATTTGGATACAGGAAGACGACAAGATCAGATACATTACCACCTGCGTTTACTGAAAGATTATCGTCGTTATTACCTGTGGTAAATCGATCACCGATATATATACGCACTTCACCAGTCACATTTATATCAACATCATCATTGGTAACATCTAATTGGTCGATGTAATAAGTACCGGCATTAAAATTAATAGTTGCATTATTATCGGCTCGTAGACGATCGATATAGAAAGGTCCACCACCGGTAAAGGTGACAGTCGCATTGTTACGAACCCTGATCTCATCATAAAGTGCATTGGGGTTTCCCGGAGGTATACCTGGGGGCGTACCAGAGGTATCAATGGTGAGGCTTGTGCCATTTGCGATGTTTATATCTTGTGTACCAGTCGCGGGGAAAGTATCAGGGTCTATCGTTGGTAAAGTTTGTGTGGTCGTTATTACATTGTTGTTTGCAGGAAGCGTTGTATCTATAGCATTACCGTTGTTATCTCCTTCTTCGACCGCAATAGACCCGTTGATGGTCACGTCATCATCAATCTCGAGATCATTGCCAGCACTGTATATCGGGTATGTAGAAGGTATCGGTCCACAAGTTGCTGCAGGACCAACACTACAGGGGTGACGTAGATTCATCACCGTAGTGATATCTGCGGCAGTTAGCGGTTGCGAATAAACACGGACTTCATCAATATCGCCGTCAAAACGGAAATTATTATTTGCTTCTACTCCGGCACCGTTGGTCTCGCCACCGATGCTGGTTATGCCTGCATCAGTTCCCCATGTACCGGTATAGGCATCATTGGCAACTAATGCACCGTTAACATATATTTCGCGTGTTTTAGTGGTTGCGTTATGAACTGCGGAGACAAAATACCAGCGGTTGGGATTAATAACGTTGCCAGTATCAAGGTTAGGGTTAGTTAGATTTCGGGAATAAAATCGTATTGTTCCAGGCCCGTCATCACCTAGGCTTAAGCCATAACCGCCTGTATTGTTTTCATCATCAGCGAAAATACGACGAGTGCGGTCTCCGCTGTCAGGTTGAATCCAGGCGGTAATGGTAAAGCTATCTTGTATGTTTGGAAAAGAATTTGGTAGAGCGACGTAATCATTATTGCCATCAAAATTACCATAACCACAGGTACCTGGGTCACCTGTTAATGCAGGGTCAACATTAGCAGTAACCGCACCATTAACAGCTTGACCGTGGTAAGCATTAATAGATTGATCGATAACCTCACCACCGGCTCCTATCCAGTTAGTTTCGTCATTGGCGTAGTAGGCAATTAATTGTGAATCGACAGTACTTAAACTTAATGTCGGTTCAGCCTCAATATAACGACGAATTAGTATATTGCGGACGAGTGCTTGATCTTGTGCAACCATGAGGCCAGCATCACCGCTGCCTTCGTAATCGGTGCCGGTATCGGCTCCGCTCTTTGTGGCAGCAACACTTGGCCAGCCGGAGGGACCGAGCGCAGTCGTATCATTATTGTCCCAAAATTTACCATTGGTGTTGTTGACGTTCCAGGTTGCAAGCGCTTGGCGACGCCATTGATTACCAGCAATAGCAGGTGCGCCAACACCATCAGCAGGGCCAATAGCAATAGTGCCACGGTTACCTTTCATAATGGAAACATCATGAGTATAACCGGCATCACCTAGAAAGGGACTATCGGCGCGGTTACTTGCATAGTAATGATTTGCTGATTCACTGCTACCGCTACCACCGGACGATTGGTAGCGCGTAACCAAACCGCTAGTCATATCGTTTGGAAAGGCGTTGGTGTGGAAAAATTCGGCTTCAATATAAACATCACGCTCATTGACAGCGCGGCGCATAGAGTTGGTGAAGTTGTCGCCGGTGTTATAACGATAACTGGTTCCATTGTAGGTAAATGAATTGGTTCCACCAGTACCATGCCAATTATCACCACGACCAAAAGTATAGCTGCCACTGCGATCAGTGCTGGCATCGTCATACCATACATAGACATTTGTTGTATCGAGTGCGTTTGGCGCATTGGCGCTTGAATTATCATAGTAAAAGTAATAACTCACATCGCTGCTACTGGCTGGAATATCGACCAGTAGTTTAAAGCGAATGTCAGTTGTTGCGGTATTACAGTTGAGTAGGTGTCGATCAACTTCTGTCCACGTACTGCCATCCCAGCGCGCAACGCGAAGGTCATCACAGTCTGCTTGTAAATTATTTGCCGTAATGAGTGCAGCGGTATTTAAATTGGTATCACGAACAGTATAGCCACTGTAACCATTGGCAGGGGTATTTGCCCCAGTGGTGATAGTGATTTCTTGACGAAGATTATAATTCGTGTCCCACCACGGTAGACCAGCTGCCTGAGCAGAAAAGGATTGCGTAACCAATAGCAGTAAAGCTATACAAGAAAAAATATATCGATTAAGTATTCTTGTCATGATGTTTTCTCATTACTAATACTGTTCTCTTTGATCAATAATTGGGCCGATTTTACGGTTTGTATTTTTGCCGATTATTTCTTTTGATGATTCATTATTTGGTTTAAGGCGCTCCGGTATTATTACGGGTGCGCGATTTAATTCTGATTCAATTTGTATTGGCACTTCCGCACGCTGCGGGAGAAAATGACTACTCCCCCACCAGGCCGCTGCGGTCATACTGCCGCCGAGCAACACCCAGAAAAGCCAGTGATGGCGTGGTCTAGAGTGCTGCCTTGCTTGTTTTCTCGTCTTATTAGCAAGTGTAGACGCAATTTGCCCAATGCGCGCTGGATCAGGCGCTGGTAATTCGTCAAAAGCCTCCATAATCAAAGACTTAAGTCTTTCTTCGCTTGGGCATACAATATTCATTCGTCTTCCTGCCAATATAGGCGTAATTTTTTCAGGCTGGCCGCCGCCTGGCGCCGCACCGTGCCTTCCGGCAAATTAATGCTTTCAGCGATTTCACGATGCGTCAGTCCTATCCAATAACGCATCAGCAGCAGGTTTTGTTCATCCTGGGGCAATTTTTTTATTAATCGCCGTAGCCACTCTCGTTCATCAGCAGGCATGGTGGCATCGGCTGAGGATTCAGTGAGTTCGGTATTACTGTCTTCAGGCCGGGCTTGTTGGCGGCGATAACTATCAATATGCTGGTTAATCGCAATACGATATAAGAAAGCGACCGGTGCGCGAGGGTCTTTACAGATATTTTGTGAAAATTTTAGAAAAGCTTCGGCAAGCAGATCATAAGCTTGTTCCGTATTGGCGCCGCGAGCGCAGAGAAAACCCCAAAGTTTATTAGATTGAGAACGGTAAAAGGTCTGGAATGCCGTTTGGTTGTTATCACGACAAAAGGATTTAATTAATGAAACAGGATCAAACATGCCTATGTGAAATGGCTAGGGTGGTGAAATCGTAGCAGTGATACGACGTTGCACAAAATCAGGATCACCGTAATTACCACCAGAAGTTGCTGTGCTGCCGAGGGTGTAAACAGTGACGTTGTCGCTGCCTTTTTCGCTATAACCAGTCCAGTTACAAGTTGTGGTGACCGTAAAGCCATTTAATCCCGGAGCAGTTAGTGCAACTGTTGCTCCGTCTATATCGTTATCACAGGCTGGGCGCGCATCAACTTGAAGAATGGGAGGATTAAGTTGAAAAACTGACCAATCAATACCGCTCCGAGCCGCCTGGTAAGCACGAGCACCTTGTAATGCAGCCGTACTGGTTGCCCGATTAGTGGAACCAATGGTTACCATGTAGGCGCCGAGGGATGCTAAAACAATTAACAAAAATATTGCGGAGACAAGTGAAAAACCATTTTGTGTACGAAAATGAATCATGGCACATTATCCACATGAACTTGGTGTAGCAGGCGAACTGTTTCACCCGTGTCGGCATCGGTAACGGATAAAGCCAGTGTCATTAACCCAGAACGTGCCGGGCTACCAGCAGTATAGGTGAATTCACAACTACCAATATTATCAGCCATGATAGCAGGTGTGACGGAGGGCGGTGATGCAGCAGTAGGTTGCGTATTATTTGTAAAATTATAAAGTTCATAACGAAGTAATTGTCCACTATTACAAATATATGAAATACCTCCATCGACAAGGTACACGCGATTACTAATTGAATAGTCAGAGAATTGAAAACCGAGACCACCAATTTCAATATGATCTTCGCTAGCGGTGACAGTGTTACTAATGGTTATTGCTTGTCCATTAGGTGTGACAACATGTTCGTTTGTCATGGGGTCTAAAGGATCAGGAGAGTAGGCATTACGACCAGGAGCAGGTACACCAGCAAGGGTATCGCCGGTGTTATTTATGGCGACGCGTAAACCATTCATGCCAACACTATTTAAATCACCAAGGACATTAAAATCAGTATCAAGTCCATTGATTGAAAGTTTAGTAAAAAGACCTCCGGGTGGAGGGAATGGCGCATCTGCTCGGTAACGCGCACCTTCTACTGTGTTTATCATTTCAATTGCAGTGCCACCGCCACTAACGCGAATGCTATTCGGTAAAGCGCGACGAATATCGCGCTGCATGCGACGTAATGCGCTTTCAGCGGAATAAACTAATGTGGCGCGGCGCGAGAGATCAATAAAACCCTGAACAGGCCTAGTGATAAAAGTAGCAATGCTTGTAGCAATTATTCCTGTGATAACAATCACAATAATGAATTCGACAAGTGAAAAAGCCGATTGTAATTTAAAGATACGCATTAGAAATAATTAGTCCGATATGCGCTTATTGCAAGTGGTGTGCTACTCGCAGGGGTAGTAACTGAAACCGTAATACGAAATGCATCGTCTAGCGGAACAGAACTTATTGCTTCCTTAACGGCTGTGACTGTAACGCGATAATTACTTAAACCTGTTATAGGGTTACCGGTTTGGTCTTGAGGGACTTGATTAACAATAGCGTTGTAGTCATCGATGTCATCATATAAGTTGCGAGCTGCTTCACCGTCTACGCCATCAGGATCATCAAATTGTTTTTCAACAATTTCTTCGAGATAAGCTTCTGCAATAGCAATGCCTTGATGTAGAATTAAAGGATCAGCACTACTAGCAGTATTTCGATTCATGACGAGCAAGATACTAGAAAGTCCAATACCGAGCACAATAATAGTAATAATTAACTCAATTAATGTTGTACCAGTTTGTGATCGTAACGAAGTCATTATAGCTCCTCGACGTAACCAGTAGCAGAGTGCACTAGGAACTGGTTTCCGCCAATGCTTATATCTAAATCGTTATTTGCTTGGCCTAGGGCATCAAATTGAAAAATGGCAGGGCCACTATTTATAATTATATCGACTGAATCATTGTTACCAAAAAAGCCAGTTTGGCCTGTCGCTGGATTTGGTGCATTACCAGTTAAAGTGCCATCTCCGCAACTTGTACCACTCCATATATTGACCTCATAATCATTTGTACTATTAAGCGTAACCTGTGTTTCGCAGTTTGTAACAACAGCTAATTGTTGCGCATAGCGAACAGCATTAATCACCTCTGTATAAAAACCCCGGTTATCAAAACGCTGACTATCGAAGAAACGCGGAATAGCGCTAGCACTGATCAGGCCAATAATGACCATCACGACGACTAGTTCGACTAATGTAAAGCCTACCTCACGTTGCATTGATATTTGTCCTGTATCCATAGCTTTAAGCGTATAAGTTATTCAGAAATAGTCAAATATTCATTTTTCTTGGCTTAGCTTGGATTTTGTAAGATTCTCAATAATTAAATTAAGATTGGTTGGCCTTATAGCTGAATCTTGGTTTGGTTCTAATTGACGATAAAGTCGTAGATAAGGAAGTAAATCAACAGATAAATGGTAGTAGTGATGTAATCCATCATTTAGAAGTTTAAAGGCGACCTTGGATTTATTTTCAGCTATATAAAGTTGAGCTTGGCCAAATCGAGCACGTAGATTTCGGGGATTAAGCATAATTGCTTTTGTAAATGCTATATGGGCCATTTTGGAAGAATTTATATCACCAAGATCAAGGTGTTCGGAATAGAGTTGCCCTCGTAATAAGTATAAGCGTGATCGTAGTGGGTTCATGCGCTCAGCGTTCGATAGAATCCGTAATATATTTGTATATAGTGCTTTTCTTCTTTGGGTTTCCGTTGGCGGCAGTATTTGAAGAACACGATAATAAAGAGCTGCATGATCAAGCATTAGCGCATCACTTTTAAGCCATTTCTGCGCATTATGTAGCGAGACATTAGCATCAACATAGTTTTTTGCTGCAATTTGAGCGGTTGCCGTATGTTGGTATTGATTAGCAATGCCTTCAGCAAGGATATATTTTAAAGGGATACCGCTAATGATTAATAACATGCCGTAAAATAAATATGGGTTTACTGTCTTTGGTAGGCACAGTGAAAACATTTTCTGACGAGGAGTGATTGATAGTTGGTTTAATCGGCCTAGATAGATCCCACAAAGTACAAGTATTGATAAAATATAAAAATTAAAAGTAACAATACTATGAGCCGCAACAGCTAGAAGACCAAAAAAGAGGCCGCTTGCTTCTAATTTAGTTGCGGAGTTATTTTTAAATTTAAATATTTGCATATAAAGTAAAAGCGCAGTAAAAAAAATAATTAACAGTAATATAATGGCAGGGAGACCTGCTTCGATCCAAAGTTGTAGATAATCATTATGCGCATAAAAACCACCACTAGCTTCTATGTTTAGGCGTACCTTTGGATAGAGTAACCAAAATAAACCTATGCCACTTCCAACCCAAGGAGATGCCTTTACTAATTCCCATGAAGGTTGCCAAATAGCGAGACGACCTTGATCAAGGCGCTCACCACTGAAGATGATTTCAAGTGGGGTGGCAATAGAATGATGTATCTCAATTGTTCCACCGAGAAGTCCTAATAAAATAATTGCAACTAAAGCGAGTAATCTTGTTTTATTAATTAGAGCTCGACATACAATAATTAGCCCTAATAAGGAAATAAGAAGGCAAAGTATTGCGCCACGACTCTGAATAAGACCAATAGCATAGATTAAAATAAACAGTGAAATACCTAAAAATAAAATTGAATATTTTTTAAAGTCAAAACGCAGGAAACAGGATGCGCTGAATAAAATAACAAGATTAAATAAGGCTGAAAGGGAATTCGGGTTTAGGAAAAGTGAACTTAATTGTCCATTATGGTTATGAGCAAGCCAAATAACATTAATGGCTAATAAAGAGGTCACACTAATAATAGTCAGAGAAATAAAATACCAATTACGATCAGAAATATTGGCGAAGGTATAAATAATAAAAGCAGCCGGTAAGCTCAATATAGTCCAAAGAACCAGGCGACTTACTTGTGGCGCAAGACTCCAATTGAGTGACAAGATTAACCATAAACTAAAGCTGAAAAGAGATAGCAATAAAAGGTTATTGGGTATTTTAATAGCGGATTGATTTAATATTAATAAGCTACTCGTAAAACCTAAAACAAGAAATGTTTGAGTCGCGAGCAGTCCATGAATATTCTGACCATGAAAGAAGATGGCTGCCAGCCATGTTAAGAGCAAAAACAAGCCGGGTATGTTAATCAATGGATATTTATTATTAATCAAAGTCATTTGATTTAGTAAAAAAGAAGGGCGCATAAAGCGCCCTTACTTAATTGCTACATTGAGAGATAATCAAATAATAGCAAGATGCTTTAAAGAGCTTTATGGCGTACAACCACTTATATCACCGGTGATAACTGGTGAAAGTACTGATGTAGCCGCAGCATAAGTAACAGTACAGCCTGTTGCGATAGTCCATACAATTGGATCTGTACCAGCTCGAGTGGTGCTACCAGTGTCGATAGCGGCTCCAATGCCTGCGGCATCGGCTGTAGGGTATCCATTGGCCATAGTAATATTTACACCTTCCAGTTGAATAGGATTAATACCACCATCAACAAGTGATTGTGCGTGGGCAATAGATGCAGCTGAAGCAACACCACCTAAAATGCCGTCACGGGCAGCGCGTTCTGCGTCTTCAGTTAGATCAGCAAAACGCGGCAAAGCCGTCGCAGCTAATAGGCCAAGAATGACGATCACGATGACCAATTCGATTAGGGTAAAACCACTTTGTTGCTTTTTCATGTTAGAACTCCTTAAAAATTTAGTTCGGTAGTACTAGCCAGTTTTAATTATTTCGTTTTAGGGCTGACATAATCATTAATATCAATGGGTTCAGCTAACCATTGGTATGGTTCGATGCTTTGAAGCGTCAAACCATGTATTTCGTCGATGTTTTCGCTAAATTCGCCATCCTCGTTAACATCAGTATAGTCAAGGATTACACGAAAGCGCGCTCTTTTTGCACCTTTTAGTGAACTTTTAAAATATTCGCCACTACTCACACGATAAACCAAGTATTTGTTATAACTATCAAAATACCAGGTTCGTATTTCAATATCTGCCGGATCGGGTTCATCCAATACACCAATGTAATTTTCTGGTTTTTCCGAGAGCCAATCCATTGGATTACTATTCGCGCTCTCTATTAACTCTTTTATTGTTCCGTTACTAATATGTGACGCCACCTGAATGCCCATTGCGCTGCGCAGACTGCCTAGTATTTGCGCCATCGCCGTACGTTCAGCTTCTACCTTTAATATCAGCAACTTATCAACCGCAACTGTAAATAACAGACTGATAATCGCAATAACGAGGATTAATTCAAGGAACGAAAATCCACGTTCTTTTCTTGAGTCTAGATCTTTTTTCTTATTAATACAATAAGTTGGGGAAGATGTTTCAGGTGTTTTCACAATCGTTTACCGACCCTTGTAGGCGCCAGCGAGATCCCACATTGGCAGAAATACACCGAGGGCTAAGATAAACACCATGATACCGATCGCGACAATCAGGATTGGCTCAATGGCGGCACTGAGATTTTTAAGATCGTAATCGACTTCGCGTTCATAATATTCGGCAACTTCTTGCAGTAATTCATCAACCGCGCCGGTTTCTTCACCAACCGACATCATTTGGATAACCAAAGGGGTAAATAGCCCAGTGGCGGCGGCGGTGCGGGTAAGCGTATCGCCACGTTCAACACCATTGCGCATTTGCAGGATGCGTTCGGAAATAAAGTCATTATCTACGGCGCGTGCAACCACAGTCATGGTTTGAATAAGTGGCACACCTGCTCGCGTTGCCATAGCAAAGGAACGAGAGAAACGAGCTAAGAGTGAACGATTAATAATACTGCCAACTACCGGAATACGTAGTTTATATTTATGCCATTTATAACGGCCATTATCGGTACGCACATACATGGTGATACCGACAAACGACATAATAAGTCCGGCGAGTAGAAAAGGCCAATTCGCAACCATGAAGTTTGAGGTGGCAATTAATATTTTTGTGGCCCAGGGCAATTCCGCATTTAATCCGGAATATACTTTGGCAAAGGCAGGTATGACGAACAGGTTAATAATCGCAATGGCGCCGGCAATCGCAACCAATACAATGACAGGATATCGCAGCGCGGCTTTAATCCGGTCACGCGTTTCTTTATCTAATGCGAGATATTCTGAAATTTGTAAAAAGGCTTCATCGAGTCGACCGGTGTTTTCACCAACTTGAATCATACTGACATAAAGAGTGCTAAATATTTTTGGGTATTGAGCCATCGCAGTGGAAAGTTCACGGCCTGATTCAAGTTCTTCAACAATAGTGAGTAAGGCTTTGTGTAATGCGGCATTGTTGGATGATTCAGCAAGACTCGTAATAGAGCGAGTAATGGGGACACCGGCTTTCATCAAGGTATACATTTGTCGGCTAAATAGAACTAACTCATCAAGACCGACACGTTCGCCAAATAGATGACCTAATTTAATATCAGCAGATTTTTCTGCTTGTTCACTGATATCAATAGGGGTGATGCCACTGTTAAATAATTGGGTGGCAACCGCATCGGCATTTGCGGCACTAATGTTGCCTTCAATAGAATCGCCGCGGTTAGTTCGGCCTTTGTAAAAGAAAGTTGCCATGATTAAGGTTCGCTTGAAATATCGTTTAGCTCAATGTCGAGAGCTTCGCTTGGCATTTCAAAATCTTCGGCAGCAATATTAACGTCGCCAGAAATGCGCAGCGCTTCTTCAAGTGTCGTCACACCTTTTTCGGCAAGATCCATAACCGACATAACTAAAGGTCTAAATGAAGCTTGTTGTTCGGCGGCAAGATTAAAGGCAGCGGAATCATTCATGCGTAAGGCATTAGCAAGACCATGATTGATTTCAAGTAATTCATAAACACCAACACGACCGTGATAACCCGTATTATTACAGTGTGGGCAGCCAGAGCCGCGTTTAAATTGAATACTATCGGTTTTTTCGCCAATAACCTGCTGTGACCATGCCCATTCATGTGTATCAAGCTTATAGTCTTCAGTACAGCTTTCACAAATGCGGCGCACTAGTCGTTGCGCAAGGACAGCATCTAATGCCGATGCAACCAGGTAACCTTCGGCACCCATATCGAGTAAACGTAATGCTGTGCTGATCGCGTCATTTGTATGTAAGGTTGATAATACCAGGTGACCTGTCATCGCTGCGCGTAAACCCATTTCAACCGTTTCGTGGTCACGCATTTCGCCAACCAGAACGATGTCCGGATCTTGACGTAGAGCAGTACGTAAAACGCGGGCAAAGGTTAGACCAATAGAGGTTTTTACTTGTACCTGATTAATTCTTGGCAAACGATATTCAACAGGATCTTCTACAGTAATGATCTTTTTTTCGGCTTTATTCAAAAGGCTCAATGCGGAATAAAGCGTAGTTGTCTTACCACTACCTGTAGGGCCTGTTACAAGCACCAGCCCATGCGGGCGTGTAATCAATTTTTGGAAACGTTCACGAATCTCATTCGGCATGCCGAGTTGAGCGAGATCGAGTAGGCCGTGTGATTGATCGAGTAAACGCATTACCACAGACTCACCGTGTTGAATTGGCATAGTCGATAAACGAATGTCGATACTTTTACCGTCAACGCGAATATTAAAACGACCATCTTGTGGCAGGCGTCGTTCAGAAATATTGAGACTGGCCATGAGTTTAAGACGTGAGACAAGTGCGGTAGCAATACGCGCTTCTTTCATAACCGTTTCATTCAGCATGCCATCAATACGTTGACGGATACGTAATTGATTTTCATCGGGTTCAATATGAATATCTGAAGCACCAACTTGCACGGCATCTTCAAATAATGATTGCAGCAATTTAACCACAGGAGCATCGACAACATCGGCATCTTCACCGAGTTGACTGATGTCAAAATCATTTGCGGAAAGTTCTTCACCGAGTTCTTCCGCAAAGTTGCTAATATCTTGAGTACGGCGATAAACGGTATCAATGGTTTTTAATAGGTCGGCTTCACGTACAAGTGCTTGGCGAATCGGACGTTTTAAAATACTGGCAATTTCATCGTAGCCGAAGATATCAGTGGGATCGGCCATGCCGACTAATATGTCATCACCCGTTGCATCAAGACTAATGGCACGATAACGGCGCGCATGTGTTTCGGGAAGTAGTCGCACCGTGTCCGCAGAATATTTGTAATATTTTAGATCAATAAAAGGAATGCGTAATTGGCGCGAGAGGAAATCGAGCATTTTATCTTCATCGATGAATCCCTCTTCAATCAAAACTTTACCAAGTTTTCGGCCACTAGTTTTTTGTGCAGCAAGTGCCTGCATAAGCTGATGCTCTGAAATCACCTTATGCTCTACGAGTAAATCACCGAGCCTAATTTTTTTTCTAACTTGTGTAGACAATGAATGGCCCTCATATCTGGCATGCTTAATAAGCTAAGATTCACGCAAAAATCAAATAAAATCAAGTAGTTTAGAGTAACTTCTTAATAATGTTGTTGAATTGTAATTACAGTTATTTAGAGTATTGCTGAAAATAGCGCGATGACAAGGTTTTCCGCCATGGAAAGTGCTTATAATGCCTGATGAATAATACAGTCATAAATTTAATATCAGCGCTGAATAGCTGGGGTGAAAGTTCTTTTAATACCAAGTTAATTGGCGAAATTATGGCTTTGCCGGAAAATACGCTGCCTTTACAACAGGCGCTTTCACAGGGCGATATCGCCTCAGAGCGGCCAGATAAAATTTCGGTAATGAGTAGTAAAGCAACCACAACTGAAATCATTATAAAATTAGGGGTATTTTTTACGGAAATAATTAGTGGTTGTAGCTGTGGCGATGATCCAGGTAGTTTGAGTGGCTATTGTGAAATGCAGTTAACAATAGAGAGGCAGAACGGAAATGCTGACTTTCAAATTACAGGCTAATTAATTTCCACAGGCCGTTGGATTGGGATTCATATTAAGTGTCCCGATAAGATCTTTTACTGAATTAAGTTTGTGTTTAATTAAATAATCACGAATACCCTGGTTAATCGTCTTACAGGCCAGTGGTTCATAAAATAAGGCTGTGCCTACGCCAATCCCGGTTGCACCGGCAATTAAAAATTCAATCGCATCATTGGCGCTACATATTCCACCTTGGCCAATAATGGGAATATTGTGTGGTTTGGCAACTTGAGAAACCTGATGCACTTTGAGCAAGGCAACCGGTTTAATCGCAGGACCGGACAGACCACCTTGGCCATTACCAATCACAGGGCATCTATTTTCAATATCGATAGCCATGCCCATTAGCGTGTTGATCACAGCAAGCCCATCGGTACCGGCTTCAATACAACCCTTGGCATTACCGGCGATATCAGTTTGATTTGGTGACAGTTTGGTAATTAACGGTTTTGATGTATTGGCACGGCAGGCTTCAACCACGCGACGTGACATATCAGGATCATTACCAAAGGCAACACCGCCCTCTTTCACATTTGGACAAGAAATGTTGATTTCCATGGCATCAATTGGCGAATCATCAAATAGGCGTACCACTTCAGCATATTCTTCAATGGTAGAGCCGGAAACGTTAGCTATATAGCGTGTTTCACTAAAATCCAAGCTCGGCAGAATATTATTAATAACATGCGGTGTGCCCGGATTTTGCAGGCCAATGGCATTCAGCATACCCGCAGGTGTTTCATATACACGGTGGGGAATATTGCCCAAGCGAGGCTCTAGCGTTGTACCTTTAAGACAAACCGCACCCACATCCGCATTTGAATAACCTTCAACACGGGTGTACTCATGACCAAAACCAACACAACCGGAAAGAAGCACCAACGGTGTATTAAAATCGAGACCACAAAAATCGACAGCTAAAGGATTCATCCTGCTATTGTATCGTGAATACGGTCGCGGCATAAAGCGCGGCGTTGCAGGTTATAATAAATAAAATTTTACAAGCGCAGGTTATTAGCATGTTCCACATTGTCTTATTTGAACCAGAAATCCCGCCAAATACAGGTAATGTGATGCGTTTGTGTGCAAATACTGGTACTCAGTTACACCTTATTCACCCACTCGGTTTTGATTTAGATGACAAAAAATTGCGTCGTGCCGGGATGGATTACCGTGATATCGCAACGATTAATGAACATGACAGCCTTGAAGCTTTCATAGAAAAAGTAAAACCGAATCGACTTTTTGCCTGTACGACCAAGGGCACACAGAATTATGCGCAAGTCAGTTATCAGCCAAATGATGCCTTGTTATTTGGACCAGAGACGCGGGGTTTGCCGACCGAGGTATTGGATAGTTTGCCAGCAGAGCAGTGTTTGCGTGTGCCTATGCAGCCGGAATCACGTAGCCTTAATTTATCAAACACGGTAGCAATTATGTTGTATGAAGCCTGGCGTCAGCAAGATTTTGCCGGTGGCGAGTAAGGTAGTTATTTATTCGGCTTTTTGACGACGATGCAACAGTTCGGTTACTGCTTGCTTAGGCGGTAAGTCTTTGTAGATAACACGATAGACTTGTTCGCAGATTGGCATATCAACATTTAATTCGCTAGCAAATTCATGAATAACCTTTGCTGTTAGTGCACCTTCGACAACTTGCCCTATATCAGAAAAGGCTTGAGTTGGACTACTGCCTGCAGCAAGTGCTTTACCAAAGCGGCGATTGCGAGACTGATCATCGGTACAGGTAAGTACAAGATCGCCAAGACCGGCGAGACCCATAAAGGTAGTGGGTTCAGCTTTTAGTTCATGCCCAAGTCGTGACATTTCAGCAAGACCACGTGTAATTAATGCGGCACGTGTATTTGCCCCAAAACCAAGTCCATCAGCAATGCCCGCGGCAATTGCCAATGCATTTTTAACAGCGCCACCGATTTGAACACCAATAACATCATTACATGTATAGGCACGAAAGGTATCGGTGTGCAGTCGATCAGCAAGGGTCTGTGCAAAAGCATCGTCTGTTGATGCAACCGTGATGGCAGTTGGTAAACCCATCGCAACTTCTTTTGCAAAGGTAGGGCCAGAGACGACAGCAAACGAAATTTTATCACCAAGTTCTTCAACAAGAATTTGGCTAAGCAATTTGTGTGACTCAGCTTCGAGACCTTTGCTTGCCCAGGCAATTTTTTGATTGGGCTGAAGGTGGGGTCTAATATTTTTTAAGGTTTCACGAAAGGCGTGGCTAGGAACAGAGATAAGTATAATTTCAGTGTTGCAAATAGCTTGTTGAAGATTTTCCTCAAGAAGCAAGCTATCAGGAAATGTAATGCCAGACAGATAGCGTTCATTGCTGCGGTCACTGGTAAGTTGACGGACGTTCTTACGATTATGCGCCCATAGCGTACAGATCTTTTCTTGTTGGGCGAGCAGGATCGCAAGGGCTGTTCCCCATGAACCGGCACCGAGTACACAAATGCTGCCTGCTGCCATACTGCCCCTTGCTTGGTAATTGTTTAAAAATGTTGTTTTAAACAAAAGCGCTTACTATTGAACTGTTGAGCCGTCTTTTTCTTGTTGTTGCTGTAATTTTTGTTGTAGTAAAGCATCAAAATTTACAGGTGCGAGTAATAATTGCGGAAAACCACCCTTTGCAACAACATCCGAGATAGCTTCACGGATATAAGGAAATAACAGGTTCGGACAATAACTGCCGAGCATGTAAGTTTTATCTTCATCGGAAAAATTATTTAAAGTAAAGATACCTGCATATTGAACTTCGGCAAGATAGGCCGTTGTTTCTTCATTTGATTTTGCAGTAACCGTTACGCTTAAAATGACTTCATAAACGATGTCATCAATAGCCCGTGATGTACTTTGTAAATTAAGATTAACATCAGGCTGCCAGTCTTTTTCCAAAAAGATATTCGGTGTGTTTGGTGATTCAAAAGACATATCTTTAACAAAGATTTTTTGGATCGCAAATGCTTGTTCGTCTGGCGCCGTTTTAGTTTCTTCAGTCATAATATTTTTCGCAATAGTAAAAGGTTAATATTAGGTGATGCCAAGTAATGGATCGAGTTCATCATCAATGTCGAGTTCAGCCATGTCATCAAAGCCACCGATATGACGATCATCAATGAAAATTTGTGGCACGCTGGTATGACCATTCGCACGTGTGACCATTTCACTACGGCGTTCTGGTGTTTGGTCAAGGCTAATGTATTCGTAGTTAATACCTTTTTTATCGAGCATCATTCGTGCGCGTGTGCAGTAAGGGCAAGCAGATGTTCCATAAACAATAACGTCAGGCATAGCTATTTCTCTTGATATAAATTAAATATTAAAATTATTTCTTGTTGAGCGGCATGTTGGCATTTTGCCAAGCTATTACGCCACCTTTTAAATTAGCGACATTCTCAAAACCGTTTTTACGTAACATTCCGCATATTGAATTAGAACGTGCGCCACTTCGGCAACTAACAATGACCGGAGATGCTTTATATTTGTTTAATTTAGCGAGTTTATTTTGGACTTCGGCCATTGGAATGTGCAGGGAATTAATAATATGGCCACCAGCAAACTCTTTGTCTTCACGTACATCAAGCACGAGCGCATCTTCGTGATTAATAAGGCGTGTCGCCTCAGCAGGACCAATTTGTTTAATGCCACGAATAGCATCAAGTAAGGTACTCGCAAACAATAAGGCAAGAATAATGATGAGAGCAGCAAATAAGTCCCAATGATTGTTAATAAAGCTAAGAATTTGTTCCATATATCGAATATCTACTTGAATTAAGTTAGGTTAGAAGTTGGCTGCACGACGAGCGCGAGCAGTTCCTGGTTATTCGTATTTGTTAAAGTGTTATTAAACTGAACAAAAAACTTCGCGCATCATACTAATTAAGCGCAGAGTTCTTTCATCTCCAACGCGGTAGTAAACGCGGTTAGCATCTTTACGCGAGGCTAAAATACCTTTGTCACGTAAAATGGCAAGATGTTGAGAAATATTACTTTGTGATGTGCCAACATGTTCAACAATGTCTTGCACGCTAATTTCGCGGTCCCCTAATGTACAAAGGATTTTCAGTCGAAGAGGATGTGACATCGCCTTGAGTGAACGAGAAGCACGATCTATGTCTTCGTCTTTAGAGATGAGAATATTATCAAGCGCGACCATATTCATACTGACTACCTACCTATCTTAATGACGATTATTTGCGAATATAATTGATGCTGGTTTTAGCTGCATCTGTTTAAATATGCACATAGGATACCTATATATTCATATATAATAAAAAGATTATACAATAATGTACTGTTTGGAAAGAACTTTGTCACAATCTTGGTGGGGAAAACACTAAAGACCCTGTGATATACTCCGTTTTCAGTGGCGAGGTGCGAATTACCTTGCCTGAATTAGTTATTATTTGGACGTAAATCATTGATTCCTAAGACGATGCTGCTCCTGATCCTCGATGGCTGGGGCTACAGTGAAAATTCAGAAAGTAATGCTGTGAACGCAGCAAATAAGCCTGTGTGGCAGGGATTGTGGGATAAATATCCGCATACCTTGATCCGTGGCTCTGGTGCCGATGTGGGTTTGCCAGCCGATCAAATGGGTAATTCCGAGGTTGGGCACTTAAATCTGGGAGCCGGGCGCGTTGTATATCAAGAATTCACGCGTGTTTCGCGCGCTATCAAAACCGGTTCATTCTTTACTAACCAGACCTTAACGGATGCGGTTGATACAGCGATTGAGGGCGATAAAGCGGTACATGTCCTTGGGCTATTGTCGGATGGTGGTGTACATAGCCACGAAGAGCATATTCATGCGGTTCTAAAATTGGCGGTTGAGCGGGGCGCTAGCAAAGTTTACCTGCACGCCTTTCTTGATGGCCGTGATACAGCGCCGAAAAGTGCAGCGGCATCTATTCGTGCGATGGAAGAGGTCTTTGCTGATTTGGGTAAGGGGCAATTTGCCTCGGTGATTGGTCGATATTATGCGATGGATCGAGATCATCGTTGGCCGCGTATTCAGGCCGCTTACGATGTGATGACACAAGGTAAGGCGGAACATTCGTCACCGAATGCCTTAGCGGCACTTGAACAGGCCTATGCTCGAGATGAAACCGACGAATTTGTACAAGCCACTGCGATTGTACAAGAAGGTGAAAAACCGGTTCAAATAGTTGATGGTGATGTCCTCATCTTTATGAATTTCCGTTCTGATCGAGCCCGCCAAATTACCCGGCCATTTATTGAACCTGATTTTGATGGTTTTGAACGTGAAGTGAATCCTAAGCTCGGTAGCTTTGTCAGCTTGACGGAATACAAAAGCGATTTTGATGTGCCGGTTGCCTTCCCGCCAGAGCGTTTGAATAATGTATTGGGTGCTTATCTTTCTAGTTTAGGTATGCGCCAGTTACGAATTGCAGAAACAGAAAAATACGCACACGTTACTTTCTTTTTTAATGGTGGAGAAGAAGACCCGTTTGAAGGTGAAGATCGAATTTTAGTAAATTCACCTGATGTTGCCACGTATGATTTACAACCAGAGATGTGTGCACCAGAATTAACAGATAAATTAGTTACTGCGATTGAAAGTGCAAAGTACGACGTGATTATTTGTAATTATGCAAATCCAGATATGGTTGGTCATACCGGTAAATTTGATGCAACTGTGAAAGCTATTGAAGCACTTGATGGATGTATTGCGCGTATTTGTAAAGCGCTTGATAACGCCAATGGCGAAATGTTGATGACGGCTGATCATGGCAATGCCGAATTGATGGTGAATCCAGAAACAGGTCAGCCACATACTGCTCATACAATGAATCCTGTGCCGCTTATTTATTACAGCAAACGCGCGGCTGAATTTATAGTCGACGGAGGTACTTTATCTGATATTGCGCCAACCATGCTTTATCTTATGGGGCTACAGCCACCGTATGAAATGAATGGTAAGCAACTCATCGAAATAGATGTGGAGCAAGAAGACGCGTGATTGATTCATCACATAACTTGAAGGTCTAGGGTTGTGTATCGTATTTTTTTATTAATTAGTTTCTTTATTCTGTTTTCACCAGCACATGCAGGTGAGTTAACAGAATCAGAGTTACAACAACAAAAACTAAATGAACTGCGTGAGCAGATTGAGAAAATTCAGTCGGGGCTTTCGAAGCAGCAAGATAAGCACAGCAAATTACGTGGCCAATTAAAAAAGTCTGAAAAAAGTATTGGTAAGGTAAATCGTCAGTTAACAATCATTAAGCGAAAATTACGTAATCAACAAAGTGAATTAACAAAGCTGCAAGCGAAGCAGCAAGCATCGGAAGTTGATCTTGAAAAACAACAAGTTGCTCTAGGTGGTCAAATCCGTACCGCATACGCCATTGGCCGACAAGAATATTTAAAATTATTACTTAATCAACAAAAACCAACCGAAATGGGGCGAACCCTGGTTTTGTATGATTATTTAAATCGTGCACGTATAGAAAGTATCGCCAAGATTGATGCCAAGGTTTTGCAGTTAGCATTACTTCAAAAAAAAATTAACAAACAAACCGTTGCATTAGAATCAACACGTCAAAAACGGTTAAAGAAAAAACAGTCCCTAGAAGTAAATCGGCAACAACGCGCTTCTGTATTAAATGAACTAAATGAAAAGATTCGCACTCGTAAGCAAAAACTTGCGCAAGCAAAAACGGATGCACAACAGTTAGAAGATTTAATGCAGGGTTTAAGGCGAGCATTAGCGGATGTGCCAAAGAATGCGGGTGTCCGTGAAACATTCCGTAGCCAAAAAGGGCGTTATCGTTTACCGGTAAAAGGCCGAATAAGTTCGCGTTACGGTAGTAAGCGAGGTAAGACCGGTTTACGTTGGCAAGGTGTAACCATCAGCGCCAAACAGGGTGCGACAGTACGCAGTATTTCGCATGGTCGAGTTGCTTTTGCTGATTGGTTGCGTGGCTTTGGTTTGATGGTAATCGTTGATCATAGTGATGGATATATGAGTCTTTATGGGCATAATGATAGTCTGTATGTAGAAACAGGTGATTGGATTGAGGCGGGCGAGGAAATTGCTTCGGTTGGACGTAGTGGTGGAAGAAAAAATCCGGCACTTTACTTTGAAATACGCCACAATGGAAAACCGACTAATCCGCTGCGTTGGGTTAAGCGGAACTGATTCACATTAGTAAGGGTCACAAGAAAAATAAACTGGTAATACCTTGTAGTTGAGGGAATTATCGAAAATACTTAGGCTTTACATGCCTGCATGGAGCAGTACATGAACACATTTACTCGTAACTTCTTGATTTTATTCGTTGGACTGATATTAGGTATCAGTATATCGTTGGGCCGAATCGGCCTTGCTGAGCGTGGGAGTGCGGATTTATCGCCTCTGCCTCTGGAAGATTTACGTGTTTTCACTGAAGTTTTTGAAAAAATTAAAAATGATTACGTTGAAACGCGTACTGATAAAGAACTTATTGAATACGCTATCGGCGGTATGCTCACTAGCCTTGACCCTCATTCAGCCTTTTTAAATGAAGAGGCATTCACTGAATTACAAGTAGGCACCTCAGGTCAGTTTGGTGGTTTGGGTATTGAAATTAGTATGGAAGACGGTTTTGTTAAGGTTGTCTCGCCAATTGATGACACGCCAGCACAACGCGCGGGTATGAAAGCCGGTGATCTGATTATTCGCCTTGATGACGCAACAGTTAAAGGTATGTCCTTGAGTGATGCGGTGAAGGTCATGCGTGGCAAACCGGGTTCCGATATTACGTTGACGGTGGTTCGTGATGGTGAAGCTAAGCCAATTAAAATTACGATCACACGAGCAATAATTAAAGTGACGAGCGTTAAATCACGAAGCTTAGAAAACGGCTATGGTTATGTGCGTATCACGCAATTCCAGAGTCGTACGGGTGATAATCTTGCTGAAGCCATTAGTAAATTAAAAGATGAAAATAAAAATCTAAAGGGTTTAGTTTTAGATTTGCGTAATAATCCTGGTGGCGTATTGAATGCAGCGGTTGCGGTATCTGATGCCTTTATTAATAAAGGCCTGATCGTTTATACCGAAGGTCGCACTGGTGATTCAGATAACAAGTTCCATGCAACAACAGGTGACCTGATTAATGGCGCGCCGTTGATTGTGCTTGTTAACGGTGGTTCTGCCTCGGCATCAGAGATTGTTGCTGGCGCGCTTCAAGATCATCAGCGTGCAGTTATCCTGGGAACACAAAGTTTTGGTAAGGGTTCTGTACAAACTATTTTGCCAATGAATAATGGTACAGCGGTTAAAATTACTACGGCACGTTACTTTACGCCAAATGGTCGCTCTATTCAGGCAGAAGGCATTGTGCCTGATATTAAAGTAGAACCACTGAAAGTTGCCAAGAGAGAGAAATCCATAGAACGTATTAAGGAAGCAGATTTATCTGGTCACTTAAGCAATGGTAATGGAAAGAAGGAAAAGAAAAATAAATCAAAAGATGAAGAAAAAATACCCTTGTCAGAAAAAGATTTTCAGCTTTATGAAGCATTAAATTTACTTAAAGGAATGAACATTCTTCACGCACGCATGCAGCAGCGGTAAAGGGCTGTGCCTGCGAAATTAGCCGCCAAGATAGTTATTAGTTGCGTATTGCTATCTTGGCAGTTAGTTGCGCAGGCGCAGAAGCCTGTTATTGCGATTATTATTGATGATCTAGGTAATAAAAGTAGTGATGAACAAGTTATTAATCTTCCTGGCGCGATAGCCTGTGCCTTTTTACCACATACCCCTCATGTAAAACGCTTAGCTAAATTGGCTCATGCAAATAATAAAGAAGTGTTATTGCATGCACCCATGCAATCTATGCATGATGATACGAGGCTTGGTCCAGGTAGTTTAACGTTAGACATGAACGAATCGGAATTTGTTAAAACGCTACAAGATGATTTGGCATCAGTACCTCATGTACAAGGTGTTAATAATCACATGGGGAGTTTGTTAACAAGGCATCCTGGTCATATGTTATGGCTTATGCAGGAAATAAATCGCCACGGTGATTTATTTTTCGTCGATAGTCGCACTACCTCACACAGTGTGGCAAAAATGGTTGCCAGTGAAAATAATGTCCCCAGTCTAACACGCGATGTATTTCTTGATGCTGAAGCAGGTGAAGCCTTCGTCGAAAAACAATTTGACCATCTTTTAAAAATTGCCCGTATGCATGGCTCCGCTTTAGCTATTGCACATCCTTACCCTGACACGCTTCGTGTATTACAAAAAAGATTAAAACAACTAGACGCTGAGAATATTCAATTAGTTCCTGTTTCAACATTGCTTAAACGTCGTAAAGGGAATGACCTATGGCAAGCATCCTTATCCCGTTAGCACAAGGCTGCGAAGAACTTGAAGCCGTTACTACTATTGATCTATTGCGTCGTGCAGGCCTCGATGTCACCACTGCGGGATTAAATAACGAAGTCGTCAAAGCAAGCAAAGGCGTTAGCCTCGTTCCTGATACTGATTTAAACACTGCACTACAACAAGATTACGACATGATCGTTTTGCCAGGAGGATTGCCGGGCGCCGATCACCTTGATAATGACTCTCGCCTGCGTGAACGAATAATTAAAATGGCAGACACAGGAAAATATGTTGCAGCCATTTGTGCCGCGCCTAAAGTACTCGCGAATGCAGGTGTACTCAAAGGTAAAAAAGTAACCTGTTACCCCGGTGTTTTAGATGCCCTCGATATAAAATCAGAAGGTAGTGCAGTAGTTGAAGATGGCAACATCATTACTTCACGTGGTCCTGGTACGGCAATGGACTTCGCGCTGACCTTGATAGAGAAATTAGCAGGCAAAGAAAAACGGGATGAAGTAGAGAAAGGATTGGTAAGATAGATTTATGATTTAGGTATGTCTGCGATCGACCCAAAGCGGACATTAATACAAGCACAAATTTTTATCATAAAAGTCCCGTTATAAAATACTAAGCCTATGATTACAAACAATTGAATTTATTAAGGGGCCAAAAGTAAAAGAGCGTTTTAGGCTCTCTACTTATAATTAGGCAAAAGGAAAAGCATGAAATTCTTACAAATATTTATTCTTGCGGTTTATTCAAGTTTTGTATTCGCCGGTAATCCAAATGATTTTGAAAGCTCAATGGCTGGATTCAAAGTAACTAAACCTACTACATGGAAATTCATAACAGTTGATGAGAATTTAGAAAATGTTAAAAAAACCAAAAAAAACAAGCTTAATGATACTGAGTTTAAACAATACATGCTTAAATATTCAACTGTGCCTTTAGTTGCAATCATGAAACATCCTGAGCATTTCGATGACCTGAACCCGACTTTCAGAGTTAATATTAAGCCATTGGGAAATCTTGACGGCGCAGACCCTAAACAAATGCTAAATTTAATACTTCCTCGGTTTAAAACATTATTTCAAGATTTTAATTTAGTTCAACCACCTATGGATACAAAAGTATCTGGTCTTAATGCTGCATATATGAGAATGAACTATTCACTGATGATACCTGATGGCCGTAAGTTTCTTACTGCTTCAGAGCTTTGGATTGTGCCACGTGGTGAATTCTTTTTTATGATTGGTGCTGGCACGAGACAAGACGAAAAAACAGGCAGTCGGAAAGATATTTATAAAATATTAAGTAGTGTTGTTTTAAGTAAATAATGCCTAACAAGATAACAAGGACAATTAACTTGGCGGGCAAAACCCGTCCACTGAGTGAATTACCTGTAATTAGGCGTTGCATATAAAAATAAAAAGGGAAACAATATGAATTGGTATATTGACGCACTAAAGAACTATGCGAATTTTAGCGGCAGATCTCAAAGAAAAAACTTTTGGTACTTTATTCTATTCAATATCATTATAAGTATGATTCTTGCAGGTATTGATATGGCGATAATAAACTCAGGTCTAATTAATATTGGCTTATTAAGCGCTATATATTCTTTAGCTATCTTAATACCAAGTTTTTCCATAACTGTGAGAAGGCTTCATGATATTGGTAGTAGTGCATGGTGGTTACTTATAGCTTTAATACCTATTATCGGGTTTATTATTTTAATTGTAGCAATGATTTTAGACAGTGAGCCTCGAGATAATAAATATGGAGTTAACCCTAAAGGTGTTGCCGCCTAACAAATTACTCCACCAGACGGAACCAATGGGGTCAGACTCGATTGAAAACGTCTGCTTTTGGCCGAAGGCAGACATGTTAAGAAAAATAAGGCCAGAATGGGTATAGTGACTGTTAACGACCCAAAGCGGACCGTTAGAGAAATCTAATATAGAGCTGAAGGAAAAGGTTACTGCCCCCTTTAATCCTTAAATCTCTAAACAATAAAAACTTAAAGGGAAAGTAATGATAACAATAATTCGTAACATTGCGGCAGGCATTTTGATGTCGCTTATTTTAACGGGTTGCTTTCAGTCCATACGGCCATTAGTAAGAGCTCACATCGGGACTGAACAGGTCTATGAAAAGAATTATTCGCTCAACCAGCGTTTAACCGCTTATGTCGGACAACCGCTTGTCAAAGTGAAAGATTACAAGGTCAAAAAGTATAAGGCCAAACATATGCGAGCCTCTGAAGATTTTGTGATAACTGGAGGTATAGCAACCATACAAGGTGATTCCAATACGGATTATTCTATTGTGGGTGAGACCACTATGGATGAGCAGATATACAAAGTGGTGTATGTGAGCGGCATTGGCATCTTAATTAAAGATGATGGGGGCGTACACTCAAAAGCAATAAATAGAGGTGTCGTTATGGTGTATACGTTCATCGCAAAGCCACCAAATTTGAAATTCACTGAATTGAAAGAAGAAGTGGTTGATGTTAGTTCAAATTTTTTAAACTACGAGATTATTTATGGTGGAACTGATGGGAAGTCAATAACAATCACATATAAAGAATATACAAGTGATGATTTAATTAAACCAGCGTTCTCTCAGAGTGCTGTGTATGAAAAAGGCGCTAAACAGATTCGATTTAAAGACACTATAATAAAAACTCATGAGGTGACAAGTGATAAAATCGTATTTACTGTTATCGCAGATAACTTAGCTAAATAGTATTTTAATAATTAAGCTCGAATATATCGCCATATGGGAGCTGATTAAGTTTTACAAAAGTGAAAAATCGAATAGGGACAGGCTCGATTAATAATGTCCGCTTTTGGCCGGATGCTGACATAACAAGAAAAATAAGGTTAAATTGGGTCTAGTGACTGTTGTCGACCCAAAGCGGACAGTTAGGGGAATCTAATATAGATTTAATGTAGGCCACTATACTGTCATCGTTTTTGTTTAGGATGATAGGCACTATTTAGTTTAAGGAAAATTTTATGTGTTTTAAAAGAACAGCGCTTGTGTTGGCTTTTGTTTCCGTAACTATTGGTTTCCATGTTCCCAGTATTGCAATGGAACCTTTAAGGTTAAAAATGATTCCATTCAGTGAATTTACGCATAATAAAATAATTGGTGACTACTCTATATTGATTCCGGTACCAGAAAACTATGAATATGTCGCTGATAAGATTAAAGGTGCATCATTAAGCTCTTCTTTTTGGATGGTAAATCAAGATGTTCAAAAATTTATTACGAGTAAAGGCGCATTGTCAGAGAACGGATTTATGCATGGAACGATTTCCGTTGGCGCAAGTTATGATCGAAGCCGTGATTTATTTGTTGGCGGAGATGATCCTTCCACTATCAGCAATATAAAGAAACTAGTTTCAAACCTTTCGCTAGAACGATTTCAAGCAGGTCCGCATGCTGTGCTGCTTTCGACAGGCCAAGTAAAAAAATCCTTGCGCTATGTGTATACGATGCACGTAGCAACAAATATAGGAACTAATGTGGCATTAGTGTCATATTCCCCAGCAAATAATGATAAAGCACTAGGGGATTTAGTATGGGGAAAACTAAAAAATGGTTTGGTAAAGCAATCAGCTATACATAAACGCAAGCCAGCTTCAGAACAACCTCCTTCGGTTAGTCTGAAAGAAAGCATGCTTGCTATGCAAAAGGCTGATACCCATAAGAGCGCAATCATAAAGTTTGCTAAGTTAGCATCTGACATCAAAACCGATGATTTAATTGCCATGTTTTCTAAAGAGATAAGACAGAATGAAGGAGATGTTAAATTACGAGCAATACTTTTGGGGATAATCATACCTTTTTTTACTGATTTTACGTCAGTTGATACTTATAAAAATGTAGCTCAATCCCAGTTTCATGATGGACGTATAGTGCTTATTCACTATACATACATAATAACCGATGATGGTACACGGAAACCTTTCACTATCGCATTTATTGATGATGCTGGGTCATTGAAGGTCGTAGATATTGCAGTAAATAAGTGTGTCAAATCTAGGCATCCAGTAAGCAAAGGTAGATGCGATAACAAAGAGCAGAGATGACCTGATAGTTAAAGCAATGGCTATAATGAAATCCAGATAAAATTCGAGTCATGAATTAGTTTATGCCAATTGTCCGCTTTTGGCCGATAGCAGACATAGCAAATCACTAGCACGGGTATGTATGATTTTAATAAATTACAATAATACTGATATCATCTGCTTAACAATTATAAAGGGAGTTACAGAAATGAAGAAAACCGTTTTTGCCATTGTTGCAACTACTGCGCTTCTGCCAGTTTGTGTTAATGCCGAGAGTGGCCATGGAAGTAGTCATGGTGATGTTGCAGATAAGGTTATTGAAAAACAACGTAACCTGCTAGCAAAAAATACGTTAAATAAAGGATTTGGACCACAGTCGCCTCGTGACATTGATGCGGCTAAAGGTACTAACAACCGTTCATTCAATGCGGCACCGGCTTATACAGAGATGAACCTGTGTAATATTCATTTTCATAAGAATGCTGAGCATAAGGGTGGCGAGTTCACAAAATACGCGGGTAATGGCGATGGTCACGGTTACCAAAGTGGTTTCAAATTTTCTGGCCATTTGACTAAGTCTGAGCAAGCTCCTGTGCATAATGATATCTGCCCAAGCAAGCATGGTGCGCTTTCAGCCGGTGACACGATTGAAGTTCACTACGTACACTCAACGGCTCAGGTTAAGCCGGGCCCGACTTTAGGTTCTTGTTTAAGCGAAGCAATCAAGAATCCGCAATTACGAGTAGAAACTCAGGTGTATGTTTTAGTTAATGACAAGAATGCTCTGGATTTTGGTAATTTATCTAAGCATGGCGTGAAGGGTAGTTTTCAGCAAGCATTAAACATCCCGAGTAAAAGCGGTACTCCAGTACAGTACGCCGGATCAACGACAGGTCCTGGTTACAATGAAAAGGGTTCACCTTTCCAGGTGACATGGAGTGTTCGGCCTAAGGTCGCGAAAGTGAACATTGATACAGTAGGTCAATGGTGTAAGGGCAATGTGTTTAATGAAGACCATGCACATGGTGTACGAAACCTTGTCACTAACCCTGAGCTTTTATCAAAGATTAAGTAATCGTTTGGATGTCTTCACTGGGGGTGGCGTATTATGCGCGCAGCTTCAGTGAAGCAATCTTAAATATTAAAGAGGAAAGCTGGATTGTCACGTCACTCCATTCCTCGGAATGACGGCGATTGGTAAAAGTAGTTATTTGCTTGAATAAAGAAAGCGGGATGAATTCTTTTTATTCATCAATCAGCATTCCTAAATCATCAATCATTATCTGTCGGCCAAGCGCCAATCAAGATAATTGTCCCTAAACCACCAAATATCCAACTCAAGATCGGCGCATCAAAGATAATTGTCGGTGCTCGGCCATCTAGCCCGAGTAAGATTGCCGCGGAAATCAGCAGTGCCGCACCGGTAATGGTGGCATAGTTACGGCGACTACTGCGACGTAGGTCTTTGCGCAGCTTTTCCAGTTCTTTGGATTTCCACTCTATCTCGAGTGTGCCGTTATGGGCCTTTTCGAGCACATCATGCAGTAATAGAGGCAGTTCAGGCAATTTCTCTGCCATTAGTGGGGCATTTTTCTTGAGAGACTTAGCCAGCCCGCGCCAACCAAGATGCTCATTCATCCAGCTTTCGAGGAAGGGTTTAGCGGTTTGCCAGAGATCGAGCTCTGGGTAGAGTTGACGTCCGAGTCCTTCAATATTCAGTAGGGTCTTTTGCAGCAACACCAGCTGTGGCTGGATCGGCATATCGAAGCGGCGCGCGGTCTGGAATAAGCGCAGTAATAAATTACCAAAAGAAATATCTTTTAGCGGACGTTCAAAGATAGGTTCGCAAACACTGCGAATAGCGGATTCAAATTCTTCGATACGGGTGGTTTTCGGTACCCAACCTGATTCAACGTGGAGTTCAGCAACACGATGATAGTCGCGGTTAAAGAATGCCAAGAAGTTTTCCGCAAGGTAACGTTGGTCATCATGGCTAAGTGTTCCCATGATGCCAAAATCGACAGCAATATACTGACCACTATCTGAAACAAAAACATTACCTGGGTGCATGTCGGCATGAAAGAAATTGTGTTTAAACACTTGAGTGAAGAATATTTCCACACCGCGTTCAGAAAGTTTCTTTAAATCGATGTTATGTTTTCTAAGGCTGGCAATATCACTAACAGGGTGCCCATGAATACGTTCCATCACCATGACATTTTTGCGTGTTAGTGACCAATAAACTTCTGGCACGTACAGATCAGCTGAGTCCTCGAAATTACGTTTTAATTGCGATGAGTTGGCGGCTTCACGCATGAGGTCGAGTTCATCGAGAATGGTGTGCTTGTAATCATCAACAACTTCGCGAGGGCGCAAGCGTTTTCCATCAGCCCAGAAGCGCTCAGCGAGTCTTGCGAGATAATCTAATAAAATAAGATCGCGACGTATTATTTTTTCAACATTCGGCCGTAGTACCTTAACAATGACTTCATCACCATTCGGTAAAGTGGCGGTATGTACTTGCGCTATAGAGGCAGAGGCAAGCGGTTCATCAGTAAAGTGGGTAAAGATATTTTCAATCGTATCGCCGTAGGCAGCTTCAATCAGGTCACGAGATTGCTGGATGGGGAAAGAGGGTACGTTATCTTGTAGTAAGGCAAGTTCATCAGCAATATCATCAGGAAGCAGATCGCGACGAGTTGAAAGAATTTGTCCAAACTTAACAAAGATAGGGCCGAGATCTTCAAGTGCCAAGCGAATACGTTCGCCTCGTGGTGCATCGACACGGCGCCACCAATTCCAGGGTAATAACAGGTTAATAAAGCGTAACGGGCGAAATAGGTGTGTCGCAAAAATGAATTCATCTAAGCCATGTCGGGTGAGGACAAAGTTAATATAGATGAGACGTAAAATTTGTTGCAATCCAAACACTCGATACTCGCTTATTATACTTTATTAGTTTGTTCGTAACGATCGAGGCGTATTGAAAAACGCTCGATATCGGAACGAATGGTATCTACTTTATTAAGAAAATTTTCGAGATCTTCGGCATCAGGTAATAGCTTTGCTTCATGTATAAGATATTCAGATAGATCTTCTTGCAAAGACGAACTGTTATTGCTTGCCCAATTTAAAAGACCTCGTACACCTCGACCAACTTGGTGGGCAACGACATCACCGACTAAGCTCGAAAGGTGTTCTTCCCAATCAATATCAGTATCACCAAGAATATCTTGTAATGCTTGAGCACAATCCAGGTCGCCACTGATTTTCATTTTTCCGGCGAACAAGGCTTTATCGGAATTTTTTTGCACCGTCATTTGTGCAAGCATTAATGGTGTTGCACTAATAACGGCATCGGGAGTTTCATCAGCAATACTGCGAATCGATAGTTTGTTTTGTTCGCCAACAAAATACAGCGTCATATCCAAGCCACGTAATTCCAGAGCAATTAGTTTGCCATCGAGCTTCTGTATCTTTTGTTCTGAATCAGGATCGAGCTGGAGATACGTCGCGAGTGCTTTCTCTAAACTGATAACTAATGGTAGCGGTGCCCGCATTAGAATTTGTAACCTTTATGCAGAGCCACAACACCGCCGGTAAGATTGTAATATTCGCAGCGTTCGAAACCGGCCTTTTCCATCATACCTTTTAAGGTGTCTTGATCCGGGTGCATGCGAATGGACTCAGCTAGATAACGATAGCTATCACTGTCATTTGCAACCAGTTTGCCCATGAGTGGTAATAATTTAAAGGAATATAGATCGTAGATTTTGCTCAAACCGGGCACAACGGGTTTAGAAAATTCTAAAACTAGTAACTTGCCACCGGGCTTTAATACACGGTAAATGGCACGAAGGGCTTTATCTTTATCGGTAACATTACGCAGACCAAAGCCGATGGTAATGCAGTCAAAGCTATTATCAGGAAAGGGTAGCGCTTCTGCATTGGCTTGTACGTATTCGATATTACCGACATAACCTTTGTCGGTAAGGTTCTCACGACCCACACCGAGCATGCTGCCATTGATGTCACTGATAACCACTTTACCGGTTGGGCCGACGCGATCCGCCATTAAGGCCGTCAGATCGCCAGTACCACCGGCGATATCTAAAGCATGTTGGCCGGGACGTAAGGCACTGACTTCAATAGTAAAACGCTTCCAGAGACGGTGTACACCGAAGGACATGAGGTCATTCATCACATCATATTGCTTGGCAACAGAATGAAAAACACCGGCAACCCGCTCTTGTTTAGAGGCGGTGTCGACTTGTTCAAAGCCGAAATGGGTTGTCGATTCCTGTTCTTTTTTCGTTTCCATGGTTACTTCCCTGAGCTCATTTTTGCTGGCACAGTTTTATTATAGTTTAGTTGGCTCGCGGCGTTTGTGACCGGCTGCAGACAGCTTCTCCAGATAATCTTTCCAAATCTCTTCTTTATTGGCACCTAGCCTATAAAGTGTATCCCATGCGAAGATGCCAGTGTCATGACCGTCATCAAAGCGCAGTAATACAGCATAACTGCCGACGGGTTCAATCGCATCAATACCGACATTTTCTTTGCCGACTTGTAATACACCTTCACCGGGTCCATGACCCTGTACTTCAGCAGAAGGTGAATTAATACGAAGGTACTCGCAAGTTAGTTCAAATTTTTTACCATCATCAAAAGTAAGTTCAAGTATGCGCGCTTTTTGATTGAGTTTGATATCGGTTGGGATAGGATTTTTAGCCATAATAGTTCCTTAAAGTATGTAGCGACTCATGTCTTCGTCTTCGGCAAGTGTGCCAAGATGTTCGTTAACATAGTCGGCATTAACAGTGAGAGTGTCACCGCCACGTTCAGATGCTTCATATGAAATGGATTCGAGTAAACGTTCCATCACGGTGTGTAGGCGCCGCGCGCCAATATTTTCTGTTTTTTCGTTAACTTGAAAAGCAACTTCGGCGATACGCGAAATACCATCATCTAAAAATTTTAGTGTTAATGATTCGGTTGCGAGTAATGCAGTGTATTGTTCAGTCAATGAAGCATCCGGTTCGGTAAGAATACGTTTAAATTCATCACTACCAAGTGAATCCAATTCGACGCGAATAGGTAAACGCCCTTGCAACTCTGGAATGAGATCAGAAGGTTTTGATAAATGAAAGGCACCTGATGCAATAAATAAAATATGATCTGTCTTGATCATGCCAAGCTTGGTAGAAACTGTGCAGCCTTCAACCAGTGGCAGCAGATCTCGTTGCACACCCTCGCGTGAAACATCGGGACCACTAGACTCGCCGCGTTTAGTGATCTTATCCATTTCGTCAAGGAACACGATGCCATTCTGCTCAACGTTTTCCATGGCCATAATTTTCAGGTTTTCTTCATCAACCAGTCTGGCCGCTTCTTCTTCAATAAGTAGTTTAAAGGCTTCTTTTACCGACAACTTACGAGAACGTTTTTTGTCGTTACCCATATTTTGGAACATGCCTTGTAATTGCGAGGTCATTTCTTCCATGCCGGGAGGTGCCATGATTTCTACGCCAATATTAGCAGCACTAAGCTCAACATCGATTTCTTTATCGTCAAGTTTTCCTTCACGCAACATCTTGCGGAATTTTTGGCGTGTATCATTTTCTTTTTCTTCGTCATCAATACCACGCGCAGGAGGTAGAAGTGCATCAAGAATTTTATCTTCGGCGGCATCCTCAGCGCGATGACGTACCTTGTTTTTTTCCTGTTCACGAAGATCCTTAATGGAGATATCCGCTAGATCACGAACAATAGATTCCACATCGCGGCCAACATAACCTACTTCAGTAAATTTAGTTGCCTCAACTTTAATAAAGGGGGCATTGGCCAGTTTTGCCAGGCGTCGGGCAATTTCTGTTTTACCCACACCGGTTGGCCCAATCATGAGTATATTTTTTGGCGTGATTTCGTCACGAAGACTTTCATCAACATTCATACGACGCCAGCGATTACGTAAGGCTATCGCTACCGCACGTTTGGCATCGGCTTGGCCGATGATATGTTTATCAAGTTCCTGAACAATCTCACGAGGAGTCATTGCAGTAGAAGTGTTTGTTGGCATAGTTAAGGCAAGCGTCGCTTATTTGGCGTCGGTCGCTAATTCTTCAATAGTTAGATTACGGTTGGTATAGACGCAAATGTCAGCGGCAATATTCAGCGCCTTAGTCACTACGTCATGAGCACTTAGCTCGGTGTTTTCCATTAAGGCGATGGCAGCAGCTTGTGCAAATGGACCGCCGGAACCAATCGACATAATGTCATTTTCTGGCTCGATAACGTCGCCGTTACCGGAGATGATCAATGAGGCTTCGCTGTCGGCAACAACCAATAAGGCTTCAAGACGTCGCAACATTTTATCGGTGCGCCAGTCTTTGGCTAACTCAACTGCTGCGCGAGTCAGGTTGCCTGAGTATTTTTCAAGCTTGCCTTCAAAGCGTTCGAAGAGAGTAAAGGCATCGGCTGTACCACCGGCAAAACCGGCGAGAACTTGATTGTTATATAAGCGGCGTACTTTGCGCGCATTGCCTTTCATCACAGTGTTTCCCATGGAAACTTGGCCGTCACCACCAACGACAACTTGGCCATGGCGTCGAACCGAAAGGATAGTGGTGCCTCGAAACTGTTCCAAACTGATTTCCTTATGTTGGTATAAAAGGGCTGACGATTGTACACGATCTTGGGCGCTGAACGCGCAATTTCAAGCTAGAAAAAGTCATTTTTCCGTGTTAAATCAGCGAGTAAACCTGATTTAGAAGGGTTTTTAGTCGTTTAGGTGCGACGTTTGCGCTTGGCGCGGGGATGAGCGGTGTCGTAAACCTGGGCTAAATGCTGAAAATCGAGGTGGGTATAGATCTGCGTGGTACCAATATCAGCATGACCGAGTAGTTCCTGCACCGCACGCAGATCTTGGCTGGATTCGAGCATGTGGCTGGCAAACGAATGGCGCAACCTATGCGGATGTACCTTGGCATCGAGTCCCTGTTTGAGCCCCCATTGGCGCAGGCGGGTTTGAATAGAACGAGCAGAAAGACGGCTGCCATTACGATTTGTAAACAGGGCGGTTTCATTAATTCCGGCAATACTGGTACGTGCATTTAGCCATGCGTCGATAGCCCGTAGGGCAAGGCGACCAACAGGTAATACGCGTGTTTTGTTGCCTTTACCGATGACGGTAACCAAAGCGTCACGGCGGTCAAGATCGTTAAGATTTAAACCAACCAGCTCGGCAAGACGTAGACCTGATGAATACATTAATTCCATGAGGGCGCGATCGCGTAGCTTTAAAGGTTCGCTGCCTTTGATGTCGAGCAGCCGTGAAATTTGATCAACATCTAGAACTTTTGGTAGTGGTCGTTTGGCTTTGGGTGAGCTGACGCCCTCGGCAGGATTATGAGTGACTTGATCTTCTCGAAGTAAAAAACGAAACAGGCTACGCACAGCAGAAAGCAATCTTGCAATACTACGACCATGTAAACCTTTGCGGTGTAAGTGTGCAACGAGTGCGCGAACTTGGTGAACATCAAGTTGATTCCAATCAGATATTTTCCGATCGGTACAATACTGTTGAACCTGTACTAAGTCGCGACGATAATTTTTAACGGTAAGCGGTGACAGGCGTCGTTCGTTTTGTAGATGTTGCAGGAAACGTTCGGTCCATTTTGCCTGCGATTTCACATTGATTGCCGTTATTTTAAATACGGCTCAAGGGTGCGACCAATCATTTCGCCAATGTAGGTGAGAAAGATTGTCCCCATTGCTGGATGAAAACGGTTAATGTCGTAACTACCAATGGCTAACATACCAATGATTTCTTGTTGGCTGGTGATCGGCACTAATGCAGAAGAAATAATGGCATCGGCATTGTCATCAAATAAGAAATTAATTTGTGAAGATTCTAATGGACCACAAATAGGTTTATTTTTTTCAAAGAATTTAGCAAATAATTTATCGAAGTTCGTATCTCTGTCAATGAAGAATGAATCATCAAGCGTAGAGGTTTCTTTTGGATTGCGGAAACAACGTAGTGTTGTTGAATCGGCATTGAACTCGCTGCGTAAGATAACTTGAACGGCATAGAAAACTTCATCCAGCGCGGTGGTTTCCAATAAGGCTAAAGCCATTTTTTGGATACGACTATTCAGGCGATCATTATCACGTGCGATCTGAATTAGATTATTTAATTTTTGTTCGAGTTTATGATTGTTGTCGCGCAATACATCAACTTGACGTTCAATTAAAGAAATAGCGGTACCACTTGGGTGGGGTAGACGAAGCTCGGAAAGAATATCCAAATTGTTTTCAAAGAAACGAGGATGTTTTTGTAAAAAATCGACAACGTCTTTTTCAGAAATGCCGTCAATATTTAAATCTTGTTCCTGGTGTGGACTCATAACTTAATTTCACCATCGAAAACGTGTGTGGCAGGTCCCGTCATCCAGACTGGTTCGCCTTCGCCTTTCCAGCTTATACGCAGTATCCCGCCGCGTAACTTAACGGTAACACTATCATCAACCCACCCTTGTTGGCGAGCGATAATCATCGCTGCGCAGGCGCCGCTGCCGCATGCCTCGGTTTCACCGCTGCCACGTTCGTAAACGCGTAAAATGAGTTGGCTTGGATCGGATATTTGAACAAACCCAATATTGGCACGTTCAGGAAAATCGTCATTTGATTCTAATATCGGCCCGAGAGTGGCGACGGATGCAGTACAAATATCCTCTACACGTATTACCGCATGTGGATTACCGAGTGAAACAGCGCCGAATTCAATAGATTGACCATCAATGTTAATTTTGTACGAATTCGCACGACTCTTACGATTGAGCGGTATATCAGCAGGCTCAAAACGGGGCACGCCCATATTGACTGTGATTTGATCATCGGATTCAATTTGCAGAGTCATAAAACCAGAAATGGTCTCAACGCGAATCGTGTCTTGGTCAGTAAGACATTTATCGCGGACATAGCGGGCAAAGCAGCGCGCGCCATTACCGCACTGAGCCACTTCGCTACCGTCGGCATTAAAGATGCGATAAAAGAAATCGCTATCTGGACTGCGAGCAGCCTCAACAATCAGAATTTGATCACAACCAATTCCACGGTGACGATCGGCAAGGAACCGCACCATTTCGCTATCAAGCGAGATGTCTTGATTGATGGCATCAATGACGACGAAATCGTTGCCAAGACCATGCATTTTGCTGAAAGATAAGTTCATAGCCACAGACTAGCAGGTTTTACGCAATTACCGTTATTCAGGTAGGCAATGTTCGCCATTTATCAGGCTAGCGAGCGTTTCACGTTCACGAATAAGGTGCATTTGTTCACCATCAACCATGATTTCTGCAACACGAGGTCGGGAATTGTAGTTTGAGCTCATGGTAAAGCCATAGGCACCGGCTGAACGTACAGCTAATAAGTCACCTTCTTGTAGGGCTAAAAGGCGCTGTTTGCCAAGGAAATCACCGGTTTCACAAATCGGCCCTACTACATCGTACATCTGTGCCATTGGCGCAGGACGCGGTACAACAGGATCAATCGCCTGCCATGCTCCATACAACGCAGGGCGCATTAGGTCGTTCATGGCGGCATCGACAATCGCAAAATTATGTTCGTCACCGTGCTTGAGATGTTCAACACGGGTGAGTAAAACACCGGCATTACCAACAATCGAACGACCAGGCTCAAGGATCAGCGATAGGTTTCGACCGGCAAGTGCCTCTTTAATAATAGCTGCATAGTCTTGCATCGAGGGCGGCGTCTCGTTGGCATAGCGAATACCAATACCACCACCGATGTCGAGGTGATGGAGTAGAATGCCATTATCGGCAAGCTGGTCGACTAGATTCAGCGTTCGCTGTAGCGCCTCGGTATAAGGTGACAGATCAGTAAGTTGAGAACCGATATGGCAATCAATACCGCGGACCACAAGGTGCTCGGCTTCGGCAGCCATTTTGTAGACATCCAGGGCTTGTTCAATGGGTATACCGAATTTATTTTCTTTTAGGCCAGTTGATATATAAGGATGAGTACCGGCATCAATGTCAGGATTCACGCGCAGTGAAATTGGCGCAGACACGCCCATAGCGCCTGCGATAGTGTTAATTCGTTGTAATTCGGCTTCAGACTCGACATTGAAACAGTGAATGCCGGCCGCGAGTGCACGTTCTATCTCAACAGTTTGCTTGCCAACACCCGAGAAAACGATTTTATCGGCGGAACCCCCGGCAGCGAGAACACGTTCCATTTCACCAAGCGAGACGATATCAAAGCCGGAACCAAGTCGAGCTAATATATTAAGTACCGCGATATTGGAATTGGCTTTAACCGCATAACAAATCAAGTGTGGCTGCTCGGCTAACGCCGTTGCATAGGTTTGCCAGCTTTGTTCGATTGCAGCGCGAGAGTATATGTAGCACGGCGTATCAAATTGCTCAGCGATTTTGGTTAATGAGACATCCTCAGCAAACAGTGAGCCGTCTGCATAGTTAAATGCAGTATCTGACATGATTCTCTCCGTTTAGCCTGCGTGGATCGTACTGCGAGATGCCTGGTCAGGATGGTATAAATCACCCTTTTGGCCACAGCCAGTTAGCAGCAAAGGCAGAGCCAGCAGCAGTATTAGGCCGATTCGACGGAAAGTGTTTAAATTTGTATTGGTAGCCATCACCAGAATCCCTAGCTAGATAGTCATTTTTATGCAGTATAAACGAAACCCACTGCTATGCACGCGCATGGCACCAATTTCGCTATATAATTATAGCAACTTGGTAATTATTCAGACCATTGGCAGTAAGGATTACGTTTGAAGTTAAGAAATGACATATTTTTGCGGGTAGCGCTTTCTATCTTACTGCCAATGACCATTTTGGTGTTGGCGGCAACGTATTATGCGGAGCGCCGTTATCAGGAAGAGGTGCAGGCAGAATTGTCGGTAAGTTTAGAGGGTCTTGTTGCCGAGATTGATCGCCGTATCGTATATGAACGTGAGACCTTCAGCGCTTTGGTCAGTGCGCCGGCGATCGAGCAATATATTCCGGTGATGCAAGCAGCCGCCGATGGTGATCTGCACTCAGAATTTTTTCAGCGTACCGAAAATATTAATACCTTTCTTGAAGCCTTTCAGAAAATAGTCCCTTCGATGAATACATTGCGGGTACTTGATGCGCAAGCTAACACGCTTGTTAAAGTTCGGTTTGGACAAAGTTCGCCAGCGCTATTTGATGGCATTGAAAGTTTTCCTTTTGCCGAAGAAGAAATAGATGATGAACAATATCTCGATCGACTTTATGAATTACCCAATGATGAAATAAGTGTGACCTTGTTAACGCAAACAAGATTAGAACAAGACGATGATACAAGTTTGCCAATGCTTGATTATATTTTGCCTATGTCGCGAGAGGGGAGTTTTGTCGGTTATCTTGTTGCCAATATGCTGGGTGAGGAAATAAATCGTATTCTTGATTTTTCAAAACGGCCACGTAATGCAAAGATACTAATTGCAGAAATAAATCCAGAGGACAAAGATCGCCATGAAGTTATACTTTATGATGACAGTCAGTCACTAAGCTTTACGGATATAAAATCACAAGAACGACGCCTAAAAG
>Ga0316205_10000437_pt1 | contig 78480 bp, 82 predicted proteins | sample 3monthpyrite_MG_FD_204941 | JGI IMG/M metagenome (GOLD analysis project Ga0316205, IMG submission 204941) | Microbial mat bacterial communities from mineral coupon in-situ incubated in ocean water Damariscotta River, Maine, United States -... | ecosystem: Environmental > Aquatic > Marine >...
CGCTGTGTTCTTTGGGTTCCTGGTTACGCTTCTGTTTTTCCTGGCCCTGGGTGCGCTGATGCTGGGGTTCATGCCAAAACGCCTTGAAAACATGCGTGCCGGCATTGCCGATGCACCGGGCAAGTCGGTGTTGATTGGTGTCGTTGGATTGTCGATGCTGTTCGGCATGGTTCCGATCATCGGCATGACGATTGTCGGGCTCCTCTTTGTGCCGATTGCCGTTCTGATCATCATTGCCGCCTGGATTCTGGGCTATGCGCTTGGGGCCTATAGTGTCGCCATGCGGGTATGGTCGGCGTTCGCCGGGTACGAGGAGCCGGGCAATGTCACCCGCCTTCTGGTGTTCGCCGCGGCGATCACGCTTGTTGCCATGCTGAATTTCATCCCCTTCGTGGGGTGGGTCGTAAACTACACGCTGGTTCTTCTGGGGATTGGAGCGATGACGAGCGCGGTCTTCAACCGCCTGCTTGGCAATCCCGGCCTGGCCTTCGACGTCGATATGAAACCGATCGAAGACTGATACACAAACACGGAGAAAGCCCATGTCTGCACAAGGTCTGGAAGTGATCGACCACTCTGTTCATATCACCCATGAATGGATCAACGAGCTGGCCGGGCGGCTTGACTGGACATCGAAGCGCAACGCGTTGCGTCTGTTCAGAACAACCCTGCAGCAAATACGCGACCATCTGCTGCCGGACGAGATGGCGCAGTTCTCGGCGCAGCTTCCTCTGCTGATCCGGGGGATGTTCTTTGAGGGCTGGGTGCCCAAGCGTACACCGATCAAGGAGCGCAAGGCTGCCGATTTCATCGCCGCCATCGAAGACCGGATGGGCGACACCGAAGACTACCGGGGGCCCGAGGATATCCGGTATGTCTTTGATCTGCTGAATGCGCGGCTGAGCGCGGGCGAGGTCGAGGATGTGCGTGCCAGCCTGCCGTCGGCGATACGCGATTTGTGGCCGGCGCCGTGATGCGCTGAACTGCCGGGCGATCATCGGCGGTCACGCGGTATCTGCCTGCTAAAACCGGCCCCTGTCCAGCAGCACGGTTCCATCCATGATCTGCCCGATAAAGGCGCAGGGGTCATCCTGTTGCGACAGATGGGCCCACACTTTCTGAGCAAACCTGTCGGGTGCCATGAACAGCATTACGACGCTCAACTCGTCCCGCGAAACCCGCCGCGCGAGGTCTGATCTGGAAACGAATTCGTCCTGTGCGGCTGGTGACAGGGACATGACCTGCATCGCATAGGCGACATATTCATTGCCGGCCATACAGACATCGAACGGGCAGGGGACGTCATCAAAGGCGACATGCGCCAACTCGTGCGCGATCACGCTTCGGTAGTAGTCTTCGCTTTCCAGAAAGGCAAAGGCGTCGCCGGGCGCGCGCCGGGCTTCCATCAATGGCGGTTCCAGGATTTCGATCCAACGCTCACCGCAGTGATAGAGGGCGACACATCCGTCCGGGATATCTTCGACGATCTCGATTTTCAGGGGCGCTGAGACTGGTGGTACGTTGCACTGGGCAAAAAGCGCATTCGCCTTGTCCACCGCCTCGCAGGTCAATTCCGCGAATGCTGCATTGCGGGTGTTGATGCTTATGTTGGTGCCCTCACAATACTGTGGCCCTGACCACACCGGCGCGGCGAACCACGCCAACAGAAAAACCCAGAGACCTGAACGTGGCATCGTGAAGTCCTCCTTTGGAAAAAAGCGCCCCCTGCGCGCCTGCCCATGTCGGGCTGCAAAAAAACTCGATCGTCCGGCCTGAACCGTGCTCTCGCGGGTGGGAGGCCCGGCCTGACCTTCAGATCGGATCGCGACGCGACCTACGCTTTTCCGCCGAGCACCCTTCCGATGACGTGTCAGTCACGGTCTGTGATTGTCAGACCAAGCAAGGCGTCCGGGCGCAAGACGGTAATCGTATAGATATTCTCGATCTCGATGATCCTGCTCTTGCGAAGCTGAGTGAAGGTCCGACAAACGGTTTCAGTGGTCAGGCCCAGAAAATCAGCGATGTCAGAGCGGCTCATCGGCAGCCGCACCATCTGGTATCCGTCTGCATCCTTGCCGATCCGGTTTGTCAGCACGCACAGGAAGGATGCGACCTTCTCGGCGGCGGATTTGCAGCCAAGCATCATGCAGTGATCCTGCATCGCGCTGATTTCATGCAAAGCCGCGTTCAGCAACTGGCGATGCAGCATGGGGTCGGCGTCGGCGTGCTCAAGCGCGGAACGCCGGTAGGGCCGAAGGCGTGTGTCAACCAGCGCGTCGCAGTCGGTGTGATGCAAGCCATTTGAGGGAAATCCGACGACATCGCCGGGAAATCCGAAGGCTATCACCTGCCGGCGGCCATCTTCCAATACCCGCGTCAGTCGCAATACGCCCGATTGAACCTGGTACAGCCACTCCACAGGATCGCCCTCAAAAAAGAGGTACGCCCCTGATTTCAAACGGGTATCATTGGGTTTGGCGGCCAGTTCAACGGGAATGTTGAATTGCTCCGGTGCCTTGAAGTCAGACGGAAGAGAAACATACATATCGGTCAGCCCCATGTGGTGAAAGGCCAAGATGGGGGCCCGATGTAAGCCGAATTCCGCAACTCTGGAGAGAATTTGTATCAATTTGTATGAGGCCCATGTAACAACAGTTTTGGCCCCGGTGCCGCGCAAAAGGCCTGTTATGACAAAGCAGACTATCCTTGTGGTTGAAGACGACCCCAAAGTCAGGACCCTCCTTCGCAACGTGATGGAAGGCGAGGGATATGGCGTGCTGGAAGCCGACTGTGCCGAGGACGCCTTGCGTGCGGTCAAAACATCGCAGGTTTCGCTGATTACGCTGGATATTCACCTAGGATCGGACAACGGTCTGGAACTCGCCAGGGACATTCGGCGCGACTCGCAAATACCCATCATCATGGTCACAGGCAAAGACGATATCATTGACCGGGTTGTGGGGCTGGAACTGGGTGCCGATGATTACATCACCAAACCCTTTCATATCCGGGAAGTCCTGGCGCGGATCAGAAGCGTGTTGCGCCGTTCGGGTCATGGCGGGCAGGCCTGCGTGACCGGGGAACCGGTGCGCGCCCGGGCGGAAGACGGCACCAGCGCGTGTTTCAGGTTTGACGGGCTGACGGCGGTGCCGGACCGGTTTGAGCTGCTTGACCGCGACGGGGCTGATTGTGGCCTCACCAGCGGAGACTACAAACTGCTGACCATCTTTCTGGAGCGCCCGAAGCGCGTCTTGTCACGTGATCAGTTGATGGATCTCAACGGAGGCATGGAACGGGGCCCTCTGGACCGCACGATCGACAACCAGGTCGCCCGCCTGCGCAAGAAAATCGAGCGCAACCCTTCAGACCCCAAAATCATCAAAACCGTTCGTGGAGTGGGCTATACGCTGGCGTGCGACGTGCAGGTGTTTCACCCTTCGGATCCCTCCTCCAAAAGCGCCTGAAGCCTGCGTGCCAGATCGGCCTGGCGAAAAGGTTTGTGCAATATGTCATAGGGCAGATCATGCACCATTGAGCCGGTCACCGCATCGCTGGCATATCCTGATGTCAAAAGCACCTTGATCTGAGGGAATTCGGATGTGATCCTGGCGGCGAGGTCATATCCGTTCAAATTTCCGGGCATCACCAGATCAGAGAACACGATATCCGGCCTCAGACCGCCCTGCAGCATACGGTAGGCGTCGTCGCCGTTTTCGGCCTCTTCGGCGGTAAATCCCAGATCACGGATGCGTTGCGCCGATAGTCTGCGAACCTTGGCGTTGTCTTCGACAATCAGGATCGTCGCAGAATGACCTTCGATATCCGGTGTGTCCCGGCTATCCGGTTCGACCGGCGTGACCGGGTCGTGGCGTGATTTGATCGCCGGGAAGTACAGACCGAAACTGCTCCCGAGCCCCAATTCACTGTACAGCGTTATGTGGCCGCCGGATTGACGCACAAATCCATAGACCATGGCCAGCCCGAGGCCCGTGCCGCCGCTTTCGAATTTGGTGGTGAAAAAGGGCTCAAACGCGCGCATTTGAGCGTCCTTGCTCATGCCGGCACCGTTATCGCTGACCGACAGGCGCACATAGCTGCCGGGATCGATATCCGTTTCCTGCGCGATATAGGTGTCATCAATCGTGACGTTGCTGGCGGAAATCAACAGCTCGCCCTTGCCGCCCATGGCATCGCGGGCGTTCAGGGCGAGGTTCATCAGTGCGGATTGAAACTGGGCCGGGTCGATCAGCACGTCGTGCAGATCGGACGGGCAATCGGCCACGATGTGCACGGACGACCCAAGCGTGCGCCTGAGAATGGCGAGCGTGTCCTCGCACAGCCCCTTGAGATCCGTTTTCTCGGGTTTCAGGTTGCCCTTGCGGGCAAAAACCATAAGCCGGGTGGTCAGATCCGCCCCCAGTTCAGCAGACTCCAGCGCTTCGTTGACAAGCGCCTTCTGGGCATCGGTCACGCCGCGCATTTCCAGTAATTCCAGATTGCCGATCACCACCGTCAGGAGATTGTTGAAATCATGGGCGATGCCACCTGTCATCTGGCCGATGGCCTCAAGGCGCTGCGAGCGTGCCAGGGCTTCTTCGGCGGCCTGGCGACGTGTGAGGTCGTGCAGGATGCCAACGAACAGCACCCGCCCCGCAACGGTGGCCCGCCCGATGGAGAGGTGCAGCGGAAACGTGGTCTGGTCCTTGCGAAACCCTTCGACTTCGCGGGTTTTGCCAATGATCCGCTCTTCGCCGGTCTCGATATGGTGGCGCATGTACCCGTCATGTTCATCGGCAACGGCGGCCGGCATGAGGATTTTGACGTTCTGATTGATCAACTCGTCGGCGTCATATTGAAACATGCGGCAGGCAGCAGGGTTGGTGCGCAGGATCGTACCTGTGTCATCAGCGACGATGATTGCATCAACAGTCGCCTGTAACAGGGCATCCAGTAACGCACTTTCCTGAATATCGGTGTGCATACATCCTCAACCTTCTATCCTTGCACGACCCTGACAAACCCTATGCCTCGGGCGCAAGCGGCAATTGATATTCGTCAACGCGTGTCCTGCGAAATCTGGCAAAATGGGACATGCACAGGAGGTCGTGATGAAGCCAATCGTAACCTGGATTGTTCTGGCCAATTCCCGCATGGCCAAAATCTGCGAAAACCGGGGGCCGGAAAAAGGGCTGGTGGCAGTTGAAGGCAGACATTGGCACGCCGCGGCGGTGTCCGAGCCCAGAGACAAGGCGGGTCGCGGTCACAGCATCGCCGGGCCGGGTGTGGCGGCGGTTGAACAGACCGACCCGCAACTGCGGTCTGACATTCGCTTCGCCCGGGACGTGTCGGAGCATTTGCTACATGACTTTTCGGCCAAGGGGTTCGACCGGCTGATCATCGTGGCGGGCCCGCATATGCTGGGCTTGTTGCGGGAGCATCTCGATGATCGCCTGCAGGCCGTGACGGTTGGCGAGATCGCAAAGGACCTGACTGCCCAGCCGCTTGCCGCATTGGAAGGCCATATCGGTGAGGTCATCGCAGTTTAGGGACGGCCCTTCGGACACAACGGAAAAGGAGACGCCCCATGTTCAGCCAGATTATCGTCGGCCTTGACGGCTCGGAATCGTCCAAGACCGCCACGAGGATCGCTTGTGATCTTGCGAAACACTATTCGTCGACGGTGACGCTGGTGCATGTTCCGCACGCTGAAACGGCGGCCTTCGTTGTCGGGGCGGTTGCGGGGTATCATGCCGCGATTTCCAGGCCGAGCGTCGAGGAGATCGAAGAGGCCGGGCAAAAGACACTGGATGAAGCGAAGGCGATTGCCGCTGAAATGGGAGTGACCTCGGTCAAGACCCATATGCCACATGGCGATGCGGCCACCGAAATTCTGGCCCATGCGGATGACATCGGTGCGGATCTTGTGGTGACCGGCCGGCGTGGCCTCAGCCGGTTCTCGACCCTTATCCAGGGCAGCACCACACAGCGGATCAACCATCTGGCCAAATGTGCCTGTCTGTCCGTCCCATGAGGCATGATGCGGCGCAAGGCAGGTCTGCGCGTGTCTGACAGGATTGGACAGAGACAGGCCTGTGCGCTGATGTGCCGGTCGGTTCAAGCCACGGGTCGTCAAAATCAGGGCGGACCGGGTTCTGGATACTGATTTTGGGTGTATTCCTGCGTCTCAACCGTACCGGAGCGTTTCGGCAAACCGAAGATAGTCGGTCAGATCGGCCAGGGTAATCACCCCCACAAGGCGCTTGTCTTGCGTGACCAGAAACTTGCGGCGACCGGTCTGAGCAATCAGGGTCATGAGGTCCTGAACGGACATATCCGGTGAAATGCTTGTCGCCTTGTCCAGCCCGGCAAAGACATCGCCCACCTGCGTGCCTGTCCAGTTTTCGCGGTCGATCCCGGCGAGTACACGACGGTCCAAGTGACCCAGCAGCACACCATCTTCCACAATCGGGACAAAGTCCGTGCGATGTTCCAGCATGATCTTGTTGACGAATTCGGCCAGCGTGATGTTGGGCGCGGCCACCACCGGGTTCCGCGTCATGAGATCGCCCACCGTCTTGTGCGCAAACACGGTTTGCGCCAGCTGGGTCCGGTAGCTTGACCGGGCCGCCGTCAGCACGAAGGTGCCGATCATCAAATACCACACGCCGCTGATGACCCCGCCCTGAACCAGGGACAAAACGCCCAAGGCCATGAGGACATAGGCAAATATCTCACCGGATTTCGCGGCGGTCTCGGTGGCCTTGAGCAGGTTTTTTTGGCGGTGCCAGAGATAGGCGCGCAAAATCCGGCCGCCATCCAGCGGAAAGGCAGGGACCAGATTGAAAACCGCAAGCACCAGATTGATCAGAAAAAGATAGGACAGAATTTCGACGACGGCCTGATTGACTTGCAACAGTTCCAGAATTTGCGCCAATCCCCAAAACCCGAAACTGAGCGTGACGCTCATCACCGGCCCTGCGATGGCCACCCAGAACTCGGCGCGGGCCGATTGCGGTTCTGCCTGCAGCTCAGCCACCCCGCCGAACAGAAACAGGGTGATGCCCTTTATGGGAATTCCAAACCGTCTTGCCACCACGGAATGGGCAAGTTCATGCAACAGCAGTGACGCAAAGAAGCACAGCATCGTGACGATCGCCATGATCAGGTAGATGTCGGTGCTCTGCCCCGCAAAGCTGTAAGGAAAATAGTGCTTTGCCAGGCCCCAGGTGATCAGGGCCGCGATCAGCAACCAGCTGGCGTCCACCTTGATTTCGAACCCGCTTATGGTGAAGAGCTTCAGAGCATTTGAGAACATGAACGGCCTCATCTTTGCGCACATTCTAGCGCCTGGCCCCAGCGCGCCATTGATGTTGCTCAATTCACTGCGTGTCAGCCCGCGTTGAACAAACCACCGACGCCATAGGCAATCAGGGCCGCCAACGTCCCGATCAGCAGCGTTTCCGCACCTGACCACCACCATTTGGACAAGGACCATCTGCTCTTGCCTGTGCCAATGAGGAAGAAGGTGAGCAGGGTTGCAAAGACAGATACCTGGAACGCGTTCGAGACGCCCAGAACGAACGGGATCAGCGGAACCGACCCGGCCAGAAGGAAAGCCCAGAAGGTGGCAAGAGCTGCCTTTTGGGGGTGGGGCGGATCCTTGGTCAGCCCGTATTCATCCGTCAGCATGACGGCGATCCAGTTGTCCTTGTTCTGCGAAATCTCCTCGGTGGCCTGATCCAGGACCGCGCCGGACAACCCGCGCAGGGCGAGGATTTGCCGCAATTCTTCCAGCTCGCCATCCCTGTGGTGCCGAATATGCCGTTCTTCGATCTGGATGATCCGCTTGCGGTCATCAAGCTCGGCCTTGGTGCCGGAATAGTTGCTGGCCGCCATTGAAAAGCCGTCCGCCAGAATATTCGCTATTCCCAGGGCCACAATGACAGTGTGCGGCAACCCGGCCCCTTCGACACCCGCCACGATCGCGAATGTGGTGATGGCACCATCAATACCCCCATAAATCATGTCCTTGAGATACGTCCCGCCCGCCCTTGAAGACAGGCGTTGTGAAATTTCGGTCGGGGTGTGCCCATGGTCCTGCTGCATGACCGGACCCTGCCCGATGCTTTGTGATTCCGCATTGAGCAAAATCAAGGTCTCGGGGCAAATATTGGGTATCGCAATGCCATGAATGTTCCCGATACATCGTTGCTGACGAGCCTGTTATTCTTTGCAGTCTGTGCGGCCGTGGTCTGGTTTTCAGGCGCGCGGCTGGCCTATCTGGCAGACAGTCTGGCGGACCGGTACAAGCTGGCGAAATCCCTTGTGGGCCTGCTGCTGTTGTCGCTGGCCACATCATTGCCGGAGGTCGCAACAACGCTGAGTGCCGCCGTCAACCAGTCACGTGATCTGGTGCTGAACAACCTCTTTGGCGGGATCGCCTTGCAGACGGCCATTCTGGCGATGTCCGATTTCTGGGCCAGCCGGTCCATCACCAGCTATCCGCGCAAGGCCAACCATGCGCTTGAGGCGACGCTGCTTGTACTGCTGTTGTCGATAGCGATGATCATCGTCGGCCTCGGCGAAACCCTTGTGATCTTCCAGGTCGGCGTCGGCAGTGTCGTGATCGCACTGGCCTATGTGGGAGCGATTTGGCTGTTGCGGCGCTATGACGGGTCCAGCGACTGGGTGCCGGTCGATCTGCCCGATCCCGAGCCGCTTCCGTTTCCGGCCCCCTTCGGTCTGGCGGAAACCAGCAACCGGTCCATTGTGGGGCAGGTTGTTCTGGCCTGTGTGGCAATCCTCGTGTTCGGACTTCTGCTGGTCGTGTTTGCCGAACGCATCGCCACGCAGTCCGGGCTTGGCACCGGCTTTGTCGGGGTCACATTGCTGGCCGCTGCAACATCGCTGCCGGAGCTGACCACCAGCATCACGGCTGTGCGCATCGGGGCCTACACAATGGCCATATCCAATATCTTCGGCAGCAACCTGATCATGCTGGTGCTGGTGTTTCCCGCGGATATCCTGTTTCGCGGCGGGCCGATCTTGCAGGGTGCCTCGCGCACTGTCAGCCTGGCGCTGGCCTTCGGCATCGCGGTGACGTCGATCTACCTGATCGGGATGATTGTCCGGCGCAAACCCAAACTCGGCACATTCGGTCTGGATTCGATCCTTGTCCTGCTGACGTTTCTGGCCAGCATTGTTGTCTATTACTACGTGCGCTGACCAAAGGCCGCTTTGAGCACCTCAGGCACAATCAGGATGGGCAGGGAAAAGAGCACAATCCACTGCCATTCCGCAAGACCGATCGGGACGGTGTGCAGCATGACCTGCAGCGGCGACCAGTAGATCGCCAGCACCTGCGCCCCGATGGTCACGGCCAGTGCCAACAGCAGGAACGGATTGCTGAACCACCCGATGCGCCAGCCCGGCAGATGCAGTGACCTGAAGGCAAAAACGCTCATTTTCTCAAAGACCACCATTGCGGTGAAGGCCGTCGTGCGGGCCAGTTCCACACCCTGATCCAGCAGTTGAAAGAAAATCCAGAGACTGGACAGGCCGGTGTAAAGCCCCAGCATGATGATCGATGCCACCCCGCCGACACCCAGAATGGGCGTGGATTTGCGGCGTGGCGGGTGCTGCATCTGATCGGGTTCGGATTTCTCCAACCCAAGCGCGACGGCCGTGACACCATCGGTGACAAGGTTCATCCACAGGATCTGCGTCGCCAGAAAGATCAGCGGGCCGCCGATGGCGATGTTGACGACAAGTGCGATAACCTCGCCGGCATTTGAGGACAGCAGATAGCGCACGAATTTACGCACATTCGCAAACTGGCGGCGGCCCTCGGCGATGGCACGCATGATCGTTGCGAAATTGTCATCGAGCAGAACCAGGTCCGAGGCGTCGCGCGCCACATCCGTGCCCCGGATGCCCATGGATATGCCGATGTCGGCCTGTTTCAGGGCCGGGGCGTCATTGACCCCGTCTCCGGTCATGGCAACAATCTGATGCTGGTCCTGAAGGGCCGACACGATCCGCATTTTCTGTTCCGGCTTGGTGCGGGCAAACAGGATTTCGGTTGTCAACAGCTTTGACAATCGGGCATCGTCAAGCGCATCCAGCTCGTCTCCGGTCAGGCGGGTTGTCACGTTCAATGACAGTTGATCGGCAATCGCGCCTGCCGTGACCGGGCTGTCGCCGGTGATCATGATCACCTTGATGCCAGCGGATTTTGCCGCGGTGATCGCATCGCGCACCTCGGGCCGGGGTGGGTCGATCAACCCGACCAACCCCAGGAAGGTCAGCGCCTCTTCGGTGATTTTTGCATCCCCTACAGTGCGTCGCGCCAGGGCGATCACCCGAAGCCCGCGCGAGGCCATGGCCGTATAGGCTTGCTCAATCCGGGCCCTGTCATCGGGGCCGATCTCCCGCGTGCCCTGGTGGGTCATGACCTCAGTGCAGATGTCCAGAACCTGTTCGGGCGCGCCCTTGACCAGCACGTGTTCACCGTCGGGCGATTGGTAGAGAACGCTCATCCGTTTGCGTGCGCTGCTGAAAGGGATTTCCGCAAGCAACCCGCGTTCAGCCGGAAGATCGCACCAGCCCTTGTAGGCAAGCGTGACCAGCGCACCTTCGGTCGGCGCCCCGATCATATCCCAATGGTCGCCGTGACGGCGAAGCCGCGCGTGGTTGCAGTAGAGGCCGGTTTGAAGAAGGGCGGCCAGAACCGGGTCGTCATTCACGCGAACGCGCGTGCCATCCGCCTCGATGTGGCCGGCAGGATCATAGCCGGTTCCGGTCACGTCATAGGTCTGGTCTGCCGTCCAGAGCTGCGTGGCCGTCATCTTGTTTTCCGTCAGCGTGCCGGTTTTGTCAGTACAGATGACCGACGCGGCCCCCAAGGTTTCGACCGCCTGCAAGCGCCGGGCCAGCGCTTTTTGACGGGCCATCGCCGTGGCACCGAGGGCCAGGGTGATGGTGACGACCGCAGGCAGGCCTTCGGGCACCATCGCGACCGAGAGGGATAGGCCGGTCATGACCATCTCGACGAAATCCCGGCCAAGAGCGATGCCCAGGACGGCAACGGACCCGGCGACAAGAAGGGCTGCGACACCCAGTTGCCAGGCCAGTTGCCCAAGCTTGATCTGCAAATTGGTGGTCTTTGGCCCGACCGAGCCGGTCAGGCCCGCGATCTTGCCGAATTCGGTGGTGGCACCAATCGCGGTCACGCAGGCCTCGGCCCGGCCCGCAACCACTGATGTTCCCGCATAGACAAGGGTGTCAGAGCCCGCCTCCATCTTGCCGACAGGCAGAGATTCACCCGTCAGAACACTTTCATCGACCTTCAGTTCGGAGGCATTCACCAGCGCTGCATCCGCAGCGACTTTCACGCCGGGCGACAGCACCAGCAGGTCCCCCGGAACGATATCCCTGGCCGGAATGATCTGTTCCTGCCCGTCGCGGATGACCAGCGCCTTGGGTGACAGCAGTTTGCGCAGGGAGGCAAGCGCCGTTTCGGCACGCCATTCCTGCACAAACCCGAGACCTGCGTTCAGCAGAACCACCATGCCGATCGTGGCCGCGTCAATGACTTCGCCCAATGCAATCGCGATCCCCGCCGCGACGATCAGGATAACGATCAGGACACTGGAAAACTGTCTGAGCAGGACCCGCAACGGGCCAATCGTCCTGGGTGCCGGAAGCTCGTTCCAGCCTGCGGCCGAGCGGGCCGCCAGCACCTGCTCGGTCGTCAGACCGTTGTTTTTTGAAGGAACAGGCAAGGCTGTGCTCCGGAACTGTTGCAAGGTTCCGTATCCACCCCGGTGCCCGTCCCTGCATTGATGAAGATCAATCGAGCGGCATGGCGTTGCGGTATTCTGAACCGTAGCCATCAATGACCGGAGGACACATCATGGCAAAGACATCGGAAACCGGCACCGCGAGCAAGGGCGACGCTCCGCTCAACGCGATGGCCCAGCTTCAGGAGGCCGGGCTCGGCAATATGGTCGGGCTTGGTGCGGCATGGTTCGAGGCCCTGGGTGACATGAGCGCGGAAGTCGTCAGCTTCGTGGCCGACCGCGTCAAGGAGGATGTGAAGGTTCAGCACGAGATCATGCACTGCAAGACCGTGACGGAATTGCAGCACGTCCAGACCCAGTTCCTTCAGAAGGCGATGGATCAGTATCAGGCCGAAACGGGCAAACTGATCGAGATGGGCACCAAGGCATTCGCGAAAAACCCCAACGAATAGCCGTCTGGAATTACCCAAGCACGAAACGTCCCGGGGCTGCGTCCAAAGGTTCGGCATCGATTGAGCGGGGGTCCACCGGGTCTTCGCTCTGATCGTTCAGCCATTCTGTCCAATGCGTCCACCATGACCCGTCCTGTTCGGGGCATTGCGAATACCAGTCATCGGCCGAAACATACGCATCGTCTTCGGCCTTGTGTCTTGCCCGGAAATGGCGGTTCCCGTGGCCCGGTTGAGATAGAATGCCACCGTTATGTCCGCCATTGGTCAGCACGAACTGCACATCGGTATCCGTCAGCAACAACAGCCTGTATACCGAACGCCACGGTGACACGTGATCTGTTTCGGTGGCCACGCAGTAGATCGGACAGCGTATGTCGGTCAGGGCAACGGATGATCCATTGGCCTGGAACCGCCCCTTGGCCAGGTCGTTTTCCAGGAACAGGTGCCGGAGATATTCCGAATGCATCCTGGCAGGCATCCGCGTGGCATCCGCATTCCAGGCCAAGAGCGGGTTGTCGGGGGTGCGTTCGCCCAGCAGGTAGTGGCGGATGACGCGACTCCAGATCAGATCGTTGGAGCGCAACAGCTGAAACGCGCCCGCCATCTGGTCGGCTTTCAGATATCCGCGGGTGCTCATGATGTCCTCGAGAAAGGCAACCTGGCTTTCGTTGATGAAAAGCCCGAGTTCACCGGGTTCCGAAAAATCGACTTGTGACGCCAGCAGGCTGATCGAGCGGAAGGTGGCGTCCTTGTCGCGGGCCATCGCGGCGGCGGCAATCGACAGCAAGGTGCCGCCAAGGCAATATCCGACGGCGTGAATATGTTCGGCCCCGGTTTTCCTTATCTGGTCAAGGGGCGCACGAATGCCAAGATCAAGATAATCCTGCATCGACATGTCAGCGTCCGCCTTGCCGGGGTTTTTCCACGACAGGATGTAAACCTCGAACCCCTGATCCCTCAGATACGCCACGAGGGAGCGCTGCTGGGTCAGGTCCAGGATGTAGTATTTCATGATCCAGGCCGGGACGATGAAAACCGGTTCAGGCCGCACCGTCTTTGTGGATGGATGATAGCGGATCAGCTCGACCAGATCGTTGCGCATGACCACATCGCCGGGTGTCATCGCGAGGTCCTTGCCCACGGCATGATCGCTGGGCCGTCGCGGGTGGCCAGAGATCAGCCGGTTGAAATCCTCGACCCAGTACCGGGCACCACGCAGCAGGTTCTGCCCGCGTTCCTCAACCGTGCGGGCCATGACCTGCGGGTTGGTTGCCGCGAAATTCGCGGGCGACATCATGTCGATCACTTGCCGGGCCGCAAAGTTGACGATCTGCGAATGTTTCGGGTCGACACCGGGCATATCGCTGGTGGCGGTTTCCCACCAGTTTTGCGTCATCAGAAAGCTCTGCACGAAATGGTTGTAGGGGAATGTGGCCCAGCTGGGATGCGAAAACCGGGGGTCCTGATCCGCCTGCGTGTCCGCGTTGCCTGCCAAGGGCTGACGCAGCAAATCGGCCTGCTTGTCGGGCGAGGCCATCAGATGCAGCGCCCAATCCACATAGGCGGTGGCCACTGCCGCAGGCGACAGGCCACCGGTCAATTGGCCCAACGCTGCGTGCCATGCCTTGTCGATGCCGGGCTTGTCTTTGGACTGGGTCATTTAAGAGCCTTCCTTTCCATCAGGGCGGTGCCGTCCGCGATGTCGTCACTGGGGTGAGTGATCACGCGCTCGCCCTGCTCAAGACCGGACAGGATTTCGACCATCTGCCCGTTGCGCTGGCCCGCAATGACATTGCGAAACTCGGCCACGCCGTTCGTCGCAACGAACACCGCCCAGTCTTCGCCGTCACGAAACATGGCACTCAGCGGAATTCGCAGGACATCTTCCGCGCGCCATTCGACAATCCTGAGGAACACGGAAAACCCGTCGCCCAGGCCCGGCCGATCCTCGAGCGGGCTGGTCAGTCTGAAATAGGCATCCACGCGCTGCTCTTCGATACCCAGGGCGGAAACCTTGGTGCGGGCCTTGGGGTCTATCCGGTCCAGTTCCGCCCGCAACGGTTTTGGCCCGCCCCAGCGTTCGACATAGGCCAAGGCGCCCTGTTCCAGCCGGACGGCATCGTTGGACAGGATGTCCGCCACCAGTTCGAGGTTCAGGGGATCACCCACACTGACCAGAGGCGCACCGATGGTGACGGGGCGCCGGCTCATCGCGGCCACGGAAAGGACGACCCCGTCCGCCGGTGACGTGAGTTCGATGCAACAGCTGTCATTGGGCGGTTCCGCAACGTCGGCTTCGAGCAGGCTGGCGCGCGCGCGCTCGATCGTGCCATCTGACATTTCGATGCGCGCCTGGGCGGCTTCGACGGCGGCCTTGGCGACGGCCAGTTGCTGCGTGTCATTTTCCAGACGTGCAATGGAGGCGACACCGCGATTGACCAGCGCGGTGGTCCGGTCAAATTGCGATTTCGCAAAGTTCAACGTTTCCTCGGCCTGTTGCAGATCGGCCCGTGCCACGTGGCGCGCGGCCAGTGCCTCCTGCAGCGCGGCCTCGGATTGCAGGCGCGTGCGGGCATCCAGAAGCCCGGAGGACGAAGGCTGGACCACCGCAACAACCGTTTCACCGGCGGTCACACGGTCGCCGACCTCGACCGGGGATCGCAGCGCGGTTCCCGCAATCGGAGAGGCCACCTCGAAAAGGTCACGGATTTTCGTTTCACCATCGGCGTTCACGGTGATTTCCAACGCCCCGCGCGTGACCTCGGCCAGATCCACCGAGACCGGTTCTTCGCGGAAACCGACATAGGCCAGTCCGGCGATGACAGCCCCGCCAAGCCCGGCCAGGACGAGTGTGCGTGTTGAATAAGCCATCATGTCATTCCCTTGTTTTCATAACGGAAACCAGATCCATGTGATCCAGCCGGCGGCGCACGATCATCACCGATACAAATGCTGTGCTCAGCACGATGAGGCTGGCCAGTGCGAAGGTCGCAGGCTTCAGGACCAGAGGTATGGCGTAAAGATCGCTGGTGAATGCGCCGACCATTGCATCGGCGATCCAACTGCCGATCAACCAGCCAAAGGGCTGTGCAATCAAAGCGATCAGCATCAACTCGCCCACAAGAATGTAGGAGATTTCGCCGCGCCGGAACCCCAGAATGCGCAGGCTTGCCAGTTCACGGGCACGCTCGGACAGTTGAATGCGGGCGGCATTGTAGGTCACGCCAACGGTGATCAGCAGCGCAATGGTGATGTAGATCGCGTTCATCACCATCACGTTTTCCTCGATCGTGTCCTGAAAGGACCGGCGGTTCTCGTTCATCTCGATCAGGCCGGTGACCATGGAGGTTTCCTTGACCGCCTTGTGAAGGGCCCCGGTCTGGCTGTCATCAACCAGAATATTGATCGTGGTCAGACGCGGAGCCTGTCGGAACAGCCGGTTCTGAAACTCGAAATCAACATAGGCCCCAAGCCCGAAATGCTGTTCGACCAAAGCCGAGACCACAAGCGGATAGGTCTCGCGCCGCCCGCTCAGGTATTCGGCTTCGACAATGTCGCCGGGCCTGGCCTTAAGATGTGCCGCAAGCCGTTTCGACAACACAATTCCGCCGGGAGGCACCGTCACGGGTTGGCCCGCGGTATCCAGCGCGCGGCTGAGGTCTGATCCGGGGCGGCGGGCCTCGATGCTCACACGTTTGGACAAATGCCCCTTTCTCAGAATGGCGGCATTGAACTGCTGGCTTTCCGCCATCAGAACGCCGGGGAGATTGCGCGCATCCTCAAGCGCTATTTCCGGCACGTCATCGGCAAACACCAGGATTGCATCCTGACGATTGGTCTGGAAAAATGCGAAATCGACGATTTCGTCCAGGGCATCCCCGATAAAGGTCGAGGCAATCACGGCCGCAACCGCCAGCGACACGCCCAAGGTCGTCAAGGCACTGCGAAGGGGCCATCTCAGCAGGCTGCGCAGGATCATGATCGTGGGTTGTGACAGCCGCAGACGGTCCATCGCCCGGTCGGCCAGAGACCTTTTGAACCGCGGCGGGGCCGGGGGCTGCATGGCAATTGCCGGAGCAAGGCGGGCCGCCCTGAGCGCGCTTTGTGATGCGCCCAGGCTGGTGGTCAGCAACCCGGCCAGCCCGGCAAGGGCATAGACCCAATAGGACACCCGGAATATCACATATGGGAAATCAAAGAACTGCGCGTACTGCCAGGCCAGGCTGCGCGCAAGCAGCGTGCCCGCCCCCCAGCCCAGCAAGACGCCAGCCACGGCGATCAACCCGGCCAGCATCAGATAGTGCAGGCTGACTTCGGTGTTCGAATACCCGACGGCCTTCAAAAGGCCGATCTCGCTGCGTTCCAGCGCGATGATGCGGCTCATCACCATGCTGACCAGAAATCCGGATATGGCAAAGAAGATGGGCGGCAGAATGGCCGCCATGCCACTGAGCTGATTCAATTCGGCATCCAGAAACGCATTGGATTGCTGCGTCTCGCGATCATAGGCACCAAAGCCGCCATAGGGTTCCAGCAGGTCGTCTATGGCGTCGATCACGGCCTCGGTCGCGACGCCTTCGGCCACGGTGACGGACAGATCGTTGAACGCCCCGGTCATGTCGAACGCCGCCGCCGCCGCACGGTCAGACATCCAGATGATCCCGAAGGTTTCATTATCCGGCATCAGGGCACCGGGGCCGATCGTGTAGATGAACTCCGGCGACAGGGCGGTGCCCACGATGATCAGGGGCCGTTTCTGACCTTCCAGAGTGGCGCTGAAGGTATCACCGGGCCGAAAACCGTTGGCCTCGGCAAAGGGCGCGTTCACAACCACCTCGTCCGGGTTCAGCGGATCGGGAAACCGGCCGCTGATCAGCAGGGGCACATTCAGAACCGGCGCGCCGGTTTCGGGATATGACAGGATGTGCCCGGTGGCCGGTTTGGTGCGCCCTCGTATGTCCAGCAACGCGCCTCCGGTGATGCGGGTTTCAACGCTCATGACGCCGTTGATACTGGATATTTCAGCTATCAAACTCTCTGGTGCGCGGGTCATCTGGGCAAAGACATGCGCAAAGCGGTTGCGCTCGTAATAAGCCTGTCGGGTGTCCTTGAGGGCGGTGAACATCCCGATCGAGGCCAGCAGAATGGCCACGCCACAGGCCAGCACCAACGCAATGGCAAGCGCCTGCACCCAGAGCCTCCTGAAATCGCGCAACAGTTTTTTGTCGATCGCCTGCATGTCCGGTCACCACGCGATCTCGGACGGGGCCAGCTGTGTTTCGTTCACCTTGACCTGACTGATCTTGCCGTCCTGGAAGAAGATCACCCGATGCGCCATGCGCTGGATTTCGGCGTTATGGGTGATCACCACGGTGGTTGTGCCGAACCGTTCGTTGATATCGCGCAGCGCTTCAAGCACCTGAATGCCCGTAGCGCTGTCGAGGGCGCCGGTGGGTTCGTCGCACAAGAGTATCTGCGGACGCTTGGCGATGGCGCGGGCGATGGCAACGCGTTGCTGCTCACCGCCTGACATCTCGGAGGGGAAGTGATCCATCCGCTTGCCAAGCCCGACCAGGTCAAGCGCCTCGGATGCGGGCATCGGATCGGGCGCCACATCGGTGACAAGCTGCACGTTTTCAAGTGCCGTCAGGCTGGGCACCAGATTGTAGAACTGAAAGACAAACCCGACATGATCGCGCCTGTAGCGCGTCAGTCCGCGGTCGTTCATGTTGGTCAGCTCGGTGTCTTCGAACCAGACCCGCCCGTCGGTCGCGTGATCGAGCCCGCCAAGAATGTTCAGGAGCGTCGACTTGCCGCTGCCTGACGGGCCGAGCAGGACGGTCAGCTCGCCCTTGTACAACTCAAGATCCACGCCTGCGAGTGCATATACCTTCACCTCGCCGGTGTCATAGACCTTGGTGATGCCGTCGGTTTTGAAGATGGTTTCCGGCACAAGTATCTCCTGCCCGAGAGCTTATCCAGGGCGCAACCGCCCCGGGTGATTGATCTCAGACCTTTGGTGTTGGATGGTGAAATGATCCGAGGCTGTCCGGAAACCGTTCCGCCGGTCCGGCACCTTGGGGGCCGGTCGTTCGGACTGCCCGGAACGTGGCCGGAAACCGGTGCCTGTGCCTGGGGGTGTCGCGTCCATTTCAAGCTCTCCAGATGCCATGAACAACACCTGACAGATCGCCCGGGGCACGGCCTTGATAATTATCAAAGTGTCGGGGCAAATCCGCGATATTGACAGGTGATCGAGAAAAACATGTCCGAACGAACCCGAAAGGGTGAGGTCAGGCAAATCCAAAGGTGGATCGGTACCGACCCTTTTCTTGGTCATCCTGGCATAACGGAGGACTATCAAATGACTGCGAATATCGGAAAAGTGGATGTCGTGGTGCGTGTACTAGTCGGACTCGGTTTGATTATTGCGCCATTGATGAATGTTCCGGCGATCTGGTCCAGTTCGGGCCTCGCGTATGGCAGCATGGCGGTTGGCGGTATCCTCATCGCGACAGCGGCGGTCCGGTTCTGCCCGCTTTATCGCATTTTGGGCATCTCAAGCTGCAAGGTCTGAGCAAGGCTAACAACGTTTGCGCCCATTGCCTCTTTGGTGGGCGGGGCCTTGATTGGCCTTGCGGCGATATGGCCGATGCTGCTGCGTGGGCGAATTTTGGCGGTGACGGGACTTCTGTCCGGTGTGCCGCTTTCGTCTGATACTTGGGAGTGGGGCTGGCGTGTTCTGACGCGTGTCGAGGTGATGTGTGGCCCCAGGGTTTACTTTTCGGTGGCGGGTGCCTTTTTCGCCGCCACGATCAACGAGGGAGCGCCCGAAGGATCAGTGCAACGGCGGTTGGTCAGAGCTGCAAGAAGAGGGGAACCACCAGCATCAGCAGGCAGGTCAGAAAGCCAACCAGCGGGACAAGGAATGGGACGACGAAAGTCCCCTCAGGCGCGGGATCCCCGCGCCACTTGATCCGGATCAGCGACGCATTGATCAGCAGAAAGACGACAAGCACGACTTGCGTGGTCCGCTCGGCCAGGACCCCGATCGGAAAGAAGACCGCAAAGACCAGAGTGCATCCCGAGACCAGGATCGTCGCCAGTATCGGCGTGCGTGTCCGGGGATTCAATTTGGCCAGGACTGCCGGCAGGCGTCCGACATTCGCCAGCCCATAGAGCACGCGCGACGCAAGGATGGCCTGTATCACCACGCCGTTCAACGTGGCTCCAATCGCGATCAGGGTGATGGCCAGCGGGGAAATGCCAGTCAGGCGCTGGAAAAGCAGGCTCAGCGGGGCGGAGGATTCCGAAAGATCTTCGAGCGGCAAGGTCAGAACGGCAACGGCAGAAACCGCAAAGTAGAGTATCGTCGCAATGACCAGGGTGAGCAGTATCCCCAAGGGCATGTTCCGCGCCGGATTCCTGGTTTCCTCAACGATGTTGACCATGCCGTCGAACCCGATGAAGGCAAAGAATGCCAGCAGGCTGCCAGCCGAAACGGCAGCCAATGCGCTTGCGTCAGCGGGTGAGACAATGACCTCTGGCAGTCGGGACATGATCTCGGGGTTGCCCCACACACCGGCGATGACCACAGCGACAAGCCCCAGGACTTCGATCAGGGTCAGCACCGCGGCAAAGGCGACGGATTCCACGATGCCCCAGGAGGCCAGAATGCAGGTGAAACCGACAACCGCCGCGATGATGATCCAGCCAGGCAGGTCAACCAAAGTCGCGATGTATCCGGCGCTGCCCACCGTGATGGCCGCAGAGGAAATGATGGCGGCAAACAGCAGCAGTCCCCCTGTGATCACCGTCAGCGTCGGGGATCGGAACCCGGCCTCCACATAGACGGCCTCTCCGGCACTTTGCGGATGGCGGCCCGACAGCTCGCCAAAGCTGCAGGCGCTGAACAACATCACAAGGGCGGCGATCAGAAATGACGTGGGCGCGAAGGTGCCGGCGCGCTCGGCCGTTGCGCCAACCAGCACGTAAATCCCCGCGCCGATTGTGACGCCAAGGCCATAAAGGACCAGCAAGGGCAGCGTGATTTTGCGCCGCAGCTGTATGGGTGCGGCATCCGGGTCCAGCGTTCCGGGTCTGTCGGACATCTCAGGGTTCATTCGGATCACGCCTTGTGCCGGGTGCCGGCGGGATTTGAGTGCCATGCTCTAGCCGCGTCCCGGACAGGGCCGCTCCGAACGCGAAAACAGGGCAACGGGCCAATTCCAACAGACGTCGCAGCTCGTCCGGGCTGTGAATTGGTCCGCGGGCAAGATCGACCAGAACCGCCTGAACGTTCATGCGGGCCACCTCTGCCAGGGCCTCTGTCATGGTTTCAAATCGACGGTGTCCGCGGGGGGCGGGCGCGTCCGGCCCGACCGCGAAGACGACGCGCTCGGCAGAGACTGCATCCGACAGGTGATCAGCAAAGGCCAAAAGCGCCTGGTCATTCTTGCCGGACTCCTCCAGCAGCACAATCTTGCCATCGACCGGGTGAATGTTCCTGTGGCCGATTACGATGATGTCCCAACCGGCAGACGCCTGCAGTGCGGTGTTCACCAGTTCACCCATTGACCTCTCGAAAGTGCAGCGATCGGCGCTTGGTCCCGAGATCGTCTGCAAGGACGCCCGAAAGGCCCTGGCATCGGCTTCCAAAACGGTTCGCACCTGCGGCAGGCTCGGTGCGACCACCAGCGTGCCGCTGCTTGACACGATCCGCTGGTTTGGAAGCTGACACAGCGCAATCATGGTGCTTTCCTCCACGAACAGTCCGCCAAATGTGAAGGGTGTTTCGGGCCGGAGCGCACGCAGTATCCTTAACGCGGCGGCGGCATCTGCGAACGAACTGGCACCAATCAGAATGCGTGTTTTCGACCCCGCAGAACGCGTCATTTCAAGCTCCGTTCGGGTGATTGTTGATCCTTGACGGTGAAACGTCTCCGCATCTGTGCGAACTCCTGCAAACGGGCCTCCACCAGCGCGTTCACGCTGCCTTCGGGAAAGGCACCGCCGCGCGTTCTCTTGCCGGCCGGGCGGCCGGTCAGTAATTCGATCCCTTCGTCAATGGTGCGCACGGGAACGACCTGAAACTTTCCCTCACCGGCGGCGGCGACCACGTCCGGGCGCAACATCAGGTGATCGACATTCGACGCCGGGATCAAGACACCCTGCTTGCCGGTCAGACGTCGTGCCTTGCAGATGTCAAAAAAGCCCTCGATCTTCTCGTTCACGCCTCCGATGGCCTGAACCTCGCCGTTCTGGTTTACCGAGCCTGTAACGGCCAGGCCCTGCCGGATCGGTACGCCTGACAAGGCCGAGAGCAGCGCGTAGAGTTCGGCGGAGGAGGCGCTGTCACCATCGACACCGCCATAGCTTTGCTCAAACACGAGGCTTGCGTGCAGTGACATTGGCGCATCGCGAGCATAGCGCGCCGCCAGAAATCCCTGAAGGATCAGGACACCCTTTGAATGCAAGGGGCCACCCAGTTCGACCTCGCGTTCGATATCCACCAGTTTGCCCGCGCCCATGCGGACCCGGGCCGTGATACGTGACGGGCGGCCAAAGCGATGACCGCCGATACCCATGACCGACAGCCCGTTGATCTGCCCGACAACCGCGCCGGTTGTGTCGATCAGGATCGTCTTGCGGGTGACGGCCTCTTGCAGTTGATCCTTGATGCGCGATGATCGGTGATCTGCCTGCTGCACCGCCCGGGCGACATCGTCCCGGGATATTTCCTGTCGACCGGATTGACCTGCGTAATGGTTTGCTTCGCGCATCACGTCCTTTATCGCGCCCAGCCGAAGGCTGAATTTCCGGGTATCATCCGCCAGCCGAACCGCATGATCCAACAATGCCGCAACCGAAGCCGCCGACATCGGACGCAGTTGTTCATTCTCGGTCAGCCCTGCTATCGCCCGGGCCATCAGCCGTGTGTTTTTTGCCGTGCGCGGAAGCGTGTCCTCGAAATCCGCCTGTAGTTTGAAAAGCTCGCCAAACTCGGGATCAAGCATCTGAAGCAGCCAGTGCAGACGACGATCACCAATCAGCACAACCCGGACATCCAACGGGATCGGATCGGGTTCGAGCGAGATGGTTGATGTCAGGCTGAGCCGGTCCGACAAGGAGGTGATGGTGATGGAATGGCTTTGCAGGCATTGTTTGAGCGTATCCCAGGCAAAAGGTTCCGACAGCAGACGCCGCGCGTCGACGATCAGGTATCCTCCGTTGGCCCGATGCAGCGCGCCGGGCTTGATTAGAGTGAAGTTGGTCGCCAACGTGCCCATCTCCGCGACATGCTCGATACGTCCCATGAGATGATTGAGCGATGGCAGCTCTTCTCGCACCACGGGCGCGCCACCGTCTTTCTCGTGTTCATGCGACACCATGATATTGACGGCATATCGGTCAAACCGCGGATCACGGTGGTATTTCCGAATGGTTTCGGGAAACGGACCGTCGGAACCGTCCTTTTGCGGCTGAAGAAACAGTTCGGCGTTTGAGATCATGTCCTGCCGGACACAGCGCAGATAGCTGCTCACCTCGGCGTTGTCCGAAAACTGCCCGGCAACCTCCTTGACCCGGAGCGACACAGCACGCTCTGCCAGGCCTGCATGGAGGGTCTCGATCCTTTTCCGGTGCTCTTTTTCAAGCTGCGGGCCTTGTTTGAGAACCTCGGAAAGCTGGGTCTGCAAACGCTCGATCCTGGCGTCGATCTCGGCCCGCACGTCCGCTGGCAGCGCCTCGTAAACATCTGGCTTTACGGGTTTTCCATCAACAACTGCGGCCAACATGAACCCCATCGGTGTCCGAAGCAGCGCCACATTCTCGGCATGTGCGCGGTCCGCAAATTCGGCAATGGGTTCTTCGTGCCTCTGACCAAACTCCTCTTCGATCGCGCGCCGCTGTGTCTGGTATTCTTCCGATTCAAAAAGCGCCGGTATCTCGTTGGCGAGATCATCCACCAGGTTTTGCATGGCGGTTCTGAAGGCAACCGACGCGCCCGGAGACAGCCTGATCGCGTTTGGCTTGTGTGGCGCGTCGAAATTGTTCACGTAAACCCAGTCTGGCGGGACAGGGCGGTCGGCGGCCTGCCTGGTCACGAGGTCATCCACGATTTTATGGCGACCTGTGCCCGCATTTCCCAAGACATAGATGTTGAAACTTCTGTCACCGATGCCGGCCGACAGGTTGATGGCGTCAATCGCGCGGTTCTGGCCGATCAGATGCGCGGTCGATTTGAGCTCTGATGTGTTCTGAAAACCCAGTGTCTCCGGATCACATTCCGGGCGCAGCGCATCAGCAGACAACCCGGCCACGCCTTGTTCCGGCATCTTGGTCACCTTGGCCATAGTCGGTTCTCCACCCAATGTTCCTGCCCGAAGAAGTCTGACACAGGGGCGGCAGCCGGGATTGACGTTCATCAATCGGGCCAGTGATCTGACAGGTGCAGCGCCCAAGGTGGCCGGATCGGGTTGCGAGGCATTGATGTACCGCGCAGCAGGTTGAGACAGATCAATTTTGCTCGGCACGGTTGCGGTATCCCAAAAAAAGGCCAGTGGCAGCTTGGAGAAATCATGTCGTTCGATCAAAACACGACAGCGGCCGGACAGGACGCATATCCTCCGGCGCAGGTTGCCCGGCGGATCACATCCGCGGCGATAGCCAAGGGGGCGCTCTCGACATCTCAGCTGTTTGCGCTCGCGGTCATGGCCGGGGCGTTCATCGCATTGGGGGCCCTGTTCTACACACTTGTGGTTTCCGAGAGCACTTTGGGTGCGGGGCCGACGCGGCTGACCGGCGGGCTGGCCTTTTCGGTCGGGCTGGTTCTCGTCCTGATCGCGGGAGGGGAGCTTTTTACAGGCAATTCCTTGATGGTCTTGCCCTGGCTCGATCGCAAGATAACGGGCAGGGCCATGCTGCGAAACTGGTCACTTGTCTATCTGGGAAATCTGGTCGGAGCACTGGTCATTGCCGGTTTTGTGGTTTTGTCCGGTGTTCTGGACACGCCGACCCTGTCCACAACCGCCGCCGGCATGGCCAAGGCAAAGCTGGTGCTGACGCCGACTGAGGCGCTGTTTCGCGGCATCTTGTGCAACATACTGGTATGTCTGGCGGTCTGGATGAGCTTTGCCGCGCATTCCGTCACCGGCAAGGTTCTGGTGCTGCTGTTGCCCATCTCTGCCTTTGTCGCGGTGGGGTTCGAACACTCGGTCGCCAATATGTATGTCGTGCCCGTCGCCATGCTGGGCGGGTTGATCGAGCCTGACTTGGGTGGATTTCTGCGCAACATCGCCATCGTGACAATCGGCAATGTGATTGGCGGGGGTGCCTTGGTCGGCGCGGTGTATTGGAGCGTTTTTCGGACAACCGAAGCCTGACCTTCATTGCCGGCAAACGATCCGGATTTGCATGTGGCGTTGCAGGGCGACTGTCTGTGACAGCATCACTGCTCGGGGGGCGGATTCAGAGCCTTCACCGCCAGTTCGATGGTTTCGCTGACAGAGCCTTCTGCGGAAATCACCTGCCAATCGTCCGGTGCTTTGCCAAGCGAAAACTGCTTCCGCACAACGTGCTCATCGGCATCCGAGGCATCACCGGACCGCCCCCGAACCCGTTCGAGAAGAATGGGCAGGGGCGCATGAAGCCAAAGCTTCGTGGTGGCGGCACCGGCCTTCTGCGCAATATCCTGAGCGGCACGGCGTGCCTCCTCGTCCAGAAAAGTCGCGTCGAGCAGCACCGAATGCCCTGCCGCCAGAATTGTGCGGGCACGCCCCGACACTCTTTGGTAGACGCGGGCGCGCGCCTGCGCCGTGTATGCTTCGGTCCCGAGGCGTGACCGCGCATCCCTGCCGCGCATCGCCTTGCGCTCCAGATCGCTGCGCAGATGTACCGCACCCGGTGCCGCGCCGATCAGAGGGGCCAGCGCGCGCGACACCGTTGTTTTGCCTGTTCCCGACAATCCACCAACCAGCACCAGCGATGCCGGTTCAGGCGCCAGTGCCGCAACCGCGGTGCCCAGATACCGTGCCGCTTCGGGGTTGGCACGGGCACCGGTGGCGAGTGCCGTCTGCGTCAGCACCATGGCCCGGATCGCAGCCCTTGTGGCGATGAACAAGGGCAGTGCGGCCACACCTTCGTCCTCCCGGCCCGATGCCGAGAGAAGATAGGCATTCAGCACCATGTTTGCCTGCCGATCCAGGCCGCGATGCCGCAGATCCATGATCAGGAATGCCAAATCGTAGAGTACGTCGCAGGTGCCGAGAGTCTCGTCAAACTCAAGCGCGTCGAACGGAACCGGCCTGCCGTCCAGAAGCACCAGATTGCCGAGATGCAGATCGCCATGGCAACGGCGCACATGCCCGGTTTCACCCCTGGCCCGCAAGACAGGGGCAAGCCGGTCCAGAGCGGCCCGGCTGTGCCCAAGGAACCTCCTGATCAACGACGGTTCGAGCCTGTCGCCCATCCCCGCGAATACACCGTCCAGCTCGTCCAGAATGTCACGGGCAAGCTGTGCACCGTCACAGTCGCGTCGCGGGGTCTGCTGGTGAAATGCGAATATCGCCGTTCCCAGATCATCGGCCATGTCATCGTCAATACCGCCTGCTGCGGCAATCGCGGCCAGTTCATTCCTGGCCGGAAACCGCCTCATGCGCAGCACCCATTCGACAGGCGTGCCGTCTCCATCCAACATGAGGCTGCCGTCCTGGGCACGGGTGACGGGGACGACGTCCTGATAGATTTCGGGTGCGATGGGTTTGTTTAGCGCCAGTTCCCGCCGCAACATGGCCTCGCGCCGATCAAGGGTGGACAGATCCATGTAGTCGTAGTGCACAGACCGTTTGATTTTCAGCGCAATGTCCCCTGCAAGAAAGATCATGGCACCGTGGGTTTGCACAACCTCGACCGGCCCGTCGCCGGGATGACCTGAAGGTGACGTCAAGAACGCGACAACGCTGTCCTGCATGATCGGGACCCTTCCTCGGCCGAACCGCATTCGGTTTCTGATTTGCCCGCCGCTAACGGTAGAACAATTCCCACGCATTGGGGCAAAGATCATCCAGCTCCTGCTGCGACAGTCGCGTTCCGCCGGGTGACACAGCGTCCCGCGTCACACCGTTGGACATCAGAATGGCAAGCGGCCGCTTGTGGCCGGCAACCAGGATGGCCGTATCCCGGTGGCTTGCCGCAAGCGCGACATCGACCACGGCGGCGACGGTGACGCCGCCGATCGTGACTTTGCCATCCAGCCTGCCGGTCATCGTTCCGGTCCAAGGACACGCCAGGAAAACCGCGCAAACGGCAGAAAAAGGGCGGCGAGTGTCAGGCGGATGGCGGCGGTGATCTCGCCTTCCAGACACGGGCGCTCGAAGTTCGGGTTCAGTGAGACATTCAACATCTGCGGAGCAGGGCCGGCATAGGTCAACGGAAGCAGTACACCCGCCAATTGCCCTGTATCGGCGGGGTCATTCAGGCCGAATTCACACTCGACTTGCAGCATAACCGGACGAACGTGCCGAAAAAGGTCGGCAATCAGTTCGGGGGTTGCGGCCGCGAGACGGGTTTTGCTGATCCTGCGCGTCCGGGTGCTGGTTGATTTGGGTGCCTTCCGGCTTGCAGCCCGCTTGCCGGTGCTGCTGGCCAAAGTGATGGGGGGAGCCAAACCCGACAAGGCGCTCGCGTCACAGTGGAATGAAACTTGCGGCCCCGCCACCAAATGCACCCGTACCAAAATCGGCAGGAACAGCAGTGCAATGGCTGCGGCCAACGCAAGAATCAGTACCCAGAAGACGATGGTCAACAGCATGAGCGGTGCGTATCAGGCCTTTGGCTTGTCCTTGGATGCCGACATTTTCTCGACGACCGCCGTGGCGGTGTCACCGAGAATTTCGGTCATGTTCGTCAGCGTTCCCTTGATCGATTCCACCCGGGCACCGTCGGTGTCAAAGATGATTGCGCCCACTGGCTTGATCCCTCCACCCGCGCCGGTGCCTGCCGAAGTGCCGGATTTTTGCGCACCTTTGCCTCCCGCACCAAACCCGAAGCCATAGCTCACGACCGGAATGACCACTGCCCCGTCGCGTTCAATCGGGTCCCCCAACACATTCTTGGCGTTCAGCAGCCTGTCCAGCTCTTCAACCGTGCCCTTGAGCAGTTTTTCAACGTCTTCCATGGTGGCCTCCAGATCAGTTGGGTCATCAGATTGCACCATTCTACGTGAAGGGCGCTGGCCGGAGATTGAGCCTGGTCAATCGGGGCCGCGGTCATCTGGCGGCAGATGTAATGATCGGGGGTGCGCCGTTTCGCGGCCTTGGCGCGATCCAAGCCGGGCGCGACGGGGAGCGACCAGAACCGCAGGCGGTCAACGGTCAAAGCCCTTGGGATGCAAGGGGTTTGTTCAGAACCAATGGGATGGTTTGGTAGGCCCGGAGGGACTTGAACCCCCAACCAAAGCGTTATGAGCGCTCTGCTCTAACCAGTTGAGCTACAGGCCCGCCATGCGGTGTTTGGTAGGGCGGTGCCGCGGGGGCGTCAAGATCACGAAATGCGGTTTTGGCAACAAAACTTGACTCGGTGGCACGCGGTCGCGCAGTCTTGGCTTGGGTCTGGCCGGGGTGAGGTATTTGGCGGCAGGACCTTTGACTGTGCAATTGGGGGGATGGAATTGAGAAAAGCATTGGTAACGAGCGTTCTGATCGCGTCACTGGCCGCGACAAGCGCAACGGCGGGCGAACGCGCTCCGCTTGCCGGAGGCGGATCGAACCATGACGAAATCCTCGCGGGTGCCGTTATTCTCGGTGTGATCGGCTGGTTGATCTATACCGTGTCGAGCGGGGGCACCGGCGGTGATGGCAGCACGGTGTCGTCCAGCGGCTCGACCGGTGACGCGAGCGGGTCCGGGCGCCAACGCGGCAAGCTTCTGATGAAGTTCTGAAACTGTCCCTGCGGGCGGCGTTGAAGCGTTTTGCCGTTGACATTGGGGCGAGAGGCAAAGGCCAAACGCGCGTACCGTTCACAGGACACGCGCCGGTTTCATAATCCGTATAATCCGTGAACCAAGTTTTTCGCGACCGGCCCTAACGGCGGCCCAACATGCTGCGCAGGGGCTCGATCAGCGTTTCCCCCAGTCTCTGGGGGCGCGGGTCGTCCGCTGTGCCGGTTTGGGGTGTATCCGCATTTCCGGCAAGGGTCGGGTCGGTGGCGCGGTCCAGCCCGAAGCCGGGCTGCCGGGTGCCGCGCACGATGTACAGGCTGCCGAAGAGCCAGTCCCACAGGGCCAGCGTCTGGCCGAAATTCTTGTCGAAATGTTCGGGCGCGGTGCTGTGATGCACCTGGTGCTGGGCGGGCGAGATGATCAGCCGCTCGACGATCGGCCCGAAGGACACCCAGATATGCGAGTGGTGGAAATTGGCCATCGCGGCATTGGCCAGCACGATGAAGGTGTTCACGCCGGCGATCTGGTGGATCATGAGCGAGGGGTCCAGCGCGCCCAGAAGCAGTCCCTGGCCGATTCCGGCAAAGAGCGAGTTCATCATCCCGGATGTCACCAGCGCCAGCGGGTGCTGGCGATAGGCGGTGAAGGGGGTCAGCACCTCGGCGCTGTGATGCACCGCGTGCAGCGGCCAGAGCACGCGCCAGTGATGGTGCAGCCGGTGCACCCAGTAGGACGCGGCATCGGCCACGAGCCACAGCATGAGCGCCAGCATCCAGGGCGACCAGTCCGCGGCCGGGGCCGCGCCGCCGGCAAAGAGCCCGGCAATGCCCGCCGCCACCGCCGTGGCCAGGGATATGCGCCCCAGCAGGCCGCTGAAGACCATCAGCCGCCCGATCGCGAAGAGCTTGATATCCAGCAGGTGCGAGCGGTGGAAATAGACCTCGCGCGGCAGGAGCCAGCGCCAGAAGCGGCCCCCGGGTTTCATCAGGCGGAAGAGCACCCAGGCGATGGGCAGGCTCAGCAGCAGGTATTCCGGGGCCACCACCACGGAGGCTCCGAAGAAGCTGGTGTAGAGATCGTAGAGCGTTTCCGACATCGCGCAGAGTAACGCGGGTCCGGCCCCTGCCTGTCAAGGGCAATGGGCATGTTGATATTGCCAGCGCCTTGGTCTATCGCCACCGCATCGGCACAGGATCACAGCGGGGCGCGGCCAGATGCACAAGGGCAAGAACGGGATCACCTACGCGGATGCGGGTGTGGACATCGACGCAGGCAATGCGCTGGTCGACCGGATCAAGCCAGCGGCCAGGCGCACCAATCGCCCCGGCGTGATGTCGGGGCTGGGCGGGTTCGGCGCGCTCTTTGACCTCAAGGCGGCAGGGTATAGCGACCCCATCCTGGTGGCGGCCACCGACGGGGTGGGCACCAAGCTGCGCATCGCCATCGACACGGGCCATGTGGACGGGGTGGGCATCGACCTGGTGGCGATGTGCGTCAACGACCTGGTGTGCCAGGGGGCCGAGCCGCTGTTTTTCCTCGACTATTTCGCCACCGGCAAGCTGGAGACCGAGCAGGCGGCGCGGATCATCGAGGGCATTGCCGAGGGCTGTGCGCGCTCGGGCGCGGCCCTGATCGGGGGCGAGACAGCCGAGATGCCGGGCATGTACCCGGCGGGTGACTTCGACCTTGCGGGCTTTGCCGTGGGCGCGATGGAGCGCGGCGCGGACCTACCCGCCGGCGTCGCCCCGGGCGACGTTCTGCTGGGTCTTGCCAGCGACGGGGTGCATTCCAACGGCTACAGCCTGGTGCGCAAGCTGGTCGAGGTCTCGGGCCTGGGCTGGGACGCCGGGTGCCCCTGGGCCGAAGGCACGCTGGGCGCGGCCCTGCTGACGCCGACGCGGCTTTATGTGCGCCAGGCGCTGGAGGCGGTGCGCGCGGGCGGAGTGCACGCGCTGGCCCATATCACCGGCGGCGGGCTGACCGAGAACCTGCCGAGGGTCCTTCCCGAGGGGCTGGGCGCGCGCATTGATCTCGGGAGCTGGGCGCTACCCGGCGTGTTCCGCTGGCTGGGCGAGACCGGCGGCATGGACGAGGGCGAGATGCTCAAGACGTTCAACTGCGGCATCGGCATGATCCTGAGCGTCGAGGCAGACCGCGCCGACGATCTGACCGCGCTGCTGCAGGCGGCAGGTGAGCAGGTCACGCGGATGGGGCATGTGGTGGCGGGCGAGGGTGTGACCTATGAGGGCACCCTGTCGTGAGCCTGCGCGTCGCCATCCTCATATCGGGCGGCGGGTCGAACATGGTCAGCCTTGTGGACAGCATGACCGGCGACCATCCGGCGCGGCCGGTACTGGTGCTGTCGAACAACGCGGATGCGGGCGGGCTGGCCAGGGCGCAGGCCCGCGGTGTGGCCACGGGGGTCGTGGATCACCGGCCCTACAAGGGGGATCGGGCGGCCTTTGAGGACGCGCTGACCGCCGTGCTGGAGGATGCGCGGCCCGACATCATCTGCCATGCAGGCTTCATGCGCATCCTGACCACGCGCTATGTAGATCGCTGGCAGGGGCGGATGCTGAATATTCACCCGTCGCTCCTGCCGAAATATCCGGGGCTCAACACGCATCAGCGCGCGCTGGACGCAGGCGATGCCGAGGCCGGTTGTACGGTGCATGAGGTCACGGCAGAGCTGGATGCCGGACCGTTGCTGGGCCAGGCGCGGGTGCCGGTGCTGCCGGGCGACGATGCCGCGACACTGGCCGCGCGGGTGCTGAGGCGCGAACACGAGCTTTACCCCGCCGTGTTGCGCCGCTTTGCGGGTGGCGACCGAACGCCGATCCTGCTGGATTGACGTTGTGCAAGAGTTGCGCCGCCCCGTTTTCTTTTGCGGCGCGCTGGACTATAGGGAACCTCCCGAGCTTCCGCGAACTCCCAAAAACAAAGACGCCAAGATGAAAACCATCACCACCACCGAAGAGCTGGCCGCATTCTGCCACGCCGCAGCACAGCACCCTTACGTCACCGTGGACACCGAGTTTCTGCGCGAGCGGACCTATTATTCGAAACTGTGCCTGGTGCAGCTGGCCATGCCCGGCAAGGGTGACGAGAACGCGGTTCTGGTGGACCCGCTGGCGGGCGGGCTGTCGCTGGAGCCGCTGTCCGAGCTTTTCCGTACCGAAAGCGTGGTCAAGGTGTTTCACGCAGCCCGCCAGGACCTGGAGATTTTCCATGTGGACGAAGGGGTGATCCCGACGCCGCTGTTCGACACGCAGGTGGCGGCGATGGTCTGCGGCTTTGGCGAGCAGGTGGGTTACGAGACGCTGGTGCGCAAGATCGCGCGCGAGGGGCTCGACAAATCTTCGCGCTTTACCGACTGGTCGCGGCGCCCGCTGAGTGACGCGCAAAAGAAATACGCGCTGGGCGATGTGACGCATCTGCGGGTGATCTATGAGTTCCTGGCCGCCGAGATCGAGAAATCGGGCCGCGATGCCTGGGTCCGCGAAGAGCTGGCCACGCTGATGGACCCGGCCACATATGTGACCCATCCCGAAGACGCCTGGCTGCGCATCAAGACGCGCAATACGTCGGGCAAGTATCTGGCCATCGTGCGGGAACTGGCGCAATTCCGCGAGACCTATGCGCAGGAACGCAACATCCCGCGCAACCGGGTGATGAAGGATGACGCGCTGCTGGAACTGGCGGCCACCAGACCCGCCAATGCCGAAGAGCTGTCACGGTCGCGGCTGCTGCTGCGCGAGGCCCGCAAGGGCGCGATTGCCGAAGGCATACTGGAGGCGGTGAGGCGTGGCGTGGCATGTCCGGCCAAGGATCAGCCGAGCCGCGAGAACGACAAGGCCAAGATGAACGTCAACCCGGCGGTGGCGGACATGTTGCGGGTTCTGCTGAAGGGCAAGGCCGAGGAATACGGCGTCGCGGCCAAGCTGATCGCCACGGCCTCGGACCTCGATGCCATCGCGGCGGGACAGCGGGATGCGGCCGCCCTCAGGGGCTGGCGCGCGGAGGTGTTCGGTGAAGATGCCCTGAAGCTCTGCGATGGCAAGATCGCGCTGCGTGTCAGGGGCAGCCAGATCGAGGCGGTGCCGGTCTGAAACCCGGCGACGGGGTCGGGGTGAGGGTCAGCGTCGGCTTGTCTGGATATTGCCGGCGCCGATGACGCGGATTTCGCTGACAGCCTCCAGCGTCTGGGTAGACACGAACCGGGCCGCGGTGACGCGGCGGCTGTTCTGCGTGCCCTGGGCCGTGTCGATGGGCTGCACGGCCTCCATGCGATAGGTCAGCACCCCGCGCGGCGGCTCGGCCCCTTCCCAGGCCGGGGTGAGACGCACGTCATAAGCCCCCTGGCGCAGCGGCATACCGGTGGCGCGGATGATCGCACCGCCCGAGCTGGGTTCGATCACGAGGTTGGTCACGCTCTGGACCGGCGTGCCGTTGTATTCGGTGCGCTGTTTGCGAATGAGGGTGCGGATCGAGGCGGTTTCGCGGGGGATCAGCGGGTTCACCTCTGAGGGGCTGTCCTGTGGGCCGGGTTTGGCGACGCGGACCGATTTGCTCTTGCCGAACCAGTTGGCGGGATTGACCCGGCTGTCGCGCAATCCGCAGCCTGCCAGGACAAGCGAGGAAATCAGCATGAGTGATACCAGTCTGCGCATGAGTTCGCCCTTTTGCGACTGCCCCGTTTCGGGGTCCGGTTTTGCTTCGCGGGCACCCTACGACGCGGGCGCGGGTCGCGCAAGCGGGGGCTGGACCTTTGGGTGGTGCGAGGCTACCTCACGGGGCAGGGCAAAAGGGGTCTGGGCCATGGCGCAACCGGCATTCGAGGAGATCGTGGAGGATTTCGAGTTCCTGGAGGACTGGGAGGACCGCTATCGCTATGTGATCGAGCAGGGCAAGGCGATGGAGCCGCTTGCCGACGCGCTCAAAGTGCCCGCCACCAAGGTCGATGGCTGTGCCAGCCAGGTCTGGCTGCACCCGGCAATCGAGGGCGGCGTATTCCGCTTTGACGGGGAAAGCGATGCGATGATCGTGCAGGGGCTGATCGCGGTCTTGCGCAGGCTCTACAACGATCTGCCGGTGGCCGAGGTCGCGGCCGTGGATGCAGGCGCCGAACTGGCGCGGCTGGGGCTGAACGACCATTTGTCGGCGCAGCGCTCGAACGGGCTGCGGGCGATGGTCGCGCGTATCCGCGAGGTGGCGGCCGCGGCGTGACCTGCCCGAGTGATCTGCAGGCGTGAACCACAGGAGTGGCTGCGCCACGCCTGATTGGTGCGATCGGGGGCGCGGCGCGTCGCCATTGTCGCTCGGACCGATGGCGCAACAATGACGCCCCCCCCCCCGGGGGATATTTACAGCCAGAAGAAAGGGTTATCGAGCCCGTGCCGAGAGCGCCGTGGCGAGATCCCCATAGCCGGTGAAGCGATATTCGTAGTCGAGGCCGAGGCGGGCGGCGCAGTCGCGGGCGCTGGCGCGCAGGGCGGGGTCATCGGTCTGGGCCTGGTAGACAAGCTTGGTGTAGTTGCCGAAGAGCATGTCGCGCAGCTCGGGGTGGCGGTCGAGCCCCATGGGCTTCCAGACAAAGGCGTCGAACTGTTTGACGAGGAAATCGGTGAGGTAGAAGGCGGTGATTTCGTCTTCGTGCCGGGCGAATGCGTCATTGCCTTCGAAGAAGGAATAGCAATGCGGACCGGCGATCATCTCGACGCCCAGCTCGGCGCATTTTGCCTCGAGCAGGCCGCCGGTGCCGCAATCGGCATAGACCACGAACATGTCGTCATAATCGGCGCGGTGACTGGCGACGGTATCCGCGACGGCCTCGACGATCTTGTCGGGGTAAAGGTGATATTTGGCCGGCAGGCACTGCAGGTCCATGTGGTCCCAGCCGTTCAGGCGCTTGAGGGCGAGGATTTCGCGCGCCAGCGCGCCGCAGGCGATCAGCAGCAGGCGGCCCTGGCCGTGCAGGGCGGCCCCTTTTTCGGTCAGTATCTCGTCAGTGGGCAGATCGGCCATCGTCGCCTCATGCGCAGGTTCGGGATGTGGTCCCCTGTCCCGAGACTATGCATGAGTTGCGCGAATTGCGAGACCGGTTCCGCCATTTCCGGAGCAGCGAGCGACGCGCCGGGCTTGACCGGGCGCGCGAAGAGGCTTTGGAAGCGAGTCTGGTAGACCACCAGCCAGGCGCCTGGCGCGGCAAAGGCGGCAGCGGCGAAATTGTAGATGAGACAGTGGCCGCCGAAGATCGCAGAGGCGGCGGTCACGACGCCGGTATGGGCGGTCATCGGCCAGAGGCAGCGCGTGCGCAGGGCGCACATGGGCAACACAAGGTCCGAGGCGACGCGACGGGCGGGACATGTCACCATCCCGGGCAGGCCGGCGGAGTTGATCGACACCGCAGCGGAGCGCGCGCAAGCAGGCCGTCTGCGTCGCTTGTGGAGCCGCATTTCCTATTTCTTACAGGGTGATGTCTGGCAAAGCTAATCTAGCCCAGGCGCACGGCAGTGCCGTAGGCCACCAGTTCTGACGCGCCGCGGGTGATGGCAGAGGTTTCGAGCCGGACCATCACGACCGCATCGGCCCCCAGGTCGCGCGCCTCCTTGAGCATCCGGTCGATGGCCTGCTCGCGCGCGCCCGCGATCAGCGAGGAATAGCCCTGAAGCTCGCCGCCGACGATCTGTTTCAAGGCCGCGACGATGTCGGTGCCCACATGTTTGGCGCGCACGGTCGAGCCGCGCACAAGGCCAAGCGTTTCGGTGATCTCACGACCGGCGATGGTGGGGGTGGTCACGTAGAGCATGTCAGTGTTTCATCTTGTCGTAGTGGTCATCCTCGGTATTGCCGACACGTTCCGAGATCACCCGGAAGACAACGTAGCCCACCAGCGCGGCGGGGATCAGCGTCAGCCAGCCGAAGGGCAGGCTGAACGAGGCGGCGATGAGCGTGCCGACCCAGACGGTCGCCGCGGCTGCGCCCAGCACGCAGACGATGATGAGAACAAGCTTGTCGAGGGGCATGGCCAAACTCCTATTCCGGGCTCAATGTAGGCGTGGGCCGCACAGAAAAAAACCCTGCCGGTGCCGGCAGGGTCCTGATCTTGCAAAGGTGACACGGTTCAGCCCGTGGCGCCCTGGTTGTGCTTTCGGCCAACGAAGTCCTTGGCCGTTTCCACCGCCACGGCGGCATCACGGCAATAGGCGTCGGCACCGATGGCCTTGCCGAATTCCTCGTTCAGCGGTGCGCCGCCCACCAGCACGATATAGTCGTCGCGGATACCCTGTTCGATCATCGTGTCGATCACGACCTTCATGTAGGGCATGGTGGTGGTCAGCAGGGCCGACATGCCGAGGATGTCGGGCCCTTCGGTCTCCAGCGCCTCGAGATAGTTCTCGACCGGGTTGTTGATGCCGAGATCCACGACCTCGAAACCGGCGCCTTCCATCATCATCGAGACGAGGTTCTTGCCGATGTCGTGGATGTCGCCCTTGACGGTGCCGATGACCATCTTGCCCACACGCGGCGCGCCGGTTTCGGCCAGGAGCGGCTTGAGGATGGCCATGCCGCCCTTCATCGCGTTGGCGGCCAGAAGCACCTCGGGCACAAAGAGGATACCGTCGCGGAAATCCTTGCCCACGATGGTCATGCCACCCACCAGCGCCTTGGTCAGGATGTCATAGGGGATCCATTTGCGCTCGAGCAGGATGTTCACGGCCTCCTCGATCTCTTCCTTGAGACCGTCATAGAGATCGTCGAACATCTGCTGGACAAGCTCTTCGTCGTCCAGTTCGGAGAGGATGATGTCGTCTTCTTCGTCGGACATGCCGAGGTTCCCTGATTCTGGGGCGCAGATGCGCGATTGCCTTGACCCACGTTTCGACAATTTGTCGCGGGGCGACTTTGCGGTTTCCGACACATGCAGCAGACAATCCGACTTGTCACGCGCAATCCGCCATGTCGCAGGTGCAGAATATTCATGTTTGATGTGAGGTTATTGCAAAAGTTCACTTTTTGTTCTTTATTGTGCCAATGTCGGAAATGAGCGTTGATCCTGACCTGAAAACGCCGGGCCGCGGGGCGGTGAGCAATGCCGCCGGACGGTACGAGCGGGCGCGGCTTTGCTACGAGGATGACGGCTGGCCGGGGGAACCGGAGGGCCCGGTTCTACGGACGCAGGTGAGCTGTGAGCTGCCGCGGCGGATCGTGACCTATAACCGCTCGCCCGATCTTCCGTTTGACCGCTCCGTGAACCCCTATCGCGGCTGCGAGCATGGCTGTGTCTACTGCTTCGCGCGGCCCAGCCATGCCTGGCTGGGCCTGTCGCCGGGGCTGGATTTCGAGACGCGGCTGGTGGCGCGGCCCCGGGCGGCGGAGGTGCTGGCGCGGGACTTGTCGGCACGCAGCTACAAGGTGGCCACCATCGCGATGGGAACCAATACCGACCCGTATCAGCCCATCGAGCGTGAGTACGGGATCACGCGCGGCTGTCTGGAGGTGCTCGACGCGTTCGGGCATCCGGTGGCGATCGTGACCAAGGGCACGTTGATCGAGCGCGACATCGACATACTGGCGCGTATGGCGGCACGGGGGCTGGTGCGGGTCGGCGTGTCGCTGACCACGCTGGATGCGGGTCTGTCGCGCCAAATGGAGCCACGCGCGCCCGCGCCTGCGCGTCGGTTGCAGATGATCGAACGGCTGAGCTGCGCGGGGATCCCGGTGCGGGTGATGACCTCGCCCCTGGTGCCGGGGCTGACGGATCACGAAATGGAGGCGATGCTGGGCGCGGGCCGGGATGCAGGGGCCGTGTCGGCCAGCTGGATCATGCTGCGCCTGCCGCGCGAGGTGTCGCCGCTCTGGCAGGAGTGGCTGGGCACGCATTACCCCGACCGGGCCGGGCGGGTGATGGGACTTCTGCGCGACATGCACGGGGGCAGGGATTACGATGCCCGATGGGGGCGGCGGATGCGGGGACAGGGGCCTTATGCCGGGATCGTGGCGGCCCGGTTCAAGGCGGCGATCCGGCGGCTGGGCTTGCAGGAGCGACAGCCAGACCTGCGCAGCGACCTCTTTGCGGTGCCGCCGCGCGCAGGCGATCAGCTGGAGCTTTTCGGGTGATCCCGGGCGCGTTTTCCAAGACGGAAAACGGTCCGGAAAATGCAGCATTTTCCGCGCCCGGTGTCAGATGTCGGACTGTTTCGGCCGCAGGAGCCAGATGCCCAGGAGCATCAGCGCCAGTACACCGCCCGGAAAGAGGACGAGGCCGATGAGGTCGTCTCCACCCAGCTCCCACGGCCATTTCACGCGGCAGTTCTGCGCGTTGACGCTGCCGAAGGCGCAGGCCATGGCATTGATATAGAGGTAGAAGACCGCCCAGCCGATCGTGCCCAGAATGACGAGCGCGATCAACGCGATACGGCAGATGCGGCGCATGGGCGGCTCAGCCGCGCCGACGGCTGCGGCGGGTCGAGCGGGTGGGCAGGTCGCCCTCGCCGGTGCCGTCCACCTCGGACGAGAACGCGCCGAGCCTGGCCTGAATTTCCTCGAGCGAGGGCACCTCGCCACGGGGCCGTGTCTCCAGCGCCTCGCGCATCGACGACAGGTGCTCGGCCATGGTGCCGCAGCAGCCGCCGATCACCTTGACCCCGGCGTCGCGCGCAAGACAGGCGTAATCGGCCATCAGGTCCGGCGTGCCGTCATAATGGATGTGCCCGTCCACGTATTTCGGGATGCCCGCGTTGCCCTTGGCAATGATCGGCCGGTCGGTGCCCGCACCCCTGAAGCCCAGCACGGTGCGCATCAGGTCCGAGGCCCCGACGCCGCAATTGGCGCCGTAAGCCAGCGGCTTGTTATCGAGTTTCTCGACCATCAAAGCCATATCCGCCGAAGTCAGCCCCATCATCGTGCGCCCCGCGGTGTCAAAGCTCATCGTGCCGCACCAGGGCATGTCGGCCAGCGCAAAGGCCTCGGCCGCGGCCTTGTATTCCTCGGGGGCGGAAATCGTCTCGAGCCAGAGGACATCGGCGCCACCCTCTTTCAGCCCGTCGGCCTGTTCGTGGAACATCTCGACGGCCGTCTCGTGAGTGAGCGCGCCCATGGGGGCCATGATCTCGCCCGTGGGGCCGACCGAGCCTGCGACAATCACCCTGCGGTCCTGCCGGTCGGCCACGTCGCGGCCCAGTTCGGCGGCCACACGGCTGAGTTCGCGCACCCGTTTCTCGGCCCCGTGCAGCTTGAGCCGCGCGGCGGTGCCGCCGAAGGAGTTGGTCAGGAACAGATCGCTGCCCGCGTCCACGGCGAGCGTGTAGAGCGCCTTGATCCGGTCGGGATGTTCGACATTCCAAAGCTCGGGCGCGTCGCCCGATTGCAGCCCCATGTTGAAGAGGTTCGTGCCGGTGGCACCATCGGCGAGAATCCAGTCGCGCGATGCCATGAAATCCTGGAAAACTGTGGTCATTGGCCAGTCCTGATCAAAACTGGCCTGTCATGTCATGCCTGCGGGGCAAGCGCAAATTCATAATCCTCATGATCATGGTGAGCGCGATGCCCGCCCGGTGGCGGATCGCGCCTCTGATCCCGGGACCGATCTGATGCAACAGACCCCACAGGCAAAGCGCGCAGATGGACCGGGGAACCGTCTGAACAAAGGGTTTCAGCGACCGCGCGAGTGCCTTGCGCTGCGCGACGGACGACAAGTCCGGCAAAACCGACCCTCCGGACGCCCGGCACGATGGTCACGGGTCCGCGAGCGTGGCCTGACGCAGAGTGTGACATCTCCAAATCTCGAAAAATTCTGAGGACGCGGCGCGGGGTGGCGCCACATCCCGGGGGCTGGCCCTCAGAGCTCTTCCATCAGCTGGGCCTTGGCGACGCCCATCAGCTCGTCCATCTTGGCGCGGATCGTGTCGGGATCGGCCTTGTCGCCCAGATCGCCCGCCACCTTGCGCACAACGTCCTCGTGCCCGGCCTCTTCGAAATCGGACACCACGACTTCCCTGGCATAGGCGTCCGCATCGTCCCCGGTCTTGCCCATCAGATCGGCGGCCCAGAGGCCCAGCAGCTTGTTGCGGCGTGCCTCGGCCTTGAACTTCATCTCTTCGTCATGGGCGTATTTGTTCTCGAAGGCGTTTTCGCGGTCATCGAACGTGGTCATGGATACCTCCAGTAGCATCGGTTGTCCTAGAGATAGGAAAGGGCATGGCAATTGTATAGTGCAAAAGCGGGGCTTTCGGGCGGGTCGCGAGAGCGCGCGCCACCTTGCGGCGGATCAGCCCATGCACTAAGGAGAGCGTAGTTTCCAAAGGGATTCCCCCTGGGCCTGCGACGGAGTGCACATGGCGCGGCGCAAGAAGATTTACGAAGGCAAGGCAAAGACCCTTTACGAAGGTCCCGAACCGGGCACGATCGTCCAGTATTTCAAGGACGATGCCACCGCCTTCAACGCTCAGAAGAAGGACGTCATCGAAGGCAAGGGGGTGCTCAACAACATCCTCAGCGAATACTTCATGGTCGGCCTGAGCAATATCGGCGTGCCGACGCATTTCATGAAACGTCTGAACATGCGCGAACAGTTGGTGCGGGCCTGCGAGATCGTGCCGCTCGAGGTGATCGTGCGCAACTATGCCGCAGGCACCATGGCGCAGCGGCTGGGCATGGACGAAGGCACGCAGCTGCCGCGGCCGATCGTGGAATACTGCCTCAAGGACGACGCGCTGGGCGATCCGCTGGTCACCGAAGAGCATATCGCGGCTTTCGGCTGGGCCAGCCATCAGGACATGGACGACATCCTGAGCCTGGCCCTGCGGGTCAACGATTTCCTCAGCGGTGTCATGTACGGCGTCGGCATCAAGCTGGTGGATTTCAAGATCGAGATCGGCCGGGTCTATGATGGTGATTTCATGCGGCTCATCGTGGCCGACGAGATCAGCCCGGACAGCTGCCGCCTGTGGGACATCGAGACCGGCCAGAAGCTGGACAAGGACGTGTTCCGCCGCGATCTGGGCAGCCTGACGGATGCCTACACGGAAGTGGCCAAACGCCTGGGCGTGATGCCCAAGGGGGCGACGCCCATGGCGAAGCCGACGCTGATCAACTGACAGCTTGAAACGCTCCAAACGCAATCGCAAAGAGTTCTTTTCGCGTCATCCGATGTGTTGTTATTGCGGAGGTACAACGCACGCCGAAACTCGAGATCATGCACCACCGATTTCTCTTTTCCGAGATCGGCAAAGACCTAAAGGGCTTGAGGTTCCAGCTTGCAAAAAATGCCATGAGACCTTTGCGAGTTCAGATGACTTTTTCTCTGCGTTCGCACAGATGCAGGCCGGTGCGGTCGATCATTTCAACAAATTGGTACCAATGAACCGGCTAAGAGCCATTAGGCACCGTTTCCCCGCCGCATTGGATCACATAACTAGCAAGCCGGAACCCATATTCCTGGACAGGAACGGCCTACTCACAGAGGCCATTAAGGCACCCATTCACACGGATCTGGATTTTGTAAAGCACTTTACCTGCGCCCGGCTAACAACGGCGTTGTACTATGACCGGTTCGCCAGCGTTCTACCTATTGGAACACATATCGCTACGATGTGGCAATCCCACGTGCAGCAGTTCCAGAAGGGTTTGCCGCAGCCGATATTGGACCTTGTGGATAGCTTTGGCACCTTGGAAATGGGGTCGCAGAAGGCTTCAGAGCAGTTTGAGTACGGCTTCAATTTCGCCCCGGAACAAACCATCGGGGTAGTGCTGTTCCACTTCCACCAATCGTTCTCCACAATAGGTTTTGTTTATGGTGTTTCGAAACCGAAGCATCTAAATCGCAGTGGGTTGTTCGAGATCACAGAGCAAGGTATTCGATCGATAAACATGTTGATTCCCGATGGGGTTCACAAATCTCTGAGGAGAGATCGATGAAGGCACGCGTTCATGTCATGTTGAAAAACGGGGTTCTGGACCCGCAGGGCGAGGCGGTGCGCCACGCGCTGGGGCAGCTGGGCTTTGACGGGGTCGAGGGCGTGCGCCAGGGCAAGGTGATCGAGCTGGACCTCGCGGATGGCACCACCGAGGCCGACGTGACGGCGATGTGCGAGAAGCTGCTCGCCAACACGGTGATCGAAAGCTATTCGATCGAGATGCCGGGGGGGGTGTCCTGATGCACGCGGCCATTGTCGTCTTTCCGGGATCGAACTGTGACCGCGACCTGGCGGTGGCCTTCGAGAGGGCGGGCGCCAGGGTCAGCATGGTCTGGCACAAGGACACCGACCTGCCCAAGGGCGTCGACATCGTGGGCGTGCCGGGCGGGTTTTCCTTTGGCGACTACCTGCGCTGTGGTGCGATTGCCGCGAATTCCCCCATCTGCCGCACGGTGGTGAGCCATGCCGAGCGCGGCGGCTACGTGCTGGGCGTGTGCAACGGGTTCCAGATCCTGACCGAGACCGGCGTGCTTCCCGGCGTCCTGCTGCGCAATGCGGGGCTTCGCTATATCTGCAAACCCGTTGATCTGACAGTGGAAACCTCTGCCAGCGCCTTTACCCAGGGCTATAACGCGGGCACCACGATCACCGTGCCGATCGCGCATCACGACGGCAATTACTTTGCCGATGACGAGACCCTTGCGCGGCTTCGGGGCGAGGACCGCGTGGCCTTCCGCTATGGTGACAATCCCAACGGGTCGCGCGATGACATCGCGGGCATCCTGTCGGCGAATCGCCGGGTGCTGGGCATGATGCCGCATCCCGAGCGCATGGCCGAACCCGCCCATGGCGGAACGGATGGCGCGGCGATGTTCACCGGCCTTTCAAGCAGCCTCGCCGAGGCGTGAGGGGTTGAGACGCGCGCGCTGGCGCCCTAGTTTCGGACCATGACGATGACAACAGCACCCGGGCCGGTGAAACGGACCAGGATGAGAGGCTGGCGGGTCCGCCTGGCCCTGGTCGTTCTGACGGCGCTGGCCATTGCCATTGTCGTGATCACCAACCGGCTGTTGACCGACCGTTTCACTGAAACCACACGGAACCGGGCCGAACTGCGGTTGGTTCTCTACTCCGGCAACCTGTTGAGCGAGCTGCGCCAGAACGCCATCGTGCCACAGCTTCTGGCGCGCGACCCGACCCTTATCGGCGCGCTCAATTCCGACGATTACACGCAATCGACGCAGCGGCTGATTTCGTTTCTCGACGAGATCGGCGCCGCCTCGCTGACCTTGCTGGACGAGGATGGGCGCACGGTGGCCTCCACGGACCGCAACTCGATTGGCGAAAACCTCAAGCAGGCACCGTATTTTGTCAACGCAAGCCGTTCATCCGACACGGTTTTCCAGGTTCTGCCGCGTGAGGCCGGCGGCTTTGATTTCATCTATTCGCGCCGCATCGAGAGCCAGGGCAACCTGGCCGGTGTGATCGTGGTCGCGGTCGATCTGGCCAAGTTCGAGCGCGCCTGGGCGGGGATCTCGGACGCGGTGATCGTGACCGACAGCACAGGTCAGATCATCCTGTCGACCGAGTCGCGCTGGCGCGGGCTGAAGGAAGAGGAGGCGCTGGCGCGCCAGACCCCGATCGGGGCCATTCAGCGCGCCATTCAGGCCACGCAGGACTGGACCGCGCTGCCCGCTGACGCCTATCTCAAGGGCGAGGCAGTGATGCGGGTCGAGGGGCGCATCGCCTTCCGCGGCTGGCGGATCACCAGCTTCACCAACTATGCGAGCGTGCGGGAAAAAGTGAATGGCGTGCTGGCGCTGGAGATCATGGGCTTTGCGATTCTGCTCGCGTTGGCCTTCTATTTCCTCAACCGCAAGACGGCGGTGCGCATGGCGCTGTTCCAGCGCGAGTCGGCAGAGCTTCGCGCATTGAACGCCCGGCTCCAGCGGGAAATCGCCGAGCGGGAGCGGGTGCAGGAGAACCTCGCCGTGGCCGAACAGACCCTGGCCCAGAGCTCGAAACTGGCGGCACTCGGCGAGATGTCGGCCGCCGTCAGCCACGAGCTGAACCAGCCGCTGGCCGCCATGAAGACCTATCTTGCGGGCGCGCGCCTCCTGATCAACCGCAACCGCCCGGACGAGGCGCTGTCATCGTTCCAGCGCATCGACGACCTGATCGAGCGGATGGGGGCGATCACCAAGCAGCTCAAGAGCTATGCGCGCCATTCGGGGGATACCTTCGAGCCCGTAAATCTTGGGGATTCCCTCAATTCCGCGCTGGGTCTGATGGAGCCGCAACTGCGTCAGCGCCGGGTGCGGATCACCCGCACGCTGCCGCCCGGACCGGTCATGGTGATGGGCGACCGGGTGCGCATCGAACAGGTGATGATCAACCTCCTGCGCAACGCCATGGACGCCACGCGCGGCATAGACGAGGCCGAGATCGACCTGATCCTAGCGGCCGGAGAGACCGCGACCCTGACGGTGCGCGACAACGGTCACGGGCTCAAGGATATCGACAATCTTTTCGAGCCTTTCTACACCACCAAGGAACCCGGCGACGGGGTCGGTCTGGGGCTTGCCATTTCCTCTGGCATCGTCAACGACTTGGGCGGCCGCCTGACGGCGCGCAATGGCGCGCAGGGGGGGGCTGTATTCGAGGTGCAACTGCCTATCTTGCCATCAGGTGCCCCCGAAGAGACGCAAGCCGCGGAGTAAGTGACCATGAGCAAAGCCATGAAGATCGCCATCGTCGATGACGAGAAGGACATGCGTCAGTCGATCAGCCAGTGGCTGGCCCTGTCGGGCTATGATACCGAGACCTTTGCCAGCGCCGAGGATGCATTGAAGCAGCTGGGACCGGATTACCCGGGGATCGTGGTAAGCGACATCAAGATGCCCGGCATGGACGGGATGCAGTTCCTCAAGAAGCTGATGGGCGCGGATAGCAGCCTGCCGGTGATCATGATCACCGGTCATGGCGACGTGCCCATGGCGGTCGAGGCGATGCGCGTGGGCGCGTTCGATTTTCTGGAAAAGCCGTTCAACCCCGACCGGATGAACGAACTGGCCAAGAAGGCCACGAATGCGCGGCGCATGACGATGGACGCGCGCGCGCTGCGCCGCGAGCTTTCGGACGGCGGGCAGCTGATGAAGAAGCTGATCGGGTCGAGCCCGGTCATGGAGCGGCTCAAGGAGGACATCCTGGATCTCGGCCAGGCCGATGGCCACGTCCTGATCGACGGCGAGACGGGCACCGGCAAGACCCTGGTGGCCCATGCGCTTCACGCGGTGGGCGCGCGGGCGGGCAAGAAATTCGTGCTCGTGTCCTGCGCGGCCTTCGAGGAGGAGGCGCTGATCAAGCGGCTGTTCGGCCCGATGAATGCCGAGGACAGCCGCCTTCCGGCGGTCGAGGAGGCCCGCGGCGGCACGCTTGTTCTGGAGGATATCGAGGCGCTGAGCGACACGGCACAGGCGCGGCTTCTGACGTTCATGAATGACGAGGGCACGCCGCCCGAGACGCGGATCGTGGCCATTTCCAACCTTCAGGACGAGGGCAGGACCAGCGAGGACGCGCTGCGCCCGGATCTGTTCTATCGGCTGGCATCCTTGCGCATCACCGTGCCGCCCCTGCGCCAGCGGGGCGAGGACATCCTGACGCTCTTCACCCGCTTTTCCGAAGAATTCTCGGATGATTACGGATGTGACGCGCCGCAGGTCAGCGCGCAGGAAGCCGCGCAGCTCTTGCAGGCACCATGGCCGGGAAACGTGCGCCAGCTTTTCAACGTGGCCGAACGCGCGGTGCTGCAATCGCGGCGCGGTTCGGGCACGATCGTGTCGCTCCTGATGAGCGAACACCAGGAGATGCAGCCGGTGATGACCACCGAGGGCAAGCCCCTGAAGGAATATGTCGAGGCGTTCGAGCGGATGCTGATCGACAACACGATGCGCCGTCACAAGGGTTCGATCGCCTCTGTCATGGACGAGCTCTGCCTGCCGCGCCGGACACTGAACGAGAAGATGGCCAAATACGGGCTTCAAAGGTCGGACTACCTCTGACCCCACGGTACAGCTGGCGTATGCCGGATCATGAGAATTTCTGGAAAGATGAAGCTCAATTCGGCTTCATCTTTCTGAAAATACTCAAAAACAACGCTTCAGAGATCGCTGAGCCAGATCGGGTTGCTCCAGGCACGGCGTCCCGCGCGGTCCATGACCGAGACGCGGATCCAGTCGCTTGCGGCAAAGCGGTCGAGAGGCAGGCGCGCGGTGGTCATGCTCTGGCCATGGGTGCCGGTGGAGGCCGAGGCGTGGCCCATGACCGACAGTGTGGAGACGGCCGAGCTTTCCACGACCACCTCGTTGCCCTCGATGCGAACATCGCGCAGCTCGGGACCCTGGGAGGAATAGAAGTCGCCCGCCTTGAGCGCCGCGAGCAGCAGGTCGGGATCGTTGGCTTCGGCCTTGACCATGACCCAGCCGCCGAAGTGGTCGGGTTCGTAGAAATGCGCGTCATCAGTGGCGCACAGCGTCAGGCGGCGACCTTCGGAGAGCAGCAGTTCAGCCAGGTGAAACCCGTCCGGCCGGTCACAGCCGATGGCGCAGCCGTGGTTGTAGGTCTCGACCGAATGCGCGGCCTCGATGGTGCGCGCGTCCTCCGCGCTCAGCCCGGACCATTGCGGATGCGCTATGGCGACAAAAGCCCCGGCGGCGCGGGCGCGCGCGGCAATCTCGGCGCCGGTTTCCTGATCCGCGACGGGGCGGAAGGAGGGCGAATTGGAAGGCGCGAAATCGGGCGGCAGCCCGACAGCGAGGATATGCCACAGATCGCCGTTCCGCATGGCCCCGGAATGCAGTTCCGCGCCGAGGATCGTGGTGAACCGTGCATCGCGAAAGCCCGTCGTGTCGGTGATGGGATAGCCGTATTGCCCCACGAAATGATCGGTCAGCGCAATGAAGTCATAGCCTTCGGCCTTGTAGCGGCGGCAAACGTCCTCGGGCGTCAGAATGCCGTCTGAGCGGTCCGAATGTGTGTGCAGGTTGCCCCGAAAAAACCTGCCGGGTCTGGAAAAGGCGGAAAGCTGCATGGGCGTGGTCTCGCGAATCGTGGTCCTTGGGATCAGTCTAGGCGGCGGGTCCGGCCGCGATGTGACAGGTCCGACATGGCCTGCGTCGTTTTTCGGGGCATCACGCCCGGTAGGTGACGCGGCCAGCACAGATCGTGGCTGCGGGTCTGGCCGTGGCCAGCGCGCCGGGGTCCATCGCCTCGAGGTCATCGGGCATGATCACCACGTCGCCCATCATGCCGGGCCTGAGGCGGCCCTTGCGGTCCTCGTTGAACTCGACCCATGCAGTGTCGCGGGTGTAGGAGGCAAGGCACTCCATCAGCGTCTGGCGCTGATCCGCGCCCCAGTCGGGCCCGAGCGGGACCGGCGTCACCGCCCCCTGGATCGTGGGCATGACGGGCAGAGGCACCACGGGCCAGTCGGTCGAGAAGATCAGATGCGCACCACTGTCGCGCAGATCGCGCCAGGGGAAGGCGCGGGGGCGTTGGTGATCATGCAGCACCTCGCCCGGCCCGTAGGCCGAAAAGAAGCCACCGCGCGGCGAATGCAGCGGCTGCATCGAGGCCACGACGCCAAGCTCCCTGAACCGGGGCAGGTCGTCGGGGTGCAGCGATTCTATATGTTCGATCCGGTGACGGCTGTCGCGTATGCCGTTGATCCGGCGCGCATTCTCATAGGCGTCCAGCACCTGCCGCACGGCGCCGCAGCCCACGCAGTGCACGGACACCTGAAGCCCCATCGCATCGGCGCGCGCCACCAGCTCATTCATGTGCACGGTTTCGAAAAGCGGCGTGCCCCGGCTGCCGCCCTGGTCCGGATAGGGTTCGGTCATCAAGGCGGTGCCGCTGTCCAGCACCCCGTCGGCAAAGAGCTTGAGCCGGTTCGACCAGAGCCAGTCCGAGTTGTAGCTTTGCATGTCTGCCGCTTCGTCGAGGCGATCCATTGGGTCGGCATTGGCGATATGCAAAGGGATTTCGCCGCGTGCGATGTGGTGGCCGTCATCCAGAAGCTCTTGCAGAAGCTCCATCTGGTAGAGATTGCCATCCATGTTGTGAAAGCTGGTGATGCCGTTTTCCGCGAGGAAATTCAGGCCGCGCAGCAGGGCCGCCTTGTCGGTGGCGCGCTGGGCTGCGGTTGGGGTCTCGATCGGGTTCGAGCCGTTCACCAGCCCCAGATATTCGCGCCCGCCGGTGGGGGTATGGGCCAGCACCGGCAGATAGGCCGCGAATTCCAGCAATGCGCCGGTGGCCAACCCGTCCTCGCCCATCTCGACGATGTTGCCCGGGGGCATCTCGGCCCCGTGCAGCAGCCCCGAAAGGTCCAGCGCCGCGGTGTTGGCCCAGACCGTGTGGTGGTCGGCGGCCATCACCGCCAGGGGTCGGTCGGCGATGATCGCGTCCAGCGCGTGACGGGTGATCGGCGCGCCGCCCAGCATGGCGTAGTCGGCGCACATGCCCATGACCAGCGGCGCATCGGGTTCGGCGACCGCACGGGCGCGCAAGGCGCGGGCGGCCTGATCCGCGTCATGGATGCCCGAGAGGTTCAGAAGATCCAGCTCGACCGCCCCCCCGAAGAGATGGATGTGGCTTTCGATGAACCCGGGCAGGACGCTGCCGCCCTGGGCGTCGATCACCTGCGTGTCGGGGCCCTGAAGGGCGCGGATGTCCGTCTCGCTTCCGACGGCGGTGATGGTGCCGCCGCTGATGGCCAGCGCCCGGGCGGCTGGGCGGTCGGGATCGAAGGTGATCAGGCGGCCATTGAGGATGATCAGATCGGCAGGCATAGGCAGGCTCCGTCGTGGCAGGGCAGTGCAGGGCAGGGCCAGCGTGATACCGGCGGCGCGGCTTTGCAAGGGGGTTTCAGCCCGGCGCGCGCAGGGCCTCGTAGACCGAGCCGATGGCGTCGGCCTCGGCCTGGACGCTGAAATGCGTCTCGGCCACCTGGCGCGCGCTGCGGGCCATGGCGGCGTGGCGCTCAGGAGAAGACAGCAGCGCATCAAGCGTGCGTGCCACCGCGTGGCTGTCATCTTCGGGCACGATCAGCCCGGCCTGGCCCTGGCCGGAAAAGCTGCGGTAATAGCCCTGGTCGGTGGCCACGAAAGGCACGCCGCTGGCCATGCCTTCGAGCGGGACCATGCCATAGCCCTCATACCGCGGCAATTGCACAAGTGCTGTGAGGCCCGGCAGTATGTTGGGCAGGTCGGGGGCCGGTATCTCGCCCACGAACAGCAGGCGATCGCCAAGGCCGGAGGCTGCTGTTTTCGCCTTGAGATCATCTAGATAGCCCTGATCCGCCTTGGCCGCGCGACCGATGACCAGCGCCGTGACATCCGGATACTCGGGCAAGAGCCGCAGCATGGCCTCGACAAAGCGGTCGGTGCCCTTTTCGGGGCGGATGCGGCCGATCGTGGCGATGCCGCGCGCGCCCGGATAGCCGCTGGCGTGCCAGGTCACGTCGCGTTCGGGTGCCGGCGCATAGAGGCGCGTGTCCACGCCATGGGGCACGATGGCCTTTACATGCGGCACAAAGCTGGCGGCGGCGTCGGATGTGGCGATGACCGCGTCCATGCGGCTGATCAGCCAGCGCGGAAAGCCGGAATGCCTGCGGATCGCGGCCGAGGTGAAGACGATGCGAACGGGCAGGCGCAGCACGTCCCGCGCCCAGAGGGCGGCGCGCATTTCGGTGTTGCGGCGCACATGCCAGATGGTGACGGATTGCCCCGGCGGCGGGCGGCGCGAGGCGCGCGTCGCCGCGCGGCGGCTGATCGGCTCGGGACAGCCGGGCAGGGGCTGACCGGCCAGGCGCAGGTCATAGCGCGCCAGATGCGCCCGCGTCACCCCGGCGGCGGTGGCCGAGACGCCGGTGAAATTGCGGTTGAAATTGGTGACGATCAGTTCGGGCATGGGACAGGTCTATCCTGACAGAAGTGCAGCGAACAGCCGCTCCGAGACACCTTCGAGAAGATCGGTCTGGGCGCGGGCAAATTCGGCGGCGCGGCGTTGCAGGTCGCGGCTTGTGTCGGGGCTGTTCAGAAGCTCTGCAAGCGTGGCCGTCAGCACCGCGGCATCGGCCACCTCGCGGCTGGCACCGGCCTGGTGCAGCGAGGCGTAAGCCCCTGAAAAATTGTCGTAAAGGGGTCCGTGGATCAGCGCCACTCCGGCATGGGCCGGCTCGAACGGGTTGTGGCCACCGACCGGCACCAGCGATCCGCCCAGGAACACGATACCGCCGAGCGCGTACCAAAGCCCCGTCTCGCCCATCGTGTCGGCGAGATAGACCTGCGTGTCGGTGCCGAGCGGCTCGTTTGCGCTGCGCCGGGCGACGCGCAGGTCCGTCATGAGCGCGGCAACCTCCTGGGCGCGTTCGGGATGGCGCGGCACGAGAACGAGCAACAGGTCGGGCCTCGCGCCCAGGGCCGCGCGATGGGCCTTGAACACCGCCTCCTCCTCGCCCGGGTGGGTGGAGGCCGCGACCCAGACGGGACGATCCCCGACCGCCTCCTGCATCGCGGTCAGGGTTGAGGCCTCGACAGGGGCCGGACCCGAGGCGGATTTCAGGTTGCCGCCCGCCTCGGCATGGGGCAGCCCGAGGCCCTGCAGGATCCGGGCCGTGGCCTCGTCCTGGCAATGGATCAGGGTGAACTGTCCCATGACATGGCGCGCGGTACGGGCAAAGCGTCGCCAGTTGCGGGCCGAGCGCAGGGAAATACGCGCGTTGATCAGCGCCAGCGGGATGCCGCGCGCGCGGGTCAGTTCGATCATGTGCGGCCAGAGCTCGCTTTCCACGAACACGCCCGCATCGGGCCGCCAGTGATCCAGAAACCGCCCCATTGCCGTGCGCGTATCCAGCGGCGCGAACTGGTGGCGTGTGCGCGGCGGCAGGCGGCGTGTCAGGACCTCGGCCGAGGTGGCGGTGCCGGAGGTGATCAGGAAATTCAGCCCCGGATCGACGCGGCCCATATGGGTGATCAGCGCCAGCACCGAAAGGCTTTCGCCCACGCTCGCCGCGTGAAACCATACAAGCCGGCCCTCGGGGCGCGGCAGGGTGGCCTCGCCCAGCCGTTCGCGGAACCGCGCGGGATCCGCGCCATGCAGGCGCAGCTTGGTGCAGACGCGGCGATAGGCGACGCCCCCCAGGAGTCTGGTGAGAGCGGCATAGAGCGTCAGGGCAAAGGGGCGCGAGCCGCCCATCAGCCGCCCGTGTGGCTCATGTGGCGCGACATTCGGCCCGCGACGTCCTGGCGCGAATAGTCGAAGTCATGCCCCTTGGGTTTGAGCGCGATGGCGGCGCGGATCGCCTCCTGAAGCGGCGCGTCGCTGTCGGGATTGTCCCGCAGGGCAGGTCGCAGATCGGCCATGTCCTCCTGGCCGAGGCACATGAACAGCTCGCCCGTGCAGGTCAGCCGCACGCGGTTGCAGCTTTCGCAGAAATTATGTGTGAGCGGGGTGATGAAGCCGATCTTCTGGCCGGTCTCCTCAAGCCGCACGTAGCGCGCCGGCCCGCCGGTGCGCTCGGCCAGTTCGGTCAGCGTGTAGGCGTCCGCCAGACGGGCGCGCAGGTCGCTGAGCCGCCAGTATTGGTCCAGCCTGTCCTCGTTGCCGATGTCGCCCATCGGCATGACCTCGATGAAGGTCAGGTCCATGTCGCGCGCCTTGCACCATTCCACGATTGCGAAAAGCTCGTCCTCGTTGAAGCCCTTGAGCGCCACGGTGTTGATCTTGACCCTGAGACCTGCGGCCTGGGCGGCGTCGATACCCTTCATCACCTGGGGCAGGCGGCCCCAGCGGGTGATGTCCGCGAATTTCTGCTCATCGAGCGTATCGAGCGAGACGTTCACGCGCCGCACGCCTGCCGCATGGAGATCACCGGCAAAGCGGGACAGCTGACTGCCATTGGTGGTCAGCGTCAATTCCCTGAGCGCGCCGCTGTCCAGATGCCGGGACATGGCCTCGAAAAACGTCATGATTCCGCGCCGCACCAGCGGCTCACCACCCGTGATGCGCAGTTTTTCCACGCCCAGCCCGATGAAGGTCGAGCACATGCGGTCCAGTTCCTCGAGTGTCAGCAGCTCCTTCTTGGGCAGGAAGGTCATGTTCTCGGACATGCAATAGACACAGCGGAAATCGCAGCGGTCGGTGACCGAAACGCGAAGGTAGGAAATCGCGCGCTGAAAGGGATCGATGAGCGGAGCTGTCATGGGCGGAACCTATGCGCATGGGCGATTATCGGCAAGAGGCGATGTCCCGGATTGCGGTGTCGCGGAGGGGTGCCTAGAATTGGGGCATGAGACAGGTTGTTGCGAGTGTTGTGATCCTTGGCCTTGGCGCCTGCGGGCTGGTGCCGGGCCTGGCCACCAGACCCGAACCCCAGATGCAGACACCGGATGCAGGCACGGTGCGCCCTGAGGTGCGGCCGGTCCAGCCCTCGGCGGTGCCCTCGGGCGGCGCGCAGACTGCGGAGGCGCTCGATACCACCAGTGCCGCCGAACGCGCCGAAGCGGCGGCGGCCGGGGGCGGTGCGGTTCTGGGGCGTACGATCGCCGCTCTGGGCGATGTGGCCGAGCCGGGATTCTGGCTCAAGACACCGCTGGTCAAGGCGCGCACCACCGGCAAGGTGGAATATCCCCGGACCGGGCTTTCCGCGCAGGTCGATCTTTTCCCGCTGGACGGGCCTCCGACCGCCGGAAGCCAGATTTCCCTGTCCGCGATGCGCCTCATCGGCGCGCCCCTGACTGGGTTGCCCGAGCTGGTGGTCTACGGTCCCTGATCGGGCAGGAACTTCGACGCTTGCTTGCGCGCGAAGGGCTTCATGTGTTTCGCGTGTTCGGACAGGAAGGCGCGGACCCGCGCAGGGTCGTGCCTGGACAGGTCGCGCAGCCACCAGGCCACGGATTTCTGGATGAACCAATCGGGGTCACGCACATAGCCCGCCGCCCAGCCCAGCACCCGCTCGCGGATGGCCAGCTCCTGCGGCCCGGGGTGGTTCTGCTTGGTGTAGGGCAGGGTGATCACCATCGCGGCGCGGCGGATCCAGTGGGTTTCGGCGTGGGTCCAGCCCTCGACCACGTCGATGCGCGACGGGTCCGCGACAAGGCGTTTCTGACCGGCCATCATGGCGTGATCGGCGATCGCCCAGCTGTCGAAATCCGGCAGCCATGAGGTGATCAGGCTCCAGACACCGGCATCGGGGGTGATGCGCGCCTGGGTCAGCAGCTTGGCCGCCGCCAGCCGCGCCTCGAAAATATCCGTGCGCCAGAGCGCGTCGGCCAGCGCCACGCGCGTCTCCACGTCCAGCGCGCGCCGCCAGTCCCGGGTCAGGTCGTTCAGCGCCGGGTTCGGCACGCCGATATAGCGGCGTGGCAGCTTGTGATACCCGGCCATGCCCTCGGCCCGGCCCGGTTCGGCCAGCGCCTCGATCGCCGCCAGCGCCGCCTCGGGCGTCATTCCACGGTCACGGACTTGGCAAGGTTGCGCGGCTGGTCCACATCGGTGCCCTTGGCCACCGCGGTGTGATAGGCCAGAAGCTGTGCCGGGATCGCATAGAGGATGGGGGCGAGCATGTCCGGAACGGTGGGCATCACGATCTGTTGCCAGACCCCGTCCGAGGCCTCCTCGGCGCCCGCGCGGTCGGTGATCAGCACCACCTTGCCGCCGCGCGCCATGACCTCCTGCATGTTCGAGACGGTCTTGTCGAAAAGCGCATCCCTGGGGGCCATGACCACCACCGGCATGTTTTCGTCGATCAGCGCGATGGGGCCATGCTTCAGTTCTCCAGACGCATAAGCTTCGGCATGTATATAGCTGATTTCCTTAAGTTTAAGGGATCCCTCAAGTGCGAGGGGATACATCAGACCGCGCCCGAGGAAGAGAACATCCCGGGCCTTGGCCAGCTGTTGGGCGACCTCGGCGATCCGGTCCGCGGTCTCCAGCGCCTGGTTGAGGATGGCCGGCAGGCTGCGCAGATCGGCGATCCGCGCGGCCATGGCATCCGCATCCAGCCGGCCGCGGGTATGAGCGGCCTTGAGCGCCATGGCGAGCAGCACGGTCAGCTGGCAGGTGAAGGCCTTGGTCGAGGCGACGCCGATCTCGACGCCCGCCAGAATGGGCAGGGCCACGTCGCTTTCGCGCGCGATCGAGCTTTCGGGCACGTTGACCACCGACAGGATCGTCTCGGCCTTGCCCGAGCAATAGCGCAGGGCAGCGAGCGTGTCGGCGGTCTCGCCGGACTGGCTCACGAAAAGCGCGGCGGTGCCTTCGGTGACGGGGGGCTCGCGGTAGCGGAACTCCGAGGCGATATCGACCTCGACCGGCAGACCGGCGAGTTGCTCGAACCAGTACTTGGCGGTGAGACAGGCATAGAAGGCGGTGCCGCAGGCCACCATGGTCAGCCGGTTGATGGTGCGGAAATCGATCCCGTCGCCCAGCAGGATGTCCTGCGCCTCGGGATCAAGATAGTGGCTCAGCGCCTCGGAAATCACGATCGGCTGTTCGGCGATCTCCTTGGCCATGAAATGCTTGTGCCCGGCCTTGTCCACGGCGGTGCTGTCGATGCGGATCGTGCGCACCTCGCGGTTGGCCAGCGTGCCTGAGGCGTCCACGATCCTGACGGTATCGCGGGTGATGACCGCGATGTCGCCCTCCTCGAGATAGGAAATGCGGTTGGTCATGGGGGACAGCGCGATGGCATCCGAGCCGACGAACATCTCGCCCTCGCCATAGCCGATGGCCAGCGGGCTGCCCTTGCGGGCGGCGATCAGCAGGTCCTCGCGGCCGTCAAACAGGAAACAGAGCGCGTAGGCCCCCTCCAGCTTGCCCACCGTGGTGCGCGCGGCAGCTTCGGCATCAAGTCCTTGATCCATAAGGTGGTTTGTCATCAGGGCCACGGTTTCGGTATCGGTGTCGGTGGCGTGGCCGATGCCCGCAGCCGCCAGTTCGGCGCGCAGTTCGCGATAGTTCTCGATGATCCCGTTATGCACAACCGCAACCGAGCCCGCGCGATGCGGGTGGGTGTTGCCGAGGTTCGGCGCACCATGCGTGGCCCAGCGGGTATGTCCGATCCCGGCCTTGCCCGGCAGCGGATCATGCACCAGCAGGTCGCTCAGGTTCACCAGCTTGCCGACCGCCCGGCGGCGGTCCAGGGCGCCGTTATTCACCGTGGCGATCCCGGCACTGTCATAGCCGCGATATTCCAGCCGTTTCAGCGACTCAACGAGGATCGGCGCAACCTCGTGATGGCCCAGCACTCCTACAATTCCACACATTATACCGCCTCTTCGTCGCGTTTTTTCTTCTTGAGTTTTAGAATTTCGAACAATTTTCGAGCAAGCCCCGGTTTTTCGACCTGATCGGCCCGGCCGATGGCCAGCGCCCCTTCGGCCACGTCGCGGGTGATTACGGATCCCGACGCGGTCATCGCCTCGTCGCCCACCTTGACCGGGGCCACAAGCATCGTGTCCGAGCCGATGAAGACCCGCTTGCCGATCTCCGTGCGGTGCTTCATAACGCCGTCATAATTGCAGGTCACCGTGCCCGCGCCGATGTTGGATTGCGCGCCGATCGAGGCATCGCCCACATAGCTCAGGTGATTGACCTTGGCGCCCTCGTCGATCACCGCGTTCTTGATCTCGCAGAAATTGCCGATGCGCACATTCTCGGCCAGTTCCGTGCCGGGGCGCAGCCGCGCATAGGGTCCCACGATGGCCCCGCGCGAGACATGGCAGCCCTCCAGATGCGAAAACGCCCGGATATGCGCGCCGGTTTCCACTGTCACCTCGGGGCCGAAAACAACGTTCTGCTCGATCACGCAGTCGCGGCCGATCATGGTGTCATGGCTGAAATGCACCGTGTCGGGCGCGGGCATGGTCACGCCGTTGTCAAGCGCGTCGCTGCGGGCTCGGACCTGGAACGCGGCCTCGGCGGCGGCCAGGTCGGCGCGCGAGTTGATGCCCAGCGTTTCGGCCTCGTTACAGGCGATGGCGGTGGCCGACAGCCCCTTTTTCCGGGCGATTTCAACGATGTCGGTCAGGTAGTATTCGCCCTGCGCATTGTCGCAGCCGACGCCCGCGATCAGTTCGAACAGTGTCGCGGTCCGGGCCATGACCACGCCGCTGTTGCAGAAGGTGATGGCGCGTTCGGTCGCGTCGGCGTCCTTGAACTCGACAATGCGGGTCAGCGCGTCGCCGTCCATCACCAGGCGGCCATAGCGCGCGGGGTCCGCCGCGTGAAAGCCCAGGATCACGACGTCATGCACCGACCGCGCCGCGGCCATGCGCGCAAGCGTTTCGGCGCTGATGAAAGGCGTGTCGCCATAAAGCACGATCGCATCGCCGGCATGGGTGTCGAGCGACGGGCCCGCCTGGGCCACCGCATGGGCGGTGCCCAGCTGTTCGGCCTGCAGCACGACCTCGGCCTGCGTGTCAAAACCCTTGGCGGCGTCCGTCACCGCGTCCGCGCCATGGCCTGCGATCACCACCGTGCGGTCGGGGCCAAGCGCCTGGCCCGCGCGCAGGGCATGGATCAGCATCGGCGCGCCGGCGATCTTGTGCAGGACCTTGGGCATGTCCGATTTCATGCGCGAGCCCTTGCCGGCGGCCAATACGATCAATGCGATGCTCATGCAGGATTCTCTTTGTAATCAAATCGCGCCCGTTTTATCCCGTCCGGGCCGCAGCGCAAGCCTGCTGGGGATCAAAGTACATTGCGGATTGTGACAGTGATGCGCGGAAAGGTGCCCAACGGGCCGACATGAAGGATGAACAATGAAGCGCAGCGTGGTCTTCGATCTGGATGGAACCCTGGCCGATACGAGCGGTGATCTGATTGCCGCGGCCAATGCCTGTTTTGTCGATCTGGGGCTGGGCGCGCCGCTGGACCCGGTCCGCGATGCGGGCACGGCGCTACGCGGCGGGCGGGCGATGCTGAGCCTGGGCTTCGAGCGGCTGGGCCGGGGCGGGGACGCGGCGGCGATCTCGGCCAGTTACAAGCCCTTGCTCGACCATTACGAGGCGGCGATCGACGTGCACACGGTGTTTTACCCCGGTGCGCTGGAGGCCGTGGCGGCGCTGCGCGCGGACGGCTATGCGGTGTCGATCTGTACCAACAAGCCCGAATACCTGGCGGTTCGGCTGATGATGCGCATGGGCGCGATGGAGGCCTTTGACGCCCTCGTCGGGGCCGATACGCTGGCGGTGCGCAAACCCGATCCCGAGCCGCTGCGCGAGGCGACGCGGCGCGCGGGGGGCGATCCGGCGCGCATGGTGCTGGTGGGCGACACCGCCACCGACCGTGACACCGCGCGCAATGCGGGCGCGCCCTCGATCCTCGTGACCTTCGGACCCAATGGCGGCAGCGTGGCGGCCCTGGCTCCCGAAGAGATGATCGGCCATTTCGATCAGTTGCACGCGGCGGTGCGCAGCCTCATCGGATAAGCCGAAACCGTGCATCGGATGGCCCGAAAAGCCGCGACTCGCCCATTGACGCGGTGATCCAGACCCCTGATGCTGGCCCTCATGAGCGAAGTTTTCAAAGGCGTCTTCACCCAGCAGGAGCCGATCCCGGACGAAGGGATTGCGGCGGCGCTGGAGGTCATGCGCAGCGGCCGTCTTCACCGCTACAACCTGGTGGGCGACGAGGTGGGCGAAACCGGTCTGCTGGAGCGCGAATTTGCCGCCTATGTCGGGGCGAAATACGCGCTGGCGGTGGCCTCGGGCGGCTATGCGCTGGCCACGGCGCTGCGCGCGGTCGGGGTGAAACCGGGCGACAGGGTGCTGACCAATGCCTTTACCCTGGCCCCGGTGCCGGGCTCCGTGGCCAGTGTCGGCGCGGTGCCCGTCTTTGTCGGTGTGACCGAAGGTCTGGTGATCGACCTCGATGACCTTGCGGCCAAGGCGGAGCAGGCGGAGGTGCTGATGCTCAGCCATATGCGCGGGCATTTGTGCGACATGGACCGGCTGATGGAGATCTGCGACGGCGCGGGCATCACGGTGATCGAGGATTGCGCGCATACGATGGGCGCGGCCTGGAACGGCGTGCCGTCGGGGCGGCACGGGCGGATCGGGTGCTATTCGACCCAGACCTACAAGCATATGAATTCGGGCGAGGGCGGGCTTTTCGTCACCGACGACGACGAGGTGATGGCCCGCGCCATAATCCTGTCGGGCTCCTACATGCTCTATGGGCGCAACGGCACGGTGCCGCCCGCGGAGGTGTTCGAGCGGGTGAAATACCACACCCCCAATGTCTCGGGCCGGATGGACCATCTGCGCGCGGCCATCCTGCGCCCGCAACTGGCCCGGCTCGATGCGCAATGCGCGGCCTGGAACGACCGCTACCGCGTGGTCGAGGCGGGGCTGCGCGACACGCCCGGGCTGAGCATCGTCGAGCGCCCCGGGGCCGAGACCTATGTCGGCTCCTCGATCCAGTTCCTGCTGCTCGATTGGAGCGATGCGGCGGTCAACGAGGTGGTGGCGCGCTGCCTGAAGCGCGGGGTCGAGCTCAAGTGGTTCGGCGGGGCCGAGCCCACAGGGTTCACCAGCCGCTATGACAGCTGGCGGTATGCGCCCAGCGAGCGGATGCCGGACAGCGACCGCATTCTCAGGGGCATTCTCGACATGCGCCTTCCGCTGACCTTCAGCCTGGAGGATTGCGCGCTGATCGCCCGGATCATCCGGGCCGAAGTGGGCGCGGTCCTTCAGGCCGGTGACGGGGCCGCCGCCGAATAACGCGCGGCCCTCGCCCCGGGCGCGTTTTCCGCGCGGAAACCGGATCATCCGGGCCGAAGTGGGCGCGGTCCTTCAGGCCGGTGACGGGGCCGCCGCCGAATAACGCGCGGCCCTCGCCCCGGGCGCGTTTTCCGCGCGGAAAACGGACCGGAAAATTGCAATTTTCCGGTTCGGAATTTGTGCAAATTCCGGTGGCGCGCGGAGTGAGGCCATTGACCCGTTCCGCGCTCTGCGTTAGTAAATGAACAGGTGTTCAATAAAATCCGGAGACGGGCCATGTTCAACGCGGTGATGACGTTCGATTTGGGTGAGGACGTGAATGCCCTGCGCGAGATGGTGCATCGCTGGGCGCAGGAGCGGGTGAAGCCTCTGGCGGCCGGGATCGACGCCTCCAACGCCTTTCCCTCCGAGCTGTGGCGCGAGATGGGCGAGCTGGGTCTTCTGGGCATCACCGTGCCCGAGGAATATGGCGGTGCGGACATGACCTACCTGGCCCATGTGGTCGCGGTCGAGGAGATAGCGCGCGCCAGCGCCAGCGTGTCGCTCAGCTATGGCGCACATTCCAATCTTTGTGTGAACCAGATCAAGCTCAACGGCACCGGGGCGCAGAAGGAGAAATACCTGCCCGGTCTGATCAGTGGCGAGCATGTGGGCGCGCTGGCCATGTCCGAGGCAGGCGCGGGGTCGGACGTGGTGTCGATGAAGCTGCGGGCCGAGAAGCGCAACGATCACTATCGCCTGAACGGCACGAAATACTGGATCACCAACGGGCCCGATGCCGACACGCTGGTGGTCTATGCCAAAACCGACCCGGAGGCGGGCAGCAAGGGCATCACTGCCTTCCTGATCGAGAAATCCATGACCGGGTTCAGCACCTCCCCGCATTTCGACAAGCTGGGGATGCGCGGCTCAAACACCGCCGAGCTCATTTTCGAGGATGTCGAGGTGCCCTTCGAGAACGTGCTGGGTGAGGAGGGGCGCGGAGTGGCGGTGCTCATGTCGGGCCTCGACTACGAGCGCGTGGTGCTGGCCGGCATCGGGACCGGCATCATGGCGGCCTGTCTCGACGAGGTCATGCCTTACCTCGCCGAGCGCAAGCAGTTTGGCAAGCCCATCGGGTCGTTCCAGCTGATGCAGGGCAAGATCGCCGACATGTACACGGCGATGAACTCGGCGCGGGCCTATGTCTACGAGGTCGCCAAGGCCTGTGACCGGGGTGATGTCACCCGTCAGGATGCCGCGGCCTGCTGTCTCTATGCCTCCGAGGAGGCGATGAAACAGGCGCATCAGGCGGTGCAGGCCATGGGCGGCGCGGGCTTTCTCAACGACGCGCCCGTGGCGCGCCTCTTCCGCGACGCCAAGCTGATGGAGATCGGCGCGGGCACCAGCGAAATCCGCCGGATGCTGGTGGGGCGCGAGATGATGGGGGCGATGGTGTGAAGTGGCTGCTGGCAGCGATGGCTCTGGCCACGCCGCTGGCCGCGCAGGAGCTGGTCTTTGATCCCGTCCCTTCGGCACGCTGCGTGGCCACCGCGGGCAATGAGCTCAACGAGGTCGCCTGTATCGGCGAAAGCGCCAACCGCTGCATGGAGGATACGCCGGGCGGGTTTTCCACGGTGGGCATGGTCGGGTGCCTTGATGCCGAGCTGTCCTATTGGGACGCGGAACTGAACCGGAACTACGGCGCGCTGATGCAGATCCTGCGCGGCTATGACGCCGAGAGCGCGGGTTTCGGGCTCAGCCAGGCTGACGCCTTGCGCGCCATGCAGCGGGCGTGGATCACCTTTCGTGACGACAAATGCGCCTATGAGCGGTCGCAATGGGGCGACGGCTCGGGGGCGGGGCCTGCGGGCGTGGGATGTCTGATGACCGAGACCGGGCGGCAGGCGCTCTATCTCGACCGGCAGATGGACGACTGACCATGCTGGAGCGCGCCGAGACATATGACGCCTTGCTCGACGGGTTCGCATGGGACCTGCCCGACCGGCTGAACATGGCCGCGCAGGTCTGTGACGACTGGGCCGCGCGGGAGCCTGAGCGCACCGCGATCATCGACCTCTCCGGCGCGCGGCGCGATGTGAGCTATGGCGACTTGCGGCGCATGGCCGACAGCCTTGCGCATCACCTCGTGGCGCATGGCGTGGCCCCCGGCGACCGGGTGGGCGTGCTGCGCTCTCAGTCCGCGTGGTGTGCCGCGGCCCATATCGCCATCTGGAAGATCGGGGCGATTTCCATCCCGCTGTTCAAGCTTTTCGCGCGCGAAGCACTGCTCAGCCGGGTCGATGATGCGGGCGCGCGGGTCATTGTCACCGACCCCGAGGGCGCGGCGATGCTGGACGGGCATGAGGCGGTGTTTCCCGAAGACCTGACCCTCAGCGACACCTCCTTCGTGACCGCCGACACCACCCCCGAGACGCCCGCCGTGCTGATCTACACCTCCGGCACGACCGGAAGCCCCAAGGGCGCGCTGCATGGCCACCGGGTGCTGACCGGGCACCTGCCGGGGACCGAGCTTTTCTGCGGCTTTCCGGGGCAGGAGGGGGATTGCCTCTGGACGCCTGCCGACTGGGCGTGGATTGGGGGGCTTTTCAACATCATGATGCCGGGGCTGGCCCTGGGCGTTCCGGTGGTGGCCGCCCGGATGGCGAAGTTCAACGTCACCGAATGCGCCCGGATCATAGAAGAGGCGGGGGTGCGCAACGTGTTCTTTCCGCCCACCGCGCTGAGGATGCTGAAGGCCGAAGGCGCGCGCATCCCGGGCCTGCGCAGCATCGGCAGCGGCGGCGAGCCTCTGGGCGCCGAAATGCTCGACTGGGGGCGGCAGGCCTTCGGTGTCACGATCAACGAGTTTTACGGCCAGACCGAATGCAACCTTGTGGCCTGTTCCTGTGCCGTGCTTTTCAAGCCGAAACCAGGCTGCATAGGCCGCGTGGTGCCGGGGCACGACGTGGCGGTGCTGGACGCGGACGGCCAGCCGACCGACGCAGAGGGCGATGTCGTCGTGCGCCGTGGCTCGGCCAGCATGATGCTGGAATACTGGAACCGGCCCGAACAGACGGCGGAGAAATTCAGGGGCGACTGGATGCTGACCGGCGATCGGGGCATCTGGGACGGCGACTACCTGCGTTTCGTGGGGCGCGAGGATGACGTGATCACCTCCTCGGGCTATCGCATCGGGCCTGCGGAAATCGAGGATTGCCTGCTGACCCATGACGCCGTGGCGACCGTGGGCGTGGTGGGCAAGCCCGACGCGCTCAGGACCGAAATCGTCAAGGCCTATGTGGTGCTGCGCGAGGGGGTTGCGCCCAGCGAGGCACTGGCCGCCGAGTTGCAGGGCTGGGTCAGGGAGCGGCTGGCCAGGTATTCCTACCCGCGCGAGATCGGCTTTCTGGACGCGCTGCCGATGACCGTGACCGGCAAGGTGATCCGCCGCGAGCTCAAGGCGCGCGCGGCGGCGGAGGACCAGTCATGACAACCGGCCCTCTGCGCGTTTGCTCAGAACTTGATCACATAGGCCGCGCCGACCACCCAGGGGTCGATCTTGACCTTGCCCTGCTGGACGCCGTTGATCCTCAGGTCGGTCTCGATGTCGATGTAGCGCACGTCGAGCCGCAACGCGCCTCTGTCGCTGACCGCGTAATCGACACCGGCATGTGCCGCAAGGCCCCAGGAGTCCGAGAGTTTCACATTCTGGCCGGCCAGAATGCCAACGCCGGTTTCATCAAAGAAGGTCGTGTAGTTCAGGCCAACCCCCACAAAGGGCGTCAGCGCGCTGGAATTGGCAAAGTGGTATTGCAGCGAGACCGTGGGCGGCAGCTGCTTGGTCTTGGCAACCTTGCCGGTGCCCACGAGGTTCACGTCATGTTCGAAGGGCCAGGCGGCCAGGACCTCGATGCCGATATTGTCAGCGATGAAGTATTCGAATGTCACTGTGGGGCGAATGTTCGGATCAACATTCAGAAGGCCCGGGGTGGTGGCGCTGTTGGAATCGGTGGGCATGACCGAATGCAGGCCGAGGCCCAGGGTCATGTCGCCCTTGGATTGTGCAAGCGCCGGGGCCGCCGTGGTGGCCAGCGCCGTGGCCAGGGTCAGAAGCGTCAGGGTTTTCATCGGTGTCGGGTCCTTCTTGCAAGATCGCGCGTGACAAGTTGGATTCTGCGCGCGCGGCCGACGCATGGCCTTGATTTGGATCAGGTTTGCCATGCGAATGCCGCGATGCGGCAAAAATGCAACGTACCCGTTCGGGCGCGGGTCTTGAAAGGAGCGAGGCGATGAAACTCACCTCAGCAGCGATCCCTTCCTCGGAGGAGTTCCAAAAAAACGTGGCGGCACACGAAGCCGCATTGGCGGTTGTCCGCGAGGCGGCCCAGGCGGCGGCGGCAGGCGGCGGGGACGGTCCGCGCGAGCGCCATGTGAGCCGCGCAAAGATGCTGCCGCGGCGCCGGGTGGCCAACCTGCTGGACCCTGACAGCCCGTTTCTGGAGATCGGGGCCACGGCGGCCCACGGGATGTATGACGGGGCCGCCCCGTGCGCCGGGGTTATCGCCGGGGTGGGGCGCATTCATGGGCGCGACTGCATGGTGGTGTGCAACGACGCCACGGTGAAGGGCGGAACCTACTATCCGATGACGGTCAAAAAGCATCTGCGCGCGCAGGAAATTGCTCAGGAATGCCGTCTACCTTGCGTCTATCTGGTGGACAGTGGCGGGGCCAATCTGCCCAACCAGGACGAGGTGTTTCCCGACCGCGATCACTTTGGCCGCATCTTCTACAACCAGGCGCAGATGAGCGCCGCGGGCATTCCGCAGATCGCCGTGGTGATGGGCTCCTGCACCGCCGGGGGGGCCTATGTGCCGGCCATGTCGGACGTCACGATCATCGTGAAGGAGCAGGGCACCATCTTTCTGGCAGGCCCGCCGCTGGTCAAGGCCGCGACGGGCGAGCAGGTCACGGCCGAGGAGCTGGGCGGCGGTGATGTGCACACGCGCCTCAGCGGTGTGGCGGATTATCTGGCAGAGGATGACGCCCATGCGCTGGCGCTTGCCCGGCGGGCGGTGGGCAGCCTCGGCGATGCCGGGCTGAAGCCCGGCCTACAGGGGGGGGCGTCCTTCGAGGAGCCTGCCTATGATCCCGAGGAGTTGCTCGGTGTGGTGCCTGCCGACCTGCGCACGCCCTACGACATCCGCGAGGTGATCGCGCGGGTCGTGGATGGCTCGCGCTTTGACGAGTTCAAGGCACGGTTCGGCGAGACGCTGGTCTGCGGCTTTGCCGAGCTGAAGGGCCTGCATGTGGGGATCATCGCCAACAATGGCGTGCTGTTTTCCGAGGCCGCCCAGAAGGGCGCGCATTTTGTCGAACTGTGTTCACAGCGCAAGATCCCCCTGGTGTTCCTGCAGAACATCACCGGCTTCATGGTCGGCCGCCAATACGAGAACGAGGGCATCGCCCGGCACGGGGCCAAGATGGTCACGGCCGTGGCCACCACCTCGGTGCCCAAGATCACCATGGTCGTGGGCGGCTCGTTCGGGGCGGGCAATTACGGCATGTCGGGCCGCGCCTACCAGCCGCGCTTCATGTGGAGCTGGCCCACCAGCCGCATTTCCGTGATGGGCGGCGAGCAGGCGGCGGGCGTGCTGGCCACCGTCAAGCGCGACGGGATCGAGCGCAGGGGCGGCACATGGTCCGCCGAGGAGGAGGCCGAGTTCAAGCGCCCCACCATGGAGATGTTCGACCGGCAGAGCCATCCGCTCTATGCCAGTGCGCGGCTGTGGGATGACGGCATCGTGGACCCGCGCAAGAGCCGCGACGTGCTGGCCCTTAGCCTGCGGGCGGCACTGAACGCCCCCATCGAGGAGACCCGGTTTGGCGTGTTCAGAATGTGACATCCGGCAGGCCGGTTTCGCGGCGGCCTTGCCTCGGTCGTGTATCGGCTGGACAGGGTTTCGCGCCGGGCCGGAGGGCCGGGGCAGATGAGCGTCGTGACCAAAGCCCTGATCCTCACGGCGCTGACGCTGCTCGGCTGGCTGTCGGTCGTGCGCTACCAGGAGCGCAGCGCGGAAGGCCCGTGCCGGGTCACCTATGTCTATGACGGCGACACCGTGGCGCTGACCTGCGGCGCGGACATGGAAATGACCGCGCGCATCGTCGGTCTTGATGCGCCCGAAACCAAGGAGCCGCGATGCTCCGAGGAACTGGCCCATGGCACGCTGGCGACCGAGCGGCTGCGCGCCCTCGTGGCCGGGGGCGAGGTGGCCTATTACCCGCGCGGGGAGGACAGGTATGACCGGCTGCTGATCCGGCTTTATGTCGACGGTCAGGACGTGGCCAAACGGCTGGTGCGCGAAGGGCTGGCAGTGACCTATCGCGGCGGCGCACGACCCGACTGGTGCGCGCGGCTGGGGGCGGCGTGAGATGAGTATTTTTGGAAAGATGAAAGCGGTTAAATCACGGCAGTATTGTGAGCGACCTGAACGGGCGGAGATGCAATCAAGATGAAAAATGCAGGCAAAGGCATCACTGAATGGGTCTCCGGTTTCTCGTTTCCCAGCCTGACACGGGACGCAGAGATTGCCGTCTATCTGATCCACAATTCGCGCGATCCGGAAGATTACTTTTTCCTCTTCGACTTCGAGGAATTCGTGGACCGCTCAAAGGGCGGCGTTTTCGTGCGCCCGACCCTACGGGTGTTCGCGGGGCGTGACGATTTCAGCCGTTCGGATTTTGCCCGGCAATTCCGTATGGTGTTTGCCAGCGAATTTGACCGGATGCGTCATGATCTGGCGCAAAAGAAAGGCAAGCGTGGCTGGCTGGATTTCGAGTTTGGGCTGGGCGGCGCATTGGATTTGCTTGGCTCGCTGGTTTCGAACCTCATGCTGGCCATCGCGTTGTCGGTCGGCAAGCAGCTTCTGGGTCAGCTTGCCATGCCCGGTATTCTGAAGGGCAAGTCGGCAGAGGCCAAACTGGCCGACGAGATCGACAGGACCAAGGAGCGGGTCGAAGTCGCGCTTCGGAAAATCGACATACGCGATGCATCCCGAGCTTTACGAGCACGCGTGTCGAGATGGCCTGAAGGGCAAGAACGCCGGGTTGGACCGAGACGCCTGGCCATTGCCCGACTATGTGCGAAACCATCTTGATCAGGACCAAGACGGGTCCTGGTGGTGAGGAGTTTGAAATGTTTGACACGATCCTGATTGCCAACCGGGGCGAGATTGCCTGTCGGGTGATGGAAACCGCGCGCGCCATGGGGGTGCGGACGGTGGCCGTCTATTCGGACGCGGACCGGGCGGCCAAACATGTGGCGCTGGCGGACCGGGCCGTGCATATCGGCGGGGCCGCCCCGGCCGAGAGCTATCTGCGGGGCGAGGCGATCATCGCCGCGGCGCTGGCTACGGGTGCGCAGGCCATTCATCCCGGCTACGGATTTCTCAGCGAGAACCCCGATTTCGTCGAGGCGGTCGGGGCGGCGGGGCTGACCTTCATCGGGCCATCGGCCTCTGCGATCCGGGCCATGGGGCTCAAGGATGCCGCAAAGGCGCTGATGGAAGAGGCCGGCGTGCCGGTCGTGCCGGGCTATCACGGCAGCAACCAGGAGGATGCGTTCCTGGCCGGGGCGGCGGCAAAGATCGGCTACCCGGTGCTGATCAAGGCCGTGGCAGGGGGCGGCGGCAAGGGGATGCGGCTGGTGGAGGAGCCCGCCGGTTTTGCCGAGGCGCTGGCCAGCGCGCGCGGCGAGGCGGCCACCGCATTCGGCAATGACGCGGTGCTGATCGAGAAATACATTGAGCAGCCGCGCCATATCGAGGTGCAGGTCTTTGGCGACGGCACCCGGGCCGTGCATCTCTTCGAGCGTGACTGTTCGCTGCAACGCCGCCACCAGAAGGTCATCGAGGAGGCCCCCGCGCCGGGCATGTCCGAACCTGTGCGTGCCGCGATGGGGGCCGCCGCGGTGCGCGCCGCCGAGGCCATCGGCTATGCGGGAGCGGGCACTGTGGAGTTCATCGTGGACGGCGCGGGCGGGCTGCGCGAGGACGGGTTCTGGTTCATGGAGATGAACACGCGGCTTCAGGTCGAGCACCCCGTGACCGAGGCGATCACCGGCGTGGACCTTGTCGAATGGCAGCTGCGGGTGGCCAGCGGCGAGGCTTTGCCCGCGCGTCAGGAGGACCTGAGCATCACCGGCCACGCCTTCGAGGCGCGTCTCTATGCAGAGGACGTGCGCGGGGGGTTCCTGCCCGCCACCGGCACGCTCCGGCACCTGGTGTTCGCGCAAGGCGCCCGGGCCGACAGCGGCGTGCGGAGCGGGGACGATATCAGCCCCTGGTATGACCCGATGATCGCCAAGCTGGTCGTGCATGGCCCCACGCGCGCGGCCGCGTTGCAGAAGCTGTCGGATGCGTTGCGCCGGACGCAAGTGGCGGGAACGGTCACGAATCTCGCCTTTCTGGGCGCGCTGGCGCGGCACGAGGGGTTTGGCCGGGGCGAGGTGGACACGGGGCTGATCGCGCGCGATCTGGAAGAGCTGGTGGCGTTGCCCGCGCCGGACGGCGCCACCACGGCGCTGGCCGGTCTGGCGGCGCTGGGGCTGCTGGACAGTGGTGGGGATGAGACAGGGTTCACGCTCTGGGCACCGCTCAACCGGCAGGTCACGTTGCGGCGGGACGACGAAGAGAGTGTGCTGACGGTGCGGGTGCTGGGACCGGATGCACGTGATGTCGAGGTCGGTGGGGAAACCGTTGAGGCGCGCCGCGTGGGCGGGCGCTGGCAGATGGACGGCCAGATCGCGCCTCCCGTGGTGGTGACCGGCGATCTGGTCACGGTCTTCGCGCAATATGGCCAGGGCTTCACCATCGTCGATCCGCTGGACCGCGAGACGACACGCGCGGGCGACGCGAGCCTGATCGAGGCACCGATGCCGGGTCTGGTAAAGGTGATGTATGCCAAGCCGGGGCAGGCTGTGGCCAGGGGCGACCGGCTGGCCGTGCTGGAGGCGATGAAGATGGAGCATTCCCTGCTGGCCGCCCGCGACGGCGTGGTGGCCGAGGTTCTGGCCGAAACCGGCGCGCAGGTCAGCGCCGGCGCGCCGCTTGTGCGGCTGGAGGAGGACGAGGGGTGAGCGACCCGCGCCTGACCCTGACCGGCTATGGTTTTTCGGTCTATACCCGTGCGGCGCGGATGGCGCTGGCGGCGGCGGAGGCCCGGTATGCCTATGTCGAGTGCGATCCCTTCGATCCGGTGCAGGCGGACGGGCTGCGCGATGTGCATCCGTTCGGGCGCGTGCCGGTGCTCGAGCATGACGGGTTCCGGCTATATGAGACAGCGGCGATCCTGCACTACGTCGCCGAGGCGCTGGGCGGGGCCGCGTTGCTCCCCGAGGGCGCGCAGGCGCGGGCACGGATGCGGCAGGTGATGGGCATCGCCGACTCTTACGTCTACTGGCCGCTGGTGCGGCAGGCGGTGTCGCACGGGGTTTTCCGCCCCCTTGAGGGCGAGGCCGCGGACCCCGACACCCTGCGCGCGGGGCTCAAACCCGCGCCGCGTGTGCTGAACGCGCTTGAAGAGATCGCCGCCGAGGGCCTTGTGCTGCGCCCCGGTGTGCCCAGCCTGGCCTGTTGTCAGCTCTGGCCGATGCTCGACTATTTTGCCATGCTCGACCAGGGCCGTGCGCTGATCGAGGCGCGTCCGGCACTTTGGGCCTGGGCCGGGGCGATGCGCGCGCAAGACATTGCCCGCGCCACGCGGCCCGACCTGGGGCAACCGGAAGGACAGATCACATGATCCGCCTGCATCACATCGCCTTTTCGCGCTCGTTCCGGGTGCTGTGGCTGCTCGAGGAACTGGGGCTGGACCATGAGCTGGTGTCCCACCCGCTTCTGGGCAAGAGCCTGCGCAATCCTGAATTTCTCAAGGTGTCCCCGGCGGGGCGGGTGCCGGCGCTCGAAATCGACGGCATGACGCTGTGCGAAAGCGGGGCCATCGTGCAGTATCTGTGCGAACGCCACCCCGAGGCGGGGCTGGCACCCCCGCCCGGTGCGCCGAAGCGGGCGCGCTATCTCGAGGCGCTGGGCTACAGCGAGACCATGGCGAGCCTCGTGGAGTTCCTGAATGTGCAGCACCTCTTTCTGCGTGATCCGGACGATGCCTCGCCCTCGACCATGAAGATCACCACCGCGCGGCTGAAATCCGTGATGCGCGGTCTGGAGGCCATGCTGGAGGAGCGCGACCACCTGCTGGGCGGGTTCAGCGCGGCGGATGTGATGATGGGCTTCACGCTCTTTGCGGCACCCTATTTCGTGCGGCTGGACGAATTTCCGCGGCTCGCCGCCTACAAGGCGCGGCTGGAGGCGCGGGACGGGTTCCGCAGGGCGCAGGCGCGCGATGGCGAACAGCAGTTCTACTCGCGCGAATTCTATCCGGTGCCGGAGGGGTAAGTGACCGAATTCGCTGAAATATTCGAGGTAGGTCCGCGCGACGGTCTGCAAAACGAGCCGCGCGAGATTCCGGTGGCCGAAAAGATCGCGCTGGTCGATTGCCTGAGCGGGGCGGGGTTCCGCCGGATCGAGGTCGCGAGCTTCGTGAGCCCCAGATGGGTGCCGCAGATGGCTGGCTCGGCCGAGGTTCTGGCCGGGATCGCCCGCGCGGCGGGTGTGTCATACGCGGCGCTCACGCCCAACATGCGCGGGTTCGAGGACGCGGTGGCGGCGGGGGCCGACGAGGTGGCCATTTTCGGTTCGGCCTCGGAAGGGTTCAGCCGGGCCAATATCAACGCCAGCATCGCCGAAAGCCTCGAACGCTTTGCCCCGGTGGCCGAGGCGGCGCGCGCGCAGAGCATTCTGGTGCGCGGCTATGTGTCCTGCGTGGTCGAATGCCCCTATGACGGCCCGGTAGACCCCGGGCAGGTGGCACGGGTGGCCGGCGCGCTGCGGGAGATGGGGTGTTACGAGATCAGCCTCGGCGACACGATCGGGCGCGGAACGCCCGAAACCATAGGCGCGATGCTGGGTGCGGTCACGGACGTGGTGGCGCCGTCACGGCTGGCCGGTCACTACCATGACACGAATGGGCGGGCCTGCGACAATATCGAGGCGTCGCTGGCCCACGGGCTTCGGGTCTTTGATGCCGCCGTGGGCGGGCTGGGCGGCTGTCCCTACGCGCCGGGGGCGGCGGGCAACGTGGCGACCGAGGCGGTGCATGACCGGCTGACGGCGCTGGGGTTCGGGACGGGGCTGGATCGGGACGTGCTGGCGAAGGCGGCGGACATGGCGCGGGCCATGCGAGTGGGGTAACCCGGAGTCTTGCAATATTCCGTGCCAATTTCCTGCAAAAAAATCATCGCGGGAGGAGAGGGTGATGTTTGAAAATCTGACCATCGAGACGGATGCAAGGGGAGTTGCCACGCTCTGGCTGGACCGGGAGCGCAAGCACAACGCCCTGTCCGCGCAGATGATCGCCGAACTGCACAGGGCCGCGGATCAACTGGGCGCGGCCGCGTCCGTGCGCGTGGTGATTCTGGCCGCGAAAGGCCCGACCTTCTGCGCGGGCGGTGATCTGGGATGGATGCGCGATCAGTTCAAGGCTGCGCCGGAGGCGCGGGCTCGGGAGGCCACCAAGCTGGCCTATATGCTCCAGGCACTCAACACATTGCCCAAGCCGCTGATCGGGCGCATTCACGGCAATGCGTTCGGCGGCGGGGTGGGGCTTGCGTCGGTCTGTGACGTGGCGGTTGGAGCGGATCACGTGACCATGGCGCTGACCGAGACGATGCTGGGGCTGATCCCGGCCACCATCGGGCCTTATGTGGCTGCCCGCATGGGCGAGGCCAAGGCGCGGCGGGTCTTCATGTCGGGCCGTCGCTTCAAGGCCCCCGAGGCGGTCGGTCTGAACCTGCTGGCGCGGGCCGTTCCCGAAGACGATCTTGACGCGGCCATCGAGGCCGAGGTTGTGCCCTACCTCTCCTGTGCGCCGGGGGCTGTGGCGCGGGCCAAGGCGCTCTTGCGTCACATGGGCCCTACCATAGACGCGGCCATGATCGCCCACACCATCGACGAGCTTATCGCCTGCTGGGCGGGTGACGAGGCGCCCGAAGGCATCGCCGCCTTTTTTGAAAAGCGCCACCCGCCCTGGGCGGGGTGAACCTGCGCGCTTGTGCGGCCCGGTCATGGTTTCTAGGGTCTGGTGAACGACTCACGAGGGAGGGATCGCGCCATGCCACTCAGGACCACCTGTATCGGAGCATACCCCAAGCCCGATTATCTGCCCATTTCCGACTGGTTCCAGGTCGCCTGTGACGATGCGGGCTATACCGGCAAGGTGATCGAAAAATGGTCCGAGGAGAAGCTGCGAGCCGACCGCGACCTGTTTGACAAGGCGACGGCCGAGGCAATTGCCGACCAGATCGCCTGTGGCATCGACCTTCCCACCGATGGCGAACAGAGGCGCGAGAACTACGTGCACTATCAATGCCGCCATTTCGAGGGGTTCGATTTCGTGAACCTCACCAGGACGTCACAGCGCAACGGCGCATACGAAAGCGACCTGCCCACCATTCGCGGACCCGTCAGGGCGACCGATACCGGGACCCTCGTGCGCGACTGGCAGGTGGCCGAGGCCGCGGCAGGCCGTCCCGTCAAGATCACCGTGCCGGGGCCGATGACCATCTCCGATACCACGGCGGATGCCCATTACGGCGACCCCGCCCAGCTGGCGCGCGATCTCGCGGATGCGCTCAACAGCCAGATCCTCGCCCTGGCCGAGGCCGGGTGCCGCAACATCCAGGTGGACGAGCCAATCTTTGCGCGCAAACCCGAGGCGGCACTGGCCTACGGGATGGAGACGCTGGAGCGGTGCTTTCGCGGGTTGCGGGGGGATGTGAACCGCGTGGTGCATATGTGCTGCGGCTATCCGCGGTATCTCGATGACGTGGATTACCCCAAGGCGGACCAGGGGTCCTATGTCCGGATCGCGCAGGCGGTGGACGGGATCGCGGACCAGATTTCCATCGAGGATGCGCATCGCCACAACCCCGCCGACCTCTTTGCACTCTTTGAAAAATCCGCGCTGATCGTGGGCTTTGTCACCGTCGCTTCGTCCCGCGTCGAGCCGGTCGAGGACATTCGCACCCGGATGCAGGAGGTGCTGGAGCACCTGCCGCCCGAGCGCGTCATCGCTGCGCCCGATTGCGGGCTGGGGTTTCTGGGCCGCGACCTGGCGATGACCAAGCTGCGCAACATGTGCGAGGCGGCGAAATCCGTCTGAAGGCGCGGCCCTGCGCGGTCGTTGGCGGCCCCGGCGGCGCTCGCGAGAAACGCGGGCTTGGCTCCGCGTGTTTGCCCCCCGGAAACCGGGCGTCGCCTCCCCCTAAAAACCCACCCCGTCAGGTTGACCCCGTCATGGGGCAGGGGTAAACCCGAAGGCAGCACTGCAGCCATCTGACAATGCGCCCTTTGCCGGGCTGCTTGAAAGGAGCCACAACGTGGAAGAGATGCTGAGGGAGTACCTCCCCATTCTCGTGTTCCTGGCCATCGCCATCGGTCTTGGTCTTGTTCTCATTCTCGCCGCTGTCATCGTCGCCGTCCGCAATCCCGACCCCGAAAAGGTCAGCGCCTATGAATGCGGGTTCAACGCCTTTGACGACGCGCGGATGAAATTCGATGTGCGCTTCTATCTGGTCGCCATCCTCTTCATCATCTTCGACCTCGAGATTGCGATGCTCTTTCCATGGGCCGTGGCCTTCCAGGACGTGTCGATGGTGGCCTTCTGGTCGATGATGGTCTTCCTGGCGGTTCTCACCGCCGGGTTTGCCTATGAGTGGAAGAAGGGGGCGATGGAATGGGAGTGAGCACGGGTGTGACCCACGCAGGCGCCGACCGCGAGGTTGCCACGCAGGACCTCAATCGCGAACTTCAGGACAAGGGCTTTCTGCTGACCTCGACCGAGGATCTGGTGAACTGGGCCCGCACCGGGTCGCTGCACTGGATGACCTTTGGTCTGGCCTGCTGTGCGGTCGAGATGATGCATGTGGCCATGCCGCGCTATGACGCCGAACGCTTCGGTTTCGCCCCGCGTGCCAGCCCGCGCCAGTCCGACGTGATGATCGTGGCGGGCACGCTCACCAACAAGATGGCGCCGGCCCTGCGCAAGGTCTATGACCAGATGCCCGAGCCGCGTTACGTGATCTCGATGGGATCCTGCGCGAACGGGGGCGGTTATTATCACTACAGCTACAGCGTGGTGCGCGGATGCGATCGCATCGTGCCCGTGGACATCTATGTGCCCGGCTGCCCGCCCACCGCCGAGGCGCTGCTTTACGGCATCATGCAGCTGCAACGCAAAATCCGGCGAACCGGAACGATCGTTCGATGACAGGTGCGGTGGTCAGAAGGTGGGAGGCCACCGTGGCACGGGACGACCTGACCGCATGGGTCGAAGCGTTTCGCAGCCGAGTGCTGCCGAAAATGCGTGCCGTGGACGGATTTCACGATGTGACCTTTCTGGCGCGGCGTGAAGAAGATCCCTGCCATGTGGTCGTTCTGACCAAGTGGCGCGATATGGCCGCGGTCGCCGCCTTTGCAGGACAGGACGCCGCAAAGGCCGTGCTGCCGGATTTCATGGCGCGGTTTTTCAAGGCCTACGATGCAGAGGCCACCTTCTACGACGAGATTCTCCGGGAGGACCGAGATGACTGAAGCCCTGAACGAACTGGGGGCCTATATCGAGGCCAAGCGCACCGATTGCGTGCTGGGCTGGAGCATCAGCCGTAGTGAGCTGACCGTCGATGTGGCGCTGCCGAACATCGTGGGTCTGGTGGACTTCCTGAAGACCGATCAGACCTGCCGCTTCTCGACGCTGGTGGACATCACCGCCGTGGACTATCCCGAGCGGGCCAAGCGCTTCGACGTGGTCTATCACTTCCTGAGCATGTACCAGAACCACCGCATCCGCCTGCGCATCGCGGTGCGCGAAGAGGACATGGTGCCCTCGATCACCTCCGTGCATTCCTCGGCCAACTGGTTCGAGCGCGAGGTGTTCGACATGTACGGCATCCTGTTTTCCGGCCACCCGGACCTGCGGCGCATCCTCACCGATTACGGATTTCGCGGGCACCCGCTGCGCAAGGATTTCCCGACCACGGGCTACACCGAGGTCCGCTATGACGAGGAACAGAAACGCGTGATCTATGAACCGGTGAAACTCGTGCAGGAATACCGGCAGTTCGATTTCATGAGCCCGTGGGAGGGTGCGGAATACATTCTGCCCGGGGACGAGAAGGAGGCTGGCAAATGATTGGCGGTGGATATGGCATGGGTGGCACCGGCATTCTGTGGATGCTGGTTTTTGCGGCGCTTTTGGTGATCCCGTTCTGGCGGCTTTTGCCGAAATACGGCATCCCGAACTGGGTGGCGCTGGTGGCGGTGATCCCGCTTGGCGCGCTGATCCTGCTGTGGGTGATTGCGTTCAAGGACAAGCTGAGCGGGGGCCAGTCATGATGGACGCCGTTTCTCCGTCTCAGGATATCGTGCGGGCGCTTGCGGTCGACTATTGCGAAGGTATCCACTTTTCCCGACGCGATGTGTTTGAAAAAATGTGCCACGAGAAATTCCTGATGACTGCGGTCACAGGGTCCGGCGGCGTACAGTTCTGGGACAAGGCGGCTTATCTTGAACGTGTGGCTGGGCGCGATGCCTTTCCGGGGCAGCCCGGTTACGAAATTCTGAGCGTCGATGTGGCGGGCGATGAGATCGCGCGAGTGCACCTGTGGGTCGACGTGCCACCCAGACGGTTCGAGGATCACCTTGGGTTTGTGCGTGTCGGTGGCGAGTGGCAACTGATGACCAAAGTGTTCCGGACGCTCGACGGTCCGGTGCTGGAAGGTTGAGGAGACAATGATGGACGGCTCCAAATTCGACGATGGCAGCGCTGATGCGCTTTCCGGTGAACAGCAGATCCGCAATTTCAACATCAACTTCGGGCCTCAGCACCCGGCAGCGCACGGCGTGCTGCGGCTGGTGATGGAGCTGGACGGCGAGATCGTCGAGCGGTGTGACCCGCATATCGGCCTTTTGCATCGCGGCACCGAGAAGCTGATGGAAAGCCGCACCTACCTGCAGAACCTGCCGTATTTCGACCGTCTGGACTATGTGTGCCCGATGAACCAGGAACACGCCTGGTGTCTGGCCATCGAGAAACTGACCGGCGTCGAGGTGCCGCGTCGGGGCAGCCTGATCCGGGTGCTTTACTGCGAGATCGGCCGCATTCTGAACCACCTTCTGAACGTCACCACACAGGCCATGGACGTGGGCGCGCTGACCCCGCCGCTCTGGGGCTTTGAAGAGCGCGAGAAGCTGATGGTCTTTTATGAGCGCGCCTGCGGGGCGCGGCTTCATGCGGCCTATTTCCGGCCCGGCGGCGTGCATCAGGACCTGCCCGAAGCGCTGATTGACGACATCGAGACCTGGGCAAATGAGTTTCCCGTCGTTCTGGGCGACATCGACGGGCTTCTGACCGAGAACCGCATCTTCAAGCAGCGCAACTGCGACATCGGCGTGGTGAGCCAGAAGGAGGCGCTCGACTGGGCCTTCTCAGGCGTGATGGTGCGCGGCAGCGGCATGGCCTGGGACCTGCGCCGCGCGCAGCCCTATGAATGCTATGACGAGTTCGAGTTCCAGATCCCCGTAGGCAAGAACGGCGACTGCTACGATCGCTACCTCTGCCGGATGGAAGAGATGCGCCAGAGCCTGCACATCATCCACCAGTGCATCGCCAAGCTGCGCAGCCCCGATGGCCGCGGCGACGTGATGGCGCGCGGCAAGATCACCCCGCCCAAGCGCGCCGACATGAAGACCTCGATGGAGGCGCTGATCCATCACTTCAAGCTTTACACCGAAGGCTTCCATGTGCCCGAGGGCGAGGTCTATGTCGCCGTCGAGGCGCCCAAGGGCGAGTTCGGCGTCTACCTTGTGTCGGACGGCACCAACAGGCCCTACCGCGCCAAGATCCGCGCGCCGGGTTTTCCGCATCTGCAGGCAATGGATCACATGATGTGCGGCCACCAGCTGGCCGATTGCTCTGCCGTGATCGGCTCGCTGGATGTCGTGTTCGGGGAGATTGACCGGTGATTAACAATATCGGGCTGCCCGGTCTCCTTTTTCTTCTCCATGCTATGAACCCGTCAGGCTTCCTAAGCACGGGGGTTGCCGCGGTTGTGTTGCCTGCACCGATGCCGATGCAGGGTACTCTCGTTGCCAGCGGCACAATTGCACAGTCACAAGAGGCCAGATAATGCTACGTCGTCTCTACCACGAACAGCCCGAGAGCTTTGCCTTCACCAAGGCCAACAAGGCCTGGGCCGAAGGCCAGATCGCCAAATACCCCGAAGGCCGTCAGGCAAGCGCCATCATCCCGCTTTTGTGGCGCGCGCAAGAGCAGGAGGGCTGGCTCAGCCGTCCGGCGATCGAACATGTGGCCGACATGCTGGGCCTGGCCTATATCCGGGCGCTGGAAGTGGCTTCGTTCTACTTCATGTTTCAGCTGCAACCCGTTGGAAGTGTGGCTCATATTCAAGTCTGCGGCACCACGTCCTGCATGATCTGCGGGGCCGAGGACCTGATCGGGGTCTGCCGCGAAAAGATCGCGCCCAACGCCCATGAGCTGAGCGCGGACGGCAAGTTCAGCTGGGAAGAAGTTGAATGCCTCGGTGCCTGCGCCAACGCGCCGATGGCCCAGATCGGCAAGGATTACTACGAGGACCTGACCGCCGAGCGCATGGCCGGGATCATCGACGAGTTGGCCGCCGGAAACGTGCCCGTGCCGGGCCCGCAGAACGGGCGATATGCCTCAGAGCCCAAATCGGGCCTGACCTCGCTCACCGAGTTCGACAGCGGCAAGACGCGCTACAATGCCAGCGCGCAACTGGCCACCGACATCGGCGACAGCGTGAAGCGCATCGACGGCACCGAGGTGCCGCTGCTGACTCCCTGGACGACTCGTGGTGCAATGCATTCCCCCGCCGCGCCGGGCAAGGCGAAATCGGCCCCCAAATCCGCCGCAAGATCCGCGGCCAAGCCCTCGCCGAGAAAGCCTGCCGACACAAAGCCCGCCGCCAGGGTCTCGAAAACCGCCGCCGCGACGCTGAGCGCAAAGCCCAAAGGGCGTCCCGCCAAGCAGCCTGTCGCGCCCAAGACCTCCGGTGCCGCCAGCAAGCCGCGCACGATGAAGGCACCGCGCAAGGCCGGGGCGGACGATCTCAAGTACATCAAGGGTGTCGGGCCCGCGCTCGAGAAGCTGCTGCATTCCATGGGCTTTTTCCACTATGACCAGGTGGCGAAATGGACCGATGCCGAAATCGCCTGGGTGGATGACAATCTCGAAGGGTTCAAGGGCCGTGTGAGCCGCGACAACTGGGTGGAACAGGCCCGGCTGCTGGCGGATGGCAAGGAGACCGAGTTCTCCAAACGGGCCAAAAAGGGAGGCGTGTACTGATGGGCCACGGGACCGGCAAAGAGGGCCACAAGACGCCCCGAGGCCTGTCCGCTGCGTGGACACAGGTCACGACATTAGAGGGACGCGAACACCATGATGTATAACAATTCCGGAAATATCTGTCGGATGGGCTGCTGGGGCTTTGCCGCGGGCATCGGCGTTACGATTGCCGTATGGCTGCAGGGTTCCGGCGGATGGGGGCTGTTTTCGGCCTTCCTGGTGGGTACCGTGATCGGGATCATCCTGGCGCTCGTACTCCCGCGTCTCTTCTGCAAGCGGGCCGAGGCAGCGCAGGCGGCAGCCCAAACGGCTCCGGCCACGACCGCCAAGGCGGCAGGCAGCGCCACACCGGCAGCCGCCGCGACCAGAGCCCGGGCGATGACCGCCGAGGACGTGGGCAGTACCGAGCCGGCGGCACCCGTCGCCCATCCGGCGGAACCGATGAAAGCGGCGGCCACGAACCGACCGGCCAAGGCCGCGTCCAAACCGGCTGCCAAGCCCGCGGCCAAGGCGGCAGCCAAACCGGCGGCGAAACCCGCTGCGAAACCGGCAGCCAGGAAGGCGCCGGCCAAGCCCGCCTCGAAACCCGTGGCCGGCAAGGCGGCGAATGCCAAACCGGCGGCCAAGAAGGCGGCTTCGGGCAATACCGGCACGCCGAAGAAACCGCGCGCCCTCAAGGAGTCGCGCAAGGGCGGTGCGGATAATCTCAAGGAGATCAAGGGCGTGGGGCCCGCTCTTGAGAAGATGCTGAACGGCATGGGCTTTTACCATTTCGACCAGGTGGCCAAGTGGACCGCCGACGAGGTGGCCTGGGTCGATGACAATCTCGAAGGCTTCAAGGGCCGGGTGAGCCGCGATGAATGGGTCAAGCAGGCGACGACCCTCGCAGCGGGCGGCGAGACCGCGTTTTCCAAGCGCGTCAACAAGGGCCAGGTGTACTGAGGACGGGATGAGTGATGAAACCCGCAGATACCAACAGGATGGGGCGACGGGCCGCGCTCGTGATCGCCGGAACGGCGGTACTGTGGGTCGGGGCCAGTTTTATCGGCACCAAGTTGGGGCTGGATCAGCGGATGCTGGCGCTCTTCGACCTTCTGGCGCTGGCGGGGTTCGTCTTCGCCTTCTGGTTAATCTATCAAATCTGGCGCGCGCGTCAGGACAACCAAGGATGACGGCGACATGCTGAAAGACGAAGATCGCATCTTTACCAATCTCTACGGCATGGACGAGCGCACCCTGAAAGGGGCCAAGGCGCGTGGACATTGGGACGGCACGGCCGGGATCATGGCCAAGGGGCGTGACTGGATCATCGACACGATGAAGGCCTCCGGCCTGCGCGGACGCGGCGGGGCCGGATTTCCCACCGGACTCAAATGGTCCTTCATGCCCAAGGAAAGCGACGGCCGCCCCGCCTATCTGGTGGTCAATGCCGACGAGAGTGAGCCGGGCACCTGCAAGGACCGCGAGATCATGCGCCACGATCCGCACACGCTGATCGAAGGCTGCCTGATTGCCAGCTTCGCGATGAACGCCCATGCCTGCTACATCTACATTCGCGGCGAGTATATCCGCGAGCGTGAGGCGCTTCAGAACGCCATCGACGAGGCCTATGAGGCCGGTCTGATCGGCCGCAACGCCTGCAAATCCGGCTGGGATTTCGACCTGTATCTGCATCACGGGGCCGGGGCCTATATCTGTGGCGAGGAAACCGCTCTTCTGGAAAGCCTCGAAGGCAAGAAGGGGATGCCGCGCATGAAGCCGCCGTTTCCGGCAGGCGCCGGGCTTTATGGCTGCCCGACCACGGTGAACAACGTGGAGAGCATCGCCGTTGTGCCCACCATCCTGCGGCGCGGGGCGGACTGGTTCGCGGGCTTCGGCAATCCCAACAATTCGGGTACCAAGATTTTCGCCGTTTCGGGCCATGTCAACAATCCTTGCGTGGTCGAGGACGCCATGTCCATCAGCTTTGAAGAACTGATCGAGAAGCATTGCGGCGGCATTCGCGGCGGCTGGGACAATCTCAAGGCGGTTATCCCGGGCGGGTCATCCGTTCCCTGCGTGCGCGGCGAGAACATGAAGGACGCCGTGATGGATTTCGACGGACTGCGC
>Ga0316205_10000438_pt1 | contig 78366 bp, 103 predicted proteins | sample 3monthpyrite_MG_FD_204941 | JGI IMG/M metagenome (GOLD analysis project Ga0316205, IMG submission 204941) | Microbial mat bacterial communities from mineral coupon in-situ incubated in ocean water Damariscotta River, Maine, United States -... | ecosystem: Environmental > Aquatic > Marine >...
CTATTTCTCTGGGGTATTTCGTGTAAAAATATATATGCAACGTTTTTGCAATCATTCTTACCAATAAAGCACTAATTCCCAGAGCTAATGCAACCTGAATATATATCCATGCACCATATATTTGCAAAGCATTACCTAGCTCTAATACTGGTCTATCATTTACAAATACAGGTAGATATCCTTTTATACCTATAAGGAAGAAAATAGCTTGTATCAAGTAGATGATACTGAGCATAATAAAAGTCATGTCTATGAATCCAGCTAATAATATTTTTGGTTGAATTATATCTTTTACTATCTGCGCATTAGGAGATAACTTTTTCTCAGGTATATCAGCTTCTAACATATTCCAATCCTTTATTTTTAATCTATTTTAACATTTCGATTCAATTTGCAAGAATCATTACCAACTTAATTTATTCCAATGTTATTATTTTAATTCTGGCAGTTTTAATATATCTGCCCAGTAGCCTTTATTATTTTCTGCATCATCAGCCCAGTAAACACTCTCATAAGCAAACATTCTAGCCCTTGATAAAAAATGTATATCTATAGCATTCTCATCCCATTCAATATCTACTTCTCTATTTGTTTTAGTAGCCGCTATCGATGCAGCAATTAAACACGCGTCTTGCAGTTCGCTTAGAGTTTCACATCCAATTTCTTTACTTAGCTCAATAATACGACGGGCATTTTCTTCTTGTTTAGATACAATTGGCGTATCCATACACTGATTATTATGATGTCTTTGACAATATGTTCTGAATTCAAAAGCAGATGGAGCTCTATTTAAGTTATTGATGCAATGCTCTAATGCCTTGTTAATTGATTTAATACTATATGTGGATAATAATTCAGACCATGTGTCTATCCACGACAATTTATCATGATCAAAGTCATTCCATTTATTACTAAAAGCATCATAAACAGAATTAACTGAAAATTTAACTTCTGCGCTTAAGCCTTTTTTATCACCAAACATATTTATTCCAATTTTCTAAATTCTGCACAATGCATTAACTTAAGTCTTGCTTTAATATTTAACCTTGGTATGACAGGCACTCTAATCAATCGAGGACAATCACCATTTAACCTGTAAGCCAGGACTCTGGCATTAATTATCGATTTTCCTTTAATCCTCCACGAATGTTTTTTAAATACTCGTGGATATGGGTACAATCTATTCATTCGTTCCATTTTTATCGATAACATATTCCAATCCTTCTGTTTATTTATTCCAATGAATGCATTATTATTCTGATCAATTACGACCCACCAACCATTACTTTGTTTCTTAGTCTTCACTAATTTTTACACTAATACGTATATCTTGACTACCATTTGAACATTTATACCGTATATCATTAACATATACCTTAATGATTTCGTCAGCTTTGAATTTATCACTGACATCCTGATTTTCAATCAGACACATATTTGATTTATGCAATAATACTGTAAACGGAACATCAATAAATTTAATAAAACAACCATACTCTGTAAATCCTATTATTATGGCATCTAACAATGGATTTCTTTCAAAATATTGAGATATATCATTCCACTCACTGTCGCCTTTTTTTCTCAAAGCAACCTGTAACTGATGCTTGCTTCTCATGTCCTTAAGAACAAAGAATTCTGCTTGCATTCCTATTGAAATGTAATCATATGCTTTAACATCTTCATACCAAGATAATTCTTCATGTGAAAGAATGGCAATTGCGTCATCATCGTATTTCACAAAACTACAATTATTTTTTATTTTAACAATCTGTCCGTTTATTAAAATTCCCTTTTTATATTTTTGGTTTATATTCATATAGCTATTAGCCCTTTTATTCCAACATTAAATATTTATGTGATTTAAAGTATTCGCCAGTATTTCTATAAGAATCTATAGCCTGTAAAGTCCTGTTAGCAGATTTTTCAACGCACTTATGTAAATGTTCTTTTGTAAGAAAGTAATTTAGATTTTCTCCTTTACTAATTTTCTCCATTTCAAACATAGGTACATACTGATTTGCGTAATAAGCAGTTGCACAACTACCCTTTGTTTCCTTGATCAGTGTTAAAACGGTTCCTAAGAAGTCGTTGTCATCACGTTTATAAATAATTTCTTCAGGCGCACTCATTACTTACTCCTTTATTCCAATTATCCATTATTCTATAAGTGTTTTATTTGAACAGCCTTCAAAATCATACTCATCAAAAACAACTTCTTGAATATCATATGGCGGTCCACTATAAATAACATCTTTATCCAATTTTATAGCTGCGATAATTCGAGTACCGATATCTGTGCATAACCATCGACCAGTGACACTATAAAAAAACTGATTTATCTTGAATTCGCTATGTTTCATAGAATGCTTTATTCCAATTATGGCCAGAATGGATCGTTCATCCAATCTGTTATAATTTTCATATGATCCTTATCTAAGGTACTAGCCGCTTCAATAAAATCGAAGCCCTTATCAGCGTGTAACCACACTGACCAAAAGAACTTTATCATAATCTGTTCACCATGTGACATAGCCGGTAATGCATTCTCTATTGCTTCGGGATCGCACTCTTTCTTTTGCCAGTTCCAATATACTGAGAATTTTGGATACGGTTCAATAAGCAAAGCAAATCGAGCCTGTCCTGGTGAAAGATCGATACTATTTACTGCGTGTGTAGTCATATTCCAATCCTTAATTCCCAATTCTGTCGTAGAATTTATCTGTATTTTTATAGATCCACACACCAAGAGGCGTTACAACAAGAGCCATCATCCCTTATTATAAACATCGTAATTGTCAGTTTCGTTTTTACTGATCTTCCAGATCTCAGATAACACTAAAATTGCTCCGCATATACCTAAACCAGTAACAGCCCAAATAGGTAACACTTGAGAATAAAGACCTGAAACTATGCAGATAAAAATGCCTATAATATTATTCATAATACTTTGATATCTTTCATTCATTATTTATTCCAATCTAACTTAATCGTTTTATATTTTATAAATCAGAGCATATTTGTTAAATTTTTATATTGAGCACGAGTAGGTGCATTTTTGAAAAAATTATCAATAAGCATATCTTGTTGTGAGATATTAAACATCATCTTATGCTCTTTCTCTTTATGCTCCATTAATCTTAAAATTTCTGGTGGTGAATTCTTAAGCTTTTCATATTCTTCTTTAGCCAGTTCAGGTATCGACTTATAATAAGTATGAACACTTTCGCCTTTGACAATGACCGCATCAAGTATTATCGCATCTCCTGTTGGACAGGGCTTACTGTTATCCGTAATTGATAAACTTAAATCAATGATTTTTTCGTTGTGTTCTATCCAGGCATGAGAAGCAACACCGTCCCATTCGCCATCATTAATCCAGCCAATAATAATTTTTGTTTCAATCTTTAATACTTCTTTACAGTATTTGTATATAAAAAACGATAGAAGATAACATGCACTATGCAACTCGTTCTTTTTAACTATATTAGTGTAAACTTTTTCACAAAATAGATTAAGTTTGTCTTCATCATTCATATTGTTAATCCTTCATGTACCCTCGTTTTATTCCAATATTTCAGCCAAATATAACAAGCTATTCTTCAAAAACAGACTCTGGTACAGCTTCGATTATCTTAGAAAGCATATTATTAATTGATTCCAGTTTTTCCATGATACCTTGCACTCCATCTTGAATATCATTAGCACTTTCAACGAGTTCAACTAATAAATCATTAGTATTGTCGTTAAATTCACAGTATTCGTGATCAATAACCTTCTTGGATAGATCATATAAGTCTGAAAGAGCACTCGATAAGTTTTGTTCAGTTGCATTGTCGAGTTGATCGCGAATATCCAATGGGTGAACATTATCAGTTAATTTTTCCCATTCATCTTCAGATATAGCCATTACAACTCCCTTGGAAATTGTGTTCAATAATCATATTCCAATATCCTTAACTTAAACATTTAGTGGTTTATTATTTATATATTCTTCTGCCCTTTCGAAAACATATTTCTTGTCTTTTCTGGCAAGACTAGGGAGTATAAAAAGACTAACTAGTGGTATATAAAATAGTATTAATTGCCCATTTCCAATTACAGCCTCAATTTCTTCTTTAAATACTGCCGCGAACACAGCTACAAGAAGCATAATTAAAATTAATAAGAATAAATTCTTTTCCTTCCTATCCGGAAGCATAGAAACTAACCTATACTTCTTCGACCAAATTTTAATTCCTAAATGCCTTTGCTCTTCAGGCGTTAAATTATATATCTCTGGGTTCATTCTTATTTATTCCAATGTCACTGAAGACCATCTTTCCTATCGGCATCAGGATTTTTAACAATTGCTACACACATAACAAACATTGCAGCAAGAACAATATATATCATTTCTTTGAAGTATCCTTCTGGAACAATATATTGAAGAATGAAAAACAAAGCTATCAACCCTATTCCATGGTAAAAATATGACTTCTGCCTAAACAATGCCTGAATAATATTGTTTTTTAACATATTCCCATCTATCCCTCTGGATCGTTTCTTGTAATAAGATGCCGCCACGATAAGACCAAAACCGTAATAAATGAAAGAATCAACCAACCTGGCTTACCTGTTCCAGCAAATATTATTGCAAAAATAAACATAATAATTAGCAGTATAAAGTCGTATTTATTCATTTAAAATTCCTGTTTGTATTAATTCCAATTATGCTACCTGAGCTATAAATTGCTGCCAACAGTCTTTCATCCACTGATGACGTTTTCTACTATTAACCCGTATTTCAGATTTTGAACCATGTACAAATACCATTAATCCATCGCCAACATAAATAGAGGTATACCCCTTAAAAGACGAATTTTTAAGTACAACATCAAAGTATGTTTGGCTTTCATAAGATACGTCTTTATCAGTTACCATGCCTATTGATTCCAATTAACCATGTTTGTCTTCACATTCACTAACTGCATCCCAATATCGCTCATTCCCTTTATATTGGTTATCTTTCATTTTTGGGTTCCACAAATGTGATTTACTATCTGTACAAGCATCTAGTGCAGACTGGCCACAACCAGTTAGAAAAATAATTATAGTGAATGCCATATACCTTTTTTTCATATTCCAACGTCCTTTTTAAACGTATTTGTTAAACAACCAGATCACCGAAAAAAATACTGTCATAAATGTTACGAACATTCCTAGCAATGCAAACATTGCTGTCATTGTTTGATTTTCTTCAGCTAGTAACGGTTTCTTCCAGTTCATATTTATTCCAATGTTTTTTCTAGAGGTTGGCAGGTATTATTTAATTTACTAAACGGTAACATAAGGCCTATTATGATTAAAATTAAGCCAACCGCTAAAAAGAATGGCTGCTTAGTAGTAGATGCAACTTGATACCAGTCAGTGATAAAACTACTTACCCCACTAGAACTTAAGACATAGTTCAAGCTCAATATCCCTAGTGAAACCATAATCACGCCAACCGCTAATCTTTTGATACTAAATTCCAATTTATTCATATTCCAATCCCTGTTTTTAATTATTCTGGGTTTTTTACTCGGGAAAAAAGGTCTTTAAATACTTTCTCTAGTTGTTGTTCTTGTGGCCGAACTTTACGTTCTAGTGTCCGCTTTTGTTTAATGCCTGTAACAAACATTAGATCCTTCCAACCACATCCATTTTCATAAAGCCCTCGAACATAACTATCTCGAAAGCTTGAAGGTGTTGCTCCATGAAGACCTGTTCTTGCGATCATGCGTTTTAATTGTTCATTCATCGAGCGAGGCTGGTAATCACCAGTTCCTGCTTTTCGGGGAGATAATTTATAAGGATCTCCACGATCGTTCAGAAAGAACTTACTCTCTGGATCTAAACCACGGTAGGAAGGCAGGTTTGACAGTCCCCAGTCATTAGATAGTCTCCATTCAATATACCCATCGAAAAATGGTATCACATGTTCTTCTGTGTGGCATTCACGTTCAACTCCGTTAAACGCAACATGTCCAGGTATCACCCAAATCCTAAATAACTCTCCATTTTCTGCAATCACTTCCTTCACTGAAAGCACGGATAACTCGTATGGTGTCAGGCCCCAGTAAGAGGCCCCCATAATCAGTGCTACATTCCGTTTTCCCAATGTCGTCGGTGACGCATTCTTATCTAGCAACTCTTGTAAATCGCTTTCTGTAAATAATCGCTCAGTCGCCATGCATTTAATCGCTATTTAATGTCACAAAACACCATTATATGCGTTATGTGACAAATATAATACTTCATCTATCATGTGTCAAACGCATTATATGCGATATGTGACACTTTATAGCTGATTAAGTATTGTATATACACATCACGACCAGTTAGGTACTGACTTCATGGGAATGATCACAATCACCCCACAAATTTTACGTTCTATGACGAATATTACTCATTAGATAATATTCTGACATTTGAACAAACCACTTTAATTTATAACAGTGATACCATTGTCTGGTTTCATCAAAACTGATCCAGGTTGTTTCTTTATATACTCAACCAATACATCACCATCTAGATGCCCAGTATCCACAATATTAGTTGCATTTGGGAAGGCATATAAATCGCCGCCTCCTGCCAAATAACTTGTAGTTACCAAATTATAAATAGTTCCGTTTTCAAGTGGTTGAAAAATACCAGTGCCATCTTTAATTAAAATATCACTAACAACGGGATTACTTATATCTGTTATATCAATAGTGTATTTGATATTCGCAACATATGGAAATGCGACATGACTGATTAAAATTGAATTACGTACATTGGTTTCAATCATTGTTTTTATGCCAGAACCAGGAATCTTCATACTAACAATTGTGGAATTAAACGGCAGTACCGTAAACGCATCACCCACTGTAATATCATTCGACAAATCGGACCTGACACCGGCAGCATTAATAACCGAAACAAAGCCCTCTCCAACGGTTCTCTCCATCTTGCTTGTCATTGACATAGCAACATGAGATGCGACCATGCTCCCGCCTGCTATAACACCTGCAGTTGGATGTTCTTCCCATGGTAGCCTCACATGAAACAAAGGCTCACTTGTTGTACCAACTACAGTTGAAGCAAAAGCTTCAACTTCTAGTTTCGCTTGATCCAATATGGCCTGGGTTTCTTCATCTTTTGTGACAATTTCAATATTCAAAGAGTCTTCTATAAAAGAAGCTATCACATTCTGTGTACCTGTATTAACAGGTTGAGGTGGATTTCCTTGAACAAAAAAATCACCAACCAAGAATACATTTTGACCATTGCATGACTCAACCAATCCGTCATTACTAAACTCTATATCAGTAACACCAATAGCTGTAGCAGATTCACCTGAATGCATAATACACACCGGATCCCCTTCACTACCATCTACCCATACTGGGCTTGGCCCACCATCGATTAGACCAATGTTACTATGGTCTCCGAGTAGTTCAGGCGAATGGCCACCAATGATCACATCAATACCAGGCACGGCTGCTGCAAGCGCTTTATCTTCATCAAGACCGACGTGAGTGATAAATACTATTTTGTTTATACCTACTTTCTCTAGTTGATTCACCAATTTACGCGCTTGAATAATACCGTCTTTAAACTCAGTACTATCGCTTGGTGAAGAGATTATTTCTGTATATGAAGTTGTTAATCCCACTATTGCAACAGGAACGGAATCGAAAAGTTTAATTGTGAATGGTAAGTATTTATTGTGTAGTGGGTCCGTAGCAGGAACTTTTATATTTGCTGATAACAAAGGAAACTTAATTAAATCGGCGAAATTTGCTAGCACCTCATTACCTAGATCAAACTCATGATTACCAATCGCCATGGCATCGAATTGAAACAAGTTCATGAATTCAGCATTTTTTTCACCTTTATGCTTTGTGAAAAATAATGTTCCGGAAAATGCATCACCTGCATGCAACAGTACAAACTCTTTATCTTGTGATTCAGAATCAACACGTAACTGATTAATCTTAGTTTTTAAGCGAGGGTAGCCGCCAACATAGGCAAAGGTTGGCACCGGTTGACCATCAATATTTGGAAGTGCTAATTTAGTTATTTTCTCATCAAAGTGTGAATGAGTGTCATTAAGATGGGTTATTCGTAGAGAGAGTGGCTCATTTGGAAAACACCCGTAAATGAGAAATGTGGTTAATATTGCCGGAACCGCGAATGCAGTCCTTTTTTTAGATAATTTCATATAATTTCCTTTTTATAATTATAACTTCAATATTGACTATTCAAATTTTGGTATTAAGCATGAACAGTCATTGTTTTTAAAAATGACGATATTCATAAGAAGCAATGCCATCAAGACATATAAAAAAACATGCGAACGAAATCGCATATGAAAAATAATCAAATATCTAATTTAATTATTTAATACTGATGGCATTAAAATAGAAGTAAGTGTTTCTTGAGCATCTACTTTTTGCTAATGTCTAAATTTATTGTATTGACCCGTCAACTTAAGATTATCTGTGAAATTCAATAAAAATCAAGCTTAAGAGCGGTAACTAGATAGATTTATTTGCATTTTCCTGGTCAGCCTGTATATTTAAGTCTTAAAGCTTTCTATCAGCCTATGATAGAGCCCTTTAAGCCGGTCCTGAATCGAGAAATACCGGCATAGCTCTAGAGCTACGATTCACCCATTCCGTCCATAGCGACACCACCCAACGGGGAAACTCCCCGTCTGGGCGAGTTTCCCCTTTTTTTTGAAATCAGGAGAAACTCATGAACCCTCAATCCTCATTAGCTGTTGATCAAAATACTAACTTTGACAATATGCCTCGCGAGACTTTGGAGCTGCTTGCTCTACATAATTGCCCTGCAGAATGGTTTTATGAATTACAAGATTCATTAGAGTCTGTTACAGACGATCAATTAATCTATATATCAAAAATAAAGGAATTTATTGGAGATGTTGAAAAAGTAATCATTAAAAACTGTTGGCAAGTTGGCAATGTACTAGGTGCAAAAATTGGTATACATAACGATGGTTCCGGCATTTGTTTTTATCACAGACTAACGATTATAAACGACAATATACTTTTTGGTATGGGTCAAAAAATATTTAGTAATAATAAAAAACAAATAAAAGAACGTTCTTTTCTTAAGAAGCATGTATTAGAAATTAAAGATCTGATTCAAACGCAATTGTAACCATTTCTATTAAACCCAATCGGGGAATATCCCCGATCTGGGGTTATTCTCCATTTATCCAGGAGAATAATTATGTCTAATGTCGTTTATCGTAAAATTGGCATGCACAAAGGTAAAAAACGAATTTGGTTTGAAGGTCAAAAACTTTCATTCCATGGTATTGAGCCTGGTATGCAATATAGCTTAGAACCCGATTCTGATACTCATCAAATAAAAATTATCTTTAAAAAAGATGGTGACCTCACAGTTAGTCGTCGAAAAAACAAAGACAACTACTTACCAGTTATGGATGTGCGTTCTGATGATATTCAAGCTGTTTTCGGAGATGCTGAACGAATACGTGCTGTTATTCATAGTGATAAAATTGTTATAACAATTCATCATCGTGATATTGCTCAAAAAGAACGTCTTGATCGTATTATTAATAAACTATTATCCAATGAAGCATTAGAGGTAGGTTCGCTTGCACATGGTGGCGGCATACTCGATCATGCATTACACACTGGCTTTAATATGTCAGACGTGAAGACTCGATTAAACTTTGCAGTTGAGATAGAACGTAAATATCTCGATTCAAGTCAACGTAATAATCCTATTTGGGATAAAGAGTCAATAGCAATTGAAGCTCCAATGCAGGATGTTGAAATAAGTAAGCTTACTAGAAAGATCGAAATTCTTGTTGCAGGTTTGCCTTGCACGGGGGCTTCTATTTCTGGGAAATCAAAGAATAAACTTTCAAGAGCTGAAGAACATGAAACAGCTGGAGGGTTGTTTATTGCTTTTCTTAATTTCATAACGGCATTACAGCCATCAATTATTGTTTTAGAGAATGTAACAGAATACCAGGACACAGCTAGTATGACGGTTATACGTCATGTGTTAACTGAAATTGGTTATGTTTTACATGAAACAATTTTAGAAGGCAATGAGTTCGGTGCATTAGAATCGCGTAAGCGATTGTGTGTAGTTGGTATGACGAAAGGCCTTGAAGGTTTTAATGTTGATAACATAATTCCTTTACGTGAAAAAGAGCCTTGTTTAAACAGTGTTCTTGAAACCATTCCCGATGATTCATATAGATGGAAAAATAAAGATTCTGCTAAAGCTAAGGAGATTAAAGATAAAAAGGCAGGAAATGGCTTTAGAAGAAACGCTGTTACAGGTATTGAAGTTAAATGTAAAACTATTGGAGCTGGTTATGCACGTATACGACAAACTGAGACAAGCTTAAAACATCCATCTAAAGAATTAGAGCGAATACTTACACCTCGTGAACATGCAAAGGTGAAAACTATTCCCGTGAATTTAATTGATGGTTTGTCTGACACAGTTGCGCATCAGGTTTTAGGTAACTCTGTTATTCATTGTGCATTCCAGGCAGTGGGTAAAGCAATTGGTGAAACCATTAACTTTAATATTAACAAGCTGAAAATTGCAGCTTAACACTTAACCTGTCTTCGGACAGGTTTACTCAAAGTTAATTCATAGAGTTAATTTTGAGTAACCCAAACATAAAAGAATGTGCCTCTGCAGGCCTTAAACGCAGACCCATAACCAGATCCTGAATCATGTAATATCTGGGAATCACAATACTGTGATTTGATTCATTCTTCCGCATCTATGATGCATAACCCTTGAGGCATTTAACCTCATGGGTTATTTGTCTCTTAAAATATTTAGGAGATATAAATGCATACCACACTAGAAAAACGAGCAATTAGTTTAGCAGCTGGTAATTCATTATGTTTTGAAATTGAAGGACCATCTTTTTACGAAGAATATATGAAAGTCATTAATGACTTTGATAACGGAAAAGAGCCTGAAAATTGTAATAAGTATCAACCCTTTGAAAATTGGAACTGGGAAGATCTTATTAATCACATTTCAAATGAATCTGACTTTATCCTGATGCATTTTAAGCAGCTTTTAGAAGACGCTAAAACAGGTCTTATTAAGTCAGCTACAGATTGCACTCTAGATTCTGATTTAACTACGCTTTGCATGCAAGGCATGGTTGATAAAGGAATTAATAAAGATGATCTAGATAAATACATTATGGGTGATGAGCCTATGACATGTAGTAAATGTGGATCTCGTACTGATTTTGAAATTAAGCCTGATTGTTCACAAAAACATGAATGTTTAAAATGCGGTTATATATTTTTAGCTGTTGAAAATATTGATTAATTCATATTAATCATATCCCATGGGGAGTTTATCTCCCTATGGGCGGTAGACCCTCATTAATTTACTTGAGGAATACAAAATGAAAAACAAGAATATTGATCACTTAAAACAATATGGATATGCAGGTATCTTTGCTTGTCACGATAATCTTAAAGAAGTACAAGAATGGATATCCAGATTATCATCAACTGAAAGAGCACCGGCGTTTACTGCGTTTCATATGGGTATAAACACCTTGCTCAAAATGTTAGATGATCAGGGCGTTTTAAATACCGAACAATCAGATGAAATTAAACGAAAACTGCTTGTTGTATTAGAAAAAGGTAACTATCAAGCCGCTTTAGCTAATTTTGATTGTGGAGATGTAGAAATTGCCATGATTGATTATGATAATACTGGTATTGATAATGATATGATCGATATCCCTCAGAATGTAACTGAAATTACTTCTTTGGAAATGTCAGTTCCTGCATATGCAACATACGGTCATGTTGATCGAGCATCAAAAAATACTATAGATATAGATAGTGTTTTTAATCTCGTGAAAACTAATCTTGCTCATAATTAATGTTAGTAAATTACATTGATTATCTTAAAGCCTGATTTGGAAATAATTAAATTCAAGTCTGCAAAACCAGTAGGGCGATTTATCGCCCTACTCTACTTTATACTTAATAATATTTTTAATTTTCAGTGATTACGTATATTAAGAATATAATCAGCTACAAAATCACACGCTTTAGTCTGGACATAATCATATAGAGCATCATATTTAGCATAATATGAAATAGCTATTTTTACATAAAAAAATACAACTGTAGTTAATATAACAATACCCGCTGTTTCGATTTGTGCCAGGTCAAGGCCAAAACTAAATAAAGCACGATCTGAATACCCAAGCCCGACAACCAATAGAAACCCAAATACAGCTCTTTTTACAAATTTCATGTACAGATTGTAGTACTTTAAATTGCTCATTTGGCAGCTCTCATGTAGTGATGAATGCATAAGAGTATAGCTTAAAGCGGAAACGAGATGTAAGGTCGCCCTTTTATTCTATACAGCCCACTTAGAATATTTGATTTATCCAAGCCACATAAAAAGACCCATTATATTCAACACCGTATAACCAATTTGTTGAGTAACCAATCCTTTTAATTTAGCTCGAAATCCAAATATTATTAATCCCGTTGTAGACATCAAAAAAAGAATATATGCATACCCAGAAATACTAATATTCAAAGCGAGCAAAAATGCACCAGCAAGTCCTGTCATTGATCCAAACCACTCAAGAAACTTTTGATTTTGTAACATTTTCCATCACCCTTTTACCTTTCTTCTTAGCTAAATAAGATAAAAGCTTTGCTTCATATTTATTCAACTCATGAAGATACAGCCATAACACTAAAGCTGCTCCAAACATAACATCTGATTGCTGAAACCCATCCATGGCAAGACCAATAACAGTCAAACTCGTTATAAGCAGGCGATTCATATTATGTATTATCATCAAGCTATAGTTCCGTAAAAATTAAACCTGTATATACAATTTATACATGGAATATACAGTGCATGACTTGTATTTGCAAGAAAAAAACAAGCTATGAAGTGCATATACAAGCAATAACCTGTAAAGGCTATTATTTTCAAAAATTTATCCCTATAATACTTTTATGAATAAAAACATTAATTGGAAATCTGAGGCATTACAGATTATTCGCGCAGCTAAAGCTCGACAGGGCTTAGATTGGAATGAGGTTTCCAGGCGATTAAAGAAAACTCATGATATTGATATAGATGCTAAAGGTTTAAGCGCAAAAATTAGTCAGGGTACATTTTCGTTTGTATTTGCACTGCAGGTATTGTCATCTATGGGGGTAAAATCTCTTGATATACCTTAATTATCAGTAGCAATCATTAAGGTACTAGTTAATGACTTATTTAACTGCTTTTAATCATTAAATCTATTGCAGTCCTGATCACATAGGGCTACCATTAGGTATAAACACTATTTATGGTGAATCAAAAAAACTAATAGCTTTATAGGAGCTAATTTGAATAACTATACCAGCCTGGTTGACACAATAATAAAGAATGAGGTTGCAGGCCTACCAATGCATGAAATTGTATTGGATCTTGGGCCTACACCTGATTATTTAATACGTCACGCTGGGTTCCCAATATTAAACCTGGGAATTAGTGCCAGCGTCATAAGTAAGGCCCATTTTGATCATGGTATTGTTGCTTCAAAGCTTAAAAAACTCCCTCAAATTATAGCAGCCCCTAAACACCTGTATAAATCTGCAAATGCCCATCAGGTAGACTCAGTAGTGGTATTAACGCTAGAAATAAAAGGAACGAGCCCAATAATTGTGCCTATTCGGAAAAATCGTCAAATTGGCCGTAATGATTTTCGTAACCTGGTAACTAGTATGTATGGGAAAGATGGGCCTGATCCTGAATTGAAATGGAAGCGTGAAGGCCTTTTGCTCTGGTCTAGCCCGACTTGACTGAATATATAGAATCGACTATAGTTGTGTTAGAGGCCTCTCACACCACGCAATTAGAGCGGAAATGTCATGCCCCTAATCTTATTAAAAAGCACCTTTTTAGGTGCTTTTTTTTGCCTGTATTATATAGAATTGACGATTAAATTTCCTCAAATGCCTCATTACATTCGCCACAGATGACATGTATATCTGGTTTAGCCCATAAATTTATTCCACAGCTAAAACAGGTATATTTACTCCTGTTGCCTAATTTTGGTTTCTTAATACGACCAAAATCTGGTTCAAGAACATCTATTAAAGCTTGTTCCATGCCGATTGCACCAGCAACAATTTTATCATCAGCATTTTCCCAATCATTTGAAATAGTCTCTATATCTATAATGTTTAGAGGTTTTGCAATATAGCGATCCATCCATTGTAGTTTGAAGCCATTTTCTACCAAGTTAACTATACACTGCTCAAATATCCCTCCCTGAATAATATAGTCATTCATTTGATCGCCAGTTTTATCCCCTCCTTCCGCACCTGTACTACTAGGCATAAGGCCAATACTTTCCATTTTGTTAGCCCATTCACGATTATGGTATCTGCCACGACCTGGTTTACCAAAATGGAACTGCCATAAATGGCACATCTCATGTGCCAGCGTTGACAAAGCATCACTCATACCGGTCGCTGCAAAAAATGAAGGATTTAGTGCTATTTCATCTGTTTTAATTCCACTGCGATTAGCAAAGCGTTCTTCAGAAAAATAACCCATAGAGTTTTTCTCACGCTGCAGTGTAATAAGGCAAGTTGGTAATTCATCATTAAATAACTTCTTATTGATAAAATCATAAGCCATTTGCCATTCTGAATATGTTTCAGGCGTTGGTCGCATGCTTTCTCTTTCTAGCTTTTAATGTTACGTGTCAACCATAGGTTGGTAGTTTGTGACAAACTATGATTCCACAAAAAATAATTATTCTCTCTTAGTTGTTTACATTATACAATTGTATTGTACAATACAATATACATAAAAAAAACAATGAGCACATTAGATTTTTATATATCAGATTTAACAAAGGAGTGATTTAAATGTATTCTATAAAAAATATTAGTCTTTTAATTATAGTCACTATTCTCTCAACAGCATGTCAGGGAACCTATCTTAATGGCTTTCTTGTCGTGGATACAATAAAACCACAAGAGGAACGTAGAGTAATTGGTCAACGCTCACCTAAGTATGGCGAATGCCATTTGTGGAAGTCTGTTAGAGTGACAAGTCAAAATGATGTGGATACATCGTATTCTAAAATTATCAGATCCGGTGTAATAAATTATCCCCATCTACCATTAACTAATAACGATGAAATTAATATCAATTTTTCAAAAGAATGGAAACACCCAATTGAGAAGCCTGGCCTATTTTACAAAATACCACCACGTTGGTCAGAGGTATTAGTAAATAACTTTAACCAGTCTGGTGTCGTATCTATCGGAATTAGTAAAAATAACCAACGCAATTTACAAGGAAGTCTAATTGATGTTGAATACTGTGAAGGCGGTAAATATGACATTGGTTTCTATGTCCCACATCATTTAAAAAACAAATTTGAACACAACTTAAAAACTAAAATTAAATTAGCTTTACGATAATATGATTATGAGTTTTTCAGAACCAAATAAACATGGCGTTTATTCTAAAGATGATTCTGAAGAATTCATATTCGAGAATAAACATATAATCGTAATGGCTAATGTGCTTCAAATAAATAAAGATACATGGATACACGCTGTATCACACTCATTAAAGACGGTCCCAGACCGTGGGTGTACTGCAGGCACCCATACACCATTAAAAGCATCATGTAATAAATCAAGATCTACTATTCGTTCAGAATCGATTGATAAAATTCGAAAAGATATTAATTTAATAATCGAGTCTGGTCGAAAAAACATATCGGGATCCACATGGAGAAAGAGCTGGGACCTGGTCGATGCATGGTGCTTCAATATTGATAGACAATTAAACCTTTTTTGATATTCGGCTACATCAATATATATCCCAATCTAGATTTAAATAGTTATTGTGGAGTAGTTACCACTGTTTAATAGCTTTTATATGCTCAAGCTGCTCCTCTGTTATATCATCCAATACTGATAGTAGATTCAAGCCCGAGCGAAGCTCTATATCATCGATACTAGATAAGTATTTGTCCAATTCACTGGTTCTTATCGGCTTATGTGGAAACAAGTAAGATATTGAATCTTGTGTTTTGGGGTCATAAATGACCTTAAAGAAGTGGCTAGGCACTGGGATACGGTTATTAATGTAGACAATATCGCCGCCTTCATACAGCATACCAACATATACATACACCTCCCCTCTTTCAGTTGCCCACTTGCGCTCTCTATTTTCCAATCCCTTCCAAGCTGCGCGATTTAGACCTGGTAGTTGAGGTGTAATATTACTGAGTAAGAATGTTTCTGAGTTTAGCTCAATGGTTAAATCTAAAGATTCAGAAGACACCAAGTGCCCCATATCATAAATGGGCTCTAAATAATCATTAACTTGTGCCTGGTAGATAAGTGGAATCGAATCATCCGGCCTGAAATCATTCTGACGTTCTACCGATCCGTTAGCAACATCGGATGTTAAGTGATAGGCAATCCAATCAGCCGACCTACGACTATAGTTATAACCTACTGCATACCCTGCTCTGCAGATAATTTGATCTGAGCTTAATGGCGTACCGTATAAGGTATGCTCGCAAGCAATTACTGAAGGTATATATATGATTACAAATAGTACAATAAACCGCATAGCCAATATCCTTATTTGCTTAGTATATTGTTATTTCATATGACTATTTTTGTGTGCAATATCATGGATGATTGTATCGGCTTTAATATACTTTTTAGCCTCTTCTAATGATTCAAAAAGACACGGTTTACATGTCTTAGAGCTTACATAAATAGGTTTTTTAGGCTTTTTGTCTAATATCATTTGTCCAGGACAGCATTCTTCATAGCTCTTTATAAGCAATGTTGCCTTTTCTCTTGATATTCCATAACGCTCTGCCAGGTCGGGTCGTCCGAACTCACCCTTAAGAAGCAATAGTCCTTCTATATAGTGCAGTCGCTCTAAATCTGTCTTGTTTAAATTCATAACTAAATTATAGCTGGCAATAGCGATATATCATAACACTCGCACATAATACTGGTGTATTATTTATTAGTGTTGTATTTACAGCTGTATATTTTACATCTATACTAGCTAAGATATTTAAATAAGGTATATCACATGAATAATGATCCTAAAATTTCTATTGAGTGCTTATCCAAAAGTCGAGAACTAAATGTTTCATTTTGTAATAAAGTTGTAACGCTTGATATCACTCAGCCAATTAAAACATCGAATGGGTTTAAGCCAAAATCTATTGGATTTGTCAGACTAGATTCAGACGCACTTCTTTCATTAGAAAATGAAATCTTAAGATGTTTACCATTTTCAATACAAAACAGTATTCAAGTTGAACAGGTTGTCAGTTTTGGCATCCCGATTCCAAAGTTTGACCTGGATAAGTGGCAAAGCGACTCCGTATCACGAGATCAGAAACTTTCTAAACGCGGAATGTTATGTCGGTTCATGCAGAGCTTTGTTGAATCTGAAGAAAATGAAAGCATTGAAACTCTTATTAATGGTTTCAGAGACTTATTGTCTCCGAACTCACCTCATTTTCGAATATTAAATCAACAGCTTGAGTCAGCTTCTAACCAGCTACAAGACAGTATTAGTTTTGAGGCTAATGAAAAGAATGGATACGAAGAGAGTAATCATTTTGGAGTTGTCTCTCAGGTTAATGTTGTAGATATCTCGGCACTTTCAAAAGACGCAAATCCAGAGTCTAGCACTTAATATTTTCAATATTAAAAAGGCTGTAAAAGTTATTTTATAGGCCTTTCAGGTAAGGCGTTTAATTATTAAAAATTTAATTAATAAGGAAAATAGTATGAAAAAAATAGTAATCACCGGATTTTTTTTAATCTGGTCAAGCCATGTTCTGGGTGTTCCTGTAATAAACCAAAAGCCAGCTCTAGTCGCACCAGATATTCTAAATTGGGGCCTGGATAGAGCACCTAGTTTAGTTGATTTAACAGAGCCTACCTCTAATCGAATAAATGATATCCATAGCGATGTCAAGAAATGCGATATCGTGCTATCAACTTCCGGCAATTACCATATGGCATTATCTGAATTATGGTATGAACATTTTTTAAAAAATGTTCCAAATATAGGTAGCTGGGTTTATACAACAAGTCCCCCTGTATCCCTGGATCACACTAAACATGGTGAGCTCTCAGCGGGTAATTGGCGAACCAGTTGCCAGCCATCCGTTGCTGTAGGGCCTAAAAAAGTCATGGATAAGCTAAAGGCAGCACATTTAATTAAAGGCAAAGCTATACCCATTATACAAAATCAAGGCAATGTACTTTTAGTTCGTGCAGGAAATCCGAAAAATATTAAGACTATTTGGGATCTTGGTCGTGATGATGTAAAGATTGTGACATCCAATCCACAGACTGAGCCTGGTTCGTTTGGAAACTATAGTAATACAATTTTTAATATCGCAAAAAATGCTGATTCCGAGAAAAATGCAACAATTTTATTTAATCGTATATTTAATAAAGACAAGCATAAGTGGGTATCAGGTCATCGAATTCATCATCGGGAAGTCCCTCAAGCAATTGTAGATGGCCACGCTGATGTAGGTATGATGTTTTATCATCTCGCACTGTATGTTAAGAGCCGCTTTCCTAAACAATTCGACATCATACCTTTGGGTGGCACAATTGAGTCTCCAAGACCTTTAGAAGGCAATAAAATAGGTACGCTTTACGCAGCAAGAATTATAGGCGACACATCTAGTAAGTCACATGAGTTACGTGAATACCTAATTGATAAATATCGTTCAGATGATTTTACAAATATATTAATAAAATATGGCTTAAAAAGACCTCCTCAGTTTACGCCTGAAATATTTTAGAAAATTATGAACATTAATTATTTAACCATCTAGGACAGTAAAGAGTAATCCAGGGCAGTCAATCATCGACTGACTTGGATTGAGGTAATTTTATGACATCAAATACATGTAGTTTACCTACAGATAAAGAAATAGAGCAGGCCGAAAATAGTGGATTTAGAGATGGCTTGATGGGATCAAACAAGGCCGCAAACTATTACATGGGTAAAGATATTCTTGATGCGACTTATATCATGGCAAAAATACGAGGCTCTGATAAACGCGCGAAAACAAAAAATAATGGTAAATCAGGTGTTTCATCATGAATAAACAAGGCGTATTTATAATGTGCTTCGTAATTCTTTCTTGTTCTTTTACTTCGGTTAATGCGGTAACTAGTGGTCCGAGTAAGCATTATAAAAAAGTACCTATTACAGCTGAATTCATATCTCATATGTTAATTTATTTTCCCTTATTAAAACCTCGTGAAATAACACTACGAGCGATTAATGGCGAATTAAAAGGATGCGATATTACAGGTATGGTGACGGATGATATTGATTATAAGAGCTATTTAGCTAAGCACTCACATATTGATACAAGGCCCTCTCCAAGAGAAGTTTCATATAGTTTTAATGTAACTAGTAAAAACTGTTTTGGAGTTGTATCGGCTATTAATGGGCATGGTGATATTAACTTTAAAGCTGCTCCTGGTAAGTATGGTGCGGCACGATATCAAACCATAAAGCGCAAGCATAAAGTGGTTGTGATATTTGACTATGTTTCATTTGTGGGTAGTTAGTTAGAAGATAGAGCTGTTAAAAGAATCTAATTATTCAATATTATTTTTATTTACTTACTCGTTTTACGATAGGAGATTTAGTGAATGTTGATGAAAGAGCGATTTTTAAGTGCCGTGACCTCTGGTCAATTGGGTTGTATTGATAATGATTCAGTCATTGTAGAGCTTAGACAGTTTAAAGCTTATTTTAATGACATTGAAAGTGATTATATTAATTCTTTTTTACCAGCTGCGACTATTGAAAAAGGAAGAACCATTATTAGTCATACAAGGTATTTGTTTAGAATCAGAAAAGGAGTATATAGAGTTCACCCAAAAGCTATAGATGAGTATTTAGATTCATTAGTAGCTGATGAGAATACTCCCTCCGATATGGTGAAGCATCATAATTCATGAAATTCGTTCATATTAATTTAACATGATCTCAAATGAAATTTTTCTAGCACCAATTATTGAAGCAATTGTTATTAGACCAGTAGATCGAGTAATTCGAGCATTGCATTTAGCTTTTTTCATACCTGTAGAATTGAATTTGACAACTATTGTAACATTTGACTCAGGAGAGTAAAAATACGCCCCACCTAAATAATTCCTCTCTTTTACTTTTTCATTTCCACAGCCAGTGCTTTCCATTTTTTCATTTTTTATATAATAGTGTTGAGTAACTTGATAAAAGCCATTATGTTTTGCAATATCTCTAAAGTTATTCATTGTAGAATTTACATTTCCAAATAACTTATTTCTCATGCTTATGCATGAACCAACTTTAAGATCTATCTTATTTGATTCATTCAAATTAAGCATGTTGTTACAACTAATTCTTGTGCCGTTTATCACGGGATCATATGCTGATACTGTAGTCCCTTTACTATTTTCAAGCTGTATTGAATTTGCATATGCTATTTGACACGTAAAACTAAAAATATAAAAAATGCGCTTTAGGGATATTTTTTGAATGCTGCTCATTACATTAATTCCATTTCTGTTTGTAAAGTATTGTTAAAAGGACTTTTTTTAATCTTCAACAGGTCCATATATAGGTCAACTCAATCTCTGTAAGACTCTATATAGACAATGATTGTAGTACACGTTTCTCACAAGTATATTAAAGACCTATGATTGTACAAATAAGGCATTGAGCGAGGTAAAAAAGCTCAAATAACTTATATTGTAAAGAATCGGTAAACTGGAAGTATATTACTTATCCACAAAATCTGTGGACAACCCTATGGACAACTTATAAAACATAGCCCACACCTGTCTTTTTAATAAATGGTTAATTAATAAGCAATACATAATTATAAGTTTATTTTTTTACAAATAAGCGCTATATTTAACTCTTAAAGCTTCTATCAGCTAATGATAGAGCCCTTTAAGCCGGTCCTGAATCGAGAAATACCGGCATAGCTCTAGAGCTACGATTCACCCATTCCGTCCTTAGCGACACCACCCAACGGGGAAACTCCCCGTCTGGGCGAGTTTCCCCTTTTTTTTGAAATCAGGAGAAACTCATGACAAAAGAAACCCCTTTGCAAATCGGTCAACGTGTCTATTGCAGCTTATATGGCGGCCTTCACGGAGCAATTTGCAATATTACAGGAGATCAAAAGCCCGATACCATACGACAGTTATCTATGGCCAATGCTGGTCTAATTGGTGTAACAGGTGGTAATGCCTATTACGACATTGTTTATGATAATGGCAATATGTCCAAACGCTTACCCGAATCGATAATACATGGCGTTCAATGGGAGATTTTAGATGAAATCATTGAACAAGATGAAATTGATAAGCTTATCTTTCATCATGAAGATGTTACTCAACAAAAAGAGAAACAAGCCCATGATAAAAAAATTAGACAGGAGAATGAGCGTGAATCTCTTCGTAAAAATTATCCATATCTTAAACAGGTCAGTAAGGATGACAGGTCCGCTAAAATCGGTGCTACAAATATTCGAATTGAATTAAAACGCGCTTTTCCAGGCATTAAATTTTCGGTACGAATGAGCAGTGGTTCTGCTATTGATATAAATTGGACTGATGGCCCTACTGTTAAACAAGTAGAGAATATTTCTGGTAAATATCAATTTGGTAATTTTAACGGCATGGAAGACATCTATGAACATAATTCAGATAATGTTTTCCCAGACGTATTTGGTGGAAATAATTACCTCTTTTCACATAGAAACTATAGTGATAGATATGTTCAGATAGCCCTTGATAATGATTATTTGCAATATGAGCATAATTATATATCTGCAAATATTGATAAACCTACCGTCGAAAATTTTCGAAAAGGAAGTTTATATAATATATGTGATCCTAAGCGTCACTTTAATGGCAATTCAGTTCAAACAGATATCCATTGCCGGTTATCTGAATACACTGAGATTGAAGCGATTATCTCGAATAATGAAGATTCTGTTAGAAATGTATTATCTAAAGATTCTGAATTTACAGTAAGAGATGGCACGAAACCTGGTTATATTGAAATTCTTTTTAATGTTAAACCAGGTAAAGAAGTACGTGACGACCTAAAGGATTCAGGATTCCGTTGGAGTCGCAATAATGGTCTTTGGTATGGTAAGTCCGAAAAACTACCAAACCAATTTAACTCTAAAAATAACATCTAAACGTTATTTACATCAACCCAGTCGGGGAATTTATCCCGTCTGGGATGAATTCTCCATTTTTATTGGAGATAATATGAACAACACTAATCTAAAACCCACTCTTACTAATATCAATTTTGATAAATGGTTCGATAAGTTTAAACCTCTTATTAACCCAGAAAACAATGGTTCAGGTCTTTCAGAAGATGATGATTTCTATATGTATGAAACATATGGCAATGATTATTTAAAAGTAAGGCATGTAGCAATGTCTGATGAAAAGACACATGTTTGGACGTTAGACGAGATTGATTCTGAATTAATATTAATTAATGGCTTTCACGAAAGCCCCAGTACTTTTGGTTATTTTATAACGTATGAGCCTGCAGAATGCGATTATAAAATAAATTATATCTAATATAAGACATCATTGATCACATAAAAGTGCATCGAAACATTAACTACACTTGATCGATTAATTCATTAACCCAGAGGGTACATACCCTATTGGGTATGTTTCTTTCTTATTACCGGAGATAAACTACAATGAACAAGATTCAATTACTTACTGATTGTCTTAATGCATTAAATGAATTGCCAAACACCCAGCTATCCAGCACTGAATGCAAGGATACGTATAAGTTAGCAAGTGAACTAAATACACATCTTAAGGATGAAGCATTTAGTGATGACATTAATGGATACGAAAAGCAGCGTTTTATTAATTTTTTAATACAGCGAATTTTTGAATCCAATGGTTACAATACACCTTCAAAATTATTCGGTGCTCTATATCATGCGTCGTCAATTTCAGAATGGAGGCCTTCTAAAAAAGCATTTAACAGGATTAGTGTTATCGCACCTATGCGTAATGATGCTATTTACCTGGTAAGTTATAAAGATGCTGTTAAATTAATTCAAGATGAGTCTGAAGCATGGGCAAATTATGTCAATGGTGAACAACAATGAATATAAAATATTGGATTAAAACTAATCTGCATAAAAATGGAACACCTCAATGGGATGGTGTTATTGGCATTAGTTCCGCAAACGAAAAAATAGCACACTTAAGAAAGCTTGGTTATCATCCGATAATTGATCACAAAATGACTGAAATCGTTTAATAATATATAAACCAGCTGAAAGGCTGGTTTATATATTTACATTTTTATTTATACTCTTTTGATAATATTCTTGCTAATTTTAATTTAATAGCTTTAACACACTTCGATGCTTCGTTCATCTTCTCATATGAATTTTGTGCTGAATCAGTTCCCAATGACTCCAATGAGCATTTAGCTTCTGTTTTCGCTCTATTGTACTGCTCTGGTGTGGCTGCTTTAATTATTTCACCAAGTTCAGCTGAGTCTATTGATAGCTGTCTATATACATTATATAGCTGTGTTTCTTCATCATTAGATGCCATTGAGTTAAAACATACTATGGATAATAGTATCATTGCTGTTCTTTTAAATTGTAATTTCATATTTTTTCCAATATTTACTCTTTATTTGTTTTACTTGCATTATTTGAATTAAGATTATTAATTTGTGTTTGTAAATCATTAAGCTGGCTACTAACTTTGGACATTTCTAATATATCGTTCTCAAGCTTAATATTTTTAGCGGACAATGCTTCATTAGTCATTGTTAATTTAACAATATTATCCTTTAAGGCGTTATGATCTTCTATTTTTTTATTGAATTCAGATATAATATTATCTTTATACCCAGATTCTTTATGTAGACTCAGATACGATGTTGATTTTTTCTCTAATTCATTGCGAATATTATTCAATGATGTATTGAGTCCTCCAATCTCCTTATTCAACTTTCTTTCAGCACTTTGCCATGTAGTTCTTTCATTACCTTGAACTAACATTAATCGATCCCTTTCCTTGTCTTGTTCTGACATAAGTTCATGCCTTTGTACTTTGGCCTCATTACTCAACCTGGTTATCTCGTCCTGGTGTTTAGTTTCTAGAGTAATGAGTGACTGATCCTTATCCTGTAGTTTTTCTTTCAACTGTTCGATCTCTGACAACTTATTTTTATATTTATTATCTAGATCTTGTTGTTGTTTCTCTAAATCAGAATTTTTATCATCTAGATCGGTTATTTCATGTTTCAATGTCTCTATTTCTAGGTTTTTAGTTACATTTTCTGTAGATAGTCTGTCGTTTACTGTTTCCAGCTCTGCTATTTGAGCGCTTATCTCTTCAATAGCTTTGCCATATGCACTTCTTTCGTCTTCCATTTTCGATTCAGTATCAGAGTGAAAGTTCTCAAGGATCTCATCAACTTGTTTGGCCAATAATTCTAATAATATATCTGGGGTAAACTCATATTTAGAATTTATAGATTGGCGCTCTTGAAATAATTTTATAACTGGCCAAATGTCACGATCAGAACCGCCACCAATTAAATCCCGTACACCATCACGACTAATACCATCTTCTGAAGCATCCAAGATTGTGCAGGCTTTAAAAATTGCATCTGCCCTGGGCAAGTTACGCAATGGTCCCCACTTCTCGTTACCTTCAGATTTCCAGTTATCTAGAGATTGTTTCATAGTGTTAATTCTCAAATAATTCAGTCGCTCTAATGGTGGATAATAGACTATTTAAGCATTTAATACCAATGGTACTGTACCGAATAAGGTACATAAATATTCACTAAACTATAAATACTTATGATAAGCAGCTTTATCACGGGTATTTATAGGTGTATAATTCCCATATGAAAAACCAACTTACAAAACAGCCCTTCCAGAATGCCGGAGACCTTAAGCAGGCTCCGAAAATTGCATCTTTAAGAATTCGGGATAAGGTTTATGAAATCTTAATTCCATTTAAACCAGGTACGTTTGAGCACTTGGGAGATATTGGGATTTATGAAGCTGCGACCTTTGTTAGAACTAAATCGGAAAACTCACAAGATACTTCAAGACGATATATAACAGAGCTTCAAAAATTCATGGTGTTTATGAAGCACAACAATATGAAAATTAGAGATATCGATACGATGTTTTTAATGGATTATCAACATGCCCTACAAGAACCTGGTGAACAGTTACTTAATAATTTAGAGGTATCATTTAATTCTGTTTCTGAAGAAACAGCTGACCAATATATGAATCCTATTAGGTCTTTCATGAAATACCTTCACACACAGGGTATCCTGGCAGTCAATCCATCTATAAACGTACCTACTATTGGCCTGAAGGACACATATGCTGAAGACCAGGTAAAAGCATTTACTAAAGATCAATGGAAAGCTGTGATGGATACTTTAAGCACAATGCCGGAGAACACTCCTGGCCAACGAAATAAAGCAGCACGTTTACGATTTTGTATAAAATTTGCCTATGCTATGGCACTAAGGATAAATGAACATAAAAAGCTATCTCAACATGAAATAATTCAAAAACGCGGCGACTTCTATTTAAAAATAAGAGGCAAGGGAAAGAGGGCTCGAACACTTGGATTGAGCACCGTTGATGAGGTTGCAATTCATGCATTGACTGAATACAGAAGATACCTGGGTCTACCGAGCATACCAAATGGTGAGCCAGTACCGTTATTACCGACTATTAATCCAGTTATTATAAAGAAGAAAGGCCCCAATAAAGGTACAGCTATTAATAACAAACCTATTAGTGAAGATAATTGGCGAGATCAGTTCAAACAATTTATTAAATATGATGTAATGTCTTACCTATATGGCGAAGAAGACAATGAAGAAAAATCCAGGATTTATAATAGTGAATGGTCGCATCTAACACCACATTCATTACGTCATACTAGAATAACGCATTTAGTTGATATGAAAAAGGACCTCCTATGGGTTCAAAAGTTTGCAGGACATGAGCGATTAGATACGACGAGTATCTATTTCACAGCTTCATTGTAACTATGCTTGAATCGGTTAATAGGCACTTATTAAAAATAATAGTGCCTATTAAGCTTACTATAAAAAAGGACATATAAATGAAAAAAATAATTATAATAACACTAATTCTTGGATCATTTTCAGGGACAATATCTGCTGATGAATGCACAGGACAAATTAATGCTTATATCACTGCTTTAGAAACAAGTATACGAAGTACTTATATAAGTGACGTTAAAAAAGAATTGGGCTCGAACGAAATCAAACGAATTACATCTCTTAGAAATAATGCATCAGATTGTGAAGTAGCAATGAAAATACCTTCTTTAGCGAATACTAAAGCAGTCTTAGAGCAAGCAACACAAGCGGTAAAAAATAGATAATTTTACAAGGCGATTATGCTCAATGATAATCGCCTTTATTCTAAATAAATTATCTTAGCTCCTTCTCAAGATTCTTTAATTCAGATATGAATTTAAGTAATGAATTTCGAGAGAAAAAGCCACTAGATATATCGTTTTGTGAATAAGACACTTTCAAATTAGCAACACGCTTTCCATTCTCGTCCTCAATAACTTCACCCTTACAGTGATGTCCGAATTTAGCCCCACCTTGTTTATACTCAAATCCCATAAAATATACAGCCTATTCAGATACTGCTCTAACGAATAATATAGTAGTCGGTTACATTTAAAGACAACTGCTTTTTCAGATATATTTATGTATCTCTTTTTACCATTAATGTTTGATTACCAATATCTAAATCTTTATTAGTAATCACTTTCCAGCTATCACTAGATTTAATATTGAGTATTCCACAGTCATTAATATTATCTTTTCCACATCCAATATTTATACCTACAGCGCCATCTCTATCAGTAACAAAACCATTGATTGGAATAGTGCTAGAATTACCATTTGCTTTAAATGTTATTGAATTAGTTGAGATAACAGCTCTTTCCAACCCCATATGTACTTTTAGATTAGCTGTTATGAACACATCTGATACTTTTCTGTTTTCAATCTCGGAAACTGACAATCTAATTGTAGTTTCTTGATTGGGTATTAAATGAATATTAGAATCTTGTTCTACAATTATTATGGTATTTGAAGGTATCAATGTACCCTCTTCCATTTTTTCAGGTTCGTAGGCGTTACACCCGCTTACAACAAATATAAAATGTAAAGTTATTAGTGACGTAAATTTGTTAATCATTTATTGGCACCTCCATTACCTTTAATACTATTATTTATTTATTAATTTACGTGCATGACCAACATAAGAACAATACGCTGTAACCTGTCCGCCTTTAATGTAGTTATTTACAAATATTTGTTTATTAAAATCGCAGACATCATCGACTATATTTGGATTAATACCAATTAAACCACCTTTCTTAGCCTTTTTAACAACAGCTTCGACTTGGCCGCTAAATTTCACATTATTAACAAATGTGATTGTTTTATCGGATCCAGCCATAACTTGATAAGATGACATAGATAATAATATAACAATTATTGATAATTTGAATTTCATAAAATTTTCCTTTTTTTAAAAAACATCATTTACATTGATCTGATACATAACCATGCACTTTATTATCGAAACATGCGGCACAACTGTTAGAGTACTCGACCCATTGCCAGGTATAACATGGTGCTTAAATACATCTTAATTAAGTCATAACCCCAAACTCAACACGATTATTGCTTTTATAATTATTAGGTTTCTGCCGTACTAATTTAACATTTTTTCCTATTAATCTTTTTTTATTAGGATAACAGTCGAATTCAACCATAGCGCCATTTACTAAATATTGACAATTCAGAAGATCCTTTTTACGCACCATAATATCAGGTCCATCACCATTACTTAAAAAACCGAATTCTTTGTCGCGTAACCAACTCTTAACGGTAGTCTTCAATATACTCCCTACTCCAATCATTATATTTACATCACTTTACCATGCCAAACAGCGAGGCAGGAGCCGAAGCAGGCACAGGACGTGCCGCTAAACTAGCATTTAATCGATTCACAAGTGCGTGTAACATTAAGAATCTTTGTTTTATTGAAATTAATCTGGTCTACATAATCCAAGTATTTATTTCAATCAATGCATTCATGACACATTCCCCAGCCTGCGCCATACCCTTCATCCAATGTACTCAATTCAGTACCACATTCCAGGCACTTAAATAGGCCTTGTATTTCAGCCTCAGTAAGTGTGAATAGTTTTCCTTCCTGATTGAGTTGTGAAAGAGCTTCACTGGCGCAACCAACAATAAACTTACTAGGTTTTCTAGATGGGTCTCCATCAGAATAAGAAACCGTTCTAGCCGCAGCATTGATAAGATATTCGGAGCGTTGACCTCTATGATAGTCAGAATGACTACCTGATTGATCAAATATTAGGTTTTGGCTTGCTAATGTCGATCTGCTGTCATATTCAACGAACCAGCCTTTACCTAGTGCTCTAATACCATCCATTTATATCAATCCAAGACTAATCTTAGATATATTCTAACACGTCACGAACGTGTTTTAAATTATTTATTATCCACTTTTTATCTATAGCTGCCCAATGAGTTATTTCATAATGACCATTCTTTCTTGCACCTATGAATTCACAAATAATATCGTAGTCAGTGAATGATGCGATAATATCCTGAACCGTTCGTACATGCATGCCTGTAGATTCAACAATCGCTGGCACTGTATTGATTTTTGAATCAATTAAATACGCCACATACAGTCTTCTATAGTAAGCTGTTTTTGTTTTGTTATAACTCATGTATAGCTCAGGGCACTAGTCTTTAATGTTAATGCTCTTAATATAACACGGCACAAACGTGTTAAAAATTTAATATATCCTCCTTCTATAAACATATGCTAAAATAGTTTGATAAATATATGATATATATCGTCTATTTTACCGAACAGAATGTGCTTGCTGGAGCCTTAAACCAGCAACCTTGAACCGGTCCTGGATTATGAAATACCGGCCTACCTATGATTAGGATGATTATGGTAGTAATCCATCGGTGCAGGTACAGCTGATGTCTACGTTGACCCGTCAAGCCAATGTTATATCTATTGTATTTGTGCTTTGTGACTAACCAAAAGCCCCTTAGTTTTCCATGTTTTAAAAAGCACGGAAAACTAAGGGGCTTTTGGCCTTTTACAGATAGTTGACCCGTCAAGCCTAAAATTTATTATTTTAGAGTTCGCTCTAAAGCTCCTCTTCAGAACAAAATACTAAAACAGAAACATCAGAAAACTTAGGGATAAAATAATTTACAGGTATAAAAGTGAATTTTTTTAATCATTTGGTTGCTCCAAGCAAAAATTAATAAGGTCAATAGCACCTCGATTTTTTTCTACAGACCCTATCTCTAAGCCTTTCCTTCTTTGTCCGACTAGGTGCTCATATATCCTTATCGTTATATTTTTTATTTCCATTCTACTTAACTCCTTGTTTTTTATCTTCATAATGTCCGTTACCGTCAGAAACACATCCAGCATTAATGTAGAGTCAATGACATAATCATTGAAGGGGTTTTTAGCACCATAAAGCCATGCTATTACACCATGTGGATCATAATCACCTGGAATATCACTCATAATTGACTTAACAATATCGAGTAACATTTCATACGTTCTAGGCTTCTTATCTTCTGTACACCATAAGCGAAATGTTGCTGCGCTCTTAAGCTCAAACCGCTTAGCACCCTCAGTATATCGACCCTCATGAACTTTTGGAAAATTAGCCATATCCAGCAACTCATTAAATCGACTAGAGAAACCTGATTCGTTTTTTGTTAATATTTCTTCCACTAAAGCGCCTCTTGATGGATGCAGTAAGTATACACAGAATTCATTTAGAATGTAAAGTTAGAACTAAAATAGCATTAAAACGCCTAATATCGGCCACAGATTACATTTATAATGATTTTTCTACGTGAATTGTCATTTATAATGTAAACTGTTATTAAAGCTAATATGGAATCCATAACAATAATTACAAAGGAAATCCTAATACATGCGTAGATTGTGGTATTTAATCTGCTGTGCGCTCATTACCCTCCCCCTACAGGCAGCTGCTAGCAAACTGATTTACAACGCAAAACCGGATTCTCTGGCTCTTCAGTTAGTTACTAAAGTGTCTGAGCTTAACTGCGACTGCGTAATTGCTATAGGTAAAACAGGGCTTAATGAAGCTCTAACAATGCCTCAGAAATCACCCATATTTGTAATTGACATATCAGCAGCCACATTTAATGAATTCAAAGAAACCTTTCCTAAGCGAAAACTTGTAGCAATATTCTCTGAGCCAGACCCAAAAGCCTTGGTCACGCTGGGCTCAATAATCTTCAATAAAAACAGACTTGCATTGTTCTATTCAGAACGCACATCTTTCGTAAAAAAACATGTCCAAGACATACATGTAATGAAAACAGACAAAAGCCGTATTCGCAAAGAGCTGAGTAAGCTATCTAGAATCGATGCTGTAATTGCTATCCCAGACGCCAATATTTGGAATAAGCAAACTTTTCGAACAGCGGTTAACTCACTCTATCGACAAGGAAAAGCACTTATTGGTTTTAACCAATCTTTAGCAAAAGCAGGTGCAATAGCTGCGCTCTATACCAATGAATCAACCATTATTTCTCAATTAGATACAATGATTAATGATTATGTTCTTAGCGGGAAACTTCCATCATCTGCTTACCCTGATACTTATAATCTAGAAATAAACACACAAATTGCGAGAACATTAAACATACCCCTTTTAAGTAAGGAAGAGATAATGAAAGCTCTAAACAAGGAGCTGCTAGATGAATAGTAAAGATTTATTACGCAGCCTAATACTCTATACCCTTATTCCCTTGATACTACTAAGCGGAATCTCTGGGTATTATTTATATCAGGTTGTCTTATCCGATAAATTATCTCGTATTGAAGATGTAAACAAAGTATATGAAGAATTTCTACAGGAAAAAGCCAACCATGCATTAGCAACAGGAGATTATCCGTACTTTCAAGAAACAATAAACGCACTTATAAAAAAAGATAAAACAACAATAATTTCAATAGAGCTTATTGATAATGAAAAGAGAATAGTCGCTTCTGCACCAGATAATCCTCCTGTAAATAAAAAAGCACACAAAATAGATATATATAACCAGGCATCTAATGATGATCTTATAAACCTGGATAGTTTTGTTGATTCTGATACGAAACATAACAAAATGGGATATTTAGTTATACGAAACAACGATACGCATATTGAACAAGCGTTTATGCATGTTACATATCAGTTGGGAATATTGTTATCTATAACATTAATGTTAACCCTAATTGTATACAAAAAAATTAGTCGTAAAATCATAAAACCATATAATAAATTAGAAAAATATTTAATAGCCATAAGAGATGGGGAAACAGAAGATCTTATAATACCTCATGAAGCTAATAATGGAATATGCCATCTAATTGATCAGATTAAAGATCGTGCAAACAACAATAATGACGTTATTAAATTGATGATTAGCAAAGTTAGACGATCTAAAAATGAGACAAACGAAGCTAGAATATCTCAATACGAAATGATTAATGAGCTAGTTAGAGGGCTGGACCGGCCAATCGATTTATCTAGACGCTTACTATCCACCTTACTTGATAATACTAAAAACAATGATTTAAAAGAAGATTACTTTCTGTTATCTGGAACAATAGACGAAATTGCAAATCTGGTAAATTATTCTCGTGATTTGGTTAACAACCCATATGCAGATTATACTAATGAACCCATTCTAGTAAATGAATTTTATAAAAACATATCTCAATCTACAGTAGATAGTAGTTACACACTATTAGCGACTAAAAACATAAAAAATGAAGTCTTAAACTCTTATATTCTTATCGATCACTTACAAATACAGCTTGTTATAGAAAAAGTACTGCAGCTGTCTTCACAAGTATGTATAGGAAATGAGGTATATATAAGTGTGCTAATACATGAAGTAGGCAATACTACTGATAAAGCACGAATTACCATAGAAATTCAAGATACAAGTAATGGGATGTCACTTGAAGATTCACATAATATAAATCGTTATCTTAATAATGAGCATCCATTTGTAGATACACAGTACTTTAATAAAGAAGATTTAAAAACCGTTAGACATCTAAAGCAGTTGCCAAATCTAGTTATTAGTATCGCGCCAGAACAAGGTCGTGGCAATTATTACCGGCTGTCACTGGAATGCGATTATTCTCAAAATAAAGATTCGTTAATTAACGAGGATGACTCTCTACTAACACATGTAGTATCTATACAGGAAGACCCAACTAATAATATGCTTAGTGAGCATTATAGAATGATTGGTATCGATATGAATTATGTTCTGTTCAGTAAGCTCGAATCTAAAATAGATTTCATCATAAACCAGGATATCATAGTACTTGATGTTTCCACCAATTATGAACAAGCCCTAGTCATACTCGATATAATAAATAAGCATAATGTAAATATTATTACCGTGATAAGTAACATGCAAGGTAAAGACGATATACTTATAGATACATTGTATGATAAAGGAGCTAAAGATATCTTGCGTACGAAATATTCTCCAGAATCACTATCCGAGTCGATAAATAAAGTACTCAAAAATAGCAACTCTGTAGATGAGTATATTTCAAAGAAGCTCTTAGATAATAATACTTAATAAATAAACAGATTATACTTCTTTATAAATGAGGTAGCTCATTATAAAAAACCAATAACCTTGATCGATTATCACTTGTACCCTTAATATTCATACTATTATTATCAATAATCATATAAATATATTCATTGGTAATAGCCAGTCCTTCTACAACACCAAACTCATCAGATTCATACTTTATTGTATATGCTGCATCTTTAAATGATTCGCATGAAATAACTGTTAATGTTTTTTTATCCATATGACATAATTCTTCATCATTCCTGGACAACATATATAACGAATCATTCCACATTGTTAAGCCAGCGATATCTGATGGCCTTGCAGAAATATGAACATCATTAAATACATTAGCTTTAATTTTCGCTGTTTTACGGTCTACACGAACAACGCCTCTAGGCTGTCGTTCTATAGATAAATAATAATATCTATTATCAACTGTAACGCCTTCTATAAATGCATTGTATGTATTTAATAATCCGGTGCTCTCAATACTTTTAGAATCAATATCTATCCATTTTGCGGAACCAGGCTCTACAGATAATAACTTTGTATGTCTTTCGCTAATTAACAGTATTGAAGATTGATCACAGGTTATTCCTTCCCAATCGTAATTATCACTATCAAATAAATTGTATAGAAAATAAAGAATGTTATTTGGAAACTGATAATTCTGCAGCTCAATTTCAGGTATATCGACCTTTAATTCGATATTAACTTTATATTCATTAACATCCTTATCTATATTATAAATTACATCACTATCTTTATCCGAAATAGTGAGTAATTTACCTTTACATGAAACAAGACCGGATAAATCCAGCCCTTCACTATTTTTAATAGGATAAATACCTTCTAACCTTAATGCATACGCATTAAAACTATTCAGTAAAATTACACAGAAAAATATGCACTTTAATTTCATCAAATCCATATATGTGTTAATTCCTTTTTAAAACTTAACTCCTAATTCTGCAAAAAAGTGCGTATTATCATCATAGATGTTTTGAATCATTGTAGTTTCATTTACAGTAAACCCATGATCTTCAGAGTAGTGTCGTACTATAAGGCTTCCATCAATAATTGTACTGCCCACCTTTGTTGCTTTATTTACCACAAAATCAGTTCTATGATATGGCAATCCAGAAATATTATCTGATACATAATATGCCGCTGTTAATGTTAAATCATTATCAAATTTATATGATGTATTCGCAAAACCAGAATGCCTGGAACATAACGAACTGTCTTCAAACTGATGGTTCGCTTCACAATCTAAATAGCTATACCCTAGTGTTGCTTCTAAATAACTATAGGGGGTAATGTGGAATTCTAGCTCCCCTCCCCTTCTTTTAGAATTCGTTAAATTATCTGGGTTATAGTTAAAGAAAGAAAGTTTTTGTGCTATTAAGTTATCTGAATCTATATGGAACACTTTTACATCAATCGATGACTTTATAGATGGGAAAACACCATAATAAGATATTTCTTTTGAAAGAATTTCTTCTGGCTCTAATGTATTTGTTGCAGATGCCTGAAAGTAGAATAATGCTTCAGTTGTCGTCCCATCAATAGCAGGTGTGATTCCTGTCATTGTATAATTCCAGTTCCTAGACTGTTCCATATAATCCGGTGTTCTATATGCTTTTGAGACAATAAAGCGAAATGTGTCATTTTGTGACAAATGATAGTTTAAAGCTAATCGCGGAGATACTAGAGTATCATTTATAACCTCATCTTCTTTTTCAATCATTACACCAGCATTTAATACAAAATCAGAAAATGAGTACTCTAAATTACTAAATGCAAAATACTTAGTAAATGATGCTTCACCACCAATGAATGTCTGGCTTTCAAGCTCGTTGTAGTCTAAACCAATTCCCGTTACTGCTCTAACAGAATCACTAAAGACATAGGTATCCTCTATGCTAAATGTTGTTCTTCGCTCACGTAGATCTTCATTTATTTCACCCACAACATTATCAAGAGCACCTGGATTAGTCATACCTGCAGCTCTTATAAATACAGCTTGTGCAAGTTGATCGTCTGCAGCACTACCACCACTAGGCATACCACCTGCTAAAATTGTACTTGCATATGACGGATTGGCTAAATGCATTGCCCTCATTTCGTCTGTAAATAATAAAGCTAGATAACTGGTGGTCCACTCTTCTTCATGTTTTCCATCAACAGAATCTAAATGGAATTTAATAGAATGATTAGCATTAAGGCTATGATCGTAATTTAAATTAACTGAATAATCTTCCACATACTGATCAGAGTTAGAAATTCTTGCTGGATCGGAATTATTTAACGTTAATACACCTTTTACTGCAGTAACTTGATAATCAAATACTGCATTCTCAAATTGTGTGGTAGCTCGAAGATTAAAGCTATCTAAATCTGTTTCATCTCGACGATTTTCACCGTCATCACGTTTATCATATCCATCATTTTCTTTATGCGAAATTGTAAAGTGATAGTTAGTGTCTCTTAACGTTCCACCGTGTCCAATATATGCTTCTTTTGTATTAATAGAGCCACCATATATTTCTGCATATGTGCCCTGATTATCACCAGGATGCTTAGTTATTATATTTATTACAGCTTCAAAAGAATTAGAGCCATACGCCGAACTTGAAGGACTTCTTGTGACTTCTATTTGTTCTATATCATTTATATGAACGGGAATATTCGCCCATTGAATCCTGGAAAATCCCGCTCGATAAATTGACATACCGTCTATCAATACCTGCATCCTTCGTGTCGCACCTATTGAAGGATTTAGATATGCTAGTTGATAATTATTACCTGTCGTTACACCTACGGCCATGCCAGGCACTAATCTCATTACTTCTGCAATATTCTTTAGTCCTAATTTTTTAATGTCCTTATGTGTTATTACAGTTACGCTAGCTGGCGTGTCATGTAATGATTGATTTAATTTTGTTGGTGAATAAACTTTTACATCTTCCTCAAACGTAAAATCATCTTCGGCACTATGTGCTAATTGCGATACACCTAGCGAAATTATCGCTAAAATTATTATCTTGTTATTTATCATTTAATTTCCCTATAGAAATATTTCATTGTTTAAAGCTCCCTATAATTAATCTTTATTCCATAACGTTTATTGTTTTATTTTTATGACCCATATGGTACAAAATGTCCCGCAACAAAGCCAGCCGCTTATCAGGCTATATGTGCTGAAAGTCACTTAAAATGGAGACCTCCATTTATTCTGGCGTATTAATTTAAGCATTGAATTAATGGCTTTACGCCTATCACCTTTCCACTTTCCTCTTTGGAACGAATACGCCATCTGCTCCATTATTTCCATACCACGTTTACCGGTGTAGGCCATATCAGCCAGTTTGGATAAAGCATAATTGCCTTCATTCAAAGAAAATATTGAAAAAACAAATTCAGATGTAGGGTCTGATCCCTTCGATGACTTCGTGGAGTTATTTGTATTTTGTTGTTTAGATACAGAAGAAGTGTTGTTATTAAGTCGCTTATTATCTGGCGATGGACACCGCTGATTATCTGTCGTTAAACACAAGTTTTCTTCTTGAGGAGAAAGAGGCGAATGATTATCATTCTCTATACGCGTTACTTCCCTGCCCTTTCTGTTGCTACTTTTTAGAATCAATGCCTCTGAATCGATCGATGAGAAAGTGAGCTTGCAACCAATTAAGACTGTTTTTTGACCCAGTGATCTATACAGTCGCTCAATCAGGCCGTGAGACTCCAATTCAACCATATATGCACGCACGGTTGATGGTGCCTTCCCTGTAAACTCAAGTATGTCCTTCATCTTAAGTCTAGCGCAATAATCCTGGTTTAATGAGGCTCTGCCGAATATGAAATTGTATAAAGCATAAGCTTGAAGCGATAAGCCTTTGTTTTCTAATAACTTAAATAAGGGAGCTGGGATCATGATAAACGATTTGGTGTCGTTCATTTCTCTGATAAGCGGGGCTGCATCTTCAATGCTTATATATGGTTGGTCGTACGCTAATTCCGTCATTTTTTTCACCTTTTTTTAGGGCGAAAACAGCTATATACCTTGAAAAAATAACGAAAATTAACTACAATCATAGTTGTTAAGAGTTGATTGTATTCATTCTTTATACAAGATACTGAAGAAAGACCTCGTTGGCGCGAGGTCTTTTTTTGTCTGTTATTCGCTAATTAAATCATATTAAATTTGCCTTAAGTGTCACACAGAGCAATCTGCGCTTGCGCATAGCCTTTCTGTATTACACGCATACCCCCTCGAAAATATATCGCCTATCGGAAGATATACGTCCTACAACATGGGTTTATACGTATAAACGGGAGCCACCATGGGCTCACACCTATAATTTAAGACTATTATGGACGAAAAGTCAACGTTTAGAGCATAAACACTTGCAAAGCTTACTTTTTAGGAGTAAAAATACAAATATATATTTTTTAAAGCTTGCCTAAAAAAAGCAACATTTTTATATTCAATGAAATGAAACATCACTTAATACATAACCGGAGGGTTTATGGGAGCATTACTAAAAGATCTTGAGAGCCTTGTAGCGAACGCTGATAGGGTGCTTGATCATATCAAAACACAACTATTTGCCCCAACAGGCGAAAAACAGTTTAAAAAACTTTTTAAAATAAGCGAAGCTGCCGACTTAATATACCGCTCTAAAAGTGCAATTCGAAAAGCTGAGGGTGAAGGGAATATTGAGTCATGTAGAGCTGAGAATTCTAGATACAGGGGGTTTTCACTAGATCAGCTTAATGCAGCCCGAAGTTATTTTGGTTCTGAACCAAGGCTTGGAAGTAATGAGGAAGCAGAAATATTGGCAGTACAAAATTTCAAAGGCGGGGTGGCAAAAACAACTATTAGCGTACATCTGGCTCAGTGGTTGGCCATAAGGGGTTTTAGGGTATTGTTGATTGACCTGGACAGCCAGGCTTCAAGTACAGCTATGTTTGGCTATACCCCTGATATTGAAATTAAAGAAGAGGACACAATAGCTCCTTACATTTATGGTGATCAGCGTACCATTCATTACGCAATTAGAAAGACTCATATACCAAACTTAAGCCTTATACCTTCGAATCTTCAGTTGTATCAAGCCGAATATCATATACAGGCTATGCATGATGAAACGCCTGTATATTCATACTTAACTAGCGCACTAGAAGAGATTAAACATGAATTCGAGGTTATTATTATTGATCCACCACCAGCGCTCGGTATGTTCTCTTTGAATACAATGGTCGCGGCAACATCTATGGTTATTCCGATGCCGCCAAGGATGCTTGACTTCACGTCTAGCATGCAGTTTTTTAATATGATGAAAGAGACTCTTTCTGTTATCGAAAAAAAGCTAGGCACAGAACTTGAGTATAACTTTTTAAGCATAATTACATCTAAGAAGAAACAACGACTCAATGATGAAAAGAACGCTAGAGCAGAGGATGACATAGTTAAAATAGCCAAGATGTTGCTTGGTGATAAGTGGATGCTTGAAAATGCTATTTATGAGTCTTCCGCAATTGATAACGCTGTAAACCAATTCAGTACACTTTATGAAATTGATGGTTCAGCAGCCAGTAGCCAGAGTCATAGAATGGCGGTAGAAGCTATGGACGCTGTATTCACGGAAGTGTTTATGAAAATAATTGAAACTAGACCGGCAATACAAAAAGCATTAAAGATCCAAACCAAACAAGATGAAGAAAAGGAGACAAGTCATGGTTAGAAGATTAGATATAAGTAATTTAGCTGATGACGTTGATTTATCTAAGCCAGCAGAAAATCGCAGAACAGCAACAAGAATGCATGGCACGGAGTCCTCAAAAAAAGGACGTAGTGCAATAGTTGAATCAAAGAGACAGGCTGAAAAAAAAGCGACATTCTCAAAAGACTTCATCGCAGTGCATCCTGATGAGTGTTATATCTCTCCACTCAACAGAAGAAACCAGGAGCTTCTCAAAGTAGAAGATTATCAGGATAAAATTGATGATTTTCGAGATCCGACTGTAGGGCAAATTGACCCTATTGTTGTGAGAGAGAATCCAAAGAACGGAAAAAAATGGGAGGTGCTGGCTGGTTCGGTAAGACATGCAGCGGCGGCGTGGGTTGTTAAAAATACATCAGTTGAGTTCATGCTTAAGGCAAGCATTAGAGACTGCAATGATGTAGAAGCGACCAGAATATCTAATAAAGAAAATACTTCGTTTGAGATTTCAGCATATGAAAATGCATTTGGCACAAGAAAGGAAATAGATAATCTATTCGATGGGGTTGTTGCTGAGTATTGTCGCGTAATGGGAGAGAAGGAAACAACAGTAAATGAGTTATTGGCCTTTACTCAAATTCCTCATGAATGTTTAGATGCCTTCGAATCTCCAAAGGTTGTTAGGATTTCTCATGCTACCGCGATACGTGCGAAGCTGAAAAAACAGAAAGACAAGCCAGAGTATAAAAAAGCGTTAATGGCAGAGGCCAAGTTACTTGCAAAACAGGAGTCCAAGCTCGATGCAAAACAAACACTGAAGCGAATGCTTGATGTGGCTGCCGAGGCATTATCTAAAGGAAAGAAAATAGAGCCCAAGAAAAAAGATATCAAAATTGCCGGAGATAAGAAGGGCATACAGATCAATGTTTCAGCTACAGGGATCACAAATATCAGGCTCAATAAGGTGTGCATGCAGAATAACAAGGAAGCAAAGCAAGCGTTATTGAAGTACATAGAAGAGGCGTTTAATGATTAATCTACGGACTCCGTAGATTGTCTTGAAATCGGCATAACTTATTGATAACAAAAGAAATATAAGGCTCTTGTTTTTTGTGAAAAACACATGTTTTATAGTTAAATCAAGTGATAGCGTGCCACGTGGCACGCTTTTTGGAGGTGTGTTGTGGAAGTGAAATTGATCGATATTGATTTGCTTGAACCTAGCAGCATTCTACTAGGCAGTATCCCGAAGCCAGATTTGAAAGCCATTAAAATGGCTAAGTCGCACGGCATTGATGCTCTGCCAGTTGTGAAAGCAAGGGCTCAAATTGATGGCCATGGATATGAAATACTGTCTAATATATTGACGTGGAGAATCGCGCAAGATATCAATGTTGAACAGGTGCCTACTATCATCACCGACGTATCGGATGAAGTGGCTAAAATCAATGTTTTGCATGATGTTAATAATAAGAAAGAGGACCCAATCGATGAGGCGAATCATATTAAGGCCTTAGTTGATGATGGCGGTCTAAGCGTAAAAGATGCCGGATTACAAATTGGTTTGTCGCGAACCGAGGCCTCACATCGACTGAGATTACTTAAATTGCATGAGTCGATTCAGGTACTGGTATCAAAAAAGAAATTAGAAATTGGACACGGAAAAGCACTCGCAGGATTATGTTTATCTGATCAAAAACGTCTTGTTCAGAAAATATTAAATAATAGGCCAAATTTACTTTCAATAAGAAATACTGAGTTGGAAGTTAAAAAAATTAAGTCTGGCTTAATTACAAATATTAAGTCACCGGATCATTTGAAACTTGAGGAAGAGCTAAGTGACATTGTAGGAAGCCAGATAGTTATTAACGAGAGTTCAGATAAAAAAGGACATGGACAAGTGATTATCGAATATCAGGGAAATGAAGTGCTAGATGGCATTATGGAAAGATTAGGTTATTGCCTACCAAATGATTAAAGAAAGGCACCACCTTGTGGTGGTGCCAAACATTGACCCGTCAAGTCGTTTCTTGATTTACTTCGAGTAGGAGTTTAATATAAAGAAAGGCGCGGGTCAAATTGTCCCGTCGAGACATAATGTCCCGACATTAATCAATTTGCCTATGATTTGTTATCATTCGTGGATGAAAAAATTGGAATTAGAAAGACTACTATTTATTGAAGCGACTCTTTTGGTCAAAGGACAAACAAATCGTAATGATTTAGCTGCCCAATATGGCACATCAATAAAGACAGCTACCAGATCATTAAACCAGTATAAAGAATGTTGTCCAGATCAAATGCATATGGAAAGGAGCCAGTATCTTAGGACTAAAACATGTATTCCTTGTTTGTTTCAAGATATCAAGCAAGCAAGAAAATTCTTAGATGCTATATATGTCATCAATGATCTAATTAACACAATCCAGGATGATATAGAAGAGTAGGGCAGGGCAGTAATATTTATTAAGGAGTGAACAAAATGAAGATATTTTATATTACATTGTTAGTTGTTGTAGCTGTTGCTATGCCTCTATGGATGGCGTGGTGCCGATCTCATAAAAAACCTTATTTACGCAATTGGCTTGCAAGTTTATTGTTTGGTCTTCCATATCTAGCTGTGGCGATGGCCATTCCAGATTTATTACATAGTGAATCTAGTATCATTAACTCGCTAACAATACTTCCATTGTTTATCGGCTTAAGCGCATTTTTTGGTGGTTTATTCTATTTGATTATCTCCTCTAATATTTTTAGCCAAAAAACAGGTGATCAACATAGAAGCTATAGCTCTGCCAGAGATAACGTTGATGTGCATGATTACATGAAAACAGATTGGAAGAATAACTGGACCTATAGTTGGTACAGGGATTAAGTAACAAGGATATCGATAATCTACTGATGTCCTTGCTACTCAATTTATTTCTATTTTCTTGAAGCTTTTCCTACACTTTTACCAATACCCCTACCAGTTCCTCTCATAGGCGAATCCATTCCACCCATAGTCTTAGCCATTGCTCCGGCATTTACGCCAGCCATGCCCATTATGGCTAGCAATATCGCGGGAACTACTAGATAGGTAATCATCATAACCATATCTAAAAATAATCGATTAAGACCCTGGGTGAAAACAGTGCCTATGTTATCTAATGGATCTGGGTACATTGCTGAGAAAAGAGAAGCATCAAGATAATCAGCAATAGCCCATAATGGTGTAAAAAATCTTACGGCCAATATCAAAAACATCATCGTGATAATACTATCTATTTCATATTCAGCCATGACTAGATAAAAAATCATTAAGCCATATAACATCATTAGAATGACAGCCTGAATCATAGGGGCGACAGACTTAGCTATAAACATTGTTAGATAGAAATCTTTCAGTGATTCGGCTATATCTAGAAGGGCATAGCCAGCTCCAAGCGCAACAACTGGAAAGGCGCTTACTGCTAGTGCTGTTCCACCGGCACCAGCTGTTCCAGCAAGCAATCGATTACCATCACTCATATTAGAAAATGGATTACTATGATCGGCGCTTCCAAGCATTGTGGGAACATCGGTATTAACGTATCTCTTTATGATTAAATCTTCTATTTCAACTGTTGAGTATGTAAGGTTTGCCCATCCATTTTGTAAAGCATTATCAATATTTTGCACATACGATTGTGTATCATCCCAGCTTGTCATTGATATTTCAGTTGCTTCAACACTACCTAGAAGTTTCTGTTTAAGTGATAGCGGTCCATTGCCATTATTTTGAGCTGTATTCCACCATTCATCGCAATAAGGAGTGCCAGGTACATTAGCTGTAACATCTGCAGCGTTGTAATTATCCCTAACTGCTAAGTATGGCCATCCGTCAACTGGCTTTTCAGCTCGGAAACTACATTTACTTAAAGCATTAGCACAGTTTGCCGGTGTTAAATTAGACCATTCATAAAACCCAGATGTCTCTGTAAAATAGTGAGATCCTATAAAGAACATATCTGTTTCATCTAAATTTGGATTGTTTGCCAGAAATGCATCTTTAGAGTTAGTGACGTATTGTTCGTATTGAGCACCATATTTTCCTTTCAGTGCATCTGTGTAACGAGAATTTGCTGGCAAAAAACATTCATTTGCAAAACGGAAATACTCCTGACGTAGTGCTTCATCTTTAATCGTTATGTTACGTAATTGTTGGTCAAGTCCTTTTAAGTCTTCAAAACATGACATTGAAGTTATGGCTGCATTATTTATACCAGAAGAGAAGGAGAGGAGGAACCACCAAAAAACAGGAACCTGTACTGTATTGGCTGCATTCACACCTAAATTATTTGAATATTTTGTAGCGGCCGTACCATTAGTATTTTCGGTTACAACTTCTGCACCACCATTGTCTGTGCATGCTTCTCGATGTGTAATATTAGTTAGATTAAGATTAGCAAATGGCAGAACGGCAAAAGAAAAAACCAATACCATGCTTATCATACTAAACGTCATTCTTCTTTGTGATGTGACAGCTGCAGGCTTGTCATCCTGGGACATAGCGGGCTCTTTCCAATTCTTATATAATGCCATTAAAAATGGAAAGTAAAGAACACCCGTTACTCGTAGAAGGTCATAAAATGTATTGTATAAAGACCACCCGAACATAGTGGTATAAATTTCTAAAAGAGAGCCAACATTTATTTGAAACATATGTTTTTAACCAATTATATTAAATATATATTCATGAATTTGTTGAACGAGTACTAGTTCAATAAATAATAAAATACCCAGTGTTCTCCATCTTCCATTTATAACTCTTTGTAAATGTAGGTCACTCCAATCATTGCGCCTTGCTAGCCATGTGTTTATATTTTCCCAATAAGTTATGGCGATAATTATTAGTAATAATCGAATAAACATAAACCATTTATCGAATTTATCTAAGGCACTTTGAACGCTTTCTAATCCGTTCATAGAGACAGAAGACATTATTATTAACCCAAACAGAGCAACCCCAATAAAGGCAGAAAAAAACAAAACAACTTTGAGCAGTACTTTCCATCTTCTTTTTGGTATGGGCGCATAGGCTTCGTCTTCCATGACATCAAGCTCTGTATCGATGAAGTCTTCATCATTACTATTATTTTTATACATTAAATAAATCCGCTATTAATTATTTAAATAATCATTTTCGTTTCGAATAGCGCCAGGTCGAGAACCCGCACCGGACGTACGATGCTGTTCAGCACGATTTATTATTGAGATAGTAGTGCGGTTAACAGTGCGTTGTTTTAGCTCTAAGTCAGCAAATATTTCATTAAGTCTTAGCTCGATTTCTTTGTGAGTCACGCTTCTAATGTAGTCATCAGCAACTACACCACCAGTTGATGATGTGACATCTGGAGCGTTGATACCTACACTGATCATTTGCTTTATAAGAAACATTCGTTCTTGAGCTTCAGTTACAGCCATTTCAGAAATCAATTTATTCATCATAATCATCCGTTCACCTGCAGGCATGCTTCTCAAGCCTTCGATTATCGAACCAGATATACGAACCGTCGAATAAGTATTTAAATCACGATATTCATTATTGTCATATGCATCCATCAAAGCGGTACGTATCGCATCTTCAAGTATGACAATTTGTGGTCTCAGTCCTTTACCAGGTATAGTTTCAGGTGGTGTGCCAGAACCATCTAGAACAATACGTTTCTCACCAATAACTTCCTGTATCCAGCGTCCAGCTAATTCTGGATTTGCCCATATTTGAACAATCGGCTCGCTTCTCATGGGTACAGGAGGTGCTGATGTGACCGAAACATCGGTAGTGCGACCAATAAGAATATTGTATCCGGCAACAACAATGTCTCTATTAATTTGTATTGGACGATTTGCCGTTCCATATAAGTCATCACCAATCCAACGGATCGGATCCGCAGGGTCTGTTTTTATTTCATCATGAACATCAGCGGCAATCTGATCACCCGTGGTAGATCCTACGGTCCATTTATCAGCAACAGATGCTCTTAAGAAACCAGAGTAGGGGTTTGCATCGGGGTTAGCAGCCATCTCACTTTCCATTTGTTCACAGGTTTTAAATGAAAGATTAAATAGCTCAGCAGACTCATCCAATGTTTTTGTTAAAATATTATATAAAGTTGGGTTATATTTTTGCATTAAGTAACCTGGTAAACCGGCTATAGCTGCAGAAACCGCCGTTTGTAATTGTCCAGGTAATGCACGAATATTAGACATAAGCTGATTAATCATCTGCTCAAGATTGTGATGAAAATTAAACTTGCCACATGAATAGCCAAAACCAGCTGTGAAGCGTGCTCTTATATTAAAAGAAGTAAAACCAGCTGCAGGTCTTGGTAAAGCTTCACCTCCACCTAACTGATAATACACATCGCCAACATTAACGGAAACTGGAGGGCCGTCAGCTTTCACAGTTCCTGAAAATATAGTTAACATTGTTGATAAAACTAAAGCTAATATTTTATTATTCATTTTCATTTATTATTCCTTACGAAAGTGTATCGTTATTAGTCAAGGGACAAACAAAGTGGAGCGGGGAAATCAATTTCTCCAATTTTTGTACCACTAGTATTCATACAACATTCATATTGGTTGTAATAGTTCCAGGCATAACCACCGAATTCATTTGGTTCCATAAAGTCTTTTGTTACATCTGTCGTCTCATAAAATGGCGTAGCCTGACAAGATTTAAGTTCAGGATAAATCATTTGCCATAAACCTTGTCCGCTGTCATACATGCGCTCATAATTATCTGGCAATGGGACACCAACTCTGTAACCGCCCGATCCATTCTTTACGTCTTTCATGAGTACATCTAAAGCTCGCCATGCAACTACTGAAGCTGTTTTAGCATCGTGATTATTATTTACAGTGCCTTCTCGTGGATACATTGATCCCCATTCTTCTATCCCGTTACCGAGTGATGGACTTGTAAATGGATTCATAACTTCTAAAGAGTGATCTGATCCACTTATTGGTCCATCGGTAATGGGGTAACCAGATCTCCAAAAAAAGGTGTCTGCGTAAGATAAATAATAAGGTTGGAAAGGAGCTACATTACTAGGGCAAAATAATCGCGTTGCTCTAAATACAGGGTTAACAAAGTTTGCATAGAATGTACCGCGAGTAATACTTTCAGCCAACAACATCGCTTGATCATAAAACTCTAATAATTGTTGTAATGTTTCTGCGAGATCAAGTATGTTTTGAATTAATGCAATTATTTCTATAGCCATTAATGCAGCAAGTATTTGAGCTTTTATTGTTTCGAGAATTTGCGCAAAACCTGAATCAAGCATTGCAGCTATATCCCAATCGTCATTACCATCACCATCGGGATCATTTTCTGAACCATCTAAGTCAGATGCCTCTGGGAAACTATTAACCCACGGCACTTGATAATTAAAAGAAAGTGAATCATCAATGTCGCCATTAGTAGTAATGATATGTGGAATGATTGCAGCTGGGTGACCAATAATATCAACTTCTTTGTATGATACGCTTTGATGTTGATCTTGTTCTATATGATCAGCACGTCCACCCTGTAACCCAAATGGCGTTCCAAGTATGGGTGCAACTACACCCTGGTTGACGGTTGTCATAGCTAAACCAAAACTTTGTCTCCATTCACTCCATGGCTCAGTGCCTACATGGTTATATGAAGAAATAAGCAAATCAGGAACAGCATGTCTTAATTTTGGCGAAATTATTGTGTAAAAACGTACACCATTCCATGTAAACCTAACTCTAAAATGAGCACAGGCACCAATAACGCAATACCCGCCGCAGTCACTACCTAGCATGCCTTTTATGCTTGTTGTAAGTAAATCTTTCATATTGAAATCAGGCATATTATTTCGACCTGATGGTAAGCCGGTACTTGGTTCATCTTCAGACACACCAGAGCCTACCTGTATGGCATTAGCAACTAGAGAATTTAAAGTAAGTACAAATATTAATAAAATGCGAGTGATGAAATTGAATTTCATATTATTGCCTCATCCTGAAATATTCCCAGCGTTTTAAAGCTTGCTCTACATCTGTCACACCATAAATCACGTATTGGCCTTCATTGAATACAAATGCTGGTGTTTTTTGTATTCCCCATTGAACAGTGAGTGCAATACCTTGGAATGATTCTCTAACAATCATTGGGTCAAGTTTTTCTAAGCGTTCATTTGCGATACGCTCAGCTGTTTCGAAATCATCTAAAGGAAGACCATCTGAAATGATTTTTTCAAGGTTTCGATGCCCATCCAAATTTAATTCAATAAGTTTAATACCAACGTTTCTTGCATATCTTTCATTAGTCGCTTTTAAATCATTCGTACCAATGTAATAAACAGTAGATTGCCCATTATTTGTTTCAGCGATTATTCCGAAAGAATATAGAAACGCGGATATTCCAAAGATACTAAGAATTAATGTTTTTAACATTATGCGACTCTTGTTTTTTTAATGCGATCTACAACATGATAGATCGCTTCTATTTCTGAACAATTATGTTTGTTCATTATTTGTCTTCGTTCGGCTTTTTCGTCATCATCAGTACCAGCAAGCGCTAATGGCAGAGCAGGCATTACAATTCTGAAAAGCGAATTAACATTATCTGAAAGAACAACACCTTCGGTGTATTTACCTTTTTCTTTTCGAGTTGATGTAATAAGCTCTTTTTCTTGATCATTAACACGTTTGAAGCGACTGAGTTCTTCTACTTCATCATCAGTCATACATAAGCAATACCACCATTCAGCTAGTGATAACATTTTGCCCGCTTCATCTGGATAATCTTCAAGATTCTGTGTTGCTTGATTCAACCAAATATTAAGTTTTCGCCATGTTTTAGCGCCGAATACAAAAGGCTTTACTAGCGTAGGGTTGGTTGTTATTGCATGACCTTCATCAGTCCATACTTGTGTTTGGCGACCTTCGAATTGATATTTTTCACCAATACCGGAAATAGTATTAATTAAAGAAACCATCGTAACCGCTAACATATCTTTGTACTGATCAGATGTAAGTATTCCCATATCTAATATAGTTACATCGACTTCCGGCCACGCCTTACCTGGGCGGTTGAAAAACTTTCCATGCAAACCATCCGTCCAGTATTCCAAGGCATCAGCCATGGAAATAATATTTTCTTTCCTGTTAGATGTTAATTTAGAATCTTCGGCGTATGTGCGAATAACGTCCACTACGTTACTTGGAATAACGTAGTCTTTTTTGGCGTCTCGTTGAATGCGTGTAGCTTCGAGAATAGCGCGACGCACAAGAAGTTTGTCTGGTAGCTCAAACTTTTTTTCTTTCTCATTATCAGCGCCTGTAATCATCATACGGGTAATTAATTCCATCTCACCCAGGTAATCACGCATTTCATCATCATCTGCATCATCGTCAATGAGGTCTCCATGAGCATCAAATTTATCATCGGCAGACTGTAACAATGCATTTTCCATGGATTGTTCATTTGCTTCAGCTTGCTCTAGCGCTTCGAATGCTTTTGCATATGGAGGCAATGATATATCGGTACTTGTTGTGAACTTAACGCGATTTACAGATAGGCCTGTAGATTTAAAATACTTACCTAATAAACCAAAACTGTCACCTTTTTCTATAATAAATGTGCGTGGCTTACATATAGCCATGTCATGCATAACCATGTAATTAATCGTTGCTGATTTACCCGATCCAGATGGACCAAAAAATAAGCTGTGTGCTACACGTGCTCGATCTCTAACGGGATCAATTAGTAGCGGTTCACCTACACGGTTATATAACAACTTACCTGGATTACCAGTGCCTGTACCACGACCATAAAATGGAAGCATTCGTGCTAGATGATTGATGTATGTAAGTCGAGTTAAACGCGCTGATTTTTTATCATGCTCATATGAATATGCCATGGGAAGAAACCGCAGATAATTATCACAAGCTGTTGGATCATATCGTGGAAGAATAGGGTTGAATTGAAATCCTATTAATACATTTACAGCTTTCTGGGCATGAGCTGCTAATTCTTCTTCGTCTTTACCTCGCACATATACACATGAAAACGAAGGGTATAAATATGTACCAATAGCTATATTATCTTTTGCTTCAGCTGCTTGGCCAGAAGCAGCTGAAGCTTCTGATGAACCTTGTCCTGCAGATTTTATGATACTGTCGCAATGCGCTTTTATTTTAGATTGAGGCTCGATAACTATTGTTGTTGCAAAGATAGAACCTTTAGGTAATTTATCCCACATGGATGCGGTCTTACCTGATGCTCCGGTTTCTTGTTCCGCAGTTAATACACCCGTAACAGGGGGATGATCTATCGCTTGTAGTGGAATCACACGATGAGGGACGCCATTAAACAACCATGTGCCATTCTCATTAGACTCTGGATAACCTATGGTCATCATCTCTGAAAGGTCTGCACCAAAACCTATACCTTCATCACTATCTGGAAAGTTACGAGTTTTAAGATAATCCCATGCGTCTTTAAATCCATCAGGCTTGGGAGAAAACCATGGCAGCAACCAATTATATAAGTCTTTACCCGTGTATCGTTTTGTTTTCATACCCATTTGGTTGAGCTGACCAATAAAGCCATTAAGTATTTCGTTCAGCTCGGCTGATGGTGTCCCTTTACCAGGTATTGGTTTACCAGTTTTAGTTAACCATTCAGATTTTTTACTAAGGCGATAAATAACAAGGCGAATTCTTCTGTTCTGTCCGTTCCACTCAAATTGCGAGGAGCTGTCATAAAACAAACCACCTGGTTTCGCCATATGTACAATATGTTCCTCTAAATCAGCAATCCAATTTTCATGGTGTTGTGTTTTTTTTGCTTCAGGTGTGGCGTAATCCTTGATGCTGTCTATCAGGCCGGAAATTGGATCGTCTTGTAAAAATGATTGAACAATCCACGGACTATCATGATGCCCTGGAATTCCATGTAATGCTTTTTGAATACCTGCTTCAATCTTTTTCAGAATCTCCATAGGGCGACCCTCTACATCAACAGGTGTTACTTCAAAAACCGCACCAACAGAAACATCGTCCTCTAAGTAAAAGACTTCACCTAGATCGCTATATTCTTTGAATGGCAAAAACTCACTAAATGACGGTTCATCATTGTAAATTTTCTCGTATTTTTCATTTGTTATTGGAGTGCTGCCATCTAACGGTGTCACACCTATAATTCGTGACAACATATCCATTAGCCATGGTGTTTTTGATACTGCTTTATTTTGAATTATTTCACTCACGGCGCTATTTCTCCTGGCATGGCATATTCGTCTTTCTCGTACATCATGAAAGAAGTTGAATAACCTGGCACAGGCCTGCCTTTGCTAGTCATATGAGGGAATATGTACATCACCAGTTCGGGGTTAGGTAGTTTTGGAAATTTCAAATTAATTTCATTTGAAACATCACGCGTGTATTTAGCTAAATCACGACGATCATTCCGCAACTGTCTATACATTTTAGGTTGTGAGCTTGTTCCATTCATATGGCTTTTGTACACATCTAATGTACTTGGACCAGTATCAGGTACAACGTTTGGTGCTGAGCTGCAACCAGTTATTAAGCTAATCAAGCTGATAGCTAGCAAATGAGTTCGGTAATTGATTTGCATGATCTAATTTTCTCCCAGTTGGGTCATAATCTATGGCTAATTCTGTTTCAACATGTACAACAACGTCTTTTCCTCCAGAGAGGAAAACTAAATCAACTGCTTGACGCTGACGCGCTCGTAAGTAATCAGTCAGTTCTGTAAGAGTACCTTTCAGCATATTTGCCGCGACGAAATCAGCAGTGTCACCTGTGAAAAATTGGTTAACTGATCCACTGTCTGTAACTTGACTTGATAACTGTGTCTGTGAGAAACCATCTGCGGCTGCAGCAAACCCAGAGGCCCACATACGATCTTTTAGGTAGTCTTCAGCATTTGTAACGAGTAACCCAGGCATGCACGGGTTACCATTAGGTGTAGCGATATAACCTAGCAACTTGCCGCCTAATTTATCTTTACCACTATCTGATTGGGAATTTATTGTTCGGATTGTTCCGTCTTCAAAAGTAAACGTAACAGAATGAAGCTCGCCACGGACACATGACATTTCTCTATTACCAATTGCAATACCCGACCAAACAATATTTTTAACACCTGGAATGTAAAGTCCGTTTGATGCGATATTATTATTACCAGTTATTAATTTGAATCGAATCGGATCAACAACACTGCCTTGCTCATTAGGAACAATACCAACTAAAGCAGTCATAGTTGTGTTGGCCATCATAGTTGCATTTTGATTAATGGTATAAAAAGGAATCAACTCAGGTTTATTTGATTTTTTACCGCCTTTAGTCTTTTTATTAAATCTAACAGATTTATTATTTCCACCTTTTGGTAATACTGAACCATCTATAGCCAGTGTATGTTCTTTATTTTGTCCGCCAAGTGATGGCGTGGTCATAGGCAGAATAGTTACGATATTTTCATTTACACCCATTACGCCATTTCTACCATGTTTCCTTTTTCCTTTAAACACGCTTGATAGCTTACCTGTACCTAAAGTATCAAAGCCAAGACCATCTGGCATTTCAGCCATTCCTTTCACATTTAGCTTTTCGTCAAAATCGCCACGTAACTCTTTAAATTTTTCTTTAAATGTTTTAGATAAATCACGTGATCTCTCATCAGTTGAGCGATTTACAATCGTTTCTACCTGCTCTTCTTTAAGTCTGTTTTCTTCTAGCTCTTTCAACCTTTTTTCTAGAATATCATTTCTCCTTTTTTCTTCTAGTGATCGAGCATTTATAACCTTTATTGTATTGGCGTAACTATCTTGTTCGTCCTTTGCTAATTCAACCACCTCTTCTTGCTCAATTTGAACAGGAACTTTTTTAGATATATTGGTGTTAGTAGGTGCCTGTGAATCACCTGAATTAAACACTAAAGCGCCAACACCTAAAAACACTACGATTACCAAAATTACTAGAGCTTTATTCATTGTGCGGCCTCAATAAATGGCTGAGATGAAACCAAGTACCACGTTGTTGTGGATCCGTCTTCTCCTGCAGGGTGAATCACCGGATGTTGTGGTGTTGCAGTTAAAAAATCACCCCTAATTAATCTCGGATCGAATATTTCTTCCTCTAGAGAGTTAGATGTGATTCTTACAGCAGTAACATAGAAAGTAGGTATCGTGGGAGACTTCCATTGAGCCATAGGCTGAGTAACCAGAGAGCTGCCTCTGTATAATGGGAATTCTTCATTTGGTGTCGATTCTTGTGTTACACCAGGTAGCAATTTTGTTAATCGCATAGGAGCATAGATGTTCTGTGCCGCCATTCTTACTAAATCCACATAGTCATAATTATATCTTTTAGTGGATGGCGAACCCGTGTTCTCATTATTAGGTACACGATCATCTAGAACGACTATGGGATGCGAGGGTGCATTTTTCTTTGCTGTAACATCCATTAGATATGAATAACCAGTTAGAGTAATGACTTGAATACGTGTAGTTTCAAACTCTTCAAGTGCAGTCCAATAAATACTACCGTCCTCTCTGATCTGTATTGGCTTAGAAGCTTCTACTACATTCCCAGGCGCTTGTATTTTTACGGCAACAGGAAAGTTAATTTGACGCTCTTGACCAACAGGCATCGAAAATTTAATAGGTGTTGTGTCCCAAACAATATGCTCAATATTATTAGATGATGCTGCAAAAGTGTTATGTGAAAAAGCGAGCAACATTAGAAAAGAAACTATATATTTCATAATTATTTAATCCCTGCGATGTCATTTTTAATACGTTGTGGCTTATAACCACCATGACCATCTAATGCTAACTGCCATGGATTTTTCTCACGATCTGTGTCATATCTAACAACGCGTATTGGGTAGCGAAGAGTCATGTTTTTAACTGGTTGCCCTAATACGGTTTCATTGATATTTACATCCAGCCAAACAATCCATGCATTACCTACTAATTCAACGTACTTATCTTCAAATGCCGCACCAGGCATTGGCTTGAATAGGCGTACACGATCTCGTAATTCGCCATTAGGACGGTTTTTTATCTGGCTCTTAAGTGTTTGTTGATATCGAGGAGTCAGAAATGCGGAAAGTTGATTAACTTTATTTGGATAATCAACAGCGCCGTTATTTTCCCAGTTATTTAACTGCTGTAAAATATATTGTGAAAATAGATATACTTCAGATGCTGGAATCTCCTCTAGATTCATTGTTACACCTGATCTTAAATCTGGTGGTATGTGTAGTGTGAAATCTTTTTGAAGATCTGATGTGGCCATTGCTTGAACAATAATCACTAAAAATGTCCCAAAGAGAATTCTTATTAACAATCTTACTTTCTGTTTTTCATTTTCAACTTCATTTTTAAAGCTCAACGTCTTACCCTCCAATAACCCGATCTAAGTACATATGTTTTTGATAGCCCAAATTTTGCTAATTTAACTGAGAGTAAACGATTGAAATAACCATCAGGCATACCTTCCTTGGCTTTACCTAATTTTTTACCGCCAACGTAAACTGTTCCTGCACTTATCAGGATTGTTGGTATTAGTACAAATACCCAAAATCCAGTTAGTATTGATAAGATTATTCCGATAACTAATCCAGCAACGGCACCAGCTCCAGCTAAAGATATTAATTCTTTACCACTGCAACCAAGCACCAGCATTGGTTCTGTATCGATTAAATTGGCGGTACTTTCTTTCATTTAACTTCCTTTACAGCTGATTATTGAGCTGTAAACGTTGCACCAGTTGTATTCGCGTAAACTGCAATAAATGCAACACCAACCATAAGCACTACTGCTACAGAGGCTGTAATTGCAAAGTCTTTCCAGTCGCCTTTTTCACGTGATTTTGTGAATGCATTCCAGATAGCCCATCCGCCACCAAGGAATACCAGTGCAGCAAAACCAGTTGTTGCCGCGCCAATTCCAGATGCAAATAAATTCTGGAATAACTGAATCGGTGAATCTGTTGCTGCTGCTGTCGTACCACCGGTTAAATTACCGCCGGTTGGCAGTGCAGCTAGTAGCTGTGTAGGTGACAACATTGCCAAAATCACAAGAAGTTTTAATTTAATATTATTGAACATAGTGTTTTCCTTTTTTTGTTAAAAATTATGATGTTATAAACGCAATTGCGGTTAACAGAATTAAATTTGTTACTACATTAAAGAACCATTCTCCTATTGTTAGCCCATTACTAACGACTAATTTGAATTGCTTCCAGATTACCCAGCCAGACCACAATGAAAAAATCGAGAGAATCATTACCCGAATCAAAATTGAGACTTCGCCAGCGGTAAATCCGGCACCGGTTTGAAAAGCGGCTTCCATTATCGATATGAACCGGTTAATGGTTTAACCACGCGACCATTGTTGATGTCAGCATTTATGTATGAAGACACCCCCGAACGGATTTTGTGCAAGTCTTTACTTAGGTCCGCATAATGGAACTTTATGCGATTATCATCTGAAGACTGATGCTTTATTTTTTCGACTTGTGATAATAAAAAGTCAATTTCAGTAATAACTTTGGCCAAATTAGCACGCTCTAAATCATCACTTGCATGAATATTAATGGGTAATAATCCTATTAATATAAATGTTAATAACATACCTTTTTTCATTTCTAGCCTCGCTATAAATATTTTTTAAACATTGAACTTGTTATGTATATGGAGATACCAAACATAAGTGATGCAGGAATAAATATAATATTTGGATGCATTGATACAGGCATTCCAAGATAAATAAACCATGCACCGATAATTGCGGGTTTAACCCAGGGCTTTATGTTGTGATATATAAATGAGCTTTCATTAGCGCCGCCTTCTCTGCGCAATTCTCGCTTAACTAAACCATCTATTAATGCAGCTAACCCAATAAGAATAAATGCAGGCGTTGAAAGAATTGCAATCGCTAGACGTACACCGAATACTTGTGTTGTATTAATAGAAGCGGCAATATAATCATGCATTACCGTGATAACGTTTCCTAATCCAACACGAAAACCTCCTGCGTCAGATGGTGGAGTCATTGTCCAGGCAATTAAATCTCTAAAATATGTGGCTTCAAAAAGCCAATAGTCCAACTGGCCAGCCATCCATGCGGAAAATTGAACAGGCGTAGATCCAAACAAAGTGTGTTTAAAGTCTGCATTTATATAATTAAGTTCAGTCATTAACATATTCTCGGAATGCATAGCGCCTTGTTCTGGCCAGAAAAACAACATACCAATCCATTCCATAAGAATAGAAACAATCCACGCAATGAATAACAGAACAATAAAATCAACAACGTTGCCAATGGTATCCATTGTGAATGAGGCGCGTTTTTTAGTATTACTTTGTTGGTTATAACGTTCATTTGATGCTTCAGCCACACTAAGCCGCCTCTTGCCATGATGGTGTGAATTGATACCAGTCTTCAGAGGTGCTATAACGATTTTTCATTTCGTCAGCAACAGCATGTAATGTGTCTGGGATCTCATCAAAATCAGAATCATCAGGTAAAGGCAAACGCAATTTATGCGGCTTGCCTCCATCGAGTAATGCAAACGCTTGTCCTTTAGGGAGGGTCATTACGTAATTAGGATGAATTAAATCAACTTGTTGTGTAGTAATACGTTGTTCAGTCTTACTAACGAAATGTTTATCTGATTCATGATCGCTAGAATCTGTTGCACCCGAAACTAGCATTAAATGATTTATTTCAGTTTGTTGTAATTGTTCTGTTAGCATTTCAGCTGTTGCTTGTTCACGAACACGTAACATGAAAATACTATTAAAGTTACCCGCAACCTGTCCTGCTTTGGCTTTATCTTGTAGACGTGCTTCAACATCTGACCATGTTTGCGTATATGCAGTTACTTGAACACCTGCACCACCGGCCTTGTTTAGCATTGGAATGAATTCCGGCCCAATAAGCTCATTAAACTCATCCGCATGTATATTAATTTTTGTGTTTCCAGTATCTATATGTGGCAATCCTTGATTAATGCCGTGCTTATACATGCTACCGGCCATTGAGGTTAAGTCAGAGAACATTGCATTTCCTACAGCACCAGCAACTTCTGGGTCTGTTAATGCATCAAGACCTACATAAACAATACCTTTAGATCGAACAATTTGAGCCCAATCAAAAATAGGTCGTTCATCATTTTGATCTAAATAGTTAGGGCTTAATAATTCTGAGCATTTACCGGTTGTTAGTTTCTCCATCAGTGGTAGCAAGGATGAAACTAATTTATCAAAGTAACCTCTATCATATTCGTAAGTTCTGGCTAATGATTTACCAACCGGATCAATAAGATCGTTATCTTTACAGTAACGAGTAATTGCAATTATGCTTCTGTCGCGTGCTGACATTTCTCTAGGTATGCGATAGTCTTTGCTATCAGAGTCTTCAAAAGCATCTTTTATATATGCTACTTTGTCGCGCCATTGTCCGCTTGGGTCATCATTATTAGCTAGCATTTCCATGTAATCATTAACTAGCGGCTCTATGTCTTGTCCGAAATCCAGTATCTGTTCGTAATCAGATTTTCGACCTAAAGCTGTGAGTGCCTTTGAAATAACATTTACATAACGCCATACAAACTCACGAAACGCTGCGCTCTGACCTTCACCTGGTAGTTGATTGGCGATACGTGTTGCTACTTCGGTAATACGTGCAAATGAACCAACAGGGTTGTAACGAGCCGATATTTCTGGGTAGCCCAAATGGAAGAAATAAAAATTATCCAATCGACCAGCTTTCATCGCTTCCACATACATTCGCATAAATAGAGCGGCATCACCTTTTGGATCAAAAACAATAGTTACATCACCACGACGTATATCTTGCGCTATAAATAATTCAGCAAGACGTGATTTACCTACACGAGTAGTACCTAGAACAAGTGTGTGTCCTACCCTATCTCCGAGATCCATATAAATAGATTCTTCGCCCTCATATAAACCAACTGCATGCAGTGATGGATCACCGCCAACAGGAGGTAATGAATTAAATGGATTCGAATCAAGAAAATATTTAAGCAATAGAAAAAGCGGAAACCATCTGTGAGTTTTTAGAAATCTATCTAATACCGATTTAAACCCATTTTTGTTTTTGCTACCAAATAAAGCTATATACCATGAACTATGTTCGTGTTTAGTTTCGAACCTTCTAGCCCAATGAAACAAAAATGACTGCTCTTTGTATTTACGACCTTCAGTACGTGTTAGATTAGCTAAACGCTGTGTATGACGACCATCCCATGCAAAGCCTAACCCTAAAAATAACTTCTTATTACTTACAGGTAATGTTTTTGTTGAAACTGTATATGGCTTAAGTCTTTTTAATCCTTTCTGGTATCTACGTATTCTCATACCCTGAGCAAGTCGAACTAAACCTAGAATAATAAGTGCAGTAGCGCTGATATATGCGACACTCTTAGTCATCATAAGGGCAGATGGCATATACGAAGCAAGAAACCCGATAGCCAAGTAAGATGCAGCTGAATAATATTCTACTGGTGGCCTTAGTAGTGCTTCAACAGGGTATTTACTCATTGAGAGATATACCTTTCAGTTATAAATACAGGGTAATGCTTAATTTTAAAGTACTTAGCAATAACGTCGCCATCTGCAGGGAATACTAGAATTCCCTTCATTACTTTCATAAGTTCTTGAGCGCTCTCAAGATCTTTTGCTTCAACTAACATGCAGTGTGCGCTGTTTTTAACTAGGTGGCGTTTGTTCTTCTTTATCCACTCAATGGATAAAGAATCAGCTCCAACAATACATATAGGGAATGCCATCAGTGAAAAGTAAACTTCTTTATTAATGTTAGTAATTTTTGGTGTTAATAATGAGGTAGTAATGGGAAACATTTCTTTAGGCGGTTTATCAACTTCCCTGATTGCGCCAGGCATTTCCTTAAAGATCCATGTGTCACGGAAATCAGGCATTGTTTCACCAGACAATAACGCCTCATATTTTGATGTCGGAATAGCTGTGCCAGAGTCATAAATAACATGTGGTTCGGCATTAACTGTTTGAAACATTAATGTAATAACAATTATTGAGATTACTTTATTCACTATCGTTCACCATCAACAAGTAGAGCAAGTTTGTTTCTTACCAATTCTTTATATTTCTTTGCATTTTCTGGATTACTCGGAGCGTGATACTTTCCAATGGCAACTTCATAAGAGCGACTCTCACGATAGTATTTACGTATAATCATTGCACCAGTTCTCAGGTTGGTATAAGGCTCAGTAGCCGCCCATAAAGATCTAAAATGCTGACCATTCCAGCGCCAATTAACTTGCATTAAACCAATGTCAAAATTAGTTATACCTCTCTCTATTAATTTTTCCGCGTACTTAAATAACTCAGTGCGTGAATCAAAATAAATACCCTTACCACCTACATTAATCGTCCATGGCCACGGCCTACCAGTGCCAGGCTTTTCAGACTCTTGTAATGCAACCGAATATAGAAGTATTTCTGGAATAGAATATTCTCTTGCCACTTTAGAGTAACCCGCAGGAACATCCGCAAACACTAAAGCGGGAAACAAGATCTGAATAAAAATTAATGAACGTATTTTCATTATCTAATCCAGTTTGTAGCTAAGAACAGTATCGTTCTTCTTGTCATAGTAAAACGCGGATGGTAATGCCGGTCGGTTAAATTTATCGTATGTATCGCCCGCTAAATTTAACGTTATTGAGTTTGATTTCACCGCATCAGGGCTGATTTTATTATCCTTTGCCCATAAACCAATTGATTCTTTATTATCTCCAACGAAATAAATATCAATTGATGACCCAAACGATTGTTCTGTTAGTAGCTTATTATAAAAAGCATCGCATCCAGAGCAATCAGTGGATATGAATAATACATATTTATCACCAAGTGAGGTTATCCGAGATTTTGGTTTATTATCAATGCCAGGCAATAGGCTTGATTGAACTGCATTATCACTTACTTGCTCGTTTAGCATATTAAGATCGATTATTTTTTCATGCCCAAATAGGACTTGAAATTCTTTCATGTATGCACGGTTAAACTTAACGAACATGTCATTTAGTCGATATTCTTTTTTTGCCATTCTTATGGCAAATCGCTTCTTTTCAGATTCAGTTTTAGCGTACATGCCTAAAACCATAATAGGATCTACATCTTTCCAATGATATTTTCCCTCACTCTTCATAATGGTTTCATATTTTGTCCATTCTTTCTCGCTTACATTCCACAAAGCAGCGTTACTAGATATTCGTTGTTCTTCACTTTGTTGGTTATTTAGTGTGCTCTCTGCTCTCTGTGAATACTCGATATCACTAGCTACTACTTGGAAAGAAAGTAATGACGTAAATAAAAATATTAATCTAACCATGGAATTTAACCTCGACATAACGTCCTTCAGGGTTACTTCTAAAATGGAGTATCTTTATTTTTGACTGGTCCACGCCCTTCTCTATGAATAACTTCTTAATTGATAGTGAGCGACCAACCGAAAACCTTTCAAATTCAATTTCGTCATCACTGACAACTTCACCAGCTTGGATATGACCACGAAGAATTACCTTTTTAGCCAGCTTTGCATCCGGCAGCAAAGAAAGCGCAATATGTTGATTGCTAGAATCAAGATACTCAATTTCATTTGTAAACCAGACTTTTTTTGCATCTTCAGTATTTATAGATGGCAAGTAAGCCACTTCAGAAGACTCTTTAATAACAGGCTTAACATTACTTAATGGCACTTGTTTCTTTACGTATACAGCCTGAATTGGCGTGATTGCGGACGTATTTTTTAGAGAAGCAGTTGTAATCTTGTGATTTTTCTCAAGAATTACTGATTTATCTTGTTCCATTTCACTTATAGTATTCTCAAGACTAGATTGGACTTTATTAAGATTACGACTAGATTTAGCTACAGTATTAACAAGTTCGACATACTCTCTATTTCTATTTTCAAATGAAACAACACGTCCAGAATATGTACACCAATATTTACGTTGCTCCCATGTGAGCGATAAATCACGTTGTGTTTGTTTGCATTTTTTAATTGATTCAATCTTTGTTGCGGATTTAACTGCGACATGTGATTCATTGTTTTGTGATTGTCTTACAGGTGCGTTCTTCTTAATAAGGTCACTATTATTAGAGCAACTCAAAAGCAACGCACTCGTGATGGCAACTGATACTAATTTAATAGAAGTGTTAAGCATCTACGCATTACCTGCCTGGCATAACTTAGCAACCTTACTGTCTTTTACACGAATGGCCTTTATACAACTCTGAGATTTGATAATATGTGATATTTTCCAGCCCGCTCTAACATCACCAATTGACGCTATTGATTCTTTACCGTTAAACTCAAGAACAGCACTTGCCTTACTTCCCCATAAATCTATAGAGAGTAAACTGAAAGGAGGCTTGCCAGGGCCCTTCTTTGTGATTTTATTGATCTTTCTTTTATTGTCACCTGCTAGGGCGTTTAATTTAGAAATGTCTTTGCTAATAACACTAATTTTTTTCTCAATCGGGTTTATAGCACCGATTTCAATTGAACCAATTGTTTCATTAAATTGATCAAGCCTTACATTCACACCGTCTATAGTGGATTTATAGTTATCTATAATTGTCGCTTGATCTGCAACGATTTTTTCTAAATCAGATAACTTTGTTTTAAACTCATTCACATCAGAATCGCTAATTGCTTTTCCATCTAATGTGTTTGCGTCCAAACTAATATCAGTTGTATTTACTATTTCAGCATGAGCAACTTGATCGCTACCAACCAACTCACTCAACTCTTCTTCACTAAATACAGGATCTACAGTTCCAGATGTATCTGATGACATCGTAATATATGCAATGGAAACAATAAGTCCTACTACACTAGCTAGAGCTATTAATGCCTTTGGCGCTTTTGAAGGAGAAGGTAGTGATTCAGAATCTCCATTACTAACAGAGTCATGGCTATGATTAATTGCGTCTGTAATATCGTCTGTATTTGTTTTATCGTTCATGATTATAATTTGCCTTTATTGTCAGCATCTACAACGTACTGGATTTTGTTTCCTACAGAGAGACTTGCTGTCGTTTGATATTTTTCTATGAGTTCAAATGAAATCATTCTATGAACTGGATCAATTACCAAATCCCATGCGCTACCAGCGAGAACATGTAAGGCATTTTCAATTGTTATAGGGCCTAGCTTCCTGTGTATCTCAGGTAATGAGGAATTTAATAAAACTGGAAGCATAGGGTCTGAGGATTTTAGAGCGGCTAATTGATATCCAGAACGTAGTAATAAATGATTAATTGCATCACCGACTGTTTCGACGTTCTTATTAAATGGGATTGTTACAACAACAGAAAGAATGTTTGCTTGCTGGTTTGATGCCACAGGATTAATTGAGGTGTAACGGCCAACTTGAACAGGCTCACTCGCATTAACGCTTACAGATGAAAACAATGTTAATGCTGTAATTATTAAGGAATTGATTTTTCTCATTTAAAATAATCTCGATAGAAACTGATAACGTGTAGTGAGGTTAACGATTTGATAATGAAAAAAACATAAGAAATATGAAATTAAAAATATAGATTATCCAGTAAGACATTTATTAAATACAATCAAGAGACGAATGGTAACGGACCTATCCAAAGGGCGCGCTCTTCCACTAAATAACGTGGAAGAGCGCTACAAATGGCGCAATGGTAAAAAAGCGTAATGGTAAAGATTGTTAAGGGTAAAAGAATTCAACATCTACATAAATGCTGTAGATATTAAATTCAAAGGGCTTTAAAAAAGGGGCAGCACGAAATATGAAATAATAGTTACAGGTTAACTAATGAAAATATGATCAGCGCCACATACAATGTGTATATCTTAAAATACAATCATATGAGCGAACAAAATATATGTCATCACAATTAGACAATATTCGAAAAGAGTTAGATCGCATAAATAAACCTAACTGGGTTTATACTGTTAAAACTCTTGAAGAAAACTTTCACGGGTATCCTTTAAATGAAGACCAAATGCCTGCCTCAGCTATTTTAAACATCCTCAAGTCTCTTGAACCAGATAACAATGTAGAGGAACGATTCTTAAATCGCGTACATAACCTGGACTGTTTTACATATCGTGCGTATTACCTTGATGAAACTAATAATAATGAAGCAATTTACTGGAATCCATTAGTTGAAACATTTGAGACGTTTTCCAAGAACTCTCCAATAAACTATCAAACAGATGTGGAGTACCCTGCCACAGATATAATTAATCAATGGATCTGGAAACAGATAAAACAATAAATATGGAATGGTTTAAAAAAAAGCCCAAATTACATCTTGTCACAAATACACCTGCGCTTAAAAATCTAGACTTCAACAATTTACCAATTCTAAGTGCAAAAGAAATTATAGATTTACTAGGATTAGACACTCGGCTTAAGTCAATCAAGCTCTTAACTGGAGCAGGCACTGAGCACTACAATCTTCTATACTTACCTGCTATAGAAAACTATATTGAATCTGTTCAATTGGCACCTGGATCGGCGTCACATCATCACTCTGGCCCAGGCGGTCTTATTACTCATACATTAGATGTCATTGATATCTCTTTACGTAAAAGAAAATCCTACAACCTTCCTCTTCAATGTGAGCCTGAACTTATTTCAAAGCAGGAACATATATGGACATACGGTGTTTTTGCTGGCGCTCTATTACATGATATTGGTAAATTGGTTTGTAGCACACGATTGATACTGAATACTGGCGCAAGCTGGTCCCCACATGATATTAGTATTTTGAAAACTGGGGCAACACATTATAAGGTCGTTTTTGTGAAGTCAAAATATAAGCTTCACACTCAACTAAGTAATGGTTTTTTTCATTTGTTACCAGCTAAGGGCCGTGGCTGGCTGGCGCAATACACTGATGTAATGGCGCAACTCACGGCATGGCTTTCAGGTGATGTATACGAATACGGAGTAATAGGCGAAATTGTTCGCCAATCTGATGGTGAATCTGTAGCAAAGAATTTAAAAATTGGCGGAGAAAGGCAAAGATTTCCAAATGCACCAAGTTTGCCGCTTGTTGAGCGACTCACTACAGCGCTGCGCCAATTACTTGAAGAAGGCAGGCTAAAAATCAACCGCCCTGATGGGAGTGCTGGCTGGAGCGATGGTGATTACACTTATTTAGTATGCGGATCTGTTGCAGACTCAGTTAGATCATTTATGAATAATGCTGGCGCAAATGACATTCCTACAGACAATTCTAGAATATTTGATACTTGGCAAGAACATGGATTCATCATTAGCACACCCGATAATGGCTCAATTTGGCATTTAACAGTCAATAACAAATTTACATTGACCGTGCTGAAATTTGAAACAAACACTCTCTTTCATCCAAGTCGCAAGCCTGAAATATTTGCGGGTGAACTCGTTATATCTTCACAGAAGCCGACTAAGGAAACTAAGGATAGAACTGACGAAATAGAAAGCAAAGAGTCTCAGGATGCTGTGTATCAAGACGTTCAAAAGAGCAGTGATAATCTGGGGCAGATAGAATCACCTGAAAGTGTTACACCCTGTAACACCGATACAGAACAAGCACATAGTAATGGGGCAATAATGCAAACTTCTATAAGCGATTCAGAGCCTAGTTATGCAGATCAACAAACTGTAGCTCCAGATCAAATCAAACCGGATACTAGCCCTGTAAAGAATATTTACATGGGTAACGACAAGAGTAAAACTGAAACAGATTCATTTGAAATTGAGCCAACCATGGCCTCTTCCGCGATTCATAGCACTGCGCCAGATACACTTGCCTTGGATGATCCAGATATAGCTCAGTACTTTCTAGAATGGCTTAAGCAGGGCATTAAAGACAAGAGCATATCGGTAAACAATAAAGAGGCACTAATACATGTTGTCAAAGAAGGTATATTGATTGTTTCACCTAAAGCTTTTAAGAGTTTTGCTAAAACATTTAAGCTTGTTGATTACGAAGAGTTAGACAATAAACATAAAGCTGAAACAAAGGCCGCTACAAAAATTCAAAACAAACTAGAAAAGTATATGAAGAAATTAAAGCTTCATCGTAAGGCAAAAAATGGGAAAAATATTCACACATATCTAATACAGGGACAACATAGAGAATCAAAAATTAACGGCTGGCTAATACCTTTAAATAGTATATATGATGAGAAGAATGCGCCTAAACCAAATAACGTTCTGACAAATATTTCAGGGTTTAAAGAGAAGTAAACTAATAGTAACAAAATAAATTAAAACAATACTTGATTTTTATATTTATAAGCTGATAATCTGTACTTGACGGGTCAATACAATAAACATAAGACATTAGCGAACAATAGGTGCTCAATAAATACACATCTCTATTAAAAATTCATTTGTAATAAATAATTAGATTAGAATATTTGATTATTGTTTATATATGATTTCGCTCGCATATTATTTATATGTATTGACCTGCATTGTTTACATTATTTTAATAAAACATTGCAGGTAAATGAAAAATGGCAAAAATATATGGAATCGTCAGCACCAAAGGTGGTGTTGGTAAAACTTCGTTATGCGCAAACTTAGGCGGCATACTTGCTGATATGGGTCAGCGTGTACTGTTGGTTGATGGGGACTATCAACAAACCCTTTCAAGCTATTATCAGATTGATGAAATAAATAGATCAAAACACGCACTTACACGACTAATTCAAAGTTATGACCCAACTGATTGTATTTCTAAAACCAGTATAAATAATTTAGATATTGTTGAGTCAGATGATCCTGAAGGACGTTTATTAGAGTGGCTTAAACAAGCTACAAATAACGTGTTTTATCTTGCGGCATCTTTAAAAAAACTGGAAGACAAATACGACTACATTCTAATTGATTCCCAAGGCGCTAAAGGTATTTTGCAAGAAAGCATTATATTTGCTAGTGACGCTCTCATAAGCCCTATTATACCGGACGTATTGGAGTCACGTGAGTTTATGCGTGGCACTATACAAATGTTAAAGGATCTTGAACCACCTCAAGGCATGTCATTTCATATGCCAAAGATACCACCGCTGTATGGAGTTATTTATCGTCAGGATAGAACCGTTAATTCTGAAAAAATAGCAAATGCGATTCGAAAACAATTTTATGATGCAACCAAGGGACAAATTAGTATATTAAATACTTTTGTACCAATGATGTCTGCTTATAAAAAGGCATCGGGGTTGTTCCAGCCTGTACATAGAATAGAAGTAACACGCCAAGGCCCTACTTCTAGCGCTCATGATATATTTTTATCATTAGTTTATGAGCTTTTACCTCACTTATCAGACATTACACCTACCTGGGACAAAACAGCTAAAGATGGACTGCAGTCTCCGGTAACGCAAATTAGGGAGGCAGTGTAATGACAACTAATTCCCAACAATTAAATGATGATGATGTTCTTGGTATTTTACAAACGAGTAATCGCAAATCAAGTGAACACAATGCTGCGGATCCAATAACAAAAGCACATATTAATATAACACTGGATCAGGTTAAAAATTATGATTTAAATCCACGAAAAACAAAGAATCCTAAATACGACGAATTATTAGAGTCAATTGAAAATACCGGATTAGATCAACCACCTAGTGTTACTCGACGTAATCCTGATGACGAATTTTATATGATTCATAACGGGGGTAATACGCGTCTTGAAATACTAAATGTACTTTATTCAAAATATTCTAAACTGGCACAAGATGCTGAATCTGATGAAGATAGGATTAAGTACACTGAAAAAGCTAATAGCTTTTTTTATCTGAATTGGGAATTTAAACCGTGGAATAGTGAAGTTCGCACATTCATTGGTCATATGGCTGAAAATGAAACACAGGGACCAATGCTATTTGTTGAAAAAGCTGGTGCGGTTAAACTCGCTAGAGAGCTGTATTCAAAAGCAGATCAAATAGCGGCTGAAAAAAATAATTTAGAATTTATAGACAAACCATTATCAGCCAGAAAGATTGCTAAACGAATTTCAACCGATGGATGGCCTGTAAGTTATTCTCATATACCAAGATATGATTACAGTAATAAATATTTATCAGATTGTATCCCAGAGGCATTAATGGCGGGCCTTGGTCATAGTAATGTAACAACGATAAGAAAATATGATGATGCATATACCGAGTATTGGTTATCGACTGAGCAGGGTAAGGTAGATATTGAAAGAATTAATGATTTGTTTTTTAGTACTTTACATAAACATGATCATAAAAAATTAGACCTTAAAGAATTCATTAAAGAATTGAATCAGAATATTAGCGATATTATTGATGTTCCGAATAATTCAATCATGACTGAGGTTGAAGCAATTATTTCTGGTGTTAATAAATCGCCTATGAGTGATATTGCAGCAAATCAACCATCAGTAGATCTGGTGCAAAAATATAAAGATACTTCTCCAAATAATTCTAAACCCAGCACAAAAACAAACGTGACTCCTGCTAAGGAAGAGAATAAAACAGCTTTATCAAATAAGGAGGCGAAACGGTTTCCTGATTCACTTCATGAACAGGAGGATTTACTTTTTAAACTTGTTTTGAAAATAGCTGATATTCATGAAATAACCGTAGTACAAATACCAAAAGATACACAAGATGCTGCCAAATGTAATATTTTTGCTGTGCAACCATTAAGTACTCTCAATGAAGGTGACGAAGAAAAAGCCGTGCTTTGGTGGTATTTGACGAAAATGTCACGCGCATATAGAGCTGCTGCAGATAACTATATGGAAGCTATGAATTATCTCGCTAGTGCAATGGAAAATATGTATGCATATTACATTAGAAGCATGGGTTTGTTGGGCACAATATTATTTTTGGAAGAACAGGTCATAGAATTGAATCCTGATCTTCGTGAAAATTTGAATGAAATACAATTATTAATTGAGCATATTCATAGCTCTAAAAGCTTTGTTTAGGGGATTTTGATGGAGCCTAATTTAAATAGTGAGTTAAACCAATTCGTTATCCAACATATAACACGATTATTTAATAGACGTGATTTTAATGAATTAGAACGGATGGGTTTATCAAAAGAATCAGCCACCAATGTTGTTAACTTATCAATGGGTGATAGTAGCCGATTAAGTCAGTTTAGAGTGCAGATTGGCGATATTCATATTGATGAGAAACGCTTGAATATGATTATAAAAATGAACCAGCATGAAGGGGCTAAAAATCAACTTATTGATCAAATGATTCTTTTAGAAGCATCTCAATCGATGCTTTTCGAGCTTACTGGGATGGATCACATTGAGTATAGAGAAAGACGGAAAGCATTGGATTTACCTAAAGGCTCCTCGGGTAGACCAGTAGCACTAACTGAAGCAGAGAGTATTGCCGTAAATGATGCCTGGTATAAATACAATGACGATGATGATTTAGTTCGCTATTACAACGTTGGTATGGAAACAAAAATTTCGCTTTCTCGTGTCTGGCAGCATTTACAAATTAGGAATTAGAAGATTGATTAATTTCAACCATATTAAATCACACATAATTAATAATCTTGATCACAGTCGGTTTGTGTCAAGCTTTTCAGGGAACATAGACAAGCTATCATTTGGTGATTTTCTTTTGTCTGCTATCAGTACTACTGGAGAGCAAACATTGGGTTATGTTGTACAAATAAGAAAGAGCTGGGGGCAATTCGGAAGTGATATGATTTTTATTCGTGAACATGATGGCTCTTTATCAACTCATGAAAATCAGGGATTTTGGATATTATCTCCAGAACAAACTGGATTCATTTTACCTTGTTTTACTATAACACCTTCTGATGAAATGTCAGATAATCCTGATCATAAATATAGTATTTTACATAAACAGCCTGAATCGGGATTTATTGTCGATTCATTACATGCACCAAATCGTATAGACAGTTGTGCAATTAAAATATCTGTTACTAATAGTAAATATTCTAATGGAGGCTTCAGTTGAGTACAGAAGCCTCTAATCAGATTCAATTATTGAAGCAGCATTTAGATAATGCGGCTGCATCTCTTAAGCATCAGTCTGGCTCGAATGAACAGGACGGTATGGGTTCTTTGATATACCTGGGGAATCATCAAGATGCGATTCCACGAAATCTAATACTGGATCCGATACTTGAATCAGGGGAGATACATACCTGGACATTAATGAAGATCCATATAAGTAACCCTGCTATGCCCTCCTCTATACCATCACAGAATCATTTGATGGAAATATTAAAGTGTTCTCGACCAATATTAAGTCGTCACTTACAGGTTTTAAGGGCTTTACGTTGGATTACATTATGCGCTGAAGTACGAGGCGACGACGGTCAATTTAAAGGCAATGTATACACACAGCACGATAGCCCACTAAGTCTTCAGGATACATTGTACCTTGATTCGAAATACATGAATTTTTTAGAGCAACCAACTAAAGGCTCGGTATTAAAAAGATTAAGGGAGATCAAAGATGCAACTCTGAGGCATATTGATTTCCAGGTTGTCAAAGGTATAGAGCTGGATAAAGCACCATCTCATTTAGAGCAAGTAAGCAATAAATTAAATACTGTACCCGAAATTAAACATAATCCACTTGATACGTCTTTAGCATTTCCAGCTGAGTCAATTGAGCCAAATTTAGTCATTGGTCTATATGGTAATAATAAAAAAGATGAATTCGCACACCGTGAAAACAATTTTTACATGGACGGTAAGCCTGAAAGTAACCATGTAAAGGAAATTAACAATTTAGAAAATCTGTCAAATATTAGTAATATTAACATGCCCGAAAGAGCGACAGAGCAGGATTACAGCCTTGTAAAAGATATTCACACGGTAAGCCATGTAAATTTTGACATGGATACAGGTAGTAGTAGTAGTAATATATATATTAAAAAAACAACTACTACAAATCCTTCTTCACTTCGATTTCCAGAAGCATTGAAAAAATCTAGAAGATTAGAATTGTTTGCTGAGAAGACGATGAATGGGCTCAGTGAAGAAAAGAAACAATTCTGTTTGGATTACCTAGATGATCGTATCAAAGCTGGAGACAAAGGCACTGACAAGGCCATTGGGGATGCAGTTGCATATTTGTCTTGGGTTGTACGCCATGTGAAAAGCGATTCGCTACCTCCCAGCTCTTATGGCATACGTGTGGATAGCGCTCAGTCAAACACTAAGAATGATAGAAAAGAAACAACGGACGAGAGTAAGCAAAAAATGCGGGATCATTATGACGCAATGGGCGTTGAGTACGATTACGAGACATTAGCCATTATTAAGAACGGTTAAAGCAAACTGTTACAGGGTGTAACAGTTTTATGGAATGAAATAAATAGTAATGTTTAGAACAAGCTGTTACAGGGTGTAACAGTTTTTAAAATTAAAACAAATGAGTGTGGAGATGAACGATGAGTGCTAAAGCCGATGAAGTTAAACAAACAATTAATCTGTATACAAGCGCAGATAAGGAAGTCAAAGATGATGAGGCGCTAGATGTGACCGGCGCGCCTAGCGATGAAAATGCCGACCCTTTGGTTATGCCTAATCTGGTATCTAAGAAGCCTGGCATGTTGCGTACAAAAGGAAATCTAACACTTCATACAAGAAGTGCTCATCAATTATTTTATGGTCGTAAGAAAGATGAGAAAAAGAAAATTAAACCAATTACAGGATTGGTTAGATTTGCGCTGAACATGAATCAGCTATATGACCTTGCGGCAAAAGATGATCCGTATGCAGACTCTGTTCTTATCAGTGTCGAAGAAAAATTAGAAGAAGTATCTGTCACTATTAAAAACCATATCAAAGAATTGGAAGAACAATTAGCAGATATGGAAGGCATTACAATTGATTCACATGAGTCAGTGCAGCCGATATCTGTACCATTAGAATTCAGAACAACGTATGGATTTATAGCGGCTCAATTAATAGGTAAGTATGACAAATTAATTAGACTGGCCCAATGTGCTATGCATGTTACTGGGACATTTCTTCAAAGTGATTGGGAAAGAGTCGTAAGAAAATCTGGAAGCAATATTAGAAATGCTTTCTGGCAATCTTCACGGTATAGATATACGGGTGTGACGCGAAATGACATTGCTGCCAACAACCCTATCGCGCGAAATGCAATTGAGAAATATGGAGAGTTGCCACAGGAGATTTTAGAAGGTACTAAACGTGGAAAATACGCCCCTAAGATTCTTGGAACAAAGAATTCTGAAGGCTGAGAGCTGCCGCAAATGCATATTTTGGAGATATTGTGATAATGCCATTAGGTGATAATCAATTGGATTTAGGTACACCCTTTAAAGGGCCCTTTAAGGGTAAGGGGAAAAATCGAAAAGCTGTGCGGGAGTTAGAATTGGAGTTGGCTGAAGTTAGGGAATGCATGGAAAGTCTTGTTGAAAGATATAACGAGGCATTTCCAAATACTCCAAGACTTGTGAACTTAAGGATATTAAAACGAGGGTCTCAAATATATCCATTGATGTACTGGCGTGAAACTTGCGGAACCGGAACATTCTTTAAATTGTTTGGGAATGACAAGGGCAAGAAGATATTGGATTCGATTGGTCCAAAATCGAAAGAGCTATTTACGATGTTTGATAAAGAAAAGCTACGGATAAATTTTAAGTCAAAATTAATTGGGTCAGCTATTGAGGCGTATAGAATACACTGCGATGGATTAACTGAAATAGATAAGTATTTTGAAAAACAGGAATCATTGAAACTATATTGAATGTGGTTTAATTGGATTACATGTAAACCGTAAAATTCTAATTTCATATTTACTACTGACATATGAATATTAATCTGCCAACATTTTGTGGTAATTATAAAAACTATACTTGAGGAAATGAAAATGATTAATATAAGTGGTCCAGCAAGGTTTGGCGATAATCCAGTCTTAAAACCAATTGGTCAAGGCGAAGATCAGAAGTTTGTATGTGAGGTTAGTGTTAAATTAATGAACGACAAACCCAAGAAAGATTCTGAGGACTGGGTTGATAAAGGCGTTTGGGTTGATCTTAGTATTTGGGGTAGAGATGCAGAAAGTGCTGCAAAATTCTTAGTGAAGGGAGATAAAATAAATATCAATAGTGGGGACCTGATCGAGGAGTCATGGATTGATAAAGATGATGAAACAAAAACACATCGTAGACTTAAGGTGAATACAAATTCCATATCTCCATTTATGTCTGACCTGGTTTCATTGAAATACAAAGAGCGGTCATCTAATTCTGGATCTTCTGATGAAGAAAAACACACGGGTACAGATGGTTAACATTGGTGGCTTTTTGAATTAATGATGGATTTCAAAAAAATATTTATTATTCTGGTTTCAATATTTTCAGTCATGCTCGGTGGATGCTCCAAACATAAGCCCACCGAACATGAAATACAGTTAATATTGTCACCACTTGTCTGGGACAATTACGAAATTGAGCTTTCATTAGTTGGTGCAAATGCACAAGATTTTATAGCTCTTAAAAATACAAAACTAATTAATGGGTATTATGAAGATAGTGATGAGCTGAATTATGTTGCAATAGTCAGATCCGATGTAGTTGCATCAAAAGCATATGATCAAATTCAGATTAGTAAGTCGAGTATTGAATATTTTGATAAATTCAGACCAGGGATAGATAAGGTAGTGGGTAAAAAGTTTGCTCCTGGTGATTTGTTAGCAACAGTTAATATGAAGCTTTATTTGAGAAGAGGCGATATGGGTTGGATTCTAAATAAGCATTCAAATATTAGCGAGTAGGTATAGGAAAATATATGAACAACAAAAATAATTCTACGATTAACAAGATAGTATTGAAATCCATGATATGGACTCCGTATCTTGCGTTTAAATTTGCAATGACGATGATAAGAACATTTCCCGTAGCTTTGATATTAGGGATATCCGCTATCATTATGAATCCGGCAATACTAGCTAAAAATAATTATAGTATTTATAAGGTTATTGTTGAAAACTATAATACGATATTTACTTATGGTGTCTGGTTTTCCATTTTATTTGCAATTGGAATAATGCTACTGAACCCATTTGAAAAACTATCTAGACGTATTGCTAGTAAAATTTAAATAAAAATATTGGTTCATAAATGACAAAAATAACTAAAAATACTTTAGTTTCAAAAATAGCTGATATAACGGATCTTACGCATTCTGTTATAAACCAGGTATTGAATGCATACACAGATACAGTGCAGAGTGAATTAGTTGAAGGTAATCAGTTGATGCTTCATAACATTGGTAAACTTGAAGTTAAAGAACGAAAAGAACGTACTGGTAGAAATCCACAAACTGGTGATCCAATTATAATACCTTCAAAAAACGTTATCGGATTTAAAGCATCTAAACCATTGCTGGATAAGATTAATGTCTAGTAGATAATAATTTGATGGTTTTTGTATGAAGTGACGAGTAAGGGAAAATCTAAGATTAATGAAATAAATATAACTAAAATGGATGATATAAAATCATGAATAATATATTTCAGATTGGGTTAATAATTATAAGCGGATTTTTTTTGATTAATTGTGGTGGCGGTGGCGGTGGAACTTCAGTTAATGGAGTGACGCTACCAACCTGTGATAGTGGTACTTCTGATTATTCAGGTTGTTGGGTGTCAGAGCTATGTGCAACTAACACGGGGGGAGCTAGTGCTAGATTATTAACTGAAGTCATAGAGACGACAACTACACCAATTACTACAGGGCATATAAATTCTTATTTGCTTGAATTTAGTGATCCGCAATGTAGTGGTATTCCAATTACCGTTACACAATTAAATTCTGTGAACTCGGGCAATTATCATGAAGCGTATGTTCAACAGGCTGATACTATTTGTTCAGAAACTGGAGGAACAACTGGAATTCCATGTGAAGCATTAGATATAACAATTACATCTCAAACGTTAAACACAACCGGCTTAACAACTTTGCTAGTTACAAGCGGAACAAGATTATGTATGCCAGAATTAGATTATAATTTCGATACATCTGGCTCAGGTAGTATGCAAGCACAATCAACTAGTTCAAGAGATGATGTGATAAACATATTACCTAATTCATGTGCAGTACGTTTTTAATAGAGGTAATTTAAAATAAAGATTAATTAAATGTTGATAATTTATAACCTCTACCTCTTTTAAGGAAAAAGAGGTAGAGGTTATAAGTATTAATATGATCTAGACGGGAGATCAAGAAATGACAAACTTAGTGATAGTTGAGTCGCCTAATAAATGTAAAAAGATACAGTCATATTTAGGTGATGGTTGGATAGTTAAAGCATCGATGGGACATGTACGTGACCTTCCAACAAAAGATATGGGAGTTGATTTAAATTCATTTAAACCAACATATGTACCCAGTGAGCAAGGTCGTAAGACGCTTGCTGGTTTAAAGAAGCTTGTTAAAACAGCAAATAAAGTTTATTTAGCAACTGACCCAGATCGTGAAGGTGAAGCAATTGCTTGGCATTTAGAACAAGCATTAAACTTGAAATCACCGATACGGATATCATTTAATGCTATTACAAAAAAAGCTGTACAAGCAGCGGTTAATAATCCTGGTGTAATAGACATAAACTTGGTGAGCGCTCAAGAAGCACGGAGAGTATTAGATCGATTGGTTGGTTATAGCGTATCCCCTGCACTATCAAACTCATATGGACAGTGGATTACTGCAGGTAGAGTTCAGTCAATAGCGACGCGTTTAGTTTCTGATCTTGAAAAAAAGATTCTATCTTTCAAGCCGGTTTCATATATTGAAGTATTTTTAACATTTAATACAAGTAACATATTGTGGAAGGCACAGTGGTTACCTGGTGATTTATTAAGTGAAGACCAGAAGCATTGGACTGATCGAATATTTGCAGAACGTGTTGCCAGTATTACAGATTTAGATATAACTTCAATCGACGTAAATAAAAAATCTAGAAGGCCTCCTGCTCCATTTACAACTGCTGATTTATTGCAAGGTGCGTCGGTAGCACTAAAAATTAACCCTAAAAAATGTATGCAAACAGCACAAAAATTATTTGAACAGGGTTTGATAACGTATCACCGAACTGACAGCCCAAATCTATCTCAGGATGGTGTTGCTGACGTTATGAGTTGGTTGACTGAAAATAATTACGGAAAACATGCGGTAAGTACGCCCAACATATGGAAGGAAGATGCCAGCGCTCAAGCGGGTCATGAGGCGATTAGACCAACAGCAATTATACAAATGCCAGATATGCTGAAAGGTCAGTTAAACAATGATGAGTTCAATTTATATAAGTTGATCTGGTTACGGACTGTTGCATCGCAAATGAAAAATGCAGAGTTTGAAGTCACTCTAGTTAATCTAAAGTCTACGGATCAATTAGATGGACAATACATGGATTTTGTTTCTAAGGGTGAAGTGAATACATATCCTGGATGGATGCAGTTAACAAAACAAGATGCTACAAATGAGAGTGTTAAAGAGAGCATTCAATCACTACCTTCATTGCATCAATCACAGCATCTAATAACACACGATGGAGAGGTCAAGGATAAGAAAACCAAACCTCCCTCACGATTTACAGAAGCATCATTAGTTAAAAAATTAAAAACTGAAAGTATTGGTAGGCCTGCTACATATGCGTCTATTTTAAGTAATATAATTGATAGAAACTATGTTTCAGTGAAAAAGAATAAGCTTTTTGCAGAAGAATTGGGTGTTCTCATTACTGATACATTAAGTAACAAATTTCAATTTATGGAGATAAGTTATACACGCAATGTAGAAAAGCAGTTTGATTTAATATCGAGTGGTAAAGAAAAGTATGTAAACGTTATAAGTACCGCTTACTCATATCTCAAAAATGAGATGGTATCACTTGAAGGCTTGAAGATTGGCAACCAAAAAACACACAGTTGTCCCATATGCAGTAAAAACTTACGATTGATACAAAATAAATTTTGGGGATGTTCAGGGTATCCTGAATGTTCTTATTCTGCTCCAAATATAAACAATAAACCAGGTTCATCTACAGAAAAGAAAAGTGTAGATCAAACGCATGCTTGTTCTTGTTCCAATGGATACATGCAACGGAGAAGCCATAAAGGCAGTTACTTCTGGGGATGCTCTTCATTTCCAAAGTGTAAGATAACTCTATCAGATAATGATGGAGCGCCTGACACAACGAAATCAAATACTAAACCTTCAGATAACAAATCAGGTGCAGGTGATTCATGTCCTGATTGTAAAGATGGTCAGCTAATACGCAGGTCTGTTAAGAGCGGTAAAAATCAAGGTAAAAACTATCTTGGTTGCTCTAATCATTACGAATCGGAAATTAAGTGCGGATATTTTGCATGGGCTAGTTAACTCCAAACAAGGAATTACTCATGAATAATTGTACGTATAGAAAAATATTAGTACTGGATGATTGTGATATTACTATAAAAGCAATTCAGTCGGCATTATTGGACACAGGTTACTTAGTCGAATGCACGGATACTGTTGAAAAAGCTGTAATTAGTTACCATAACAATCCAAGACCTGACTTATTGATTTTAGATAATGACCTAGGTTTTGGTGAGATATTAGGTGTAGATGTCTTGGATATTTTAGATAAAAAAGTTCCTATTGTAATGCACAGTGGTAACAATTCTATTAAAAAAATTGCTTTAGATAATGGTGCAATAGACTTTATACAAAAAGATAGAGGCCTGAGTAAGTTAGTTAGTAGCATAAAGGTTATTTTAAAACATAGGCCCGATGCTAATAACATTAGCTAATATACAAAATATAGGAATATAGGTTAATACCATGTCAAACGCATTAATATTGAACGAAGATAATTATCCATTCAGCGACGAAAGTACCGCTAAACAAGTAGCAGTTGCTCTAACTAAAGAAATTGGAGGGCTTTATGTTGCGACTCAATATAAGAATGGTTATGCGGTTGTAAAATCAATTGATAATACTGAGATAAAAGCCCATAAAGTAACCAATAAGGGAGAAGGTAGCGAAATATTTATAAAACCTGCATTACGTAGTCAGTTAACTAAGATTGTTAAAATTATACTTGGCTTAGCAATAATCTTATTTGCTGAACCCATAATGACATTAATCTATATGGATGTACTTCAGGTTCTTCTTTACGAAAATATTGGTAAGACATTTGAATGGAATGTTGCTGTTAATGTGTTCAGAGTTATTGTATTAGTATATTGTTCATTTCATGCTATTCATATTTTTATTATTTTAACAAGTAAAAACTATTACATTGGTCCTTATGGACTAGAGTCCTCATCTGTGTTTTTTGATAAAGATGGGGATCGGGCAGAATTTAGACATGTTAGTAAAGTTAAGGCTCGTCAAACATATGTCCAGCGAATATTAAGATACGGAAGAGTTGATGTATACACTTCAGCTTCTGATGGCGTGGACTTTAGTTTTGAAAATATAGCAAATCCCTTTAAAGTTAGGGATGTAATAAAAAAACGTCTTGTCTCAGTATAAAATAATTGTACTTAGTAATAATTTAAATCAGATTTTTTAAGAATGTGCCCTTCTGCAGGCCTTAAACGCAGTACCCTTTGATCAGGTCCTGGATTATGCAATACCTGACAGATTAATTTTAATCTTAGTCCACTTAAACCCTATGGGATACCTCCCATATGGGTTGGTGTTTCTGTAGGAATTTAAACTTATTTCTGGAGAAATACCATGACGTTTTCAATATGTGTTCTTGCCTTTGAGTCTTTATTTATTATTGCAGCTGTTTTATCTGCTGTTAAAAGTTAAATATAGATTGGTTGATTCCCTTGTTGGGGGTCTTCCTCGAATATTTTTCTGAGAATATTCGAGGAAGGCTCCCTGCTTTCACAAGGTATTGATTTAAAGAGGATTTGATCATGTTAGAAACAACGTCATTTATACTGCATTACGAATATATTATTATTTTGTGTACATTATCAGTAATATTATATGAAGCATTTTTGCAAAAGCCGATTTAATTACCCCCTATTTTTCTATCGGCTTTAGATTTGCCATGCATTGCCTGATAAATGTAATGCGTGGTTCTTTTTTAAATTAGAGAAATTATTCAAATTAAACTAAATTTTAAACATATTTGTTTAATAATTGGTTGTAAATGTCATATTAATTAGCTATATTCAGATTATTATCGTTGCCTGACGTTATCAGGCAAATTGAACAGACCCTGGATTGTGTGATGTCTGTCAGATTCATTTGAATCTCAATCCATCTTTTAAATTCATAAATATACCAAGTCTTTTGGTCACTATGAATATTTCTTTTTGTTTCAAAACTCACCCATTGGGAAATTATACTTCCCTACGGGCGGTATTTTCTCTATTGGGTTAAATTAATCTTTGGAGAAAAACCATGACTACTCAAAACCAAAACGAAAACCAATACTTTGACCTAATAACTACTGGAATTGGCTACTTAAATCGCGCTCGTACAGTTAACCCTACACAGGGTAACCCATACGAAGCTGTTTCTATAGCTGCATTTCACGGTCGTTCTGATGCCGTTCATTACACTTATTTTGATACAAGTGTAGTTGGTGGTGATGCAATTGAATTTATAAAAGAGCATAAAGACGTGATCAATGATCAGGACTCTAAGCTTCTTGTACGATTCAAAGTTGGTGATGCCACTCCTGATTCATATACCGTTAAAAAAGGTGATAATGCGGGTCAGGAACGTCATAACATCAAAGCTCGTTTACTTAAAATCACATATGCTTCGCTTAACGGTGAAGTGATTTATAGTGAAAAAGCAGACGATAATACTAACCAGGCTTCACAGCCTGCAGCTGATGCTTCACAAGCAGCCTCTAATGACAATCAGTCTTCATCTCAACAGGATGGAAATATGAATGCAGGAGAATCTGTAAATGATCAGAAGCAAAATGATGAATTTGTAAAATGGACAGAAACTATTAGTGATGTTGTTGAGTTGGATCGTAAAGACTCAGACTTTAAAAACAAACGCCAGTATTTATCTGAACATGATTACGATTTCGACGTTGAAGAAATGCGGTGGAATAAAAAAGCCGCTTAACTATGTCACTACACTCAGAGTTCTACTCTGTGTGTAGTTGTTAAAATATTTCTTTATAAGCAGTACTTGTTAAGCCCCTTATTCGTTAAGGGCCTTACATTAAATGGTTTCTTAAGAGATTGTTTAATATAGGGCCTCAACGGACCTATCTTCGATAATTTGATCCTCACCAGCTACCGTGGCCGGAAAATCACGCGCCCCTTTGTACGGTTAATCCGTGCCCAGGTGTAAATAGCCCAGACTCTCTTTTAGGGTTATGCAATACCCGCAAGACGGGACATTGTTGAGTCAGTGATGGGACACTACAAACTGGAAAAATAGCACACAGAAGGTTTGTGGAAACGAAAATCTAACTCCTATTGTCAGATTGCCCTGCCTAGTGAATGGCAGGCTTTCTCAAAGTCATTTCAATGAGATGATTTTGAAAAAGCCAAGGCTTATTGAATGTGCTTGCTGGAGCCAAAAACCAGTACCTTTATCAGATCCTGAGTCATGCAATATC
>Ga0316205_10000439_pt1 | contig 78362 bp, 83 predicted proteins | sample 3monthpyrite_MG_FD_204941 | JGI IMG/M metagenome (GOLD analysis project Ga0316205, IMG submission 204941) | Microbial mat bacterial communities from mineral coupon in-situ incubated in ocean water Damariscotta River, Maine, United States -... | ecosystem: Environmental > Aquatic > Marine >...
CAAGCAGATACTTCAACGCGGTGATCCGATTCATGCTGCCCGCGTATTGTCGAGAGTATCGGAAGAAGATCGCCAGCGTATGATCAAGTTGGTGGATAGCACTCGACAACGTGAGTTAAGTACGCTTGTACAGTATCCAGAAAACAGCGCGGGCTCATTAATGAATCCACGTTTTCTACTGTTAAATGAAAACCTCACGGTTAGGGAAGTGTTGCATCGAATACGTAAATTTAAACCGCGTTTTACTCGGCAACTCTATACGGTAGACAGTGAAGGCCGACCACAAGGCATGATCGAAATGCACCGACTAGCACTTGCCGAATCGGAAGATTTACTGGTTAACTTAATGAATCCTGTACCGAGTTTGGTAACCGCTACTGCAACAAGAGAAGAGGTGGTAGAACAATTGGAAAGTCATCGCATTACTGACTTGCCAGTTTTGGATATCGCTGGGCGTCTCATTGGTATTATTCACTATGATGCTCTGGTAGAAGCTGTGCGTGAAGAAAGCAGTATAGATATTCTTACCATGGTGGGTGCAAGCCGAGACGAACGCGCACTGTCACCCATTCGTTTTGTCGTGAGTAAGCGCTTGCCATGGTTATCGATCAATTTGTTGACCGCATTTTTGGCTGCGTCGGTAGTGGGCTTGTTCGAAAGTACTATTGCACAATTTACTGCGCTGGCGGTGTTACTGCCAGTGGTAGCAGGGCAATCCGGGAATACTGGTGCCCAAGCATTGGCAGTGACCATGCGTGGTTTGGCATTAAGAGAAATTGGAACCAGTCAATGGTTACGTGTTGCTTGGAAGGAAGTCGGTGCGGCATTTATTAATGGCACTTCTATTGCTTTATTGACAATGTTAGGTGTGTTGATATGGAGCTCGTCAATAGGCTTGGCGTTAGTGATTGGTTCATCCATGATTATAGCTATGGTAGCTGCCGCTTTTTCAGGTGCGATTATTCCTGTTATTTTAGCGTCCATGGGGCAGGACCCTGCGCAATCATCTTCTATTATTCTTACAACAGTAACCGATGTGGTGGGCTTTTTTGCCTTCCTCGGTATTGCCACACTTCTATCAGGAATGCTTTAACGTTATGCAACAGAATTTAATAACCATAGGAATGTTAGCAGGCGGTCTAGGATTATTTATGCTCGCCGTTAGTATGATAACCGACGGTCTCAAGATGGCAGCAGGAAACTCATTGCGCAGCATGTTAGCTAAATCAACGCGTTCACCTAGTCGCGGTATTATTACTGGAGTAGGGCTTACCGCAATAGTGCAATCATCCAGTGCCGTTACCGTGGCGACTATTGGTTTTGTAAACGCGGGTTTGCTTACCATGTACCAAGCACTTGGGATTGTTTTTGGATCCAACATAGGCACAACCATGACCGGTTGGTTGGTGGCCATAATGGGGTTCAATATAAAAGTTGATGCCTTTGCTTTGCCATTGATTGGCATTGGCATGCTCATGCACCTAACCGGAGGAGAGAGTCGGCGTAAACCATTGGGTTTGGCGTTGGCAGGGTTCGGGCTTTTCTTTATTGGTATCGATGTACTTAAAGAAGCATTTGAAGGAATGGCCGCCGCAGTTGATTTAAATAAGTTTACTGTGGATGGTATTGCCGGTGTATTTGTATTTTTTGGTATTGGTTTTCTTATGACTGTTCTTACGCAGTCATCAAGCGCTGCGATTGCAATTACCCTTACCGCTGCAACGGGTGGCATGTTGGGTTTGTATGCTGCTGCCGCGATGGTGATTGGTGCAAATGTTGGTACCACATCAACGGCAGCAATAGCGGTTATCGGTGCAACGTCTAGTGCTAAACGTGTTGCAGCGGCGCATGTTATTTTTAATTTTGTAACCGGACTCGTTGCGTTATTAACCTTACCCATATTATTTTTTATAGTGAAAACAGCCGGAGAATTATTTGGTCTTGAAGCCATACCCGCAGTTACGCTGGCTTTATTCCATACTGTTTTTAACATTCTAGGTGTTCTTATCATGTGGCCGATGAGCGGTAAGCTTGCTCGTTTTTTGGATGGTCGTTTTGTTACTCAAGAAGAAACAGAAGGGCGTGCAAAATATCTTGATAAGACCGTTGCAGTATCACCTATGTTAGCGATGAATGCATTAACGCTTGAGTTATCACGTATTGCTGGTGTTACAAGACGTATGGCACTAGAAGCATTGAGTACCGACTCTGATCTTGGTAAGCGCCTAAAATCAGATCATATGGTTGTGGAAAAATTATCTATTGCCGTATCAGACTTTATTACGCGACTGGAAAAAGGGTTGCTCAGTGGCGACGTTGCAGAACAATTAGCGAAGGTGCTAAGAACCGAACAGCATCTTCTTGCCTGTGCAGATCAGGCTATGGTGGTTGTTAAAGCTCAACGTGAACTTGAAACATTGGAAGATGACAAATTAATCGAGATGGTTTCTCATTATCGTGCTGAGGTTGTTAGTTTAATATCGATGGCTAATCCAAATGAACAAGATTTTTCTGTTATGGCCTGTGAAAACCAACTTCAACAAATACAAAATAGCTATGATGATGCAAAAAAAGTTTTACTACTTGCCGGCGCAGAGTTGAGATTACCGGTAGAAAATGTGATTGAATTTTTGGAGCAGAATAGTCGTATCCGACGCATGGCTCGTCAAATGTATAAAGCCATAAGTCTTCTTAATGAATTGAATGTAATCACTGAAGTGCCGATACCTGAAGCAAAAAATAATGCGTTAGAAAATACAGTTTCTAATAGTTAATAATTAATCGAGATTCTAAAAATGGAAACAGTATCCGTTAATGCACTAGTGTGGATAGGAATTATATTCTGCATTAGCCAGTAAGCAATGTTCTCAGGCCTTAATCTTGCCTTGCTCGGCATTAGCCGTTTGCGTATTGAAGTGGAGTCGTCAACGGGTAATGCAAATGCAGTGAAGATATTGACACTGCGTAAAGATTTTAACTTTCTTCTAACAACTATTTTATGGGGCAATGTTTCAATTAATGTTCTTTTAACATTATTGTCCAATTCAGTTATTACAGGCACCGATATCCCGGGTCGTTTATTGAGAGGGATTGTACCTCGGGATATTGAAAAAGATTAGGAAATTTTTGCTACTTGTACTGGCCGGCGGTTATAAATTGTCCGAAAGACTCACACCATACAATAACACTATTGTATTTTGACGGATCAATATTTGGTGAAACGTTAACAACAAAGTTCTCAAACGTCTTTACGTCGCCTATACGAACCATCTTAGTTTTCAATCGATTGAAATCAGATTCAGTTTCAACAAATTCTGGAGAGAGGTAAAGTTTGTAGTCCGGCCCCGGTGCAAGCTTACCCATAAGCGTAATAGATTTTGAACCAACTGACACGACACCTTCTCCCCAATGTAGCGCATCACTGTCTTTTAGATCTTTTCGGAATTTAGCAGTGTACTTGGCTTGAGAAGATATTGCTTTAATAGCCGATTCAGTGGGAGCAGGCGGCGCAGTAAGAATAGGCAGCGCATAGATACCGGCACCAAAGCCCACGACACCCACAACACAATGTGTTGCAATAAGTAATACCAAAGTACCTGCTTTCATAACGGCTCCGCGAATATAGTTATTTATATCTAATGCCGCCATAATTTTCCATCTGTATAGCAGCGTAAGTTGATTAGTTTGATGGCCTTGTAAATACTACTGCCCCATGATTTTTAGAGCAATATACGGTGCAACCATAAAAACTAAAGTCACAATTTTATAATGGCTTAAAAAATCAAAATATTTAGAACTTAATTCTTTTTCGTTTATATCAAACATCTTGCTATGTATAGAAGATATTGTTCCTCTCATAAACATAAGCGTTAGGCTAGCCAAAATAAGGTAGCCAATATTTATTAATGATGCCCAGCCTAACAACTCGGTTAATTGCGAAATACTCATCATAACTTTTTCCTCTTGTTATTAAATGATTTTGGCATGTATAAACCTGAACGTTTTGTTATATAACTTTTATCTCATGTTTGCATCAATAAAACGATTTAATTCAGAAATAGATCGAATGATATATAAAGTTTTATTAGTCGATAATTTTTGTAATTTTTGCATAAAATCATTATTCCAAAATTTTGGACAAAGTCTTAGCACCTTATAGCTTTCCAATGTTCCCTTTAAAATGGAACTACCATCAGGCCAACCTTCGGGTTTGATAAACACCCCTTTTAATAATCGCTTTGTTACCAGCCAGTAGCTAATAATGTAAGGCAAATCTATATAGATCAAAGTATCAGCAACATCCAATCGCTTGTAAAATGATTCAATAGGTCCGAAACCTTCAATAATCCAACTATCGGAGGTTAGTATGCTTTCATGTTTCTTATCGTATGTTGCACGATCGACTCTAGATCCATCTTTATTAAATTCAATTGAATCTAATGCATGTAAATTAATTTGCGTCGCTGACGCCAGTCTTTTACTTAAAGTCGATTTACCGCTACCGGGTTTACCGAACACCGCAATTTTTTTCATGCTACCACCATTAGCTTAGATTAAACCCATGAGGCAGAAATAGAAAACCCGCCTCTTGGGCGGGTTTGACAAATTATAAACGTATCAACATTCCCACCATTCCTATGGAATGATAATAATAATTCGAACTATCTGTTGCGTAAGATTTGCATTCATTGATATATCTTGATTGAGGGTGAGCTTAATGTCAATAGGAGTACCTTCTTATGTCTTACTGATACAGAACCGGCAACTGTCACCACCTTTAACCATGCATTCTTGTTGTTCAATCTTGGATTCCAGTAATGTAGAAATCAGTGAGCGATCCAACTCACAAACAGAAGCATTTTCTACAGCCAGATCATGAAAAACACAATTTTTTGCTATGATTTCTGTCGAAACATTTACTGAAGAAGGTCTAGTTTCATAACCAAGTTCTTCCATAATTATTCTAACTTCTTCAATCTTATTGTCACTACTATTAACGCGAGCTTTAAAAGGCATAGCTAAATTCTGACCGATAGTACTTAATAAATTATCTAATTCAGCACCTTTAAATTTTTCACTAATCGTACTAAGCAGTGCCGTAGAGAATAAAGCATATTGTTTAGGGAACATTGCCATCCCAATATCTGTCAGCATATATGCTCGACTAGGTCTGCCGCCCGCGCTTGGTAGTATCCGACTTGTAATACAATCCAGTTTTTCCAACGCTGCAATATGTTGGGTAACAGCGTTGCGTGAAATTCCTAATAAATTAGCAAGCTGGTCAAGGGTTAAACCTTGATCACTGTAAAGCAGATGACGCAGTAATGCCTGCTGTCGGTGACTTAGAGAGGTGAGTGTTTCCATATATAAAGGAGAATAACATCAAAAATTGACTAAAGATACTTATAACATATATAACTTGCATAAGTTGTTAATCATCGTATAATCTCCAATCTAATTCATTATCTGGAGAATAAATCATGATTACATACGCAATTATTGTTTTAGCTATAACCGCTGTTGGCGGCCTGCTTTTGGCGGCGAAAGTGCTAACAGGAAACCTAGCACCATGGTTTTTGTCGATAATCCATGCATTGCTAGGTGCAACAGGGCTCATATTACTCACACTGGAAGCAATTAGTTCTGACTGGCCGGGACGATTAAGCGCTTCACTGGCATTACTTGTAGTAGCAGCAATCGGTGGTTTTTATTTAGCTTCGTACCATTTACGTGGCAATATTTCCCCAAAAGGAATCGTTTTAATTCATGCCGGCGTAGCAGTAACAGGGTTTTTATTATTGTTGACAGTATTTTTTAAAATATGAAACACCCGGTTCATCCTTTAATTGTTCATTTCCCTATTGCTTGCTGGTCGCTAAGTACATTTGGTGACATCGCAGGAATGTTCTTAACAACAAACTTGTCGCAGGCAATAGGCATTTTAATGTTTATTGGGTGTGTTAGCGCGGTTTGCGCCATGGCTGTGGGTTTATACGATGTAACAAAATTAAAAGATATTGAACAAATATCCGATGTAATCGACCATCATATGTATGCAGCAATAACCGCATGGAGCTTTTATTTGTTAAGTTTATATCTACGCTGGGAAGAGGGTTTATCATTTTCACCGAATATGTGGGCGGTTGTTACTTCCATCGTAGGGTTTATATGTTTAATTATTACCGGATGGTATGGCGCAAATTTGGTATACGTGTATGGAATGGGAACTAAAAAAGTAAATGATTAAATTATGTATTGGTATATAACGTTTTATCAACTAGTCGCAAAGGGGGGGGGCGAAATATTTTTTTATAGGAACCAACTTAATATTTTATAAACAAGAGATGAGTGAATGGTGTGAGAGTGGAGTTCTCCCAATGACTCGAATTAATGCATTTGTTAAGCTTTAACAATTAAATAACCCCCAGCGCCCAACAAAAAACTTCCCGCTGTTTTTCTGGCCACGTTATCAAGCTTCTTTCCATTCATAAACGAAACCACTTTTACTGCTGAAAACACATAGAGAATTTTTACACTCCCAAGGCTGATTACCATAACCGATATTAAAACTAGAACATCAGTCGTATTGAGTGCAGAAAGATTAATAAATACAGGTAATAAGCTCGCGTAAAAGATTATTGCTTTAATATCACCCAGAGTCAGAAAAAAGCCTGCAAGGAAACTTGTGGCTAGATTTTTTTTTAAAGTTTTATCTATTGTTATTGTGGTCGTGTTTTTTGATGTTATTAGTGTATAGCCCAACCAAAGAAGGTAGGTGGCTCCGAGATATTTAACAATCAGAAATAAGTTGCCCATTGTTTCAGCTACCAACGTTAAACCAAAAATTGCAAGTAGGATAAAAACCAAATCACCTAGAATGATACCAGCGGTTACTGCAATACCGTTGGCTATGCCTAATGTTGCTGAACGCGTAACAACTAAAGCAACACTTGCACTTGGTAAAGCAGCAAGTGCAACCATGATTCCGAATAGTGTAATTATTTCAATGATGGTCATTATTTATTGAAGGGGTTGACACCACAGTCGCTTGTTAGCCTTTTTTTTGTTTAACCCACTGTAAAAAACCATTTATCACCTCAATTAGCATAGGCCTTTCAACCTTGCTCGAGTACAACTTATCTTGTGAATCTCTAAATATAATCCGATATGTATTATTGTTTTTTATAATAAATGATTGATAACCATCAAAAGATTCCCCGCCATTTGTTAAAAAATCATATTTGTAATATTCATCCATATCCCTTGATACTTGTTCTAAACTAATTTCTTTATCAACGCCGTACAATTTATTACTTAATAGATTAAATGCTTCTTCGTCGTTAATATTATTTAGCTCAGCGCCTTCGTAATTTAATTTTTCTTCTAAAAATGAAAGCAGTATACCTTCAGTTACATTTAACATGCATGAAGGCTCGAATATATCACCTAGTGATATATTCGAGCACCATAGACACATACGACCAAATACATATTTCTTTTCTGTATCAATAAAATCGTCATAGCATTCGATAGCAAAATTTTCTTTATTTCCGACAATCATTTTATAAGGCTAACAGTGAATTAGGTGGAATAGAAACATTCTAAAAAGTTTCTATATATAGGAATAAGTTACTATATATAGCAACGAGTTTCTATATATAGATACTTTATCTGTCATTGTTATTCATTCAGATATTCATGAATAATGTGGTTATTTTTAAGACAATATACCTGCAATATTAGCTAATACTTATTGTTTGTTTATGAAGTAAAAATGTGGATTAATAAAAAGCAACGAAGATAGATTGGTTCGGTTTGAAATAAAGAATATATCGTTCATGGCTACTTCTAGAGGAATATTTCTATGGTGTGTATACAAAACAGCAACTGAGGTAGAATAAATAGTGTTATCCTTCTCTATCTTACCGGCTTGTGGTTACAATCTATTCTTTTCTTTACGTTACAGGATTTCATTTGTCACTCGATATTTCCAATATTAAAGAACGCCTATCGCTAAAAGAGGCTAAGTACTTGCCTCGCCAGCTTATTGTTTTAGCGGGTGATATGGTATGGCAACATGATGTTCTTAAAGATATTTTTTTCGATTGTGAACAAGAAGCACTTTGGGTGGCTGATAATAAGCCAAGGCAACTGACAGAAGCAAATGCAATACCGTTTGTTTTTGTTAATAAAGCACATAGTTGGCTCGGAAATGAAAAAAAACTTGTTATCTTTGATGCGAACAAAGAGTTCGCTGCGGATAGTTTTGCTGCTATCAGTGGCATTGTTGTTGGCGGAGGGATGTTATTTTTATTATTGCCTAGCAAAGAGAAGTGGAATGACGTTTATGGCTCTCCCTTTGGTACAAGGCTAATTGAAAGTATTCAAAATACTAATGAAATCGTTGTTATTAATGAGTCTGATAAAACGACTCATATTCCTTTGCCTTCAATACACACCAAGGCTCAGAAAAAGATCCCCGCGCCTTTCTTAACTGCGGATCAGCAATATGCGGTTGAAGCGATGGAAGCTGAAGTTGTTGGTAATGGAAAGAAACCTGTGGTGTTAATTTCGGATCGAGGTCGCGGTAAGTCTGCAGCGCTTGGTTTGTTGGCGGTAAGGTTACTAACCTCGGGTATAAGGAATATTGCTGTAACAGCGCCACGATTACGTGCAACCAATATTATATTTAAGCATATTACCGAAAGTTTACCGGATGCTGTCGTATCTAGGGGATCGGTAACCTTGAATGGCGCTAGCATTCAATTTTATTCTCCTGAACAATTAATAACAGAAGGTATTAAGGCAGATTTGTTATTGATTGATGAAGCCGCTGCGATTCCAGTACCGTTACTCACTTCATTTTTAAATCAATTTACACAATGCATTTTTGCAACCACGGTACATGGGTACGAAGGGACAGGGCGAGGGTTCTCGTTACGTTTTTTTAAAGTGCTTGATGATTTTCAGTCTGATTGGTTGAAGCTTCAAATGAAAACACCAATCCGTTGGCCTGAAAATGATTTTCTAGAAAAATGGATGTTTAGTTTATTATGTTTAGATGCTGATATTGTAGAGAGTCATCTGCTTACTAAAGCAGATGCATGTGATTATGAGTATAAACTCATAAATAAAACACTACTTATTGATAACCCCCTTTTTCTTAATGAAGTATTTGCTTTATTGGTATTAGCGCATTACCGAACAAAACCCAGTGATTTGAAAAATCTACTCGACGATAATGATATATCGGTATATGCCGTGTCTCACGATAGCCATGTTATTGCAGTTGGCTTAGTTATCCATGAAGGTGGTTATTCTCAAGAGCTTTCATCGGCAGTGTATAAAGGAGAACGTAGGCCGTTTGGTAATTTACTGGCTCAATCGTTAACCTATCATTGTGGTATTGAAAATGCCGCGACACTAGCTTACGCACGGATAATGCGTATAGCGGTTCACCCTGAATTACAACGACAAGGTATTGGTACGAAACTGATACGTTTTATCATCGACAATGAAAAGAACCAAAATAGAGATGCAATCGGTGTGAGCTTTGGTATGAATGCTGAGTTATTAAATTTTTGGGAACAATTAAATTTTCGTGTTACACGAGTGGGCTTTACGAAAGAGCAAACCAGTGGTGAGCATGCAGTAATTTTAGTATTGCCCTTAAGTGCGCAGGGTGAACACGTTAGTATAGAGGCGTATTCTAGATTTAATTGGCAAACCCCTTTTTGGCTAAATGATTTATTGAAAGATTTACCCGAAATAATAAAAAATAAATTGAAGACTAAAACGATTGCTGATAGTAGTGATTTTTATAAAAAAGATCTTCAATCGTTTGTTTTATACTCAAGAAATTACGAATTGTGTATTGGTGCAATAAACAACTTTTTAATCAATAAAGAAAAAATAATAGCTGATAAAACTTTCCCTGATGATTTTAGATTAGTGATTGATAAAAAAATAAAATATAAAATGGAATGGAAGGCGATTGCTGTAAAAATGCATTTAACCGGTAAGAATGAAGCACGTAAGTTATTTCATCAAGCGGTTAGTTATTTAGTGGGGCAGCCTGATTGAATATAAAAAACATTAGAAAATACAGTTTAATTAATATACGAATAAGTACCTTTGTTATTCTGGCTTGTTATATTTACACCATTGCGAATGGCGAGGGCGTTTATTCTGATTTATCCGTACCCGTTCTATTTATCGTTTTCTTAGCACTATTTGTTATTGTAATAAGCGTGGTATTATTAGTAACACTATTTATCATAAATAAAAAGAATAAAGGTCGTTCGTAATGGATATAGAGCAAGCGGTACAAACGGTAGAAGCTTCTGATGATTTCCGAGTGTTACGTCGGTTATTACCGGTTGAGCGTTATTATGCGGATGATGCTAGTGAGAAACGCATTGGTATTTATCTAGACGTTGAAACCACCGGCATGAACGCAGATGAAGATATGGTTATCGAATTAGCCATGGTGCCTTTTGAGTTTAATAAAGCAGGGCAAATATTTAAGGTTCTACCTGCTTATAATGCTTTTCAAGACCCGGGTTGCCCGATTCCTGAAATTATTACCAAAATTACTGGTATTACTGATGACATGGTAAAAGGCGAGGCAATTAATCTAGATGAAGTTGTGGCTTTACTGAAAGATGCGGCCATTGTGATTGCACATAATGCAAAGTTTGATCGCGCTTTTTGTGAGAACTTGCATGACGCTTTTAAAGATATTTCCTGGGGTTGTTCCATTGCCGATATTAATTGGAATGAAGAAGGTCTCGAAGGTGTTAAGTTAGAGTACCTTGCTTATAAATATGGTTTCTTTTATGAAGGGCATCGCGCCACAATCGATTGTTATGCCGCATTAGAAATTTTATCTAAAACTTTACCAACGTCGGGTGAGTTAGTGTTAAAACGGTTACTCGATACAGCGCGTAAAGTTACGATTAGACTCTGGGCAATCAATGCACCGTTTGATAAAAAAGATGATTTAAAGGCACGTAAGTATCGTTGGTCTGACGGAAGTAATGGATCTAAAAAAGCGTGGTATATCGATATTGCAGAAGAAGATTATGATGATGAGCTTGTTTATTTGGGTGATAATATTTATAGCAGCAAGATGCCTGAACTACCTAATATTAAAATAACAGCAAAAGAACGTTATAGATAATACATAAACTGTAACCGTAACTGTAAAAATTAAATACGATCTAAAAAAATTATAAATCACACTTTATTATAACGACAAAACACATCTTCATTCCCGCGCAGGCGGGAATGACAGTTTCTATGAGGCATTAGAAATATTTAATACTCAGCATCATGATAAATATTTTGCACATCATCGACGTCATTAAGTAAATCTAAAAACTTTTCTAGCAGTTCTACATCGTCACCACTAATGGGGGTTGAATTTTTAGGTATAAATTGAATTTCGTCAACGTCAAACTCAATACCGTCTATCGCATCGGTTAAAGCTTGTTTAACTTTGAAGTATTCGGTATGTGGAGCAAAGACAGAAATTTTCCCATCTTCTGCTTCAATATCGGTAACATCAACATCGGCTTCCATTAGCGCATCAAGTACAGCTTCTTCATCGTTCCCATTAAAAACGAAGATACAGGCATGATCAAACATATGGCCAACGCTGCCAGAGCTTCCAATTTTACACTTCACTTTATTAAAGCAGGTACGTACGTCGCCAATGGTGCGGTTAACATTATCAGTAAGGCAATCAACAATCACCATGCATCCGCCGGGGCCAAAGCCTTCATAGCGAGCAGGAACGAAATCTTCACCGCCACCACCTTGTGCTTTAGTAATCGCTTTTTCTATGACATGTGCCGGTACTTGGTCTTTTTTAGCCCGATCAATAAGCCCACGTAAGGAGAGGTTGCCATTAGGGTCGATTCCACCGGCTTTAGCGCAAACGTATATCTCACGGCCATACTTGCTATAGACCTTTGCTTTAGCATCAGACGTTTTAGCCATTGATTCTTTTCGATTTTGATATGCGCGACCCATGTAGAACAACTCCTGATATAGATTTGAGAGTAAATTTTACAGTGATGTGGTGGCACTGTGAACTGTTTTACTCAAAAAATGTAAATTTAAAAGGTTTTAAGCCTTTAATAAAATACAAAATGGATTCGTATTTTCAACACGCAATCTACAGCGTACGGATAGTAATATTCTTCCTGTTAAGAAAATTTTATAAACGAGAGGGAGAGCATTATGGGAAGAAAAATCAGCTATGGGCTAATTTTAGTCAGCGTCTGCTTGGCGTTAGTCGCGTGTGGTGGTGGAGGCGGCGGTGGAACACCTGCACCTGTTACAAATACTGATTGGGACCAAATTACTTGGGACCAAGATAATTGGAATTAATAAGGAGAAGTAAAATGAATAATAAAATTGGAATGTTATTAATGGGGTTAAGCTTATCGTTGGCTGCTACACAAGTATCGGCGAGTAGTGTAACTATACCTAATTCGTTTACTGCTGGAACAGCAGCGGTGGCTGCAGAAGTGAACGATAACTTTAACGCAGTGAAGGCTGCTGTGGATGATAATAATAGTCGTTTAAATACACTAGAGACTGGTACGGAATCATTTAGTCTTTATGGCTTAGCTGACAGTATTGACGGTAACACTTGTCAATTACGACGCTCATCAGCAGGGTATGTTTACTATCTTGCTGGCTCAGGACTGAATTGTGATGCATTTATGCCCGTTAATCTACCTCAAGGGCGATCGTTAACAAGTTTAACTTGTACTGTATTTGATAATGATGCCGCTGCAAATAATGTTGATTCTGGCAGATTAATACGTACATCATTAACGACAGGCACTACTATCACTATATTTCAAACAAGTGGTTCGACTGATTCAGTAAACGTTCAACAATTGACTGATATCACTCCTTCAGTTGGAAACGATGTTGTCGACAATGGTAGCTATGCTTATTCTTTACGGGTTGGTATTGATGAGAGTGCTGCTGGGGTTACTGATGTTAGAGCTTATTCCTGTCATGTTACGTTTCAATAAAAAATAAGATATGACCAGAGCGCTATCTGCTGTTGAGGTAGCGCTTGGATATTTTTCATGAAATATATTTTAGTTTTAATGACAAGTTTATATACTTCATCGTTATTCGCTTGCGACAAAGAGCCTAGCCTACCTATTTATATTTTAGGAAGTATTGTTCAGTCAGATGCAATTAAAAATATTGTATTGGTGCAAGCTTATAAGGACGCAGCTAGGTGGTATGCGCATGGCGATACAATTGAACCCAATTATAAAATATTAAAAATTAGTAAGTACAGTACAATGTTGCAGCAAGGTTCGAAGGTGTTTGAAGTTGCATTAAGCAATTGTAACGTGATTACAGAGTATGATAACCCACATTTATATCTAGCCAAAAATAGCGATCAAGATATGTATGACGAAAACAATTCGAATACTGAATTGCAATCAGGGCAATCTCGTACCTTTAGTCAACCACCTGAACCTGATTTACTTGAAATAGATAATGTTGAACGTCAACAAAACGCAAATATTACAAAAGGGGAAAAGCGTGTTTTCTTTAAACCGCCTATTGATATAAAAGAACGCCAGCAATTGGATGATGACGTTGCAACAAGGGATGGACTTTCTAATTAAAATATTTATTAATCCGTTTTTACTAAATGTTTATGCATTACGTTTAGTTATATGTGATGTTGTTAATTAATAACGTAAAAATGGATGTATATAAAAGTATAGACATATAAGTAATATTTAGAGCTACTAAATTTCTAACCACTCAGTAAGTGGTCTAGGTTTACCTAAATAATATCCTTGCCCGTAAGTAATCCCTATTTTTCTAAGCTCTTCAACATCTTCTTTTGTTTCAACGTATTCAGCAACCGTTTCTTGATTGCGGAGTTTACTGATTTCATGAGTATAACGAATCATTGCATGATCTACCGGATCGGTGAGCATGTCGCGCACAAAGCTGCCATCAATTTTAACAATGTCGAAAGGCAAATTCTTTAAATATTCAAACGATGACATTCCTGTTCCAAAATCATCTAAAGCAAAGCCAATGCCTTGTTGCTTGCAAAATTGAATAAACTCTTGAGCTTGAACTAAATTCCCAATGCTTGAAGTTTCTGTGACTTCAAGTTCAAGTCGTTGCCATGGGAAATCGACTGTTTTAATCAGTTCTTTTACGCATGACTGGAAATCGGGGTTATTTAACGTGCCACCGGCTAAATTAATATGCACTGAGTGTAGTTTGTTTAAATGATTTTTTTGTTTATTAACAGAGTTTAAATAGGTTTTTAAAACAAAAATATCGACATCAACCATTAATTGATAACGTTCAGCAGTCGGTAAAAAACTATCAGGTGGTAGAAAATCATTATTGCTATCCCACATACGCAATAATATTTCATAACTGATTTTATTCGTTTCATATTGTAATGGAACAATATCTTGAGCAAACAACTCAAATCGGGATGGACCTTCTTTAAGTGCTTCTTTTATATAGCGTGCTATATGAATTTCGGTATTCAGTTTCTCTTCTTGTTTTTGGCTTGGTTCATGTATGTGTAACTTATTTTGACCTTTTGATTTAGCGGTATAAAAAGCGACATCAAGAGTTTTAATTAAATTTGTGAGCGTGTATTCGAAAGGTTTAAAAGCAACAAGTCCAATAGTTGCTGATATTGATAATGTTTCACCTTCCCAAACAAAGCGAAAGTCACTCATTTGTTGCAATAATGCTTCAGCAAGTTTTATTCCTTCTTGTATGCTGGTATTTTTAAATAAAATGAAAAAATCATCTCCGCCAACGCGCGCAATTATTGCGTTTATTGGAAGGCTGTTTGTGAAATGATGAGCAACAAGCTGTAATAATTCATCGCCAGCAATGTGGCCGACAGAATCATTAATGTTTTTAAACTGGTCTAAGTCAATATTGAGTAAAATATGTGAGGTTGATTTTGTATCTTGTAATGCAATATTAATTTCTTTCTCAATGGCATGTCGGTTTAATAGTCCAGTTAAACTGTCATGATAGCTCTGGTATCGAAGTGTTTTTGTTGTTTCTTGAATCTTTGAAATCATCTGGTTGTAACCAGAAAATAATAAGCCTATTTCATTTTTTGCGATAGTTTCAATTTTTTTAAATATATTGTTTTCGATATTATTAATACCAATCGCTTCAGCAAGTGTTTCGAACGGTTTTGTATAATACAAACTTATACGCCAAGCAATAATAAAACCAATTAAAAGTTCGATAGGGAATATCCAAAGTAGGGTAATAAAGTTTTCTTTAATACGAGTGTTATATTGTTTGGGGTTAATAACGATAATGACTTTACCAAATGAAAAACCATCTGCTTTTACTGCTGTTTTTATAAATAGCCTGCCTGATGAGTCAAAAACTGGCGAGCCTATATTTAGGCTATCATTGTTAGTCGTTAAATATTTCTGCTCACCATAAGAGAATACCGCTTTATTTTCTTTATTATAGAGTTGAATGGCATCAACCGACTTGAATCCTTCAATTCGAAAGTTAATGTCCGAGAGGATGTCTGCTCGATTATTAAGTAGTGCTTTCAGTAAATCATTATTTAATGAATGTGAAAGTGTATTCGCTTGTTCAATAGCTAACGATTGTCTTTCTTTTATATCAAACCAGTTAACAAGGCTTAACGTTGCAATTTCAATAATGGTAATAAGTAAAAGCATTAACAATGTAAGCTGGGTACGGATACTCAGTCGTTGCCACATTATTTCTATGCCCTTAGTTGTTGGTTAGTATTGTTATATGAAATTTATTTTTCAATGGGTAATGAGTCATCATTACCCCATTCACGCCATGATGCATCATAGTTAGATACGTCATGACCAAGTTCACGCAATGCAAAATAATTTGTTGATGAAACGCGACCAATTTTACAATAAATTATAATTTTCTTATTATGTGGTACGTCGGCATAAAGTTTTTTTAATTCATCAATCGGTTTTAATGCAGAAAATTCTGTATTTTGAATAATATTATGATTAAAAGGAACATTGATAGCCGAAGGAATATGACCAAATCGTTTTGCCACTGATGTTTCACCTTTGTACGCAGAATATGAGCGCGCATCGATGACTAATTTTTTATCATTATGGATGGCAAGTTGTGTCGTGAATTTGCTAGACAAACGTTTGTGGTTAATGCGAACTACATATTGGCTAGGCGTTACGTTGGGTGTTTTCTGTTCGGTAGGCAGTTCTTTGTTTAACCAGTAATTTAAACCATGGTCTAGAATTTTTACTTGTTGTAATCCATAAACTTCAAAAGCCCAAAATACTCGAGCAGCATCAACAAGTTGACCACCATCATAAATAACAATATTTGAGTTTGTTTTTAAACCTAATGCGCGAAGATATTTCTGCATTTTTGAGGGTTGGATTATCTCGCCATTCACTTTCTTATTGGAGTAGGTGAGGTTAACTGGAAAGTTAATCGCCCCTTTTATGTGAACAATATCGTAATCGTTTTTAGAGCGTACATCGATAATATGAATATCACTATCGAGTATTTTGTTGAGTTCATCCGGTGAAACACGAAGGGATTCAGCCATAACGGCGTTTGAAAGCATATTAAACGTTATTGTGAGAGACAATATTAAATAGCGCATGACCTATATCCTTATGTTGATAAGTACATCCATTTTTACTGTTCAAAAAAGTCTGTGGAAGGATAAACCTATTCCTTATATATCGTATTTTGAGCGGAAAACTTTAGTTAAATATGCGGTATAAGGAATGATACAAGATTTATTAATCCGGGCAGTGATTTTAATTATTATAAAAATTACAATAGCTTAGAGTCAACTTGATATTATGACGTTCTCGATTGGAATTTACCCCAAATGATACTGGCAAATATAATAATGATTATAGGGATAACTCCGATATTAACCATTTCCCAACCAAAGCGGTGCTGGAGGGCTCCCGCTGAAAGCGATGAAAATGCAACTGTTGAAAAGATGATGAAATCGTTGAGCGCTTGAGTCTTGGTTCGCTCAAGATCATGATAGGTTTCTGTAATTAAGGTGGTTCCACCAATAAAAAGAAAATTCCAGCCTATGCCGAGAAATACGAGAGCGGTCCAATAATGTACTAACGATGTCCCTAATAGATTAACGGCAACACAGCCAACGCCAAATAAGGCACCAATGAAAAGAATGTTATAAATTCCAAATCGACGAATAAGATGGCCGGTGAAAAATGAAGGCGCGTACATGCCTAATACATGCCATTGTATAACAAATGAGGTATCACCAAAACTATGCGCATGATGGTTCATTGCAAGCGGTGTTGCTGTCATGACAAATGACATCATGCCGTAACCAAACATACCGCAAATTAAACCCACTATAAATTTAGGTTGGCGTACAATTTCTTTTAGCGAGCGTATCTTCTTTATTTTTTCATTAAGTTCTTTGGTTTTTATTGTAGGTAATTTAAGAAAGCTGAGGGTAAATAAAATGAGTATATAAATAATGATAATGGATGCATAGCTACCGGCAAAGGGGGCGTCAGGGATCGATAGATGAGTTAGATTGGCTAAATTAGGGCCAACAATAGCGGCAACAACACCGCCGACCAGAACATAAGAAATAGCTTTGCTTTTTTTGTCTTCAGCAACAACATCGGCTGCTGTAAATCTAAAGTAATTACCAAAGCCACTGAATATACCAATAAGTGTAGTACTGACTGAAAACAACCAAAATAGATTGTTGATTATAGAATACGTTGCGAGTACGCCGCCTGAAATACCGAATAACGTTGCAAACATAAATGCCTGCTTACGACCAATGCGTTTCATTAATAATGCAGCCGGTATGCTTGTTAACATGACGGCAATAAATAAAATAGCAAGTGGCAGGGTCGCAAGTGACTTGTCTGGCGCTATATTGCTGCCCACTAACGCAATGGTTGTGATTATTAAGCTCATGCTACTCATCATAAGTGCTTGGCTTGTCGCCAATAAGGGAACATTGCGTGTAAACGAATTCATTGTATTGCTCGAAGGGTAGAGTAAGAGTCGGTTTATATTGTAACTGATTTTATCAGGGACGATTAGTCTTTTAAAAAATGATATAACCAGGCAAGAATTAATTCGCTATCAATACTTTGATTTAATGAGCTTAATGCACTCTTGCGTTGTTCATTTGTAAGGTTTTTAGATTGTAACTTTATAATGAGTTTAACGTAATTTTTACTAAATTCAGGATGTCCTTGAAAGGTGAGAATATGTTTGTCGATTGTAAAGCCAGAATAGGTGCATAAATTAGTTTCAGCGAAATTAATGGCATGTTCCGGAAGTTGAGTTACATGATCTTGATGACTGACTAAGGAAAAGAAAAACTCTCGACTAGGCTGCATCCACTCTTGGCCATGAGTGATATGCGTTGCGGTGACACCGAGCTCCCAACCTTTAGCATTTTTTTCAACTTTTCCTCCGAGGCTTTGAGCAATAAGTTGATGACCAAAACAAATACCGACTAACTTAGTTTCGTTGTTGTGGCATTGTTGAATAAAGTCTTCAAGCTTTTTTATCCAAGTTAAATCTTCATAGGTACTATATTGGCTACCAGTAATAAGGTAACAATCGTTTTCATCTAGCGATTTTGGATATTCTAAATCAAAAACATTGTAGCGAGTAAATGTTATCGGTTTTTCGAGGTTCTTATTGAGTGGAGATAAAAATTGAATAAATTTATCTGCATAGCAACCATACCTGCGAATAATCGAAGGACGTAAGTGATCGGCATCTAATAATCCTATTTTCATTTATATATCGTTTATTTTTACTTACTCTTAAAAGTAACTATACTCTTTAATGCTTATAAGTAAAAAACAGAATGGATTATGAATAACAAAAGAAAGTTTCCACGATTACCCTTACCTATGACGGTTGAAGTTACCGTGCAAGATCAAAATACTGTAGAAATGAAAACACGAGATATGAGTGATGGCGGTGTATTTCTAGAAAATAACGATAATATTATTTTACAAATGGGCGTTAAGCTAACAATAAAAGTCGTTGAGGAAATGCAGGGCGGTGAACCTGCTGAGATCCCTGCAACGGTCGTTCGTGTAACCGATGATGGTTTTGCGGTGCAATTTGATGAAGATTAAGTTTCGCTAATTTAGATTTTGGCTATAGTGTGTCAAATTAACTTTAAGAAATAATAATAAAATCAAGCACATAGAATATTATTATATGCTTATGCCATTTCTATGACATTAAACACATTTATATTGGAACTAAGTGATTGATACTCAGTCTTAAAGCGTACACATATTAGTGATTGCTGTTGGTACAGGAACTGCATTATAGAATATGTATTATGAATTCTCCTAAGGTTAGATAATATTAGGGGCACTTTTCCTCAAAGTGCCCCATTTTTTTAGTGCCAGTTTCCTATCTTTACTGGCACTTATGATCTTTTTCAACCAGACTCCCCCCAAACCTAGATGCCAGTTTCTTATCTTTACTGGCACTTATGATCTTTTTCAACCAGACTCCCCCCAAACCTAGATGCCAGTTTCTTATCTTTACTGGCACTTATGATCTTTTTCAACCAGACTCCCCCCAAACCTAGATGCCAGTTTCTTATCTTTACTGGCACTTATGATCTTTTTCAACCAGACTCCCCCAAACCTAGACGCCAGTTTCCATTTTTACAAACACTTATGTTGTTTGGCGATGTTTTTAAATATGTCTACCTCCAACCTTTTTAATCCTTCTGTTATAAATTTTGATACACTCTTACACATGAGTATTTTAGAATCTAAAACGATTTTCACTGGTCGAGTTATTACCTTAAATCAAGAAAAAGTTCGATTGCCAAACAATAGCGTCGATGATTTGGAGATTATTTATCATCCTGGTGGTGCAGCCATTATTGCCGTTAATGACAAAAATGAAGTTTGTTTGCTAAGACAATATCGTCATGCGATGAAAGATTGGATATGGGAAATTCCGGCTGGAATCTTAGAAAAAGATGATGGAAGCAACCTACAACGCGCAAAAAATGAATTACAAGAAGAGTCGGGTTGTATCGCTTCACAATGGCAAGAACTCGGGTTTATACAAAGTTCTCCAGGAGTCTTTACTGAACAGGTATATTTGTATTTAGCGACTGGCTTAACTATTGGTGAGCAGCAGTTAGAGCATGGAGAGGTGCTGGAAGTGCATTGGGTGTCTTATTCTGAGGCATTAAGACAAGTATACGATGGTGTGATTAATGACGCCAAAACCTGTGTTGCATTATTTAGAGCAGCAAAAATTTTAAATTTATATGTTGCATGAATTCAAACGAATCAGAGATAAAGCCATCCATTGGAATAAGCGAATGTTTAACAAATAGTATTGTTCGCTATGATGGAAAGAGCCAATTTAATCAATTGTTAATATCTTATTTATCTGAAAAGTTCCATCTTGTTGCTATTTGCCCTGAAGTAGAAACAGGCTTAGGTGTTCCTCGGCCACCGATTGAGCTTATTGATAGTTGTGGACAGCTTCGTATTCGAGGGCGAGATGATAAGACGTTAGATGTTACCGAAAAATTAATCTCTTACTCTAAGCAAAAAATATCAGGTTTAAAACTATTATCAGGTTATGTCTTTAAAGCGCGTTCACCTAGCTGCGGTGTGATGAATACGCCGGTTTACGATAGCCATGGAGAGCTTACGCGTTATGGTAGTGGTGTCTTTGTTGATGAATTGATTAAAAGGTATCCTGCTTTACCGATTATAGATGATAGTTTTCTTGATGATAAACAGTTAGATCTATTTTCTCGTAAGGTGTTTGAATATTTTAATGGGAAAGAATGATTTTTTATTCGGATAAAATAAAACAGATTTTTGCTCCACCTAAATGGCTGGTCGATATTTCTAATTCTGAGTGATACATGGCCAATATATCTTGCACTATTGCGAGCCCGATGCCATGCCCTGGTGTCGAGCTATCGGCTCTGAATCCACGTTCGAGAATTTTTTTGCGGCTTTGTTCGGCTACACCAACTCCATCATCTTCAATGCAGACGGTATATTTTTTATTGGATTCGGTTAACGTTATCATTACTTTAGACGCACACCACTTGTATGCGTTTTCTAACAAATTTCCAAATAACTCAAGTGCGTCATCTTCTCCCATGGGAATGTTAGTTTCTGCCGGCACTTCATTTTGGGCTATAACGTTTTTCTCAATATAAACTTTATTAAGTGTTGAAAGAATTCGTTCGATTGTTTTATCTAAAGGAATTGAATTTTTGCTTAACGACTTTCCTGAACTAGTTGCCCGTTGAAGTTGGTATTGAATTGAATTATCAATCTTTGAAATGTGTTCATCGAGTTGTTGCGTTAATTCATTCGCGTTAATTTTTTCAATTACACTACGTATTACGGCTAGTGGCGTTTTTAAACTATGTGCAAGATCACCTAATGCATTTTTGTATCGATTTTGTCGGGTTTGAGCATGTTCAATTAGCTGATTAATACTTTTACTTAATACTTGTATTTCCGGTGGGTAACGACCTTCAATTTTATCTTGTTTACCTAACTCAATGGCGTTAACTTCGTCTACCACTTTACTCAATGGCAATAATCCCCAGTAAAGCAAAAGACTTAATGCAATGAGAAGTAATAGTGCCATACCGGCTAACCAACTCCATAACGTCGTACGATAATCTAAAATTTGTTGATTGAAATTAGTTAAATCAGATTGAACATTAAAAGTAATATGAATATTATTATCACCAGCTAACCAATTAACTCCGTAACTTAAATTATAATAATCTATTTCATCAAGTTGAGTTGAGTCAATCTGTTGTTTGCCTTTTTCAAGACTGACAGGTTTAGGTGTAGTAATACCGATGGTAGACAACGAACTCCAAATTGTTTTGTTATGAGTATCGGTTATATAGGCATATAACCCAGAAGAAGGCAGACTAAATTTTGATTCGAGCAGAGATGCTGCCATATTAATTTCATTACGCGCATCGATCTCAGTTGCTGCCATAAGTAAGTAGAGCTGTGTTTTTAATTGCTCTTCCATGGCCGTTTTATTGGCTTTATAAAAAGCTTTATCGAGTGTGTAACCTGTTCCTAAAATAAAAAATACGAGAATTAATAGACTGCTAATGATTAAACGGAATTTTATAGACATATTAAAATTGAAATTAATTTTCTAATTTATCAAGAGTAAACCGATAACCGCGGCCACGTAATGTTTCAATTGGCTTTAAATCATTTTTTGGGTCAAGTTTTTTGCGTAATCGTCCAACCATCACTTCAATTACATTACTGTCGGTATCTTCATCATGCGGATATAAATATTCACTTAAATTTTGTTTTGATAAAACTTCACCTGCGTGGCGAATTAAATACTCTATGGTTCGGTATTCAAATGTAGTGAGTTCAATCAACGTATCATCGCAATGTAGTTTTTGACTGGTTGTATCAATTTTAATAGGAGGGTAGTGCAGCGTTTCGTTTGTGGTGCCTACACTTCTGCGTAATAAAGCTTTAAGGCGAGCAAGCAACTCTTCTATATGGAATGGTTTAACGAGGTAATCATCCGCACCTGCTTCTAAGCCGTTCACTTTGTCTTGCCAGCTACCTCGTGCGGTAAGGATAAGTATGGGGAAGTTTTTTCCTGCCTCACGGATTTTTTTTATTACATCAATGCCAGAAAGTTTCGGCAAACCAATATCAACAACGGCAATATCAATGGGAAACTCTAAGGCATTATGAAGGCCATCTTCACCATCTGAGCTGGTGTCGACCATATATTTTTGTTCTTCTAAGTGCTCACGTATTTGTTGTTGCAAAGTGAGTTCATCTTCAATGACCAGTACGCGCATAGTATTTTACTGATTGAGTATTTGACCAGTGCGGCCATCAACGAAAACACTGACTACATCACCTGATTGGCTCACAATTTTTACTCGGTAAACTGAACCATCAAAAGTAACTTTAAGGACACGGCCAGGTACCGATTGTTGAGCAATGCCCGCGGCTTGTTGCTTGCTTACGGGAGCGTTGGCGTATAAAGCCGATACTCGAAAGTCGCTTACAAAAACACCAGACGAATGGGCATGAGAGAGCAATGGTATGCACATTAATAAAACGAGGAATGAAGTGCGTAAAATTTGCGGCATTGTTTTCTCAATTTGGATTAAATAATTCTATAGCATACACGTTTAGTTTAGGTTTAAAAAGTTAACATAGCCTAATTTGATGAGGTGTTTTAGGCAAAAAATTAGGCTATGTAATTGATTTTAATGATGTAGATTTAAGCTAAAACCTGGAAGATGGATACTCGCACCTACGATGATTCTATTACGATGTGGGCGATAATCATGTCGACTGTAATGGCTGCGAACGTGATGTCTATGGTGGCGACGATCGTGGCGATGGTGACCTCGGCGACCATGACGATAGCGCGAATATCCAAAGTGACGGCCATAATCTCGATTGTTATGACGTCGATGATTGTCATGGCGTCTAGAATTATTACGGCTATGGCTGTCACGGTTGCGGCTTTGACTGTTGTGGCCATTGCTGTAAGACGAATGCCCGTTATCTGAGTTTTGGCGGCTACCTGCTTGGCTTGAGAAGCTGAGCGAAGCTAAAGTAGCGAGGCTTAATGCCATAACTAATTGTTTTTTATTGATAATTTTCATATTCAAGCTCCTATATCGTTATTTGGATGGTACAGGTGCTACATTAACGAGTGGTGGCTGAATAGAGCCTGAATGGGCTTTAATAATTTAAATCTTTTAATTAACTAAATATCGTAAGTAGATTCGAATAATATTAAATAGAATAACGATAAGTATCCAAAGTAGGGATAAAGCTTCATCATGATAAAGCTTAGACCAGTAACTATTTTCTAAATCATAATCTTCAGATTGATATCGTTTTATAACACCGCCAAACCCTTCGGCTCTATAGACGAGATTCATGGCCGCATCTTCATTAATCGATACAAAACCTTGGCTTGGAACCGTGGTTTCTTGAACGTTAAAGCTATCTCCAGCTTCAAGCGTAAAAGGACCCAGACTGTAATAGTCTCCAATAAAAAGTGAACGATCAAGAGTTGTTACTTGCCCACTTCGTAGAATGGGTGTTTTATTGTGAGTGAGAAAACGTATTTTATTTCCAACAGAAACATCACCACTAATGGGTAATACAATTGTTTCACCTGCTAGAGTACGTTTGGGAATGTTACGTATATGAAAAAATGCACAATGGCTTAATGAACTTATAAATTCATCATCTTCATCGTAAAGGTCACCTACGGAAGTATTCTTATTATTAAATAACGAAACGGTGAGTTCACCAAAAGCTATGCGCTTCAAGGTAATTTCAACATTAGAATTTATACTAAAACTACCATTAAAATTAACATACTTAACTTTTTTAGATTCATCAGGACAATTTTTACTAAGCAGCACATTTTTTACTGGCCACATTGATATGGGGATTTCTGGTGTAACAACGTTAACTTCTTCAGTTATGGTAGAAACATTAAACGTAGTGGTTTTGTTAAATAGTTTTTTTGAGATAAATGGGCCAAAACTTGCCGTTATAACTAAGCAGATAAACAATACAATAAGAAAGTAAATGAAATTACAATGTTTTGTCTTTTGATTAAGCGTTTTATGTAAATCTCTTTTAGAACGATCTGATTCACCGGCAAAGAAAATAAAAAAACCAATGGTTCGTAAAATAATGTGTGTATGGTCTGATATATAGTCAGTGATTTTATTTATTTTCATTATCGACTTATCCAGTTAACGGTTTGAAGTTTAAGCGTTACTTCTAAAATTACTCAGCATTCAATGTACTTGATTTCAGATTAAAGTTCTATGAAAACTCATAGAATGATAGTTTGTATACGGGATTTAAATTTGTAGTCAAGGAGTAAAAATCAATAAATTCGTTTAGGTATAACTTCTATAATAAATTAGATTGATAATTTCAATGTGGGTGAACGTGAAAGTATGCTTAGTGATGTAATTCATGAGCTAAATAAAGTAAAGTGGCTTACATTTCGCATGAATAACCCTATATAAATAATGCGTTATCCAGCAACAATCAAGCGTGATGAATCCATTCTCGCATAAGCTTTTCCCATGCATATTTCCAAATCATTTTTTTGTTGTTCAAGAGATTCTATTTCATCGAGACGGATATTTGGATTGTCTTTCTGTAATGCACTCAAACGTTCAATTTCATGTTCAAAATTAGTTTTCATTTCTGTTGTCTTTATCATTGTTTGTGATTGACAATGATTACTTGCGATTTTTTCCGCTTGGGCAAACATTGTTTGTAAACGTTCTTGGTGGTTTTTAATAAGTTGATTGATAATTTGTTTATTTAGTTGTAGTGGCGCTCCATGTAATGATTCAAAATCAAATTTATCGGTTAAATCTGAACAGTTTGAATCCATAACTACGCGAATAACTGCAGGGGGTAGGTGACGACTTATTTGTAACTTTTGTGGGGCGGTGCATTCAATAACAAAAATACATTCAAGTAATACACTACCGGGTTTTAATTTATCTAACTTCACTATACTGAGTGCCGTATTTCCATGCTCATGCGAAACAAGCAAGTCAATTAAATTAATTACCATAGGATGTTCCCAAGTCATAAAGAACATATTTTCATGTACGAGCGCATGATGCCTATCAAAGGTTATTGTTGCACCTTCATCAGGTAAATTAGGGAAGTGTGTAATTAACATATGATCTGTTGGGTGCAAGGTGAAACTTTTTTGTGCATGGAAATCAAAGTCGACACCATACATATCAAACAAACCTGAAAGATAATTTTCTAAACTGCGGTCATGATCCCAGTATTGTATGTTAGCTGCAATTTCAGTGGCTTCAATTTGTTGGTATGGATTGAGTTCAAGAAAGCGATCTCGACCTTGTTGTAATTGCTGAGTAAACTCATGAGTGTCGGCTTTTACCATATATATAAATTGTTCAATCGTAAACGCATCAAAATCGGGATTAATTAAGTAATTATTCAACTCTTCTTTATATTTCTGCAATATCGCTTGGCCGACTTGGCATATCTGCATGAAGGTATTTAAACCGTGATTATACCATTGGTACATTATGGCTTGAGCGGAACGTTCAAAGTAAGGTGTATGTAAATTAATTGTTTCGAGTTGGCCGATTCTATCGAGACGCCCTATGCGTTGTTCTAGTAAATCGGGGTTAAGGGGTAAATCAAATAATACAAGATGGTGTGCAAATTGAAAGTTACGTCCTTCACTACCAATTTCAGAACAGATTAACACTTGTGAACCGTCTTCTACGTCAGCAAAAAATGCAGCAGCACGATCTCTGTCTATAATATTCATATTTTCATGAAATACAGCGGCTTGTTTACCGTATTTTTCACGTAAGGCTTTTGCAATATCAATAGCCGTTGTAGCATAAGCGCAAATAACCAAAATCTTTTCTTTACGATGTGTTTTAAATAACTCGGCTAACCATTCAATTCTTGGGTCTATTTCAGTCCAGTGAGTTCCTTCATCAGCAAATACATTTTGGTAAATAACTTCGGGAGTGAGTAGTAGAGGAATATTGAGTTTGTCGATATCATTCGCTTCGATATAGGTTTGAATTAATGTGTTATATATTTCTGGTGCTTTTAACGGATAGGCATGTAGTTCACGCTCTGGAAAACCTTTAATGGCATTTCGTGTATTTCTAAATAGAACGCGTCCGGTTCCATGTTGATCGGCTAGAATTTGAATGAGTTGTTTTCGAGGTTCATCATTGTCTTGTAGAGTATTAAAGTCATTAACTAAAGATAAATAGCTTGTATTGTTTTTGAATAGCTTTGTTAAGGTTTCAGTTGATTCATCGTTTAATATATCCGCATCAAGTAAGTTATCAACAACATGTGCGATGGTTTTAAACGAATCAACCTCACTTAAGAATTTCTCTAGGCTATGATAGCGGTGCGGGTCTAGTAATCGTAGTCTTGCAAAATGACTTTCTTCGCCTAATTGTTCCGGGGTTGCGGTAAGTAATAATAGGCCCGGTATGTTATTAGATAACTTCTCAACATAAGTGTAAGCTTTGCTCGGTGACTGTTCTGACCATTCTAGATGATGAGCTTCATCAACAACTAATATATCCCACTCGGCATCAATGAGTTGCTGTAATACAGTTTCATTGTGCGTAACAAATTCTAAGCTGCAGAGTAATAAGGGTTCATCAATAAAGGGGTTGTGATCATCTTCGAGGGTGTCTTGATAGCGTTCTTGATCGTATAAACTCATTTTTAAGTTAAAACGTCGCAACATTTCAACCATCCATTGATACATAAGTGCTTCAGGAACAATAATTAATATACGTTGAGCTTGGTCAGAAATAAGTTGTTGATGAATGATAAGACCGGCTTCAATGGTTTTTCCTAAACCGACTTCATCAGCTAGTAAAACGCGTGGCGCACTACGGTTTGCTACTTGATCTGCAATATAAAGTTGATGAGGTATTAAACTAACACGAGGTCCAAGTAAACCACGTGTTTGTAGTTGAGACAGTTCGTAACGCTTTAATAGCGTTTCATAACGTAAGTTATACCAAACCGGTTTATCTATTTGGCTAGTTAACATACGGTCGCGTGGTTTATTTAATTGAGTTGAATGGCTCAATTCACCTTCAGCGAGCTGATAGCGCGTACCATCGTCTTGTATGCAATGGTAAGTAATAATTCCATTATGTTGCTCGAGTTTTTCAATCGTATAATACTGGCCAAGTTCAGATTCAATTTTATCGCCTTCAAAAAAGGCAACACGCGTTAACGGGGCTTGACCGATAGCATAAACTCGCGTTTGTTCGCTAGCCGGAAATAATATACTGACACGACGTATTTCAACATTGGTGACAACACCCAAACCTAAATCGGTTTCCGTATCACTAACCCAGCGTTGACCAATTACAAACTCAGACATAAATTCTCACAATGATAATTAAAGGCGATAAGCGCCTAATATTTTGAACCAGTATTTTAATAATAAGACATAAAAAAGGAGAGGTATTCTAAAACATTAAGCCACTGAGAGTATAGAAGGGATTGTGAAAATTACACTATATAAAGGTGTATCTAGTCTTGATTTCATTGTTTTGACTCTTTAAATACCCAAGAAAGAGCGATACCAAACATAAATGAGTCATTCTGTTTGACCAGTGGACTATCAATAAATACGGCATTATTTAGATTGTCGTATTTGGCAAACAAACCAAACCAGAGTTTATCGAATCGTTTGCTTACTGTTAGCGTTATACGCGATCCACTGTAACCAGCTCGCGCATTATATTGTGGTCGTGACGCCGTTGAAAATTCGGCTGCTACCTCGTAAAAATAGTCATGATATTCTTCGCTGGCCCAAACGGGGCCAATAGACAGGGCTGTTTCCCAACCAGAAAAATATCGGAGCTGAAAATAGGGAGAGAATATCCAACCGATCTCTTGAGTATGGTTAATATCTGTTGCTATAGCCGTACGTAGTGGCACAGCAAATCGAAATCGTAAATTGGTATCAACTGATTGATACAAATTAAATTGAATGCGTGGGCCAAGTTCGATAACGGGATCTAAATCAGACATACCTTGTCTAGCACGATTATCATCACTGTCTACCGGAAATGAGAAAGCAGTACTAACATCAAGCTTTATATCGTCACCATCGTAAAAATAAAAACGTCCGCCTTCTCTATCAACCTTCAAGCGTTTGCCGTTGTAACGCACATAAGGAATAGGGGCAACATAATTAGAGTGCTGATCTGAGCCACGATAGTGAGGCAAGCTTAAAGCACCAATACCTACACCGAGTTCCCATTTCGATTTATCGTCCTTTTTAAGTTGTTCAGCAGAGAGGTTATTGCTGCTTATGCAGAAGAGAAAAGTAGTGAAAAAATAATATAAACAGTGGTATTTATTGTAGATTGTCTGCATTTACTAGCCTGCTTTTTAATATTTTAAAGCTTCAGTTGTGTTGTTCATAATATTTTGAAGTATACTGAATAACAGTTCAAAACTCACTGCAATAAACGCTTAAGGATTATTTTTGACACCGCTAGAATCTTATCAACATGATTTAGAACGCAGTACGTTTAAAGCTGATGCAGCACAACGGCATGCAGTTGAATTAACCAATGCTTTATATGAAAAACTCTTAATTGCGAATCAGCAAGAATCCAGTAACAATAATTTTTGGTCAGGCCTATTTAAGAAAAAGCCAGAGTATATAAATGGTTTATATTTTTGGGGTGGAACTGGGCGAGGTAAAACTTATTTAATTGATTGTTTTTATGAGTGCATTCCGTTTAAAGAAAAACATCGTATTCACTTCCATCACTTTATGTTAGATATACACGAACAATTACGAACATTACCTAAATCACCTAATCCACTTGCTATTGTCGGTGAAAAATTTGCAGCCCAGTACCAACTCTTATGCTTAGATGAATTTCATATTCACGATATTGCTGATGCGATGTTAATGGTGGGTTTGTTAAAGATATTAGTGGATAACGGTGTAACGATCGTTGCTTCATCAAATATTGCTATCCAGGATTTATATAAGAATGGTTTACAGCGCGAACGTTTTTTAAGTGTTATTGATTTACTTAAACAAGTGACTACTGAGTATAATTTAGGCGATGATGTTGATTATCGCTTTAATATACTTGAAAAGAGTACAACGTACTTTGAAGGCTTAGAAGATGAAACGCATAATAAATTAAATGAATGTTTTGAAAGTATTGCACCAGTTACACCAAAGCATAATCGACAAATCGAAATTAATAATCGTAAGCTTGACTACGTTGCACAAGCTGATGACGCCATTTGGTTTGATTATTCAGCGATATGTGAAACAGCTCGCTCTGCACATGATTATATTGAGATTGCACAAGATTATACAACAGTCGCAATAAGTAATATTCCTATTATGGATGAATCTTATGACAGTTCTGCAAAACGCTTTATACACTTGATTGATGCATTATATGATCATAATGTGAAATTAATTTGTTCGGCAGCAGCAGCTCCTTCTGCGTTGTATACGGCAAAGCGATTAGCTTTTGCTTTTGAACGTACGGTTAGTCGTTTGACCGAGATGCAAACAACGAATTATTTAGCTTTGCCTCATACCGTGAGCGGTAAGCGAACAGCTTATGTTGAATAATTCCCTATAATAATTTCGGTCGAATAAAAAAAGCCTGCTATGGTTAATAACAGGCTTGATTAATAACTCGGTATTATTTAGTTAAAGCATACCAAATCCATACACTAACATTTTGCTTTGTAAGGCTGGTGCGTCTTTATAAGGTACCGTATTATTAGAGCGGATGATTTTTCGTCCCTCTTTGGATACGACGAACTTAATAAAGTCTTTAACTTTTTCAGAGGGCGAGGGGTTCGTAACAAGATATAAGGGACGGTATAAAGAATACTTTCCACTTGCAACATTTTCATAGGAAGGTACTTTTCCATCAAAGCCGATAATTTTCACATTTCGTTTACGTGCACTACTAATACCCGTAATTGCCATGGCTAAAGGATCTTTAACGACAGCCTTTTCTAGTGGCCCAGATGATTTAACGACATATTTAGAATTGGTTGTAAATTTCTTGTAACGATCTTTAAAAACATACTGTCGAATAGCATAACCAACTCCCGAGATTTGTCCGCGACGAACATATAAATGGATAGGCGCATTTTTACCACCAACTTGTTTCCAATTGGTAATTTTTCCAGAGTAAATGGCCTTAATTTGTTTGGTTGATAAACTGTTAATAGGATTCTTTTTATTAACAATAATTGCTAACGCATCCCATGCAACAGGATGCATTGCAGCATGTAACTCAACTCGATCAACTTCGGGTAAATTCATGCGGCAGGCTCCACCTAAATCCATTTTTAAGCTAGCGGCATCGCGAATACCACGTGTCGCCCCACCACCGTTGAGTTGAACTTTTATGCCTGTTTTCGCTTCATAGGCTTTAGAAATTTCTTTCATAAAAGCTTTTTTGGTTATTCCACAACCAGCCCAGCTAATCGTGTTTTTGTCGGTTGCGGCAAAACTAAGTGTACTGAAAGTAAACGCAATTAAAATAAGTAATTTTTTGAAATTTAAAAACATAATTTGACCCTTATATGTACAACATTAATTTCACCATATTACGATAAAATTCGATTCTCTTCTTGTGTATAAGCTTTTGATAATATTGCTTTTTAATAGATCCTTTGTAAATTAAATTATCGCTTTAAAATCAAAGATATAATTAAGCTTAGCTAGTTGCGATGCCACTTTTGCTAATAGAACCAAGTATAGTTTTATCGGCATTTGGAAATAAAACTTAAGTGGATGGTGTGACTATGTCGTTAAGTCCGCATAAATAGCAGGTGTTTAGCTAGCCTATATCGTGGGAAGACGTATTGCTAATAGCCTAACCCTGTTCACATGTCATAGGCACAACGAAAAGCAACGGAACCATAAATTGATTTGCCGCTAGTTTTGAACGTGTTCTTTTATGTAAAAGGCCGCCTGTTAAGAGCATTGTTTTCAATTAATATTTTTTAAAATTATATTAGTCTCTCTTTATAGTGTAAAAAAGTGTGACAAAAAGGAGACTTTCTTGTATCAATTCTTGATTTATAAGAAATAGCGACTATGGTTAATGCAATATTTAATGTGAGTTTCAGTTTCATGGTTAGCACACGGTTACAAAACGGATTTAGCCGACAACAAGTCGCCAACATTACTGGACTGACTGCCCGCCAATTAAATTATTGGCGGAGGACTGAAATTATCGAACCATCGAGTGTTACCCAAGGTGGGCATGCACGTTATTCATTTACCGATCTCATTGCATTAAAAACCGTTAAACAATTATTAGACCACGGTGTGTCATTACAAAAAGTACGTAAAAGTATTTTAGCTTTATTACACTACCTTCCAATGCAACAACAACCCTTTAGTGAGTTAAAAGTGATAGCAACAGGCGATGTTGTTTTGGTCTTTCATCAAGGCATTGCGTTGGATGCAGTAACAGGGCAAGAGTGGATTTTAGAGGTAGCCGATTTAGAAAAAGATATTGCACAGCAATATCCAGAAACATATCAGCTTGTCGTTGAGCAAGATGATTTATTTTCACCAAATATAACAATAGATAAAAAAGCAGGTTAAGGAGAACGGGGTTAGTCGCTTGAGCTGAATAGATATAATAATAGTTTAAATAATCTAGCAGCCCATTTTTTATTTAAAAATTAATTCACTGCTGCGGCAGGGGAGGAAGAAAATGAAAATTATAGCAATAGCTAACCAGAAAGGCGGTTGTGGTAAAACCACGACGGCAATTAACTTAGCAGCCTGTTTGGGGCACATCTCTCAACGGGTTTTACTAATTGACTTAGACTCCCAAGGACACGCCACTCTAGGCTTTGGCAAGTGTGGTGATGACCTACCAACACTTTATAATGTATTTTCAGGTCAACGCAGTATTCGCGATGTTATCGTTCATGATGTGCACAAGAATGTCGATTTAATTCCTGGTTCAATGGCATTAGTTGCAGCAGAGCATCATTTAACCGATTGGTCACAAGAAGAGGAATTAGCTCGACTGCTTCAGCCCCTCGATGTATCTTATGATTTTATTATTATTGATTGTCCACCAGCGCTTGGACGATTATCTGTTAATGCATTATTAGCATCGAATGAAGTTATTATCCCACTTGAGATGAGTTTATTCTCTTTAGATGGCATGGAACGCATAAGTGAAACGATTGAGCATTTGCAGGCGCGACGAGGATCGTCGTTACCGTTTAAAGTCTTACCAACAATGGTAGATAACCGTACACGTTTATGTCGAACATTCTTACGTAAAATTTGGGAGCGTTTTCCAGATAATGTTTTACCCGTCATGATTCATCATACAGTCCGTTTGAAAGAATCAGTGTGTTATAGCTTACCTGTGTGGGCTTATGATTCGAAATCGGTTGCTGCAATTGATTATATGAAACTAGCAGAGATTTGTGTAAAAGAAACTTTGCCTCTCAGCTTAAGAGAGCCAGTAACCGATTACAACGTTATCGAACAACAAGTTGTCAATTTGTAAATATAAGTTTAACCCTAGACTCGCATGAGTCATTTCCCAACCCCGCGTAAGCGGGGTTTTTTTTGAACGTGCTTTGCAATAGAATGCGATGATCATTTGTTAGATTAATAATTTTAAGGCCAAAGAGTGTCTAAACAAGTACAAGATAAGTTAAAAAAAATAATTAACGCACAAGCTGTTGAGTCTTTGCAGTTATGTGGCATTGGTTTGGAAAAAGAATGTTTGCGTGTTAACGCAGAAGGGACAATATCTCAAACAACTCATCCTGTTAAATTGGGTTCAGCATTAACCAACCCTTATATAACAACAGATTACTCTGAAGCTTTAATGGAGCTTATTACGCCACCGTGTCACTCGGTTAACGAAGCGCTAAATTTTTTACGTAATACGCAAAAATTTGTTTACGATAATTTGGATAATGAATTGCTTTGGTTATCTAGTATGCCTTGTGTGGTTGCGGGTGAAACAAGTATTCCTTTAGCAAATTATGGCAGCTCAAATAGCGGTCAAATGAAACATATTTACCGACGAGGCTTGGGTTATCGTTATGGTCGGGTTATGCAAGTGATTGCAGGTGTTCATTTTAACTTTTCCTTTTCAGATGATTTTTGGTCAGCCTATCAAGTCATCGAGGCGAATAAAGAGTCTCCTCAAAATTTTATTTCAGAATCTTATTTTGGCGTCCTTAGAAACTTACAACGTTTTGGTTGGGTTGTACCGTATTTATTTGGTGCTTCACCGGCTATTTGTAAGTCATTTTTAAATGGACAAGATACGCTCTTACAAGCCTTTAATGAAAATACTTATTACCATCCCTATGCAACATCATTGCGCATGGGTGATATTGGTTATCAAAATAATAAAGAAAACGAAAAAGGCGTAGTAGCTAATTACAATAGCCTAAATGAATATGTCAATAGCTTACGTTATGCCACAGAAACACCTTGCCCAGAGTATGAAAAGATTGGAGTGAAAGTTGACGGTAGTTATCGACAACTTAATGCAAACATTCTCCAAATTGAAAATGAATATTATTCAACGGTACGACCTAAACAGATATTAATGGGAAATGAAAAGCCCTCGCTTGCTTTAGCAAGGCGTGGTGTTAAATATGTCGAGTTACGCTCATTAGATGTTAATCCTTTTACACCGTTAGGTATTGACGAACAACAACTTTATTTCTTAAAAGCTTTTTTACTGTATTGTCTCTTATTAGAAAGTCCGCCTATTTTACGAAATGAAGAAAAAGCGATTGATGCTAATGAATTAGATGTAGCACATCATGGTCGTGACCCAGAGTTAACTATTAGTGTGGGCGGAAAGTCGCTCAATATGCGACAGCAAGGCTTGAAATTATGTGAGGCCATGCGCAGTTGTTGTAAAGTTTTAGATCAAGGATTGGAAGGTTCGCCGCATAACGAAGCCTTGTTGGCACAAGAAGAAAAATTTAAGAATCCTGATGTGACGCCTTCGGCTAAAATGTTGGCCGAAATGAAAAATAACGATGAAGGTTTTTTCCACCTATCTAAACGTCTATCAGAGCAACATCTAGAATATTTTTCTGGAATAGCATTAGATAGCACTTTTGAATCAGATTTTAATAAGTTATCGCTTGATACGCTAAAACAACAGCAGGATATAGAGAAAAATGAAACCCAATCCTTTGATGACTTCTTAGAAAGCTATTTTGTCCAATAATAGTGTGATTTTTTGAACTTCGTGAATATTTAAGGTCTATTCAGTTAATCATTGAATTTATACGCAGTAGGAGACCTTATTTTGAAACTTAAAAATACACTAATGGCATTATTTTTAATTGCCTCGTTCATTTCATTTGGACAGATTGCCGTTGCGGGCGGTTTAACGGATTTTAAAAATACCCCAAAAACGATTAAAGATTTTACGGGCAAAGATAAATGGGTATTAGTTATGTTTTGGGCTTCTGATTGCCATATTTGTAATAAAGAAGCGCATCAGTATGTGGATTTTCATTTTGCGCATTCCGATAAAGATGCCATCGTTTTAGGTATTTCTGCAGACGGTAAAGATAAGTTTAAGGACGCAGAAAACTTTATTAAAAAACATAGTATCGATTTCCCTAACTTAATTGGTGAACCTGAAGATGTTGCGGGCGTATATAGTGATTATGCCCAATCACGTTGGGTAGGCACACCAAGTTTTTTATTATTTGATCCTAAAGGGGAATTATTAGCGGCTCAAGTTGGTGCGGTTCCTGCTGAAGTTATTGAAAAATTTATTGAAAAAAATTCTAAAGTTGCCTCATCAAATAAGTAATTTTGGGTAGCGATAAAAAGGGTGGGTGTAAGGCGTTACCCCGTACACTTGAACCATCGCGTTCAAGTGGGTGCTGAAGAGATGTTTTAGGATTCCCAATCTTGATTAGGTCGAGTTGGGCATTCACACCACATCGTCAAATTAGCTCCCGGAGATATGGAATAGGCTCAAAATAATCCGGGGCAACACGTTTACAATACTAAGCCTAGTATGAATTATTTTTTTTACTATATTGAAATTCTGAGTCGCTTTTGCTACTTCCCATCGCTGTAAAATATCTTTTGTTATAAATTAGGTACTTATGCGTCGTTATTAAATTAATTATTTTTTAGAAAATAAAAATCAAATCATTTAGAATAGAGTATAGTTATAATTAAAGTAGCATTTGTTTGTATCTTGTTCATTCTCGTGAATTGTTTTCAAGTTTATTTAGGGTTGTTGTATGTCGAATTCATTAGTTGTATTGGTTAATGGCGAAAGCCAGCTCGAATATGATCGTACAAAAGCATTACCGCCGAAGCAATTGGAATTTTTAGACATTATGGATGAAAAGATGTCGAAGGGAATTTCTTTGAACGGAAGTACTATTGCTGGTCCAGATACTGTTCAACGTGCGCAATTTGTTTCCATGCAACTAATCGCTGCTCTGATCGATAGTAATGACCAACTTATTGCGGCGAGTTGCGCTTATCTAGCCAATAGATTACCTGACTTAAAACAATTAAAAGTTGATGAAGATTTTAATTTTGATTTAGTTTTTGATGAAGAATATAAAAATAAAGTACAGGTTGCTTTCAACCCTATCGATTTAAAAACATCCCTTCACTAATAAAAGAAAAACTTTATGTTATCAGTATTAAAAAAAATACGTCCTATGCGAGTAGCCTTAGTTAGTATGGCGATTCTGTCTCTTGTTTTTCAGGCTAAAATGGGTACGGAAGTATCTTATGAAGGCTGGACAATGATTGAAACGGTTTTCATTCCGGTAATGGCGCCACTTATTATCATGGTCTTAATGTTAGACACTTTGATAGCAACTATTTGGTTAACACAAACTACCGGTGAAGAAAAAAGCCGTTATAAACTTATTTTAGCAGTTAATCTCATAACGATTATTACTATGTTCTCACTTTGGATTCCTTACTTTATTCGAATATTGCTCTAGAATATTACTATGGCGAAGTTAGTACAGATAAAAGATGATAATGCGGGCATTGTTTTTCCCATTCAGAAAGCGAAAACAACACTCGGTCGAGACGAGTCAAATGATATTTGCTTGAAAGATAGTCTAGTTAGTAAGCATCATGCGGTTATCGAAATTAGTGTAAAGCAGGAACAAGATGGTGTTTACGAATATATTTTACAAGATTTAGACAGTACTAATCATACTTTTGTAAACGATCAGCTTATTAACCTGCATCGTTTAAGTGAAGGTGACCGTATTCGTATTGGTACTAATAATTTCACCTTTGACGATTCAGAAGATCAGAATTTGGATGAAACAGCTAAGCTACATAAGTCTTGGATACCTGGTGTTTATTATACGAAGCCAAAAACATAAACTGTAATAGTTAATGTGATTTGGCAAAATTATAGTTGAGCTTTTAAATAGTCTAACAAAAGCCGTCATTCTCGCTTAGGTGGGAATGATCATGTCTACTACTTATTTTAGTAACGTGCTGTGTTGCTTAATAAACTGATCAATATATGAATAACTCTGAGCACTGCTAAATCTCTCGACTTCAATTCCTTTTTCAAAAAGTATAATGGTTGGAAAGCCTCTAACATTATATTTACCGGCGAGCTTCATATTTTCGTCTTCATCAACTTCCAATTTGGCTACTTGAATCGCACCCTTATAATCAGAAACTATTTTTTCTAAAATGGGGGCAATAACAATACAAGGGCCACACCAATCTGCCCAGAAATCAACAAGAACAGGTGTTGTGTGTGAAGTTTGAATAACTTTTTGTTCAAAGTCATCCAAACTAATATTAAATAAATTAGTTGAGATCATCGATTCCGTCTTTTGTTTATTGTTTGCGAGTGAATGTCCAGTTAGTTTCAGTTGATAATTTTTTATTAAATTTATAACCGTCTAAACTGAATTTTTTAATATCTTCTGGATTCTTAATTCTATTTTTAATGATATAGCTGCTCATTAAACCACGAGCTCTTTTTGCATAGATTCCAATCATTTTGAACCCGCCGTCACGGGCTTCTTTAAATGCGGGAGTAATAATGGTGCCGTCTAAGTTTTTCTTTTGGATAACTTTAAAATACTCATTTGAGGCAAGGTTAATTAAGGTGTTTTCTTTTTGTTTTTTGAATTCCCTGTTAATGGTATCTGTTACGCGATTATCCCAGAATTCATAGAGGTTCTTGGTATTTTTTATAGGTAGCTTTAGCCCCATTTCAAGCCGGTAAGCTTGCATTAAATCGAGTGGTCGTAACAGTCCATACAGGCCAGACAAAATGCGTAAGTGTTTTTGGGCAAAATCTAAATCTTTGGCATTAAAATCATCAACATTTAAACCTGTATAAACATCACCTTTAAAGGCGAGTAGTGCTTGTTTGGCATTTTTAGCGGTAAAAGGGGTTTTAAAGGATTTAAAGCGCTCAACATTGAGCTCGGCAATTTTGTCACTAACTTTCATTAGCTTTTTTATATCATTACGTGAGTAATGGCGCATTTCACGAACAAGCTTATTCGATTCAGTTAAAAAATCAGGTGTTGTGAACTTGCTTGTTTGGGGTGGAGTATCAAAATCAACTGTTTTAGCAGGGGAAATGACAATTATCATAAGGTCGGCCTTCATTTAATGAGCGGTTATTATAGTGCTTGTCGAGCTAAATATAAAATGAATGTGGTCGGGTAAAATTCAGCTGCATCCGTAAAGTTATTTGATAATATGTTAAGCTGGATTCACATAAAATGAGGTAGATGTTGATTAATACTAAACAGAATATTAAAGCCCTACTGCTTGTGGCGATATTAAACCTTTCAGGTATGATGGCCTGTAGTGCCGAAAATAAGCCGATTATTGGTTATAAAGTGGGTCAGGTTGCTCCTGAGTTTAATTTAAAGTCGCTTTCTGGTAAGCCGTATACGTTAGCTGAATTACGTAAAAAAGGTCATGTGATGTTGGTCTTTTGGGCGGTTGAATGTGTCTACTGTTATGCGCACGTGAAAGATTTTAATGCCGTACATGCAAAATATAACAACAAAGGGTTAACAGTCGCAGCTATTAACATCGGTGCAGAATATAACGATGATGTGGCTGAGTATGTTAAAGATAATAATATTAAATATCTTATTCTTGCTAATCGCCTAGATAATTTAGATGCAGCTGAGGCTTATCACTCTGTTGTTACCCCCACGATGGTTGTAGTCGCTCCTAACGGTAAAGTCGTTTATTACGGGCACTCTGTTCCTAATCTTTCAAAATTTATTAAATAGAAATCAATATGCTCAAAACCATGACAACTGAAAAACCTCAAACTATCCACTCTGCTTTTGAATGGGTGCGAAGCGAAGAAATTCATTCACTCAATTTAATCGTTGAAGAATATCGCCATTGTAAAACCGGTGCGAGCCATTATCATCTGGCTGCAGATAATAGCGAAAATGTATTCCTAGTTGCATTACGAACCGTACCGATGGATTCAACTGGTGTTGCACATATGCTTGAACATACTGCATTGTGTGGAAGTAAAAAATATCCCGTACGTGATCCCTTCTTTATGATGATTCGTCGTTCACTAAATACCTTTATGAATGCCTTTACCAGTAGTGATTGGACAGCCTATCCATTTGCTAGTCAAAATCGAAAAGATTTTTTTAATTTACTTGATGTTTATTTAGATGCAGTATTTTTTTCTCGACTTGATAAATTGGATTTTGCGCAAGAAGGTCATCGTTTAGAATATGCGGAAATGGAAAATGCTGAATCTGAACTTCTATATAAAGGTGTTGTATTTAACGAAATGAAAGGCGCGCTAAGTTCACCGGTGAGCCAAGTTTGGGAAGAGCTGTATACGCACTTATATCCAACAACGACATACCATTATAACAGTGGTGGTGATCCCGAAAACATAACGGATTTAAGTTATGAGCAATTAAAAGCCTTTTATAAAACACATTACCATCCATCAAATGCTGTCTTTATGACTTATGGAGACATAGCTGCTAATGAGTATCATGAAATATTTGAGAAAAATGTTTTAAAAGATTTTGATGCGTTAGATGAAGTCATTAAAGTTGATGATGAGAAGCGTTATACCGCACCGCTTGTTGTTGAAGGTGTTTATGGTATTGATACCGATGAATTGTTAGATGAAAAATCTCATGTGGTTATGGCATGGTTGCTTGGGCATAACACTGATTTAGAAGGTGTATTAAGTTCTCATTTACTATCGAGTATTTTATTAGATAACAGTGCCTCGCCATTAAGAAAAGCGCTAGAAACAAGTGACCTCGGTGTGGCACCTTCGCCTCTTTGTGGCTTGGATGACTCCAACCATGAAGTTACCTTTATGTGTGGCTTAGAAGGATGTAAAGCAGATGACTCTGAAAAGATAGAAGCATTAATTTTAGATGTCTTTAACGATATCATTGAAAATGGTATTGCCATGGAAGATGTTGAAGCTGTATTACATCAACTTGAGTTAGGCCAACGTGAAGTCAATGGTGATGGTTACCCATATGGTTTATCTATTATATTAGAAGGATTATCATGCGCGATACATCGAGGTGATCCGGCTGAGTTACTTAATGTTGATCCTGTTATTGAAACGTTACGCAAAAATATTCAAGATCCCGATTATGTGAAAAACTTGCTAAAGACACAACTGCTTGATAATCAACATCGTGTTCGCTTAACAATGAAGCCTGACGCTGAACTTAATCAACGCAAAGAAGATAATGAAAAAGCAAAATTAGCTGCGATAAATACAAGTTTAGATAACGATGCAAAACAAAAAATAATATTACAAGCAAAAGCGCTTGCTGAACGTCAGTCAAGTGAAGACGATATAGAAATTTTGCCTAAAGTGTCATTGCAAGATGTACCTATTGAAATGTCGATAGCAGAATGCGAAGTATCACAAACACATGGTGTTAAAACATCATTGTATACTCAGCCAACGAATGGCTTGGTGTATCAGCAAGTCATTTGTGCTTTACCTAAAATAGACTCTAACCTTATTTCTTATCTGCCTCATTACTCTGGGAGTATCACTCGCTTGGGTCTTGGTAAAAAAGATTATCTTGCCGTACAGAATTGGCAGTACCGAGCGACTGGAGGAATCAATGCGTATAATACATTGCGTGGAGCGGTCGATGACGCGAACAAACTATCTGGTTATTTTGTTTTGTCAGGTAAAGCCCTATTACGCAATCAAGAAAGCTTAAGTGAGATCATGCAGCAAACATTTAATTCTGTTCGGTTTGATGAACATGATCGTATTCGAGAATTAATGTCACAAAAACGTGTTCGTGCTGAGCAAAGCGTTACGGGCAGTGGTCATAGTCTTGCGATGTTGGCTGCCGCCGCAGGTGTTAGCAAATCGGCTAAGTTATCTCATACACTGCGCGGGCTTGAAAGTATTAAAAACTTAAAAGATTTAGATGATCGCTTAGCTGATAGTAACGAATTAACGTCATTTGCAGATAATTTAGCAAGTATTCATCAGTTGATTAAGCAAACACCGCGAGAATTTTTATTGATAGCGGAAAATGAGCAGATAATCGATAGTCAAAATATTATGTTGCAACCTTGGGCCGAAGCTCCAGCAAGTGGCATTGATAATTTATTTACTCTAGAAACAAATGTACAACCTGTTAAACAAGCATGGCTAACCAATACGCAGGTAAATTTTTGTGCCAAGGCATATTCAGGTGTTCCAATAGAACATGCTGATTCTGCCGCTCTGACAGTTTTAGCGGTCTTTATGCGCAATGGTTTCTTGCATACAAATATACGTGAAAAAGGTGGTGCCTATGGTGGTGGAGCAAGTTATGACTCTGAATCGGCATCATTTCGCTTTTATTCTTATCGAGATCCGCGTTTAGTTGAAACCTTGCAAGACTTCGATCGCTCAATTGATTGGCTTATATCGAGCAAACATGAGCCTCGATTATTGGAAGAGGCTATTTTAGGTGTTATAGGCTCTATAGATAAACCGGGTTCTCCAGCAGGAGAGGCGAAAGACGCCTTTCAAAATCAATTGTTTGGAAGAACACCTGAGTTACGACAGGCTTTTAGAAAAAGAGTTTTATCAGTAAGCATTGATGATTTACGCACCGTTACCGAACGTTATTTACAAGCTAAGTCGGAAAATATCGCCGTAATTACGAATGAGGCAACGTTGGCTGGATGTGACATAATTAAAACATTAGGAATTGAACTTGATGTCTTAAAATTGTAAAGTAATGCCATTGATTTCCACCTTATCACTAGTCTAATTTGAGCTAGAAAAAAACTGAAGAGAATAAAACTATGGGCGTGCTAAAAGAATTAAAACAACAAGCACAATCAATATTACATCAAGAAGATGCTCACTCAGAAAGTAAAGAATCTTTGCATGAGCTACATCGTAGCAATGTCATTGATAGTTTGAGAACAGTCTACGATTATATGCATGAATTATTGGATCAGCTTCACTTAGTTAAACCTGTTGTTCCTGTAAATTTTCAATTTAGTGAAGACCTCTTTCTTGACGGCTTTGAACAAAAAAATTATGAAATTCATGTGCGTAGTAGTTACGACGATGATGTTGTTGGTTTTATTTTAAAGCTAGAACGTAAAGATAATATAGATATTTCTCTTGATTCTACTTCGAATACTCAAGATATTATCCGCAACATCAAGAATGCGGGCTGCGTGATTGCAGAGCAATCTACTTATAATCTTGAACTTCAAGGCATGATACCATTCCGCGTTTATTTTAAATCAAATTTTCAAGAGAATCGTATCTATGTCATCATCGACAATTATAAAAAATTAGGTAGCGAGCAATATAGTTTAAAACCCGAATTAATCACCCCCGAGTTATTAGATGAGTTTGGAAATTTAATTTTACGTCGAGAATCTAAATTTACCGAAATGCTAAACGATAATAGCAGTGATTCATCACAAGCTATTAAATTAAGCGACACGGCCGATGACATTGAGCAAACGACGCTAACGCAGAATATGAGTGAATCACGAATTAAATCGTTATTTTCCCGTGGCCAACATATCTATTTAACTTACCATGAACGTATTACCGAAGCCTCTTCTAAAGGTAATGAAATTATGTTTGGCCGTAGCAAGGGTAGTAATATAATTGTCGATACAGATTGCGTCTCCCGACATCATGCGAAACTAGTTTATCGGAAAGGTAAATTTGTTGTTATTGATCAAAGTACCAATGGAACGTTTATTAAAACTCAAGGTGGCCAGGAAGTTTTTATTCAAAATGAAGAATATCCTTTGTCAGGTTCTGGTTTTATTAGTTTAGGTAAAACGGTGTCTGTTGATAATGAGCATCTTATTTATTTTTCTTGCCAGTAAAATAGTTAATCACAAACCTTAAAAGATAGGTCGTAAAGATTGTCATTCCCGCGTAGGCGGGAATCTATATATTCAGGTATTTTTGAATGCAAATCTTTCGAGTAACTCTTTTTTTCGTTAATAATAAGATTGTAAGATAGTACTAGAATAGATTCCCGCCTACGCGGGAATGACGGCTCTTGTGAGATTATGTGTAACTTAAAAAAACAGGCACTAACCTTAAAAAATAACGGGCACTACCTTAAAAGATAAGTGCCCGTAAAATAAAAATAACGGGCACTAAAAAAAAGGCTAAAAAGCCCTTTTTTTGTTTATGAATAAGTAAGGTTAGTATTTACTTTCATTTGCATAGTTCACTTTAAGTTCTCTCCCCATAAATTCTTGGCCGTCTAGCATTTTTATTGCAATTTTGGCGTGATTTTTATTCATTTCAATAAAACCGAAACCACGGGGTTTACGTGTTACTTTATCTGTCATAAGACGAATATTATGTACGGTGCCATGTTCTGAGAACACTTTACGTAATTGTTGGTTTGATGCACGGAAAGGGAGGTTGCCGATAAATAGACTGACAACTTCGGCAGGTCTATTTTGATAAGCATTGATGATTTGGATAATAAGGGCACCAAAGAGTGCACCAGCCATCAAGATATAGGTCTGATAACGTGTTACATCTGTAATACTGGTGTCAATCGAACCAAGTATGAAATAACCAATTAGGCCAACAAGTAAAGATATCGCAATTGATAAGGCAATAATGCGAAGGGAAGGGTGTAATGATTTCATAATGTAAATTCCATAAGCTAGGGAGCAAAAATCTAATTGCTATCAAAAAAAAGCCAGTATAACGAATATTAATACACAACTGAATAGCTATATTTTTAACGAATTGAAGAGGATATTGCAGATTTAAATTGACGGCCTATAATTATATTTATGAAAAAAAACAGGGAATCAATTTTTTATGTACAACTCGATATTTCGACTTTTGAATTTCATAATTATTACGCACAGAATATAAATAGTGTTATAGCTTCAAGTCATACAGGACAGCGCGTTCAATTTCCAGCCAATGTTTTACAGCCCTTTGTTTCTCATGCCGGTGTGCAAGGGTACTTTAAATTGGTTATTGATGAGAATGCGAAATTTAAATCCATTGATCGAGTCGGTTAAGTTCAAGTAAATGAAAAAAAATAATGTGAATGAATTACTTGTGGCTCATCGTGGGTTTTCAACTCAATATCCTGAGAATACAATGGCAGCGATTAACGGAGCAATTAATGCTAATGCGAAGTATATAGAGATAGATATTCAACTAACGAAAGATAAGCAGGCTGTATTATTTCATGATAGAGATTTAGAGCGTTTATGTGAAAAACCAAAATCAATTCATGATTACACGCTAGATCAGCTTAACGCTTTTTCTAGTTTCTCCCCAGATAGATTCAAAAGTAAATTTAAAGGGGAACGCATTCCATCATTGATTGAGGTTGTCGAAATTTTAAAAAAACATCCGTCTATAATATTATTTGTTGAATTAAAACGTATCAGTATAGATGTATTTAGTATGGATGATATATTAAATGAAGTTATACCCTTGATAACACCTATAAAAAATCAATGTGTCTTTATATCCTTTTCGTTAGACATCATAGAACGCATACGCCAGCAAACTAATATTCCAGTTGGAGCGGTTATTGATGATTGGAATGAAGCTGTTACCAATGAGTACGATAAACTAAAAAAAATTAATCCAGAATACTTTTTTTGTGACATAACTTTGTTACCTAAAGATGAAAAATTAAAATTATTAAACAGTAAAATTGTTGTTTATGAGTGTACCGACTATCTTCAAGCCATGGCTGTTTTAAAGCAGGGTGTAGATATGGTGGAAACATTTGATATTAAGAGTATGAGTATTGCACTACGAGAGCATATGAAATAATGGAGTACGATGTTGCGGTGATTGGAGGCGGTATACAAGGAGCTGGTGTTGCTCAAGCTGCAGCGGCTGCAGGATATAAGGTTATTGTTTTTGAACAAACTGCGATTGCATCAGGTACATCAAGTAAATCGAGTAAATTAATACATGGCGGTTTACGGTATTTAGAGACGGGGCAATTTAAACTGGTTCGAAAAACATTGTTAGAACGTGAGCGACTTATTAAATTAGCGCCAACCTTGGTTAAGCCGGTAAAGTTTTATATTCCTATTTATTCGCAAACAACTCGAAGCGCCTGGCAGATCTGGATTGGTTTATTCTTATACCAAGTCTTAGGTGGTTTTAAAAAATATACGCATTTTAAAAAAGTTAATTTAAGTTCTCAGCCGATTGAGAATTTGCGTATGACGGATCTAAAAACGGTCTTTCAATATTACGATGCACAGACAGATGATGAAAAGTTAACGCAAAGTGTTATGCGTTCCGCCGAATCTTTAGGTGCAGTTTTAAGTTGCCCGAGTGAAGTTATTTCCTTGAATTTTATTAACTCGAAATATGAGATTAAAATAAATAATACGAAAGAGAGTATTAATGCAAAATTCATTGTTAATGTATCGGGTCCATGGGTCAATCAAGTTTTAGATAAAGTCGATGGAGCTGCTGTTGTCAAAATGGATTGCGATTTAGTTCAGGGAACACATATCGTACTTGATGCTCCTGCGCCGGAAGGTGTTATTTATGTTGAGGCCCCACAAGATAAACGTGCAGTTTTTATTATGCCTTGGAAAGGTAAAACTTTGGTCGGCACAACGGAGAAAAATTACGTGGGTGATCCCGCAAAAGTGATAGCAACCGAAACTGAAATTAATTATTTAAAAGACGTTTATTTACATTATATGTTATTGAAAGAGGTAACGATTATTGAATCATTTGCTGGTTTACGTGTTTTACCTAGAATAAAAGGCTCATTTTTTGTTAGACCACGCGATACGGTTATTCATGATTCAGCAGAAAAATTATTGACATTATATGGCGGTAAATTAACGGGTTATCGTGTAACTGCTGAAGATGTTTTAGAAAAAATAAAAAAAGTTTTACCTATTAATACGACTCATTGTAAACAAACAAAAAACATTCACCTCAAGTAATTGTTTATTCTCTAAGTGCATGCAGTAACGCGGTATGCCATTCATTATATCGTTTTTGTAAGCCTTCATTATTTTGCGATTTAAACCATTGACCAATACCAGTTTCGGGCCAAATTTTGGGTTCACCAGCAAGCTTGTAGGCTATGCCGCGTGCAGTTGCTTCGCATTCAACGGGGCGATACACCGGTAGCTGGGTTAAATCGGCTAAGCGTTGACAAATTTCATCTTGCACTGCTAAACCACCCGTGATTTGAATCTGTTCTGGCGGCGATGAAAGCTTCATCATCTCTTCTATATTTTCACGTATTAAAAAGATAATACTTTCAACAACCGCGACAATTTTATCTTGATCGTTACTTGTATATAAAAATCGACTGATAAAATCGGGTACCCAAAAAGGAGCACCTAAACCGGATACACCATTTAAATAAAGTTGTTCAAAGTCATTATCTTGTTTGTTACTTGTTGCTTTTAACCATTCACTCAGGTGTTCGAACGGATTATCAATATTGAGTTCTTTGCTAACTAGATCGATGGCAGAGCCAGCGCCATTGATAGTTCCTTCTAAAACATATTGGCTTTGCGTTTCATTTTGATAAATCACACTAGTTAAAAGACGTCGACCATATAACATTGCATACCCTGAAGGACGTGAAACAAATGCTCCGGTACCGGTGTTGACATAAGCGGTATCAACTTGAATCTTGCCATAAGCGTACATAGCGGAAGATTGGTCACCCATGCACAATTGAATAGGTATTTTGAGATTAGATACTGAGAGTGTTCCGAACTCGTAATTAGATGGAACACAATTGGGTAGTAGTGTTAGATCAACTGCAAACAATTTTAGTAATTCAGGATGCCACTCTTTCTTTCTTAGATCCCATAGTTGGGTTCGAGATGCATTACTTGGGTCAGCGTACAACGGCTTTTCATCTGCTATGTGGTGCAAAATAAAACTGGCCATTGGACCTATTACAAGTTCACCTTTTTGCTTGGCTTGTTTTACGGCTTCAATATTTTGTAAACACCAGCGGAGTTTGCTTGCACCATAATGTGGGCTCAGAAATAGTCCTGTTTTTTGATGAATAGCTTGGGACTGAGGCTTTAATGTTTTAATAAATTTATGTTCACGTACATCTTGCCAGCTAATAACGGGAGAAACCGCTTCTCCCGTTACTTTATTCCAACAAACGACATTTGAGCGTTGTGTTGCTAATCCGGCAGAGGCGATATTTTTAGCTTTATCCCCCAGTTGTTTTACAACGTCTTCAACAGCGTTATTAATTGAGTCTAATAGTTCTATTGGATCGTGCTCAACAAAACTCTCTTTATAACGATGTATGGATAAATTGCGGTGTGCTTGAGCGATAATCTCTCCACTGTTATTAAAAACAATGGCGCGGCTAGCATGGCCACCTTGGTCTATGGAAAGATAGAGATCGGTATTAAAACGTTTAATCGTCGCCGTCATGTTTTATATATTATCCTTAATTTTTATTGCAAAGCATTTCCATATATAGCGGCATCCTAGCAAAAAGATTGAGCTTTAATTAAGAGTACAAATAAGCGATTAATAAATAATCTTATAAGTTCTTAGCAATTAAGCCACGTTGGTAATTCGCTTTTGGCAAAGCAAAGCGTATTTGATAACCGCTGCCCAAAGCTTGCTCTATAGATTCGCCTTTGAGCGTTTCCATTTTATCTAACACCATCGAAATATTACCCTGTGGAGAAACGACTTCGATGTTATCGCCGACGCAAAGTTTATTTTTAATATCTACTTCTGCCATCTGACTTTCGTCATCGTAGCCGGTTATCTCACCAACAAATTGCTGTTGTACTGATTTAGAGACACCTGAGAGATAGTTTTGATAGTCTTGATTGGGATGGCGCTCATAGAAGCCTCCTGTATACCCACGGTTAGATAAATTTTCGAGTTTGCCATACAAGGTAGCATCAAATTCACGTCCGGCTACAGCATCGTCAATTGCTTGGCTATACAATTGTGCGGTACGCGCAACGTAGTAGTGAGATTTGGTACGGCCTTCAATCTTAAACGAATCGATTCCCATTTTTGTGAGTGTTTCAATGTGCTGAATAGCGCGTAAGTCTTTAGAATTCATGATGTAAGTGCCGTGTTCATCTTCCAGGATTGGCATAAATTGCCCAGGTCGATTTTTTTCTTCAATAACATAAACATTATCAGCTAGTGGGTGGCGGGGTTCTTTTTCTGCGAAGGCATCGGGTGGGTTTTGAATTGTCGCCATGGCATCAAATTCAATTTTTTGTGGCTCGATATGTTGAATATCGCCCATGATATTTTCTTCTGCTGGCTTAACATCATATTCCCAACGACAGGCATTAGTGCAAGTTCCTTGGTTAGGATCTCGATGATTAAAATAGCCTGAGAGTAAACAACGACCTGAATAGGCAATACACAATGCGCCATGCACAAACACCTCTAGCTCAATATCGGGACATTGTTGTCGGATTTCTTCGATTTCGTTTAAAGAGAGTTCCCTAGATAAAATAATGCGTTCTAAACCGAGAGATTTCCAAAACTTAACTGCGGCGTAATTAACCGTATTGGCTTGTACTGATAAATGAATGGGTACTTCTGGCCAACGCTCTCGAACCATCATTATTAGGCCTGGGTCAGCCATAATTAATGCATCAGGCTCTAAGGCTATAACGGGCTCCATGTCCTTCATGTAGGTTTTAATTTTACTGTTATGGGGCATTAAATTACTGGCAACAAAGAACTTTTTACCCATCGTGTGGGCATGTTCGATACCTTTCGCTAAGTTCTCGAGCTGAAAATCATTATTTCGCACTCGTAAGCTATAACGTGGCTGTCCGGCGTAAACAGCATCTGCGCCATAGTCGAAAGCATACTTTAAATTTTTAAGAGTTCCGGCAGGTAAGAGTAGTTCAGGACGTTTCATGCTGTGTAGTCTATTAGTGGTTTACAATCGTGAAGTTAAAAGTATTGTGCTTAGGATTGTCATTATATATTAATTTTAATCTAAATTTTTCCTCCCCCACATTTAAGTGTTATAGAAAATAATATAGTAATTTAGTCGGTTTCAGCTAAGTGCTGTAAATTTAAATTGTGACGTGTATATCTTTTTAAAGCCTTAGAATGCGTATAATTTGTGAAATCAAAGTTAAAAAAACATAATAATAATTGTTAGCAAGGTTAAATAAATATGACTGAGGGAAAAGTTAAGTGGTTTAATAATAGTAAGGGATTCGGGTTTATTTCGCCCAATGATAGTGATTTGGATATATTTGTACACTTTTCTACTATTAAATCAGAAGGTTATAAATCCTTAAAAGAAGGTCAAGCTGTTCAATATGAAGCAGAAGAAGGCCCAAAAGGTTGGCATGCAATCCAAGTTGAAATTGGTGAATAATTATTGGTTTTTTTGATGCAAAAAGTACTTGCTAGCGCGACCATATTCAAGGCATAGTTATAGAAAACACAACTAGTGCGTTGAATTTTAAGGGGTAAGGAAAGTTGGGTACAGTCGAAGCAAGCCAAGAACGTCGTAGTGAATCGCATACAAGATTACATACATTATTAGACACTCGAAAAGAAACGCTCTCGCTTTTTAATCAACTTGCAGAAATGCGACCTTTCACACCAGATCGTGAAAGCCAGCTTATGCTTCAAGAGTTCTGCGAAGCCATTGTTGATTACACAGCTAGTGCACATTTTCAGCTTTACCGATTTATTGATGACGGTACTGAACGACGTTCTGATGTTAGTAAAGTGGCGGAGAAGGTTTACCCGCGTATTGCTGATATGACCAAAGTGATACTGGCTTTTAACGAAAAATACGACTGCTCAGATCAATGTAACAACCTACAAGATTTAGCTGATGATCTTTCTCAATTAGGTGAAGTCTTAGCAGATAGAATATTGCTCGAAGATGAGCTTATCGGACTGCTTATGGGTGAGCGTTAATCAGATAGCTTAACTTATCTCAGTTAAAAAGAAGCCCAGCAATTGCTGGGCTTTTAAGTATATTGCTTTCAGAAAACAAGCCGTGAAGCGATTGGCCACCGAAAGCTGAGGAGGTTTAAAATTAATGCAGGTTGTGGCTATTCGGTTCACTTGCGATTATTTCTACAGCTTCTTCTAAGCTAATTTCTTCCACTTCGTATGTTGGTATTTCATCTTTCATGGCTTGCACTCCTGAGCTTTAAATTTGAGGCTTAAACCAATATTAGATAATTAAAACGCTTAACTCAAGTGATTTATAACAAATACCTCTTAACCTATTGATATTAGGTGAGTACTCATGTTTTAATTCGTTAACTTTGCTCTAAATAATGTAAGGAAACAAATCATCATGGCTGAAGTTCCCAGTTTACGGCGTGAAACACGTTATGGTATTCCCGCTGCCGACCAAATACTCTTTAATCGTTACTACCTTGTAGGTTATTCATATTATTTTCGTCAAGCCAAATGGGCGTTAGAGATTATGAGCTCAGATAGGCAATATATTCATCCTGAGGAAGTAAAACGGATTGATAAATTTCGACCCGATTTCCGTATACCTGAAATGTTTCGAGCCGATTTAGATGTTTATGAGCATTCAGGTTTTGCGCGTGGCCATTTGATTGCAAGCGCCGATAAACTGGAAACCGAACTGCAAAACAGTGAAACGTTTTTGCTATCTAATATGTCGCCTCAGAAACAAAGTTTTAATAGCGGAATCTGGAGTCAACTAGAATCTGAAGTGAGGCGGCTTGATAGTGACAAAAAGGTATACGAGACCTATGTGCTAAGTGGCCCTATCTTTGATTTTGACAAAAAGGTAAAAAGCATTGGTAGCGAAGAAGACAAAGGTATTCCTATCCCCATCCCACCGGCCTACTTTAAGTCGGTACTTACTGAAAATAATCGGGGCAAACTCAAAATGTGGTCGTTTATCATTCCTAATAAAAAAGCAGATAAACCATTGGCGGACTATCGTGTATCAACCGAAATGGTTGAACGTTTTGCCGGTATTCAGTTATGGGAACGTTTAATGGGAGTGAAAATGGAAAAAGAGAAAAAGAAAATTAATAAAATGTGGTCATAGCTTGTAAAGCAAAAGGAATGCAATAAGTGACACAGAAGACGGATACCAAAATAGATACGGCAGAAGCACGAAGAGTGACTAAAAAGTTTGTAGCGATTTTTGGTGGAATTTTTATGTTTGTTGGTGGGGCAACATTAATTGCTAGTGTTTATAATATTACACTTGCCAAATTAAGCAATGATTGGCCTTCAGTTAAAGGCGTTATACTGGAATCTAAAGTTGTCTCTACAAGAGAGCTCGCATCAACCGATTCCAATAACTATGTAACCGTCTACAGCCCTCTTATACGTTATCAATACGAAATAGAAGGAACACTATATGAGAATGATGTAATACGATTCTCCGGTATTGGTGGGACGGACGGCAATGAATCCAGACAGTTAGTGCATCAATTTCCCGTAACAAAAAGAATAAATGTTTACTATTCTTCAGATGATAAGCAAAACTCGGTACTTGTTCGGGGTGTAGAACTTAAAACAAATGTTGGAGCCATTATCGCTGGTGTTTTGTTTTTCTTAATGGGCTTTTTATTTTATAAGCTAAGGAATGTTTATGCGGACTCGATTCCTGAATAGATATTTGAAAAAGTCGAATTTATTTTAAATTTTTAGATAATAAAAAATGGGGCTTTTAGCCCCTTTTGTATTTAACCGACCTGTTGAGAATTCATGGTTTGTCGCTGAGAACGCGTTTCTTCAAGATGGTCACGAACGTGTTGAGTTTGTCCCATTTGATTGCCAATATAAAAACCGAGTACGGCGCTTACTGAAATACCAACTGCTACTAATAACATCATTAATGCCTCCAAATGATGGTGGTGGGGGGGATGCATTTCTAGGCTATTTTTATATGAATCTCATACAATAATTGCGATAAAGAACTGCGTTGTGTACCTAAGTAATTATCGGCTGCAAAATGAGTTTATTAAACTTTTTTTTGTGCGCTGGCCGCGATTTTGGCGTAAAGCTTGCGAGGATATTAGTCGATTTGTGAGGTAGTTTACTTAGTGCTGCAGTTTAGGACGTGGGCGTTTTAATAATCACTTTCTTTGCAATAGTGAGATCATGGGCAATGGGTTGCATGCGCTCAAGTAAGGTTGATGCTGGCAATCCTAGTCGTTTTTCGTATATCACAGTGTAAGTAAGTACACGCTTCAAATAGTTGCGTGTTTCGTTAAACGGTACCATTTCAACCCAAAGATCGGCCGGTACACTGGCGCCCGTCTCCGGAAGCCATGATTTAACACGCGATGTCCCTGCATTGTAGGCAGCAGTTGCGAGAACAGGATGCCCATTATGACGGTCAGATACCCGTTTTAAATAACCGACTCCGAGCCGTATATTGGTGGTGGTATTGAGTAAAGATTTTCGTGTATTGCGCATACGCAAACGTAATTGGCGGGCCATTTGTCGTGCGGTGCGTGGCATCAGTTGCATGAGGCCTAGAGCGCCAGCATGCGACTTCGCATCAGGAGTAAATGCACTTTCTTGACGGATAACAGCGAATGCCCAGGCAGGGTTAATCTTTTGTTTTTGGGCTTGGTTAATCACCAGCGTTTGGTGAGTGAGAGGGAAGCGAAGTTCAAGATCATCCCAGTATTTTGCTTTAGCGAGTGTTTGTATCGCACGATCTGGCCATTGCCATTCTGAGGCGAGCCGCGCCGCAGTTAGCATTTGTGGGTGGCTCATACGACCAACTGCATAGTTCCATTCGCGTCGTGCATCGGATGCGCGTTTTAGGGCGAGGAGTTCACGGGCACGTAATATGGCCGGTATTTTTTCAAGGGTATCCATTTTCTTTGTGCTGTAGCCAACGGGACGATGGGTGAGCCGATACACTTGGCCGATACGATCTGCGGCTAAAAAGCCATAATAATTACGTTCATCGGTGTTTACTAAATAATGGCTGCGAGCTTCGTCAAGTTCACCTACCGCTTCAAGTGCGCGTGCACGCCAGTAAATCCATTTTGGTTTCTGCTGTAATGCGGGTGATAGTCGGTTTATCCAGTCGAGAGCCGATGACCAGTCTTGATCTCTAACGGCCGTCATAACGTGCCAGCTACTGAGTTTGTTATCCACTAAATTAATATCGAGCTTGGCTATCCACTTTCGAGCTTCATCGGTATTTTCTTTTAATAAGGCAATCGAGAGTCGTCGTAATATTCGTTCGCGCTCCTCTACTTTGAAGGTATAGATGGGATCTAGCGTTTGCCATAGCGATGCCGCTTGTTGGGGGTCCTTACGTGCCATGCGGGCGAGTCCATCAGCAATCATCCAGCGCAGCATTTTAGGCCGAGCATTTTCTGGGAAGTAAGCATGTGCTTTAACTAAATAGTCTGGGTTACGGCGTATCTTCGACCACATACTCACCCAGAAACGTTCGTCTTTGTTTAAGTAACGGGCTAGGTAGCGGGCTAGTCGTGAACGACCTTTTTTCATGGTTAAATGAATGCGTTGCCAAACAAGGTCATTGGTTAATTGGCCTGTTTTACGCCATTTGGCTATGGGCTGGTCACACTGTCTGGGTAAAGACTTACTGGTTACCCAGAGTCCCTCTAAAACAGCATAGCCACTTTCTTCTTGTGATGTTTTTATTAATGCATTTGCAAACTGGCACTGTAGAGAACGGTCATTATTAGCATAATAATTATCAATAAATAATTGCCATTTTCCTCTACGCGCTAAACTTTTTAACCAACGGTGACGCAAACGGGTCGAAACAGGGGTTCCTGCATTTTGGCTGATAAAATCTTTAATTTTAGTTGAAGGAAGGTGGTATAAGCCGCGCGTGTACTCATTGAGTTTTAAATAGGTATGTAGAGGGTAGTCACGCAATTGGCGTTCCAAGCGCTGGTAGGTTTGACTATGGCCTTTGCGCAGAGCGCTTCGAGCAGCTTCATATTGTAATCGTTGAGTAATGATTTTCTGCTTATCTGAATAACCGAAGGCAAAATTTGCCGACAATAGACCGCCAGATAAGCTTAATAAAAGCGTCAAAAATAGCGTAATACTGTGTGTTTTGCGGTTCATCTTGTTAGTCATTCAGGATTTGTGCCAATTGCCTTAAACCTGTTTCTAATAAATACCTAATAAATGTTTGAATTTTAAATAATACCGATAATAAGTATTGTCCCTTAACATTAGCATATCGGCACCGTTTGAGTATAGATGAAGCGATATTTGTAGAATAAGTCACAGCCGGCAAGAAAAGATATAAGGCCTACAAGTCAGAACCTACGGAGCAGAAATAAATCATGTACGATTCTGATATTTATCTTCAAAACGTGAAGCCGGAGTGTAAAAAGTTTATACTTCGCATCCCAATTATTTTTATCCCTATTTTGAGTTAATTTTAAGGAAATACGGCTATGCCAAAGCAAAAATTGAATAAAATCAGCGCACGCATTACACAACAAAAATCTCAAGGTGCATCACAAGCCATGCTTTACGGCACAGGCTTAACCGAAGCGGATATGGATAAAGCCGAAGTCGGTATTTCGAGTGTTTGGTATGAAGGTAATACCTGTAATATGCATTTGAATGACTTGGCGGCAAAGGTAAAAGAAGGTGTGAAAGCTGCGGGCTTAGTTGGTATGCGTTTTAATACGATTGGTGTGAGTGATGGTATCTCGATGGGCACGGATGGCATGAGCTACTCATTACAGTCTCGCGATTTAATTGCCGATTCTGTTGAAACCGTAATGAATGCACAATGGTATGACGCGAATATTTCACTACCTGGCTGTGATAAAAATATGCCAGGGGTACTTATTGCGATGGGTCGAATTAATCGTCCTTCTTTAATGGTTTATGGCGGCACTATTCGTGCGGGTCATCATGAAGATAAAACACTCGATATCGTTTCTGCTTTTCAGAGTTATGGTGAATTTATTGCTGGGCGCATTACTGAAGATGAGCGCCAAAATATTGTACGTAACAGTTGCCCGGGGGCGGGTGCTTGTGGCGGTATGTATACTGCTAATACGATGGCAACAGCGATTGAAGCGATGGGGATGAGTCTACCGTATAGCTCATCAACGCCGGCTGAAGATCCAATGAAACATGAAGAGTGCATAAAAGCCGGTGTGGCGATAAGACATTTGTTAGAAGAGAATATTTGTCCGCGAGATATTATGACGCGGGATGCATTTGAAAATGCATTAGTGATGTTGATGGCGTTAGGTGGTTCAACCAATGCAGTCTTACATTTGATTGCGATGGCGCGTGCAGTCGATGTTGAATTAACCATTGACGATATTCAATCAGTCAGTGATCGTGTTCCTTTTATTGCCGATTTAAAACCAAGCGGTAAATATGTCATGGCAGATTTACAGGAAATCGGTGGTATTCCTGCGGTAATGAAATACTTACTCGATAAAGGTTTACTTAATGGCGATTGCTTAACGGTAACGGGTAAAACCATTGCAGAAAATTTAAAAGATTTGCCAAGTTTAAAAGATGGCCAGGATATTATTATGCCACTTGAAAAACCGATTAAAGAATCAGGCCATATTCGAATTTTACGAGGTAACTTAGCGCCGGGTGGTTCGGTTGCAAAAATTACAGGTAAAGAAGGTTTAACCTTTACCGGCCCTGCAAAAGTATACGATGCCGAAGAAGAAATGCTTAAAGCCTTAGAAGAGGGTGAAATTGTTAAAGGTGATGTAATTGTTATTCGCTACGAAGGACCAAAAGGTGGACCCGGTATGCCTGAAATGCTCACGCCAACGTCTGCCATTATGGGCGCAGGGTTAGGCAACGATGTTGCGATGATTACCGATGGCCGCTTTTCGGGTGGTTCGCACGGTTTTATTATTGGCCATGTTGTTCCTGAAGCGCAAGAAGGTGGACCAATTGGGTTAATTAAAAATGGTGATGTAATTACAGTCGATGCAGATAAATTAGTTTTAGATGTTGATGTTTCTGAGGCTGAAATGGAAGCTCGAAAAAGCCAATGGACAATGCCTGAATATAAAGCCACACGTGGCACCTTATTTAAGTACATTAAATTGGTGCAAAATGCTTCTGAAGGTTGCGTAACAGACGAGTAGTTAAAAGAGGGATGAAAAGAAAATAATGAATATTTTTTATTTTTTTTTCGTCTTGTTAGTCACCCATTCGGGTTAACCCATGCGTAAGCTGTTGTATTAAAAATATTTAATCAAATGGTAATATGGTTGCATATTGCATGCTTTGAGTATGTCAATATGCCGTAATTAAAAACTATTTGATAAAATGAGCTCCTGTTACTGATACAAGAAATTAAATAATCCAAAAATTTCACGCAGTGCAGGGGAGAATTTTATGTTTACTTCGTACACACCCGTAGTTGGCGAATGGTATGTAAAAAGTACAGGCAAACTCATTAAAGTGAAAATGCTTTCATATCTTGAAGAAAAGGTTGAACGTGTAGTCATTGAATATCTCGATGGAACGACACAGATGTTAGCGTTTAACGAGTGGTTAACACTTGATTTGAATAAACGCATTAGTGATGTTAGCCGTAATATCGTTTTACGTTAAATTTACTCACTGCTAAGTTTTATAAAAAAGCCCATTAAGGGCTTTTTTAGTGTCTGTTGGTTTAGTTTTTTACAGACACTTATGTTGTTTTCCGAGTGTCTGTTGGTTTAGTTTTCTACAGACACTTATGTTGTTTTCCGAGTGCCTGATGATTGAGTTTCTATGGTGCTTTTCATGCCAAATGCCTTCATACTTGATATTTATTTTGTTGATTCTTTTTCGTAATTAAACATTAGGAACTTACTTCTATGGACTTAAATGCACTTAAAAAACAACTTCGAGACTTTGCGGAAGAACGTGATTGGCAAGGTTTTCATGCACCTAAAAATTTAGTGATGGCAATGAATGTTGAAGTTGCTGAATTGATGGAGCATTTTCAGTGGCTTACTGAAGAGCAAAGCGAAAATCTAGACGAAAAAGTTTTAGATGAGGTGCAGTATGAAGTCGCGGATGTGTTTATTTATTTAGTCAGGTTGTCCGATAGGTTGGGTGTTGATTTAGACGCGGTAGTGGCAGAAAAAATAAAACGTAATGCGGCTAAATATCCAGCCGATAAATGCCAAGGAAGTGCGGCAAAGTACACCGAATATGAGTAAGATTTCTTGAGGTGACCCAAATTGACGGTATTTTTAAGTAATTGAAATATATGACTTTAATGTTTTAAGCTATAAAATGGGTTAACCCATTTATTTGTAAGCTGTCTAATTTTTAACCTCTTTGGGTTATATCTGAGGGTAGAACTAGAATGTATACTGCATCACATTAATTATAACTAGGTTTGAAGGTGATACATGAAGTTTTTAGCAACAGCCCTTATTACATTAGGTTTTATTTCAACAGCACAAGCAGCTACGCTTGAAACCTATGCTACAGGTACAGCAACACCAACAACGCTTGGTGGTTACGCGATGACAGATTTTGGCAGCACGGGTAACACAGGTGAGTTTGTGACTTCGATTGATTCACCATTAGTCGGCACAGCCGAATTTGTTGATCGATATAGTAATCCTGAGCCTATGTTACGTCAAACTGCTGATACTACGAGTTGGTGGAATAATGGTGAAGCAAGTGATTATGATGTTTTCTTAACAGGTGAACATTTAATTACTATTTTTCTACCTGAGAATACACGTGCTTTTTCATTCAACGTTGGCGCAAACATAGGAGCTTCTAGCTCCAACAATGCATGGTTAACGGCAACAGAATCGAATGGTAGCGGTATTGCAACCAAACAATGGTTTAATGTTAGTACGGCGAATACACCAGGCTTTGGTATCTATGCTGACAATAGTCAAGGTGCATGTTCTTCATCGTTAACTTCTGTAACCATCGACCCAATATTCTGGGGTTTTGGTAATTTCTCTATTAATCAAGATACATGTTCAACAAGTGTTCCTGAAGCATCATCTCTATATTTACTTGCTTTCGGTCTTTTAGGTTTACTTGGTTTAGCAAGAAGAAAAGTTTAGATTTTAGTTGATAGGTTAGGTCTTTTTAATCCCGCTTTTTAGCGGGATTTTTTATTTCTTGTTTAATAATTCAATTTCATAACCGTCTGGATCTTTTACAAAGGCGATAATAGTTGTTCCTGCATTCATTGGCCCTGCTTCACGAACGATATTTCCACCTTGTTGTTTAATTTTTTCGCAAGCGACGTAAACATCATCGACTTCAATTGCTATGTGTCCAAAGCCGGTACCCATATCATAACTTTCAATATCCCAGTTATGCGTTAATTCGAGAACGCAGTTATCTGTTTCATTTCCATAACCGATAAACGCGTTAGTAAATTTTCCTTTGGGATAATCTTTTTGGCGCAATAGTTTCATGCCCATTACTTCTGTATAAAATTGAATAGATTTTTCTAAATTACCAACACGAATCATAGTGTGGAGTAAGCGCATCGCTGTTTCCTTTTATTTTTGACGAGTTTTTTTATATAAAATTTAATAGTTTTCTCTAAAGCTTAAAATAGTCGCTGCAATAAATCCAAGACTAACGGCAAACCAGAGTGTCGACAAGCGACTAATAAGAGCGGCGGCAATGGCTGTCGAACTATCTACACCTAAAAAGCTAAGTAATAGAGTCATAACGGCTTCAGTTGTACCTATGCCTCCAGGTACAAAACTTATCGCACCAGCTAACAAACTAATGGCATAGATACCTACACTTTGTTGCAGGTTGATATCAACATTGAGCGTGGTAAGTATAAAGTAAAAAGCAAGTCCTTGGATAATCCATGCAATCGTTCCGAAAATAAAACCAATTACTATGGGTTTCAGTGTGAAAAAGTCTCTCGCTGTTGAAATTAAATGTTTGAAATGTTGTAACAATGCTTGAAATTTCGGCCAGTGTATTCTGAGCTGTATATAGTCTAGAAATTGAGTGACAAAAGATTGTCGCAATAGCGGTATAAAACTGACGATAACAATAATGCTTATAATAATAAAATTATTAACATTCTCATGGGGGCTTGCAAACTGAGATTGAAGTATAAAAATACTGAGGAGAGCGATAATAACTAGATCGAGAAATCGTTCTGTAAAGAACATAGCAAATGATTGTGTATAAGGTACAGAGTGTTGGGCTAGGTAGGTTGAGCGTATTGTTTCACCTATTTTTGCAGGGGTTAAAGTTAATGCAAAACCTGCCATGTAATATAATAAATTTTGATAACTAGGAACATAGTGCTTTAAATAGCTTAAATAATAGTGCCAGCGAAAAAAACGTAATAAATAGTTAGTTAACGAACAACATAATATAAGTAACCAATTTTGGATGCTTAACTTTGAAAATGCAGCTAATATTTTGTCAGGTTCAGAGAATAAAACGAGCCCAATATATAATACGCAGGCGAAAATTAAACTGATTGATAAATTACGCTTATTTTTCAGCAGTAAAGTATGAAAGATATTTTGCACGGTGTATTTCATTTTTATTGTTAATGTACGCTACAAACTAAACGGGTAATTAGTTGGCGTATTTATTGCAAAGCTATCTTATACAATATTGAGAAATATAACATGTAAGCAGTAAGATCGTATAGTCGTTAAAAAGTGAAGGTTAGCAAAGTGGGTATAGAAAAAGAAGAAAGTCATGAAACAATGCGTAACTATATTCGACATCCAGCAGATATTCCTATTGAGTTGATTCCTGATAAGACGCCGTTGGCTTTGTCGCATAGTCTTGATGAAACCTTAAAGGTTGAACGAATGGAAAACGTCAGTTTTGGAGGCTTAATGTTTCAGTCTTCTATTCCATACCCTCAAAGCAAGAAAATGTTGGTTAAGATAAATAGTATTAGTCCGGAATTTGAAGCGCATGCGACTGTTAGCTGGTGCCGAAAATCAGGCCGGTTTTATCTTGTTGGATTAGAGTTCACAGATAAAGATACCGAATTTAAAGTAAGAATGGTGGAGCAAGTTTGTCATATTATGCATTATCGGAATCAGGTATTAGCAAATGAGGGTCGCAATATAGGCAAAGACGAAGCCGCAAAAGAGTGGATTGAACATTATGCTGGAGAATTCCCTAAGTAATTCGCACAACCACCATGGTTTTAACATCTGAGCTATTCATCAATATACAATTACACGGTATAATTTAGGCTATAAATTATTATCTATCTGTATTGAGGAATAGGCATGGCAACTACCGTTGAAGAATTAACCGTTAATTACGAAGAAGATGGGCGCATCGTATCGAGAGAGTTAGATAAGGTCGTGTTAACGAAAGGCGCTTGGTCGACGATAATTTTTCGATATCAGGATTTAGATCGCAAAACAGATGAGTTTGGAAAAGATAAATTTAGCATTCGTCGTTATCAAAAACGTAATGGTGAATATCAGTATAAATCAAAATTTAATATTTCAAGCCGAGATCAAGCAACCAAGATTGTTAACGCATTAAATAGTTGGTTGGAAGATGAGCCCGAAGAAGGTAAACCAGAAGACGCTAAAAGTTAGCCTTTAGCAAAATGTACTTGTTCTTCTTCTAATCCTTGCGCCATAAAAAATGAACTAGCAAATTCAACTAAATAATCTGGAATAGAAGAATAAATATCAACATTAGCTAAATCGATATGGTCTTTAATTAAATTCGAAAGACAAGCGGAAAAAACATCTTGGTTGGGCTCTTCATTGTGGCAAAGATGGGCAACGTTAATGTCGGTGTAACTAAAGTTATCTAGTGCATCATTCCAAGCTCTACAATGATTATGCAAATAGGGAATTTCTGTTTGAGTATTTATCCAATATAAATGTATGTATTCGGCAACTTCTAAGCTAAGTGCATTTTCAATTAAACTCTTTATTGGCGCAAACCCCGTATTAACTGCAATAAATATAATTGGTTTTGTTGATTCATTATTTAAAACAAAATGTCCGCTTGGACCTTCCACCGTTACACTATCATTTATTTTTAAATCATTATTAATGAAATTGCTAAAGGTCGATTGATTATTCTCTATATGAAATTGAATAAAGGATTCATCACACGGACAGCTAGCTATAGACATTTTCTCTGTTAATTTATTATTGAGCGTTAACCGGACTTCTTGACCCGCTAAAAATCGAAGTCGTTTAGTACGTTGAGTTTTTAATGTAAGAACAGAAACATATTTGTTAATGGCTTCAATTTTTTTAACCTTGGTTGCTAATTCTTGTTGAGGAATATCTTCTTCACTACCTGCGACTTCAGCCTCAATTTCAATATCTGTTATAGCTGTATTTGAGCACATTAAAAAATAATTTTGGCTTTTCTCTGCATTCGAAAACACGTACTCATGTTGCTTTATTTTTTCGATATGGCCGGTTAACAATTTAGCTTTACACTTCCCACAATTACCATTGCTACAACCATAGTTGAGTGCGCTACCAGTTGTTAGACCCGACTCAAGAATGGAATTTTTGCCTTCAACAAAATATTCCAATCCACTTGGTGAAATATGCACTTGAGCGGCCATAACACGTAAAAAATCATCTTTCTTAATGAGCTGTTCAAGTTCAGGTGCATTTGTCGTAATATTCTTTTTAATATCAAGCAACCAGGTTTGAAGTTCTTTGTATTCGTTGGTATCGCTAGCAAGGTGCTGTTGCAATTTTTCAAATAGCTGTTCATAGTGATATAAAGCTGATTTTGTTTCAGACAACTCTTTACTGATAACTGAAACACGTGCGGCTAACGTTGCCGTGTCGGGTGTTATCAATTTTTGAAATTTAGCGTAACGTGCTCGTTTGAGTGCATTTGCGATAAAGCCTTCTATTTTCTCAGACATATCGTCTTTTTCAATCTGAGAATCAGGGTAAAGTTTAACAAGTTGAGATAGCTTTACCTTTCCTTCAAAACTGGTGAGCTCGCCCGCTTGTATGTGTTTCTGAATAACGCCACGAGGTACGCCAACAATGGATGCTGCACGAGAAGCCGATAATAATCTAGCCATGTAGAGTATGGAATTCCTAAAATGTGTAAGATAAAAGTGTTTTTATGCCCAACTTCTTATATATTGGACTATATCTGCTATTTGTCAAACCGAGAGAGAATGGATTTGAATTCCTTAGAAATAGTACATGTAATGTGGCTACAAAGACTGGATGGCGTGTAGGTATGCGAACTAAATTATTACTTGTCTTAGTTATTAACTGCATGATGAGCAATGCATATGCTGTCTTGCCAGAACTCGAATTTAGTTTGCATAAAAACGGCCCTGCAACCATTGATTCACCACTCGAAAATCTTTATAAGACAAAATCAGGCCCAACGCTGCTGGTTATTGGTGGTATTCAAGGTGATGAGCCGGGCGGTTTTACTGCAGCCTCTTTATTAGTAACCCATTACAAAATTACCCATGGGCAACTTTGGATTGTGCCAAACTTAAATTTTGAAAGTATTATTAAACGGTCACGAGGGATTCATGGCGACATGAATCGAAAATTTTCAAAATTAAAACGCAATGATCCTGAATTTAATACCGTACAAAAAATCAAACAAATTATTACGTCACCAGATGTGGATGTGATTTTAAATCTACATGATGGTAGCGGATTTTATAATGAGCGCTATATCGATTCTCAGCATAATCCTAAACGTTGGGGGCAAAGCTTAATTATTGATCAAGCAACGGTAGGTGAAGGTCAATATCGCCATTTAGAAAAAATAGCGAAGCACGTTGTGTCTAACGTGAATAAGAAAATTGATCATTCGTTAAATCAGTATCGATTGAAAAATACGCATACGGCGTTAGGTGATAAGGAAATGGAAAAAACCTTAACTTATTTTGCCATTAATCATTCAAAACCCGCTTTCGGTGTGGAGGCAAGTAAGAATTTTCTAACTCACCAGCGTGCCTATTATCATTTACTGGTTCTTGAATCATTTATGAATAAAGTTGGAATTAAATTTGAAAGAAAATTTAATTTAACGGCAAATGATATTAAAAAAGCGATGTACGATAAACTTCAGCTTGCTCTTTATGACAATAAAATACTATTGGATATGACCAATGCTAGAAAACGTTTGAATTATGTTCCTCTTAAGAAGGATTCTTTTATCAATTATCGTTCAGGAAATCCTTTAGTTGCCATTGTAAGTAAAAACAATCGGTTTAACGTTCGCTATGGTAATCGTAACTTAACGTATTTAAGACCTTCTTATTTTGAATATGACGACTCTTTGAATAATATTGAAATGTCGATAGATGGTGATACTAAAAAAATAAATTTGGGTAGTATTGTTGAAGTTGACAAGAAATTTATTGTGCACTCTATTAAGGGATATCGAGTAAATGTTATTGGCTTTACTCGTAAAGGCTTGCGTGATGAAAGTAATCATACTATTCAGCTAAACAATATTCGGCGTCGATATTCAGTTGATAAGCAATCTAAAATTTATCGTGTCGAAATATATCAAGGTAAAAAATATTGCGGTATGGTTTTAGTTCGTTTTAATAATGAAGGCAGATCAACTTAATTTATCTAATAATATCAATAATAGGATTTCTAAATGCCTGAACTATTTTCTTTACCATACATGCAAGAATTTAAGTGTATTGCAGATAAGTGTGAAGATACTTGTTGTCAAGATTGGCATGTGCGGATTGATAAGATTCATTATCAACGTATGGCAAAATGGGCTGAGAAAGATAAACAACAAAAAGTGTTGTTTGATAAATCTGTTGCATTAAATAGCTCTAAATCGGCATCGAATAAAAGCTTTGCCTTTATTCAAATGGATGACAACGGCTTTTGTCCTTATTTAAATAAACAAGAACAATGTTCTCTACATATTCAACAAGGTATCGATATACTTTCAGATATTTGTGCTTATTACCCTAGAATTATTACCGAGAAGAATGAAATACAAGAGTTGAGTGGAGCACTATCTTGCCCTGAAGTTGTTCGTTTATGTTTAACTGAAGATATTGAAAATCATGTAATGTTAAAAACAAATGAGTCAGTTTTGCCATCACGAGAAAAAACACCAGTACATAGACACTTGTCATTGAATGATGAGAGTCCTATATATGAAAAATACTTTAAAAATGTACAACAAACCTTTATTGATATTATTAAATTAACGGAGTGTGATTACTATTCCCGCTTATATATATTAGCAAGTTACTCTCATTCAATATCTACTATATATTTTGATGGATGTGTTTCTATCGATTTAGATGCTTTAGAAAATTATCGAATGCATGTTTTTGATTCTAACTACAAACAATCAGTAACGCACTTTATGGGACAATACGAAAATGACCAACCTTTGGCATGTATTGTTATTTATTCGATATTAATGCTTAAGATACAACAATCACCAGACGAAAAATTATCAAAAATGGCAGTTAATATTTTTGACTACTATGCTAAACAAATAGGTTATACAAGTTATAAAGATGTGGAAAATGCTGCTGAATTTTCAAGGGCATTTCAGAAACGTTACCAAGTTTTTTCTGGGCATGTGCACCTTCAAGTTGAAGATTATCTAATCAAATACTTACTAAACTGTTTTTATCGAGAATGGTTTATTACTATGCCGAGTGCATTTATTTATATACAAATGTTGTTGGTGCGCGTTGCTGTTCTGCGGTTTGTTATTTATTCCCGCATTTCACCCGAGATGTCAGAAGAGCAAATTAAAGAAATATCAGTTGAGGTAATATATCAATTTGCTCGGGCTGTTGATCATAATATGGCATTTTTACAGGTTGTGTATGAAGCGTTAAATGAACAGCAAATGCTACATTTTGATTATTCAACACCGCTTATTAAATTTTAAACCTTGTATTATTTAGGTTATTCTTATGTCTCATTTAACGCATAAAAACCTTTAAGATCAGATAGTTAGAAAGCTGCAGAAGTTTTAGTCAATTGTTGTTAAAATAGCTCTGTTTTATATACTTGTTTATTTACCGTTTGAGGTTGTTATGCAGCAGTTGAGCAAAGAAGACAATTTATCACTGACCAAAATGATAATGGGCATTCTTGATAGTTGGGGTTTAAATTTACGTCAACAACATGACTTTTTGGCGTTTTCTAAAAACGTACCCGTTCGTGGTATGCGTCGATTTCAAGAAGATCGTGCTTTTCCAAATGAAGAGCCGGTGAATCAGCGTATTGAACATATTGTTGGAATTCATCATGCTTTACACACAACCTACCCTCATAACCCTGCTATGGGGCCTCTATGGCTTAAAACGAGTAACAAACGTTTTAATGATCAATCACCACTAAAGGTTATGCTTGATGAAGGCATTACAGGTGTAGAGCGTGTTCGATCACATTTGGATTGTGCATACGATTGGCAGGTAAACGCTTAAAATAAATTGCCAGATGTTAGATAACGGCGTCAGATAACGGCGTTGGAAATCAATTCAAAATGCTCATATTTTTAATTAGTCGTTCTCGCCCGTCCATGGGCTTCACGAGCTAAGAACATCCATGTATTTTAATAATACTACTTCTTTCTACTTTTTCGTTTTGGTCGACCTTCGTAATTAACGATAGAGCGCATTAAATTCTCATAGGGAAAGTTTTCCAAATTTATATGCTTTTCTAAGCCTATTTTTATTAAGCCGTTAATATTTTCAATTTTTTTCCCTGGAATAATCTCTGAACCATTATCTAAGGCTAAGCCAATAATACTGCCCATTTGTACCTTAATTTCTTTGGCGTGAGGAAGAGGGCCGAGGTGATCTTGTAACTTTAAGGCGAATAGTGCTTTGCTACGCAATTGTTCTAATAATGAAGTGCATATTTGGCTGGCCTCTTTTGAGCGGCAAGAGACGGCTTCACGGTCGGCTAAACGGATTTTATTGGCTAGCGAGCAGGTTGTTTGTCGAGAGTTAATGGCTTTTTCATAAACGCATTTAGTAGTAATTACGTTTTTATAGGTATCTCGGTAAACATCTTCATCCATTTATTCGTACCGAGTTTATTTTTCCCATTCTTTAACAATAGTTTCAGGCCTATTCTCGTGTAATCGTTCTTCAGCCTCAATAATACTGTCGGCAAACATAATGCGATAGGTAGCATCAGGATCAGAATCATTTTCCATACGTAATTTTTTTGCTTCCTGCTTGGCTTCTTTGTATATTTTGTATTCGCCAATGTGCTCAATATTTTTTACAAGGTTTGAAACGCTAGGTAACATTTTATATAGAAAGTAAGGCATGAGATAGATCCTAATTAATTGGTGATACGAGCTAAACATTAAATAATGTTTGTAGTTTAGATGGTTTTAATACATTAATGAAGTATCCTGATGGTGATAGAGTGTTTAGAATAGCCTAATATATGACGATATTTGGCTTGGAAATAATAACAACATGAATGATAAGCTTTTAAATAACAAATACTTGCTATCAATTACTGAATTAGGTGGTTACCCTGATTTTAGTAAAATCTACACTCAATATGGTCTGGATGTAGAAGTAACGGATTCAATGCGTAAGGCCGTTAAAATTCTTAAAAAACACACACCTGATATTATCGTTGCTGAATTTAATTATCAATCTGATTTTCGGGACCGAACCAGTAACCTAGAAACACTCTTGGCAGTGTTGCAAAAAAAACAGGCTGTTAAGTTAATTGTTTTTTATGAAAAGGAATTTGCTCATCAATTCAAGCGTTTAACTGACCGGTTTGATCTGCCTTATGCCTTAGCGTTTCCGATTGATGAAAAAGTATTATCTAAAGCAGTAGAAGCGTGTTTAGCAACATAAATTAAATCTTTATTACAACACGTCGTTAATAATTTCTTGTATTTCTTCTGAATCATCATTGATAAGTGATTGAAGAAAAATTTTCAGGGTTTCATTTGGTTTATTTTCTTTAATGGCAAGGTACATTAAAGAGGATAAATAAATTAAGTCGACACGTATAGCATGATTTTTTGTCTTTGATGCATCAATGAGCGAGCTAATTATTTTATTGCTAAGAGATTCATTGAGTAACTCAGCATCAAGTGATTCAAAAATTGCATTAATACCGATTCTGACTTGCATCTTAGTTTGTTCATCTTGAGCAAGGTGAACAAGTTCTAATAGATAATCCGGATTTCTTTTTATTAATAATTCGGCATTAGATATTTTTCCATTCGTGAGTAATGTGGAAAAATAATATTTTGCAAACGCACCTTCTTTTTGAGCTAACCCCCATTCTTTTATATCTGCATTTGTTATTGTGCCTGTAAAATCAAAATTTTGTATTTGGACAAAGGGCACACTGCGTATGTGTGTGTAATCTTCAGGTGTAGTGACTTCATTTAGGTTCGTAATATTTAATGAAGTAATGGTTCCTTGTTTGACTGCTTTGGTGAGTAGTTCAAGGGTTTGGGCACAATGAGGACACTGAGTAGAAATATATAAATTTATATTGAGATCGGGGTTAGACATAGTGAGGTATTAATATTGTGTACTAAAAACTTATGCTTCAATATCGGGTATAAGTTGGTCTTCATAGTAGTGAATTTGTTCTTTTAATTGAAGTTTACGTTTTTTCAAACGTGTGATTTTCATTTGATCAATGAGTTGTGCTTCAGCAAGCGTTGTGATTATTTCGTCAAGATCACGATGTTCATTGATCAGCTCAGATATTTTATGCTGAATTTTGGCTTGATCTTGTTGATCCATATTTCCCGCAGTTTCATAGAATGTGATGATGAGATAACAACTAAGTATAATACATCTGCAAAATTCTGCCTCTTGAGCAGAACGTAACTTAGTTCAGAATTAGTCGAAACTTAAGGTTATTACTTAGACGAATCGCTTTCGTTGGACGGTTTTTTCTTCAAATCTTGCATCGATACCACAACACTTTTTGGTGGTTCATCGATATAACGTGGTCGTTTCGCACTGACATCTTCTGAATTACCTGATAATGCAACTTCTCGAACACTAATAAGTTTAAGGCATTCACGCATATTACCAATAGTGTGATCTGAAAGAGGGTGACGTAAACCCGGGCGGGTAAAGGTTTCTTTCGCTATATCGGTTAAAATGCGTTTTACCGCATTTAGAATTTCTTGTTCTGTTACTTGCTCATCGGACATTTCGCTAACCAACTATTAGTGCTCATTTCGGGAAGGCTATTTTAAAGGACTTTAATATAACTTAATAGCTATCTAACGATTTTGTTGACCATTTGTATTGGTTAAGAAACTTATAATTATTACTGTTAAAATGCGTGTTATCTTTTAAGTTATTGTTTGGATTAGATTTTTGTTAAATACAGATGGTCAATACAGGTTAGTTTTTTGTAGCAATACAGATATTCAGTTGGATCTATTCTCGCGCGCTTTGGCTAAAGATGGTTTTATTGGCGAGGCAATTTTTGATTCTGCTACTGATAGTGTGGCCACTGAATATTGTGTTGGCGATACTTTCTTGAGTTCAATTACCTTTATGGGGTGTTCACCTTATATTGAATTTGAACCACCAGTAACTTTACAAGAAAGTGATTCAGCTGATTTTTGTTTTATCCGTATATCAAAGACGAAGCAAAGAAATGTTATGTACCATGCTGAGCAGTTAGAGTCTTTAAAGACGGTGCCGCGTTGTAAGCAATGTCGCAAGGTGATTTCAAATTGGCAAGAGCAAGCAGAAAGACTCAATAAAAATTGGCAATTACACTGTCCGCAGTGTGACTCTGACATTAATCCAGATGAACTTGATTGGCGCAAGGCATCCGGTCTTGGCAATGTATTTATGGAAGTGATGAATGTTTATTTACAAGAAGCGATTCCAACAGAAGCTTTTATGAAACAACTTGAAGCGGTGACTTCAACTAAGTGGTCATACTTTTACACGGATAAAAATATTAAAACAAAGTTTCTTGACAGCGTTTAATTTATAACTCACACTGTTTACATGATATTAATTAACTCAACGACATGTATGTGTTTCAAAAAAGCAGCCCTTGCACTCGCTGGTTTAAAACCCGTTATGTGGCCGCTTGCCATTGTGCGTACACATCGTGCTGGAGGTATTGAGTTTAGATAATCGTTTAATTAAAAAACTCAATACCAAAGGCCACCGTTTAACAACCGTGGCCTTTTTGGTTATAGAGAAAAATATTTGAAATATTAATGGGATAGTGTCATGTCAGTACCAGCAGCATATATAGGGATTGTTTTAATTTGGTCAACGACGCCGCTTGCCATTAAATGGAGTGGTGAGAGTGCCGGTTTTCTTTTTGGCGTGTCGGCTAGAATGTTTATTTCAGTGCTAGTTTGTGCGGTGATTATGTCTTTTATGTCGCGTACATTAGAGTGGAGTCGCCATGCACTAAAAGTTTACTTCGTTGCTTCTATAGGTATTTTTGGATCAATGATGAGTGTTTACTGGGGTGCACAATTTGTAGAGTCTGGGCTCATTTCTGTTATTTTTGGTTTAACGCCGATTGTTACAGGTTTATTAGCGGTGTTGTGGTTAAAAGAAGAAGCTTTTAGCGTAGCGAAAGGGTTTGGCATAGTATTAGGTATTGCGGGTATTTCGTTAATATTTCTACGTGGCGTATCGTTTGGTAATTTATCACTATTAGGTATTAGTGCGATAGTCGTTGCAATGCTATTACATTCAGGAAGTACTGTATGGATGAAACAATTACAAAGTAATGTGAAATCACTTGATGCTGTTTATGGTGGTCTATTAGTCAGCTTACCGATGTATGCGATTAGCTGGTTTGTGTTAATTCAACTTGGTTATCAACAATGGCCTGAATCAGTTTCAACGCGCTCACTTTTATCGATAAGTTATTTAGGCATAATGGGATCGGTGGTTGGTTTCATTTTGTTTTATTACGTACTGCAAAATATATCGGCAAGTCGAATCGGCTTAATCCCCTTACTCACACCGGTTATTGCTTTAGTGTTGGGGAGTCAATTAAATAACGAAGTGATACCTATCGTGGTATGGATTGGTTCCGCATTAATTTTACTTGGTATGAGTATCTATCAATGGGGGCACCATATTATTCGTGTAAACCCGGTACAAGTTGATGGTGTGATTGATGTTGAATATGACTAATGGATGAACATTTAGGCCATAGCGTGAACTAGAACTATGATTTCTAGTTTTCGTTATGGTGTTAAAACGCTTAAGGTTAAACTTTGTAGTGTGAGATCACATATTCATCAACAATTTTTTGAAAATCTTCGGCAATGTTGTCACCTTTTAATGTTACGGTTTTTTCACCGTCGACATAAACAGGGGCAACGGGTTTTTCTCCGGTACCCGGTAAGCTAATACCGATGTTGGCATGCTTGCTTTCACCGGGGCCGTTGACAACACAGCCCATTACTGCAACCTGCATACTTTCAACACCAGGGTGCTTGCCTCGCCATTGTGGCATTTGATCTCTTAGATAAGTTTGAATATCTTGCGCGAGTTGTTGGAAGTAAGTACTTGATGTTCGCCCACAACCAGGACAAGCAATAACGGGTGGAGTAAAAGCACGTAGCCCCATTGTTTGTAATATTTCCTGTGCAACGATAACTTCTTCACATCGGTCGCCACCGGGTCTTGGTGTGAGTGAAATGCGAATGGTGTCACCTATGCCTTGTTGTAGTAAAACGGCCAGTGCTGCGGTTGAAGCCACAATACCTTTTGAACCCATGCCAGCTTCAGTTAGCCCTAAGTGTAATGGGTAATCACATTTAGATGATAAGTCCTGGTACACAGCAATTAAATCTTGTACGCCACTCATCTTGCAAGAGAGAATAATTTTGTCTTTGCGTAAACCAAATTGTTGCGCTTGAGCTGCACTTTCTAAAACAGATGAAATGACTGCTTGTCGCATTAGTTGAGTATTGTCGAGCGGTTGGGCCAGTTTGGAATTATCGTCCATCATCTTTGCGAGTAGGGCTTGATCGAGGCTGCCCCAATTAACACCGATGCGAACCGGCTTGTTATAACGAGCCGCAACTTCAATCATACTGGCAAATTGGTCATCACGTTTTTTGCCCTTACCAACGTTGCCGGGATTAATTCTGTATTTATCTAAGGCCTCAGCACATGCAGGTTCAGATTCAAGTAGTTTGTGGCCATTAAAGTGGAAGTCGCCAACAAGAGGAACATGGCAATCTTTGGAGAGTAAATTTTCTTTTATTTTAGGTACGGCTTGAGCGGCCTCCAGCGTATTCACCGTTATGCGCACAAGTTCGGAACCGGCTTGGGCTAATTCCATAATTTGCTTAACACTACTATAAACGTCGGTGGTGTCTGTATTAGTCATAGACTGGACGACAACAGGATTGTCACCGCCAATGGAGACATCGCCAACTCGAACAACTTGAGTGGGTTTCTTGGGAGATAGTGATGACATAGCTTAAATTTCCAGAGAATAATATTTGATGGGATTTTAGCATTTTGGGCTTGGCGGTTAAACGCTGAAGAGGACTTAAGAATTAAATAGTTGTAACGAAAAGTGAATATCCTACTAAATAGAGGTATTTAGTGAGCCTGAACCACCCCGATAGTTTAATAACAGTGATATAATGCGGCGGAAATAATTTAAAAGAAAATGTTGGGGTAGTGTATGTCTAATTCATCTGAATCACCAAAATTAACACTTGCGGAGCAAGCTGATCGTCATACTTTGTATCAAGAATCTGTTCAGGCACCTGAAGCAGAAATTGATTTTTTTGAAAAAACGTTCAAGGCTTTACGTAACCGAGATGCCGTTTCAATACGTGAAGATTTCTGTGGTACGGCTTATTTAGCCACTGAATGGTGTAAAGGTAGCCCAGAACGAACAGCTGTAGGCGTAGATTATGACGAAGAGACACTAGAATGGGGTCGTAAGCATAATTTGATTCCGGCAGGAGAAGACGTTGCGAAGCGTGTTACCTTATATAAGGATGATGTACGTAATGTGTCTGAAGAAAAAGTTGATATTACTTGCGCCTTTAATTTTAGTTATTGTATTTTTGAGACGCGTGATGAGTTACGCGATTATTTTACTAAAACACAAGCTGGTTTAAAGGATGATGGTATTCTTATTCTGGATCTTTTCGGCGGTACAGAATGTGAAGATGTTTTAGAAGAAGAAACTGAATTAGAAGATCAGCAAGCAACGTATATTTGGGAGCATGTCTCTTTTAATCCTATTGATGGACACATGGCTTGTGCGATTCATTTTGAATTTGATGATGGCTCACGAATGGATAATGCGTTTAAGTATGAATGGCGTCATTGGGGTATTCCCGAGATTAAAGAGTTACTTCTAGAATCAGGTTATAAGAATGTGCGCATTTACTGGGAAGAATATGTTGATGCCGATGATGATGATGACGAGCTTGAAGGCACAGGTAAATATTACGAAACAAACGAAGTTGAAAACCAAGAATCATGGATGATTTATTTGGTTGCAGAAAAATAAAATATTTTTCTAATACAATAAAAAAGCCGCTAATATTAAGCGGCTTTTTTATTGAAGCGGTTATATTATTTATTCAATTTTAAATTGCATTACTAATTGTTGTAGCTCTGAAGATAATTGACTCAGTTCAACACTCGATGCAGTTGTTTGATCGGCGCCTGCCGTTGTCTTTTCTGAAATATCGCGAATTTTTTCAATATTACGATTGATTTCATCGGTTACCGCACTTTGTTCTTCTGCTGCACCGGCGATGGTTGTGTTCATATCAGCAATTTTTTGGATAGATTGAGTAATGGTAACAAGTGCTTCGCCGGCACTTGCTGCACTTTCGACACTCGATTGAGTAAGCGCTTTACTGCTATCCATTTCGGTAACGGCATGTTTCATTTCAGATTGTAATTCAGAAATCATCGATTCGATTTCTCCCGCTGAGTCTTGAGTCCGACTTGCAAGAGAACGTACTTCATCGGCAACGACAGCAAAACCACGGCCTTGCTCACCTGCACGCGCAGCTTCAATGGCAGCGTTAAGAGCGAGTAAATTGGTTTGCTCTGCAATACCCTTAATAACGTCCATCACGGCGCCAATACTTTCACTTTTTTTGTTTAAGGAAACAATTACTTGAGCAATTCGTTTGTTTTGTTGTGCCAGTGTATCGATTGAATTAATAGTATATTCAACAACACGTCGACCATTACTGGCATATTCATCGGCCGTGTCAGCAGCCTCTGCTGCTTGGCTCGCGTTGTGTGCAACTTCTTGAACCGTCGCTGTCATTTCATTAATGGCTGTAGCGACTTGATCAATTTCATGAAATTGTTGCGCAACACCTTCGGAGGTTTCTTTTGTTACCATTGACATTTCTTCAGAGGCATTTGTTAACATAGCGGTTGATGACGAGACTTTTTTCATGCTTCGTTTAAAAGTATCAAGCATGCTATTTAACAAGCGAGCCATTTTAGCGAATTCATAAGTTGAACTTGTTGGGATCTCATGGGTTAAATCAGATTCGGCATCAACGTATTGAATGCTCTTGTCGAGTTTTATTATTGGTTTAACTAATTGAAGTGAAAAAATAACACCAATGATAATAGCAAGCAATACCATAATAGCAACAATTGAAATAGAAGTGAGTAACAGTGTATTAGATAATATTTTATTAGCAGCAAAAGCTTCAGTTGTTGTAAGCTCACTAATAATCGCCCACTGTAAACCAAAAGCCTTTATTGGTGCATAAGCTAATAAAGTTTCCTTATTGAAAATATTGTTTTCTATGGATATCCCCGATTTCCCTTTTAACGCTTCTATCGCCGCTTGGCTTTTTATAGGTAAAATGCCAACGTTATTGTTCTGTTTTTGTATGGTATCAATAACTTGTTTATTAATACCAGATTGATTGAGTTGTGTTAAAAATGATTTTTTATTTTCAATAAAACTTCGACGACTACTATAAGTTGTTTTATTTGGGCCAACTAAAAATATATCACCAGACTTACCTAAACCAATCGACTCCCACTGTTGGTCACTAGAAATAATATTATTTAATTCAGCCGGATATATTTTTATAATCATTGTACCTAAAATTTCAAAAGCATCCTCTTCTTCTAAATCTTGAATAGGCGAAATAATAAAAGAGGCTTGTTTGTTAAAGTTACCAAGGTGGGCATTAAAGTTTGTCATCATTGAAAAGGCCGAATCTTCGGCTTTCATTGCCTTATGGTAGGCTTGACCTAAATCGGTATTTTTAAATGGACCATTAATTAGGTTTGTAGCAAATTCAATATTTTTTTGTGTACTGTAAACGACGTAACCTTTAGCATCGACAAGTAAAATATCTGCGGCACCGAGTTTTTTATAAAAATTAAATAAGGTTTCATAGTTTTCACTATGTTTACTGGCGAGTGCTGTTTCATTATCAGGATCGCGTAAATTATATTTCTCTCCAAAGGGGCTTTCATTAAGTTGGATAAAGGCAAATTGTTGAAAAACACTTAAGTCATCCAGCTGTGAAACAAATTCTTCAGCATTGCTAAATTCTGTTGAATTATATTTTTTAAATTCATCAGCAAAGCTGGTTTTATAAAATTGAATAAGTTCTTTACGTGTGTCGGCTATACCGTCGGCAGCTTGTGATTTATCATTTTGAAAGGCGGTACTTAATGCTTGTATGCTGGATACGGTACCTGAATCTACCGAGTAACTTAAAATCTGCTTTTTCAAGTTATTAATATAGGTTTCAACCTGTATTTTTTTAACTTCACGTAGTGAGATGAGTCGATCATTAACTTGATGTTTAATCGCTTCGTAAGTTGCAGAATCAGTTTGTGTGTAGGTTGCAACACTACTGATCAACAGTGGAATGGCAGTTAACAAAGTGAATGTGACAATTAACTTTGTTTTAATGCTGTTTAATTTGAATTTGAAATTAAATTTCATCTTACGGCCTTTATATACTTTTTAGTATGGGGGTACCCATATATCGGATAAAGGAGGATGAAACTTTAGAGGTTTTTTTCGTTAATTCAATTAAAAGTTAATGTTTTCATTAAGTTATTTTGATTCTGCATGATAAGGGCTTTCCCGAGTACGGTCATGATCGTGCATACGGTATTGGATAAAATCATCCGCATTATCAAAATGCATAAAAGGATTCCCTTCGATTTGTTCGTGCATGCTACAAGTATGTTTAACGGCGTAGTTGTGTCCAGGTAAGGTTGTGGTATCGGCTAATTCTTTGCCCATTTTCCTTAGTGTTGTGTACATCTGCTCAGGGTCACCACCGGGTAAATCGCAGCGCCCACAACCGAAAACAAACAAGGTATCCCCTGTGATTAAGTCATTGTTTATTCTATAGCAGGCAGAGCCGGGTGTATGGCCGGGAGTATGCAATATTTCAATATCGGTATCACCTAGGCTAAAAATATCACCACCATGGTGTAGTGTCGGTGTTTGCAATTCTTGTCCCCAAAATTGTGCTTCGGCTTTAAGTAAATGTAATTGCGCATCATGTTTTTCTAAAATATCGCTGACACCGTTTATATGATCATGGTGTGAATGGGTTAATAAAACATCGGTGATAATTACACCTTTTTGAGCGGCGAGTTGGTTGATTGCAGCCACATCCCAAGCTGGGTCAACAACCGCTGCACGCTTTGTTTTACTATCTTGAATGAGGTAAATAAAGTTTTCCATTGGGCCTAATTCAAGGCTATCAATGTGGTAAAGTGCGGTGTTTTCAGATGTCTTATTCATTGGGATTTCCATTAAGCGATTATTCGTTTTGGGCTCCAGTATATAATATTTAGAAGCTATGAATAGAGAGAGTTTTTATGGACGTTTCATTTTGGCAGCAGCGTTGGCAGGAAGGTAAAATAGGTTTTCATCTCGACGAGGTGAATCCATTATTGGTTAAATATGCTGAAAAAATGCAACTTGCGCCTGGGCAGCAAGTTTTTATTCCTTTGTGTGGTAAGAGTAAAGACTTAATTTGGTTAGCAGAACAAGGTTATCGTGTTTTGGGCATTGAATTGAGTAAAGTCGCTGTTGAAGCATTTTTTGAAGAAAATAATTTAAACCCTTTTATAGTGAGTAAAGGGGCTCTCACATATTATCAAGCAGGTTTAATTACTCTGATCTGTGGTGATTTTTTTGAGCTTAGCGTCGAACCAATGGTGAATGTCGCCGCTATTTACGATCGCGCCTCATTGATAGCTTTACCGAAAGAAATGCGTCCAGCATATTATTCACACTTAAATAAAATTTGTCCTGCTCAAGCTCGATTACTGGTGACATTGGAATATGAACAATCAGAAATGGCTGGACCACCCTTTGCTGTTTTGGAAAATGAACTTCTTGAGTACACTGCTTCGGGATTTAATCTTGAGCGTTTGGAGAGCAAGGATGTTTTGGCTGAACATGATCACTTTGCAGCAAAAGGACTCTCGTCCCTGCATGAATCGGTCTATATATTGCATTCTGAATAGACAGTGTTTTGTATATAATGACTTTTGTTCGTGGATAAATTAAGTAAGTAAAATATTCAAATAAGTAATCTGCTTTATATGAAGGTATGTTGATGTTCCTAAGTCGTTCTTTTTCATTATTATTCAGCTTTTTAGCGTTGACTCTTTATAGCTATTCTACGTTTGCTGGTTATTATGTTTATCAAATGCCGGATGGTAGTCGAATTATTACGGATAGAAAACAGCATAATCGTACCTACAAACTCGTTAAGAAAAGTCAAAAAGTTGTCGGAATTGGTCATAGTGTGGCAGATCATGTGGCGGTTGAGCCGGCTGCAAAAACAAATAAATTTGATGAGCTTATAAATCGAGTATCATTAAAGCACGATATGGACCCAGCCCTGATAAAAGCAGTTGTTCATACCGAATCGTACTTTAACCCAAATGCGACGTCGCGAGTTGGAGCTTCAGGTTTAATGCAGCTTATGCCTAAAACAGCTGAATTGTATGGTGTTTACGATTTATACAGTCCACTAAAAAATTTGGATGCCGGTGTGCGTCATTTACGTTATTTATTACGTCGCTATAAAAATCGTTTAAGTGTGGCATTGGCCGCTTATAATGCGGGTGAAACGGCGGTGCGATATTATAACGGTATTCCCCCTTATCGCGAAACACGCCGATATGTTAAAAAAGTTATTCAATATCAATCTTATTATAAAAACGAATATAAACTTTAATTTTATTGGCTAATTATAGTTTGTACTCGTGTGGTCTTTGTGGTGAAATATTTTTCATCATGTATTTAAATCTTCACAACAACCAATGATTATCCATGTAGATATGGATGCTTTTTATGCATCGGTAGAAATTCGCGAACAGCCTGAACTGGCGGCATTGCCTGTTGTTGTGGGTGGACGAGAAGGTCGAGGTGTTGTAGCTGCTGCAAATTATAATGCGCGTAAATTTGGTGTGCGTAGCGCAATGCCAGTTGTCGAAGCAAAACGACGCTGTAAAAATTTAATTTGTTTGCCAGTGCGTATGCATTTATATGCAGAAGCATCAGATAAAATACATGAAGTCTTTTACCGATACACACCAGAAATTGAACCATTATCATTAGATGAAGCTTTTTTAGATGTGACTGCAAGTGAGCACTTATTTAAAAATGCAAAAAATATCGGTGAGCTTATTAAGCGTGATATTTATAATGAAACGCAATTAGTTTGTTCTGTCGGTATTGCAGAAAACAAATATGTTGCAAAAATTGCATCGGACATAAATAAACCGAATGGTTTTGTTTATGTTGCGGCAGAACAACAACAAAAATTTTTAGATCCACTTCCTATTAGTCGTTTATGGGGAGCAGGTAAAGTAACACAAAATAAATTTAGCCAGTATGGTTTAGAAACGATTGCAGATGTTCGTCGCCAGTCGTCTGTTTTTATGCAGTCTATTTTTGGTAACACGGGGCAACACTTTCTGGATTTGGCTAACGGCAAAGATATTCGTCGAGTTAGTTCAGAACGGAAAACAAAATCTATTTCTCATGAAACAACGTTTGAACAAGATATAAATGATACCTCGTTACTGCGTTCATATTTATTCGACCTGTGTGAACAAGTGGCGGCCAGATTGCGCTATAAAAAATATAAAGCAAAAACAGTCAATATTAAATTACGTTATCCTAATTTTAAAACAATTACACGAGCCGTAAGTTTAATAGAACCCGAAAATAGAACGGAT